>LFCJ01000055.1_pt1 | contig 57763 bp, 83 predicted proteins | sample 643141 | NCBI WGS metagenome assembly LFCJ01 (sample SAMN03766243, study PRJNA286221) | soda lake metagenome | biome: soda lake; feature: Kulunda steppe; material: water; isolation source: sample B1-Br-g2 brine of Lake Bitter-1 | place: Russia: Kulunda steppe | collected 2010-07
ACAATCAAATCTTGACCCTTTTCGTCATCAAAACCGGTATGATGAGCGTCACGAAGACTGGCCGTCAGCAGAAGTGTTTGAGCGACCGTTTCGGACAGAGAATAATGGGTGGAAGAAGTGGCATGCGGCTCGTGATTGTGGTCGTGACACGGTTCATTATTTAGAGAATCGTGGTCGTGCTGTTGGAGAGCGGTACGAATACGTGTTGTATTGTTTTGAGTGTGGGTATCAAATTCCTGAAGAAGAAGTATTGTTTATTGATGATGAGTGGTATTACGAGCATGCTATCGACGTTTCAGACGCGATTTTTCATAATGTGTTTTTGCCACCAGACCGAGTGTTAACATTAGGGCCAAATCCTGATATGGACGCGTTGTTAGATGCATTGAACAAAACACGTGTTGAACGGTCTGCACGGGCTGATTTGTTACAGTGTGGTATTCCTGCATGGGATGGGCCGTATGAGTGTGAATCGTGTGGTGATGTGATTGCTGCACGGTTAGACGGGTGTTGTGATGAGTGCTATGATGGTGATGTAACCGAAGACATGGTATCATCAGTACGGTATGACTATGAAACCCCGTAATTACACATTTAACTATTGAAAACAATTTCGTATCGATGGAACAAGTTACGTCTGAAACGTGGGACGGTGTTGGTACTGGTGGATTGATTAATTCATTTCAGTATGTAAATGGGGTGATTCGTGTGGATGCTCGGTGGGCGTGTTTTGTTCGACGTGAAATGGCCCCGTCTCAATTATACGTGTTTGACGCGAAACAGTTCATGGTTGGTGATGTAAATATTAACACACCCGCATCATATAGTCCTGATAGTCGGTGGAGTGAAATGACAGCGTATTACTACCCGTGTGAAAACACTGAGACGTTCTTATCAGACAATGGTGTTATTATTTACTATCTTGACCAGTTAGATTCGTGCGCGGTGAGCGAATGGGCTGATGAAGAACGTGATTCATTATCATGTTTTGCTAATTGTTTTGCTGTACTTGAGCTACACGAATTAACCCATTGGGCTGTTCCACACGAAGATAACGAAACTGACCCTGACCATTGGGAGCGTTGGAATGAGGTGTTACGGGGTGTGGTTGGATATGTAGCCGAGACTGGCACGTGGCGAGTGAAAGAGTATGAGGTAGAAGAAACAGAAAACGGGTTACGAACAACTGTTGGTGATTTTGTGTCTGTTGACACACTGACTAATACAGTGAATGAGTCGAAACAAGTCGGGATTGATATGTTTAGTACTCAGGAGTAAGCCCGGCACCAACTCTCCCTTGTCGTGGCCCGATAAATCCAATTGCTTTTGGTGTTAGTTCAACCGTGTCATCGTTCATTCGTACCATTTCATCTTGTTCCAGTTTTTCCCACACGTGTTCTTCAGTGGTGTGTAACACGTCATGGTTTTCAATTACTAACGGACTGTTTGGTGCATCTCCCGTGATGATAGCATTGTGGAAGATGTACGTGAGTAGTTTCGTGGACGTGTCGCTGTATAATTCTTTGACGTGTTCTTGTTGTGTTGTCGGCTCTATATCTGGCAAGTCTAAGTTTATTTTTGGACTAATATCTTGGACTTGTCGAATTGTGATAAGACTATTGTGGACGATGCTTTGGTCTATATCAAGCGTGTCAGCAATATCTTTTACTGAAAGTGTTTCTCCTGTGTAGTGAGTGAGAAACCACGATATTTCCTCGATAGATTGTCGATAGTCTGGTTCGTTATCGCGGCGTAACATTATACTCTTATTCTCATCATAAGTATAAAAACATTATGGTATTTGTGTGGGTGATTGTGTGATGTTTTAACTGTTTTACACATGTATTGTCACGTATGTCAGATGATGAAAACAGTCAGCTTAATGAGTACAGCAACACGGCTCATGAAGTTGTATCGAATAATGACGTGTCTCATGACGAAATAAATCATGATGACGTGTCTCCCACTCACACTGTTGGATACATGCCAAAAGAAGAATTCGTATGGCATGTTGAGTATGATGATATAGTCGTGTTTTACATGGATAAACAAGACCCTGAAACGGGAGAAGTAATTGCCAAGCACGTCTGCACATTACAAAAACTTGGTCGAACAGACAGTAATGGTGATTGTGTCCTTGGAAGTATTAGTACTGAAGATTATTCATTACGATTCCATAGACCAGTTGAACCGGGGTACTGCCGAAAAGAACACATCCCGTTTACTGTTGATATTAATTATAAACCAGATGATTATCAACCAAAAACACGAAAATGTGGGTCGTGTGGAAAGAGTGTCAACACAGAAGCGTCCCGTTCACCACGAACTGCTGTAAGTAATGGTCGGTGTCCACATTGTGGTGGGTCACTCACAAACACGAGACGGTGAACAGACGTTCACACCCATACTATTATTTTTGTTCAACCGATATGTGTGTGTATGAGTGGAACATTGTTTGAAGTAAACACAGTGTCGCCATCCGAATTATTAGTGAGTGAGTATCATGTTCGAGGCAAAACACTGGTTCCTGATTCATTTATTCGGAGTGTTCAAAAAATTGGTATTGTTCAACCTCCAATCGTTCGACCAGAAGGTGAGAATGGTGAATTAGCTATTATTGATGGTGTTCGTCGTGTTCGTGCCGCTCGCGAGGCAGGGTTGGATACGATTCGTGTGATTGTGACTGATATAGATGATACGGACGTGTTAGCCACGTCATTAACAGCCAATATGGGTGTTTGGTCGAAACCTGTTTCTGATAGTGATGAAGAATCATCATTAATGATGCTTGCTGTTGGTGAATCGCGTGAAACTCACGCATGGGAAACTGAGTATGAAGAAATGAAACGTGTTGCGTATGAATTAGGATTGAGAAGTGATTTTGACGTGTTTAGTGACGTGTTTAGTACTGTTCCCCATGTTGGAGACAAAACAATTGCGAATCTTGTTGATGAGTTTGAGAGTGTTAGTTCGGTCGCTACCGCATCAAAAGATAGATTAGGTAGTGTGAGTGGTGTTGGTGAGAAAACGCGCTCACGCCTCCAAAACGCGGCTCAAAAAGCAACTGAAGAACATGAAACAGTTGAGATTGCATGGAACGTTGATAATCACGAGTCAGACGGATAATTTGCATACAATTCCGGGTATTCAATCGGCAACTCATTAAACAAGGTAACGTATTGTTTAACATCTGCACGGCTTATTGAAGCAGTTGAGAACTTGTAACATGGTTGGAGCGTTATTTCGTGAACAGTTTCAAACAGTGTTTTAATTGCGTCAGTGTCTGAGAACGATGCGTTCATTTGACGCCATTTGTTCTCGGTGTCCCACACGTTGATTGAGAACCCGTATTTGAGTGCTACGTCACGAATTGTGTAATAATGGGTGAGTGATTGTGTGATTGTGACTTCAGGGCCGAGAATCGTTATTGTGGGTGGTGATGATTGGTTTGTTATTTCTATCGTGACGTGGCCTGATTGTGTTTCATACACATCAGACCACGGGTCGGTTCCACGTTGTTTTGCTTGTGTGTTCCAGTTTTCTGTGCCAGCTAACTGGTATAATTGTTGACGCGATATACTCACACGTGATGGTTACACAAGCAAAAAGAAAAACACTATGCTTTTAGCGTGTTAGTCAGCGTTCTCCGTTTCTTCGTCATTATCACCATCACCATCACCACTATCACCCTCAATAATGACTTGCGTATCATCATCAATGTTAATTTCTTGTTCTTCACCATCTTGGATAATGGTGATTGTGCTGGTGATGACTTCTTGGTCTTCGACTTCTATCGCGTCAGTACCCATGTCTTCAACATCATCACCTTCGGTAAGTTCTCCCGCTAAGAACATTTCCACGCCAACATCGTCTTCAAACGCGACCAGACTATTGTCTTGGGCGTGGACGAACGCGACGAATGACACACCAGACCCGCTTGTTGGTGTTGCACGAACCATCCAATATGGCTCATTATTGACACTGACTGGTATGGGTTCACTCGTAATTCGGTCATCCCAACTCACAATGGGCATGTTACCAGTGACATACCCACCAGCCGATGCAGGCCCCATGAGTGTTTCTTCTGGTTCGTACAACTCTGTCTCACCAGTTTGCGCATCATAGTACCACATTTGGTACACGCCACCACCCTCACCAGATGGTTCAGCCACAAACACGTACTTGATACCATCTTGCGTGTTCACATAGAATGGTTGTTCATTTGCTTCTTCTTCCACGTCAGTAATTTCAGGAACACCATCACGGTACAGGAACCGGTTAACAATTCCATTAGTGTACCGTTGGGACTCCACTTCGTACTTGGCTAATTCATACGGGTACGTGCGCTGACCCTCCAACAAGTCATGGTTTTGAGCGTTTTCATGACTAACACGCTCAATCGTCCCATCAGAATCCATGATGGTAACACCCCCTGCTACGGGTTTGTGATAGAATGTTGGGAATCTAAATTCTAATTCATAATCCGTGAATGGGGTGACTAAGTATAGTTCACCAGTATCCTCGTCAATCACCGGGTACGTATCACCATAATTAACAAAGTAATCATCATTGTACAAATTCCAATCATGACTGTTGTGCGCCCAATCGCCCTTTCCATTTTGCATTTCATGCTCATACACTTCCACGTCAGTATCCATCGTGGACATGTTCACAAGTATAACACCCGCTTGGTTTTGACTAATACGGTTCGCTAATCCTTCTGGTTCTAACGAGTACGCCCAATACTGCCTATCTTCATACCGAGTAATATCTGGCGTGTCACTAAGCGTATGCGTTTGCATCTGCATGTTGTTATCAGCATACGTATCAGACGTTACCATTGGAAGCATTCGTGGGTCGTCAACCACCGGGTCATGCATTGCATCTAACGTGTCTGGATTTGTATCTTCGATAACTGCTTGTTGAGAGTAAATAGTACCAAGACCCATGAACAATGCAACAACAACAATCACGACAAGAATGTACGGTGTAAGTACAAACGCCGTATGAATAGGGTCATTAGTTACACGTGAGCGTGTTGACTGCGTGTTTTCGTCAGTGTTTCCTCTATACTTTTTCACACCGAAACGAAGTCCAAGTGCAAGGACAGTCCCTACGATTAACCCCCATACAATCTCAATATGCACATAGAATGGGAATGTAATAGCACGAATTACTCCCCATCCACGGAGCGCGTACACGAAGATGAGCAGGACGGTTACGACTCCAATAAGAAGCCACGGGGTTTTCTTTCGTATCGTATCGAGTGAAACGCCGTTATCATCTGGCATACTCACTCATTCACACACATTGTATTTAAAACTTATGTTATCAATCTCACCAAGTCTAATAACACACAGCCCCGATTAGTCCCATTAAATCATAAACTATAAATATGTGGGGGCCGAATGGGTGAGTATGGCGTCAGACAACGCGACGGTTACTAACACGGAACAGACTAAAAAACCATCCCGTGATAATTTTAACTGGGAAGAATCGACCAAATCATACGGGCCTGCAACGTATGTAATGCCAACGACTGAAACCGGACGTATCACTCTTTCAAGTAGTACCGGGAATAGAAACCAGTCGTCAATCCCGACCGAGGCTGTTGGGCTGATTGTCAACGGCGTGGACGCGTATAAAAATGAGTTTGGTGGTACGGTTCTTGATGTGCCTGCATATTATAGTCGTTTTGAAGACGAGTTTTCTCCACACATGGTTTCCGCAAGTGTGTCATCGACGTATTCACACGCGTATGGAATTGGCATTAACGCGTCTCGCTTAGAGCAAGCAATTAGAGTGGCGACTGGTGGTGGTCGGTTCTCTGTTAGTGATATAACAGTTACAGCATGTGGTGATAACCCGTTTGTCGTAGAAACTGATTCTCACGCTTTCTTGATTGCACCAAAAAACCTGAAACAGAAACCAGACGAACACGACCCGTTTGTAGAGACTGTTAATGGTATTCAAATTGAGGACGAACAGTGTGAAGTAATGCTTGAGGGGATTGAAGTGTTTATCGAGCAACTTTCAAGTGTTTTTGACATTACTGTTACTGGTCATTCGCACAGAACAAACGGGTCGCACGTTTTTACCACGAATAATGACGAGTACGACACTATTAGTGTTTCATGGGACACGCTCAAAATCCTTTCACAACTTATGAGTCGAGACGAAATCCTCGGTCAACACGAATATGAGGGGCGTATTTCTCTGTATGACACGGAGTACACGATTCGTGAAGACCATTTAGAGTATGACATTGGTGAGTCGGGTGATGTTTTGGGAGCGTGTATTGGATATAAAATTAGTGTTTCAGACAAGTCTGTGAAGGGTGTTCGGATTCGCCCTCAGTCAGTCCACGTTAGTCTTGGCGACCGATTCCACACCAGCACGTATAATGGCGGTGTTGTAGTTGGTAATTGAAACTGGGGTTGGATTAGGTATTCGTATTATCGGCTGAACAGGCGCAAATCCTCGCCCTTCAGGGCGGGGAGGGTGTCAACGGTGACTGACTCGTGTAAGGTCAGATAGTGACGTGATTTGCATGTGTTTCCCGTCGAAATCAACACTTTCAATCATCATATCATTAATTAGAATATCAATATCAGTATTTTCACTTTGAGACAAGTATCCTTTTGTTTTAACCGTCCCGTTTGGATTGTCGACATGAATCATGACTTCTGAATCAACATGGTCACTGGATTTCTTTTGCGTTTCACGATTCATACTAAGTGAATAACCAAACCTGTAATAAATACCTGCGTTCACATCATCCCACGGTGTGATTTCATCATGGTCATCCCATAGTGACTTCTCTTGCCCAAGAAAGTGGAGCGGTGTTCCAATCTCAATAATAGACGGTGTTGTTGGGAGACAAAATAATTTCGTTCCATCTCCATCATCGTACACCGTGATAGAAACATTTGATAATGGTGTTTGATTAATATCTTCTGGCCCAAGCAGTACCTCGTTTCGCTTTCCCCATTCTTGGACTAAGAGATGTTGCATTATATTTGACGTGGCTTTCCACGTACAAATACTTTCAGAAACATGCAATCTAAACTTTGATATGATTAGCTCCCGTATCATAACATAGTATGTCAACACAAGCCCTTGAAGATACTCTTGAACGTGATGAGACGTTACTTATTGATGAAGAACAAGTCGGAGATGGAATAGAGGTTGAAGCCACGTGTGACTCGTGCTTATCAGACATAACAGAAGAGAATAACTTGAACTACTTCTTTACTAATCCACGCTTGAACCTTCCATCATTTCGGCGTGCTATTCACACAGCAACAATGGATTCTATTACTGGTGAGGGGAGTTGTGTGGATGAAGAGTATTCAATCGATGATATTACTAATGGGATTGAATCATTACATGGAGAAATGGGGGTTGATATGAAGAGTGCTGGGGTTGAATCTGTTGAGGTTGAGTGTAGTGATTATGAAGTGTTGTGTGATAGATGTGCGATTGACAAAGGCGTATCATTAGAAAAAACGTTCCCGGCAAGTATTATTGAACCTGTTATTGTTGATGAAGAAACCGAAACTATGACAACTACTACTACTTCAAACAAACAGGTCAATCTTGATGTGCTGGTAGCGGTTCCAGTTACACTTGTGTTTGTAACGATGACCAGTATGATAGGTGTTTTTGCAGCAATCGTTTCGTCACTGATTTTTTGCGTAGGGCTAATGGCTCTGTATGAAGCGTTTGATAGGCTTGGTGATATGCATGAGTGAACAAGTTCAAATTGAAAAACAAGAAGAGATTCAGTCATCGGTTAAAACAGAACACCGTGTCAAACAAGATGCAAGACAAGTGCAACATTGTATGCGTTGTGGAAGTGAGGTTGAATCTGTGGATGATGTCAAGTTAGATGTGTTGAACCCATCATTCACGTATCATGGGTTGGTTGATACGATTGCAAATGTAACTGAGTATAGACTGTACACAGAAGTAGATGGTTTAGACTGGAAAGAGGCAGGGTTAGTACAAGATAAAACGTTAACAAAAACAAGTAATAAAACGTATTCAAAAGAAGTTGTTGACGAACAAGTGAGAGCGAGCTTGGCATTAAATTCATGGCATGGTTGTTTCTCTTCTCACACGAACGCGCCGTCTTTACACGCAGATACGATTGATATGACGTGTGAAGCATGTTGTGAGGATGAATTAGACACCACGCACGAAGAAGAAACAGATGTACAAGTCCGTGTGAACCCACTGGTTATTATGGGGATTGCATCACTTGGTGGATTAATGATAGCGGTTCCTGCAACTGCAATTGTACTCGTCTTCATTATTGGTTATTGGTCTTTTTTATGGTTTATAATGGGATTTATCGTAACTAATAGTAGGTTTTAAATTGGTAGAGGAACAAAAATACTGTAATGGGTCGAGCAACAACGACAATCTCACAAACACGTGAGAAAGATGGGGATGTGGTCGAAGAAGATGTTGAGCTTGTAGTTTGTGAAGGGTGTGGAGAGATTATGGGAGAGGTTGATGACGCGCTTGAAAATATTATTACGTACAACCCGCGTGTAGATATTGAACCGATTAAACAACAAATACTGAGTCGGACTCGTGAGTTGTTGCACGAAAATGACTGGATAGAACAAACAACAGTGTATGACACTGAGAATAAACAAGGAACAACAGATGAAGTGTCAGAAGAGAACTTCATGAGCGCAGTTACACAAGCGACACGCGAAGTGACTGCTGACTCAGAATCGGTTATTGTTACGGTTGACTATTTTGAGGAAGTGTGTGATGAGTGTGGGTTAGACCACGGAATTGATGTTTCTCACTCTGAACAGAATCGTGAGTACACGTTTGAAGAACAAATAAGCGATTGGGTTCCAGAAGAGGCTATTGATACGTCGGTTGATACGTCGGTTGATAGTACAACAACAGACAACGAAGAGACAGAAGAAAGTGATTCAGGGACACGAACACAAGCAATGAAAAATGGTGTTTTAGTGGCGTCAATGTCTGTTTTTTCAATGGTTATTATGACAAGCGCACCGACAATATATTTAGCGGGTCTTTGGTTTCTGATATACGTTACGATTGCAACGGTTACTGAACGGGCGTATGAAAGTGGTGAGTTAGAAGAGGGTATATAAGTATGAGTGATACACAAGTCACGGTTGAGAAAGAAACAGAAAGTGTTGAACAGACTGAAGAGCAAGAAGCAAATAATCAAGAACAAAAAGACGAACAAGTTGTTCGGTGTCATACGTGTGATACCAAGCTTCAACACGAACCAACTGACCGTATTAACGGTAAACACAAAGTAGTAAACCCAGTGTTTAATCGTGAAGCAACAATTGAAAATATTGAAACTGGTGCTGAACAAACAGTAACTCGGTCAGGACATGATGAAACTATGCTTCCTGTAATTTCAGCGATGCAAATGTTAGAACAATCAGTTAGTCATGACGATATTGTTCTTGATGGAACAAAAATTCAACATTATTGTGATGGGTGTGCAGTTGATGATGTTGATACAGAAACCAATCAACTTGACTCACAATCAAAGACAAGTGAAGACAGTGTGAGTACGTCTTCTACGTCGTTTGTAGAAAAACACTTGTATCAAATCAAGTTTATTGGGTCAATGGTAACAGCAGGGGCAATCGCATACGGTGTCGATGTGTTGCTTGCCGGAATGATTGGTACCGGGCTATCATACCACTCTGTTGCACTGATGGTACTATTGTTTGCAGTATTGATGAAAGTGTTCGATTCCTACACGCAAAACTAATCAATCCGTTCAACTATTTCATCAACTGATTCATTTGAGTGTGGGAGTGCAACAGTCATCCCAAGCACTCTGTTATAATCATCACCAAAATGTTCTTTCGCTTGTTTTTCTGTCACTGACCCGTTCATTATTGAGATAATCATTTGTTTATCAGTTAATTCAGTAGTGTTATTTTTAGGTTTATTGCTTGACATGTGATAATAATACTTAGTAAACCTGTTTATAGTTAACTGTTTTTATTAGTCCCATTAGAAAACATAAAGTATAAGTAGGTATAGAACCATTCTGTATGTATGAGCCGGTCACGCACGGGACGCAAATCGTCACTTGACAACTCTAAACTTCGATTCTTGTTAGAGCAGTCACGCACTGAGTTTCGTGTTCAAGTCCACACTGATTATCATGATTGGTGTATTAAGCCAGCAAAAGTTACTGACTTAGCATTACTTCAAACATACCGCCAACGACTCATTGATGACTTGGAAGTTACACACATCGGAGCAGATAAACAGCAACGCGAATGGGCTGATAAAGTAGCTGAACACAAACGTGACGTGGACGCACGGATTAGCGAGTTAGAATTCGAACAAAACAATGATTGGATAGTTCCGTATGAAGAAATCGAACGCATTCGCTCTCTTAGTATTCCATCAAGCTATTATCGTAACGGCAATCCACGCAAAGCAGATTGGGATGAATGGCGACACGTTTTTGAAGAGTACTCACTGGAAGAACTAACGTTTATTCGGAACGCTATTTACAACTTTTTCTCGTCTGGAATGGAAACAACGTATCGTGGAAAAATTATTGATATGTTCCGGTTTAAGAAAGGCGATGAAACTGTTAGTGTTGACGATATTGTAACCATGACTAATCGTGGTAAAGGAGCAAATAGGTCAACCGTTATCACGCATGCAGAACACACATTCAACGCGCTTGACCCTGTTATTGCTGGTTTCATTGTGAGTTGGCTTACTGAAATCAAACGAAACTTAGAACCACAAAAATCCCGGTCTGGTTTCCACTCTCGTGAAGGAAAAACGATTAACATTTCTACGGAATCAAAATGGGAAAGTGCAACAAGTAGTACAACTGCGCATGAATTATCGCATGTTCTTCATTACATGCTTGGGTTGTATGAGGATGATTCAACGACTGATAACCGTGACAAGCCGCGCTCAGAGTGGTGTTCAATCATAAACACGATTGAAAAAGACATGCACATGCACGAGTATAGCAATACAATGGTGAATTTGTGGATGGATTTCCAACAAGAAACCATTGAGCCGTTAACCACGTATCAAACAAAGAATTTTGACGAGTTTACCACGGTTGCGTTTGAAACATGGATTGCAGACCCATCCACGTTACAAGAGAAACAACCAGAACTGTACGAGTTGTTTGAAACGTTCTTGTCTGACGACCGAAACCCGCCAAGAGCAACCATTACCGAGCAAGATTGACAACCTCCCGCGCTAAACCACGAGGCTTTCGTGTTGAAGATACACGTGAAGGCGCTGAAACGAAAACGACATCCTCTCCTAAAACGTATTCTTCAACGCCTTTCAACGCAGTACTGACGGGACTTGGATATACGTGTCTGTACTGGGGTCAGTACACGCATTACTGTTTGCTCCCGTATCGTTAAACTTACCCACATCATCCGTGAACGAAAACTGACCATTTCTAACCGCTGGCATGAAATCCCACGACGTGTAATACTCCCATCCCTCATCTTCCATAAACGTAAGATTAGCATCGTCAACCACAACCCAACGAATCGTCTCCGGGTCAATACCATTGCACTCATACACATCTCTCACAATTCGTAACCGGTCTTCTCTCCGTGGCCGCGAACTTTTCTCATGGTACCGCTCATACGTTTCAAACACGCTCTTTTGATAACAATCAATCCACAATTCACGTGCTTCATGCACACCCGGAATAACCGCTTCCTTCTTCAAATGTTGATTTCCGGTTGCCCACACATGAACATGTGGCGTGTCATGAGCTAACTTCTTTACCAGTCCCAGTGGAACCGCCTCACGCCCATCAGGAGCGTTCACACTCACAGTGAAATCTCTATCAAAACAAATCACAGTTTGTACTGTAGTATCAACCATACACTACAATTCTCCCAAACTATTGTAAAGATTTGTATTTACTCCTTATTCTGCTCGTCCACCCATTGTTTAATCGTTCCGTCTTCTATCTCATCAACATGGTACACACGAGCGACACCATGCGTTTCAAACGCTTCTTTAATCGTGTCTTTATTCAACCAGTGTGAATCATCAATCACTTCATCCGTCTCCGGTTTCTCAAGTCGACCAACGTATTCTGGCCATGGGTCAACACGGCAGACGTGCATCCGAACTTTAATCACAGACAACCTACTTTCGTGGTATTTTTCTCCATGTTCAAACACGGCGACTGTGTGTTCATTCATTACTTCATGGAACGCTTTTGGGCTTGTTATTATGCGTTGTTTTGTCGTCATTGTTGCACGTGAGAGTTAGTATGGGTAATAAAGAGAGTTTAGTATTGTACCAACGTGTTTTGAAAAATGATTGTGAGCGGACTTTGAGGGCAAAAATCGTTCTAACGTTGATTCTGAGAGGGTTTTCAAATCCGGTGCAGCAAACCCATGGTTCTGTTTAGCCACCAAATCATAAGCTTTATATTTAACCGGATTCTAATAGCATGTGTACAATGACAACCGAGCTTTCCGCGTTTGACGCGCTGTGTGAAGACTCGCATGAACACTTGGACGCATCGAACTTTGAAATCGAAATGGATAATGGTGTTTTGGCAGAAACGTTCATTTCGATTGATGAGCATATGATTACGGTTGCTGGTCGTGTGTGGCTTGATGCGTGTGAAACGCTGGACGAGTATGAAGAAAAACTGTCCGAAGTGCAGGCGCGTGACCAGCCTGAGAAAGAACAGTTTGTTAATGAAACGTACAGTAATCAGGGACTTTCGGCAAGTCTTGACGTGTCTGAAACTGGAAAGTTCATTCTCCTTCATGGGGAACAAGTCCTCACAGATGGAAATGGTGACGACGTACTACGTCCTGAGCGTGCTGACGTGTACCAGTGTTACTACACGTCTGATGAAATGAAAAGTGTTGCAGACGTTGAACAATTCCTTGAAACTATTAGTGGTGTGGATAACTGTTCAATCAATATGTCGTGATTGAATAAGATTCACAGCGTGTTTCACAGTCGGAACTTTTGTAACTGTTTCAGAGTGGTACGTTTCATTCCATGGTTGTACTATCATGTATTGTGATTGTGACGCAGACAGTTTTTCGTCAAGGTATGGTTTGTCATCAATGAACACATCATAGTCTAACTCTGCTTTCGTTTCAGTAACAGGAATTGATTTGAACGTGTTGTATGACGTGATATTGTGAGTCGAGAGCCATTCACGCATTTCTTGTTCAACACCTGTTCGAGCAGTCACAATATCGACAATCACGTTCGGGGTTTCAGAAAGGCGTGCAACTGTTTCATGTAAACATGGTTCGCATGGTTGTATTGTTCGTGACTTGTTTTTCCAAATCGTGTTTGTCATGTTCAAATACGTTTCAATACCACGCAACTCACTTACCCATTCCCACGACGAAATATCAGTAAAAGAGTGTGTTGTTCCATACTGTTCATTGTATTGCATGATGAACACTTGGTTTACAGCGGCAAGCACGTTTTCAAGGTCAAGTGATACTCGTATCATAATACACTCTGGTTGTGTGGATTAGTCAGACGTGAAATTATTGAGGGCTGATTGTTCATCATCGGTAAATTGTGACGGGTTCTCAGCGGTTAGTCCACATCTTGCACGAGCAATATCAGCATACCAATCATCCATTTCAATCCCAATAAACTCTCTCCCAAGTGAGTGTGCGGCTTCACACGTTGTTCCACTTCCACAGAACGGGTCTAACACTACTTGTCCTTCTGCAACAACCATTGTCACTAACCATTTCATGAGACTTACTGGTTTTTGTGTTGGGTGAACCTTGTTTGATTCAATCAACCCATTAATTGTTCGTTCACGTGTTGATGCTTTTGGACAGTAAAAATATGTTGAAACAGGTTTTCCAACCATGTCATCTAATTTGTCTGCTTCAACCTTGTCAAACATGACATTCATTGGATACCGACCTTCACCAAGTTCACGCTCTGACGCGGTTAACCATCCATCCGGTGTGATTCGACACCCGTTTATATTGAGTCCACCAGTCCCGTGCGTTAAAACATTCTCAACAATGGTTGGTTCTGATAATGGTTTCCGGGCTAACACGGCAAACTCGCTTGCATTTTTAAGCGTTGTTCGCCACCCATCCCATTGTTGTGATTGTGCAGTGGCTCCTTTTGTTTGGGTCTGTCCGTGTGGTGTTTCACTTAATCCCCAGTCACCAATATTTGCATCGTCTGCCGGGTTACTGTGCGTTTCTGGAGAACGATTTGCACCGTCATACGTTGTTTCACGATTTCCAATAACCGGGCGTTCATCACTCACACCGTTCTTTTTATCAATACTTTTTGAAATATCGCTTGCTTTTGGCATTGATTGAGAATAATGCCACGTCAACGTATCCCGAACTTCAAACCCTGCGTTTTCCACGCCAGAAAATAATCTATGATGCGTTCGATTGCCTGAGAAAGCGATAAGATGCCCGCCCGGTTTCATGACACGAAAACACTTCTCGGCCCATGCCTCACACCATTTTTCGTATTCTTTTCCCGTACCAATATCATCCCATTCATTAGACATGAATCCATCCAAATTATAGGGAGGGTCAGTTACAATTGCATGGATAGAACTCGCGGGTAATGTTTCAAGCACTGAAAAACAATCACCAGTGATGACGCGGTTCACGTCTAATTCCTGTTCGTCCATTACGTGTTAATACTGAGATAAAGAAATAAAAGAGTATGTGTAATTGTACACACTAACTGTTTGATTTGTCCTAATAAGAACAATAAGTTTAAGTGGTGTGAGTGCGTATGTGTAAGTGTATATGCGATACATGAGTTACGGGCCTGATGCTGGTGAACCAATTCCAAGTCGCACCCCCTCACCAAGAATGGAGGCTCCTGACGTGCAGGAACATAGTGACTCGTGGGACGATTCGTATGATGTTGTTGCACGTGTTGTTCGTGAACTATTGGGTGGTAGGGACGTAGTTCCTGTTGACGAGGTAAGTGAAACGCTTGCAGAGTGTGATGAAGAGCTTCCTGAAAACGCGCTTATTTCGTGTACCACGATTGAACAGGTTAATGGTGAGTGGGTGGTTACGGGACTGTCTCACCCTGACGACCCGCCGTCAGATGGCACGGTTGAGTACGTGCAACACCACGACTAATTTCACCGTTCTCCAGACGTAATTCTGGCTTGTGCTTTTGGGATTAACACGCCAATCGTAAACCCGAACCACATCATTCCACCAAGAACGAATAGTAAGTCGTTAGTACTGTCAAACACAACTTCCATAACGGTTGGCCATGAAAGGAATGCGATGCTTGAGCCAACAATCATTGGTGGGACAACGTACTCTGTTGTGTAAGCCAGTCCGAACCCGACCCACACAAACACAAGAAAGAGTAATAATAAGTACATCCCACTTCCGATTGCTTGCTCAATGGCTAACCATACTGGTTGGCCAACAAACGTGATGAGTGTCGCTGAAAGAAGAGACACGATAAGGCTGATACCAACCTGTGTTGCCATTTCAGTCGAATCTATTTCTGCCATGTGATAGTCGTGTATTATTAGCCGAGTTACTAATATGTATAGTTTAACGAGAAGAGTCGTAACGTGTTAATTACAACGATATGCTGCGTACAATCTTTATTGTGTAGGCGTGTGTGAGTATTGAATTGTTGAATGAATACAAGTATTGGTCTATCTGATAATCGGGACATTCCACCGCACGAAACCGAGGTGTTAGAGCGTATTGCAACGTGCTTGATGGAGAAATCAGCAACATATGCGGAGCGGAATGAATGGCATCGTCACGTTGTAAGAGACACGACAGGGTGGGATGACCCAATGTATTGGGAGGAAGAATCACGAGCCAAGCGTGAAGCAATGGCAGAAGTGATTGAAATGTTGTATCGTGATTATCGTCATGGTGAGTGTGTGAATATTATTGGGTTGTTAAAAGAGCTACGTGTTCGGAAACAGCGTGTTCAGTCAATGAAAAACACGCTCACAGGCGGGTTCACAAAAATGTGTATTTCTGGTCGTACTGACGCGTTAAGCGATGCTGAACACATTATTCGTGACGTGTCATCATATGGATGGCCAGAAAATGACCCAGTGAGTATTACTGAATGAGTGACGCGTAATACTGGTGTGAATCGTAAAACTCGTAAGCGTTCTCTGGAATATCATCAGGAATTGTTCCTTCTGATGAGACTTGTTCAACAACCCGAATCTTTGTTGTAATATCTTGTGTTGATTTAAACTGGTCGCCTGAATACGACTCGGTTTCAGGATTGAACGATGCGCCGGGAATCCGTACCACTCTCGGATTTGTTTCGCACAGTTCGATTGCACGGTCAAACTTTGACTGATGGCGAGCGAATAAGTAGGGGTACACCGTGTCGTAATCACGTGCATCCAACCAATCCGCAATCCGTTGTGCCATTGTTTCAAACACGTCAGGATACGTGTTTTTCTCGGTGTATTCTGGTGGGAAATCATAATTTGTGGCAGCAAGTGACAACCGCATATCATGCGGGAATATTGTGCATGGTTCAGACATGATTACAACATCATTCTGTTCAAACAAGCCTGCTTTTCTGAGCGCGTTAATCTTTTTCTTGTGAGACGCACTTGCGCCAACGGGTTTCGTAGACCCACACGGAACAATAATCACAGAATCATGAGTCGAGTCGCGCTCATTAATCACGTACTCTGTAAACTCGGTGTATTTTTCAAACGCGTCAATCGCGTCTTGGTGACTTCGGACACGTGTTTTTGACCGATACTTTGATTTATTCACGTATGACGTGACGCTTGGTTCTCCATCAACCATTTTTCCACCCCACTCAAGACAAACCGGTTCAGACAAGGATTCAACATTCTCACGCGTGGCATCGTCTAAACAATAATTAATACTTGTCATTGTGTACTATTGTGTTTGGTCTTGTTTGACTAAGAAGTTTGGTTGTTGCATGTTAGGTAATGTCGTAACTGTTTTACTTTTCTTAATACTACGTGTAGACATGTTTGAGAGGGTTACAGCCCGTGGTGCGAATGGGAAATGATACGTACAACACTGGTGGGGATGGTAGTGATGACGAGGATGGTGGGGATGAGTATGTTGATAGGGATGAGAGTGCAGATAGTCAAGGGCCAAATGCACAATTAGAACAGTTTGCAGAACTGGTTGGTTCTGAGGGTGAAATGGAGGTCACACCGGAAGATTCGTGGGAGACAGGGGAAGCATCAGATATTAAGAAAGCGTTGAACACGACGCCAGATGATACGTCTGAGTGGGCACGAAAGTTCTTCGGTGGCCGTGCAGGAAAAATAAACGAGATTGGAGAGCGGGGTGATGAGTTGGATGCTGTTGCATTAACAGACACGGATGCAGATGGAAAAGGTGCGGCGGCATTATTAAAGCACAAACATGGTGATAATATTATCACGATGGAAGGATTGGGGCAAGATGACGTGTTAGACACGTTAGATAATATTCGTGATGAGCTTCCTGATGGGAAACCAATTTATTTGACCGATAAAGGGCCAAACGATGAAGACCAATGGGCATCACGAATAGAGAGTGTTGCAGAAACAAACCCGGTTCGTATTCGTGACCATCACGATATTAGTGAGAACACGTTACAGCGACTTCGTTCTCATGACAATATTGAGTACGTACATGCTGGTCATGGAGAGAAATCAGCGACAATGTTAGTGTTTGAAAACGATTTAAACGGTGAAGCGGATGAACACATTGAACAATTAGTTGATTGGACAAACGCTCGTGACTTGTATCAAGAAGACCATGAAAATTTTGACGAAGCAAGTCAATTAGTCACTGGTGCGTACAATTTCTGGCACGATGATTACGTTCAGGCAGTTGAAGAAAACGGGCCAAATCTTGAAGAATCACATATTGGCCAAGACATAAGCACATTTACTCGCCTTCGTGATGAAAAAATCAGACTCACAAAAGAAACCGCTGAGAATCGACAAGCAGGAGACTACAACGTGACATTTCTGTATGGCGATTCGTACCATTCAAAAGCCGCGTCAGAAGCAATGGACGAACAAGGAACTGATATTGCTGTTGTTGTGAAACCGTCTGGTAAATTGAGTTTCCGGTCACAAGACGATACACCTGCAATGAGTGAGGTTGCATCACAGTTTGGTGGCGGTGGTGGTGGAAATGCTGCGGGTGTTGATGCGGGTGAAGTGAGTTTAGAAAATGACCTTGAAACAACCAAAGATGAACATATTGAATCACGCGGTCAGAAAATGAAAGACCATGTACATAAACGAATGGTTGAATTATTTAGTTAACCAGACAAAGATTAATGATGATAGCGCGTCTATTCAACGATAACAAATGACTCGCCCGGAAAACGTGCTTGCTAATGACCCGGTGTATCAGTGTGTTGAATGTGCTGAGACGTTTGATGTTGATTGTGGAGGGAGATGTCCAACGTGTGAAGGAAAAATAGTCGATACTGATGAGATGGATAGAGGTAGACTCGATGTAACCAATAATAGTTACTCCGAAGAGAAAACATCCGAGGATTAGTTTTTGACGTAACTACTATTAGTTACATTTCGATTCTTCACTCATATTTATAAATCATTAACTTTAAATAATAGTGTTGTGTATTGAGTAGTATGTCGAGTTCCATTGTCGCACCATATCACAAAGTGTTGGGTAAGATTCACGGGTATCGAAAGCGGGTCATCAAAACAAAAGCAGAGAAAAACGAAGAAGCTATTAATCGATTTAAACAGCGTGTTGAAGATTATCAGATTCGTTCAGACGGGATTGCTACGCATGTTTCTGATTCAAACCCTGAAATTATTGTCCACCCACATAATGAAAACATAGTACAAAATGACAAGTACACGTTGGTGTACGCACCAATTCAAACATTGGTGTTTAAAATATACAAGTTCGGAGCGAAACGCACCGTTAAGTGGGCCGATGGTGTTGTTCGGGTTCAAGAAGACCATGAGTTTGATACTGGTGTTGGAAAACGGGAAGATGTGTTCACACTATGTCGATACTGTGGCATTGAAACGCTTGATGAATTACGTGGACACCGTGTTCCTATTATTATTGTATGGGACGAGTACGGTGAGAGTATCGATACAATAATGTATGAACTTGGTCGCGTAGAGCGAGAACTGAGGAAACAAAAAGAACCACAAGCAGATATTATTGGTGACATGGAAACGGCGCAACTTCACAATAAAGAAGCGTCGATAATTAACCGGTTATGAGTGGTGGGTGGTATTGCTGGTTCGAGTGTTTTAATGATGTGGGTGTAGAATAAGTACGTATGTTTCGTGTTCAGGGGGAGTACGCGATTGCTGAAGTGTTTGTTGACACGCAAGATGACGTGACAAGTGAAACACTTCAATCGATTCATTCGTTAGTTAATCTCAAAGCGTTTGACGGGGTAACAATTCGTATCATGCCCGATGTACACGCCGCTGGTAATATTGTGGTTGGGTTTTCTGCTGAGTTAACGCAACGAGTCCCACCTGAAGTTGTGGGTGGAGATATTGGGTGTGGGTTACGGGCATGTCGTGTTGGAGACACGGTTCCTCTTGAATCAGATGTGCGAGATGAAAAGTTACGCCAAGCAATTCCAAGTACTGGTGACAAACGTAATAGCGTGGTGAAAATTGAAGACGCTCCGTTTGATGATGCAACCGCGTTGTTTCGTAATTTTTCGAGTGCGTATAAGAAAAAGTTTGATGAGCGTATTTCGCCACCGTTTGATTACACCGGGTATGATATGGAGTACGTTTCTCAACTTCTTAGCCGAATAGACACGACCCGTGGGGGTGTAGAGAGCAATGTTGGAACACTTGGTGGTGGAAACCATTTCTTTGAAATTAGTCGTTCTAAGCGGGATGGTTCGGTGTGGCTTGTGACACATACTGGAAGTCGGACACTTGGACGAGCAATTGCGAAGTATTGGATAGACAAAACAAATTCGGAAGGTGGGCTTGGGTGGTTAGAAAACGAAGATGCTCACGGGTATCTTACTGACATGCTGTTTGCTCAACAGTACGCGAAATGGAATCGTGAGCAAATCATGATGCAAGCGTGTGAAGTGCTTGATGTGGACAGTAGTGATACGATTGATGCTACGCATAATTATATTGATTTCACTGACTTGATTATTCGGAAAGGAGCAACACGGAGTTATGATGGTGAACGGTTTGTTATTCCAATGGATATGCAACATGGAACATTGGTTTGTGAGGGAGTTTCAAATGAGAACGCGAATTGGAGTGCGCCGCATGGTTCTGGACGATTACTGAAACGTAGTGATGCAAAACAAATCATCACGAAAACAGATTTGTCCGACGCTGTTGATGATGTGTATGTGAATATTGATGAAACAAGTGTTTCAGAAGCTCCGCAAGCGTACAAAAGCCCGGACTTCTTACTTGAACAATTATCACATGGAACCGGTGACAACCCATTAGCAATCCCGATTGACCATTTAATTCCTGTGCATAATATTAAGTACTAATTTAAAAATCAGACACGCACGTTTGATACGTTATTGGGGTCTGTTAGATAACATGAACAGTCCAACACCAATCGTGGCGATTGGAACACCACTTATGAACGTGATAATGGCGCTTCGTAATAGTGAAACGTCATAACTGACCGCAAAAAAGAGAATTACGGCTGAGAAGACAAACATCATATACCCGGTCATTAAGAATACAATGGCAAACTTGCTCTTCGGGAGTGAAAGGTTACTTGTGAGGCTATGCTGCATTTTCTGCATTATGTAATAGTATATTTTTTAGCAGGTTAAATACTTCCTGTTTAGTATGAAATATTTGTGTAAGTACCCAAGTGATACGACCTATCAACACGTAGTATTTAGTAATTTTGTAACGGTGTAATCGTACCAGTATTATTAAGTCGGTGAACGTTTAATGGGTACGTGTAGAGAAATATATTATGAAATCGTTTTCTAATATTGAGTCTGATACGGAAACGTTTAGCGTTGTAGAGCCGTCAGACACGGAAACTGATTACGGTATTGTACGATTAGATAAACAAGCACTTGCAAGTATGCGTATTACACCGGGTGAGTTTGTGTATGTAGGTCATGACTCACACGAAACAATTGTTCAATGTTGGGTGTTTTTGAACGACGAGAGAGATGAAGACTCGGTTGTGATGGATGAGTATGTCCAATCGAATGTTCATGCTGATACGCATAGTACTGTTTATATTGCCCCGGTTTCTGTTGATGATGTGGCCGTGGCTAATGAAGTCGTGCTATCTGTTTCTGATGAGAACGTTGAAACATTATCACGGCTGGCAGAAGAACAATTACTCAACACAATTGTAAAACAAAACGAACAATTGCCAATTTCAACAAGTAAAACATACGTGGCGACTCGTGAAACTGATGATATTCTTCAAACAACAGTCGAACACGTAGATGCAGACACAGAAATGGCGATGATTCGTGATAGAACAGTAATCACAATAGAATAGAATAGAATTGAGTCGATTGGGTGGTGTGAGTTTTTTGTAGCCTGACCCGTAATAACATGGCATATATGGTAAAAACTATTGAAACACACCATCTTGATATTGAACTAAGTGAACGGGTTGAGGTTGGGTATGTATTGAAAGAAAATACGCCGTGTATTTATCCTGATAGTCATACTAAAGTGTTTGAAGACGCGGCTGGTGGAGTGTTTGCCGGTCAATTAAAAAACGGTGATTGGATTGCATGGTCAAACTATATGGAAACATCGTACACCCATCAAGATGAACCGAATATACGGGCTATTGCACCATCAAAAGAACTTGCGGCAGGTGCATTAACCGAGTATTATTCAAACAACGAGTTACAAGAAATGGTTGCTGAGTCAGTCGAAAACGGATAACCAGCCAGCGAAAAAGTCAATGACTTCAACAACAGCATCACCGTTTTGAACAGTTACGTCTGCAACAATGGTTTCTTTTGAGTTAATATCACCAGTGTCGACAAGCGTACAATTGAACACAACCCCATCACTATTCGTTTTGTAATCAACATCAATGTTCCATGTTTCATCTTCCGTGAAGTACGAAAGAATACCGAGTGAGAGGTGTCCACCATTTTTCCAGTCACCATGAAAAATGTTGTGCGAGTCATGCCACATTGCTGGAACATGGTCGAACGCGTTGTTTGTCTCACTCATATCAACTGACGGTGTGAATAGTTCAGGCTGGTCAGCAAGCATGTCCATGACGAGGACGACTTGTGGGATTGTGTTGACGTGTGCTTGGACAATATCATTGAACGTGTCTGATTCACTATCGTGATGAGTCAGTGTGACAGTGTAATTGAACGTGTCGTGTTCAATGGCGTTTTGCGCGTTGATTCGGTATTCAGCGTTGGCGTCGTGAATACCAATATCACCAGTTGAACCAGTGATTGTACTATTATTCCATCGGTTTGTGTTAAGGGAATGAGTGCGACCGAGGTTGGTGATGTCGAGTCGTTCGCTAATATCGGGTGCAGTTGTGTTCTGCATACTACTACATTAATCGCGCATACATTTATAGCTTATCATATTGTGTGTTTTAGTTCCCACGAAATAAATACGTGTAGCACAGTGAACATGAGGAATCCAAGAAGTGATATAATGAATATTATTGGTTGGAAGCTTACTGGTTGGTCTACCTCAACAATGTATGTTCCTGAGTCAGTTTGAATGATTGTTTCATCCAAATCGTTTGTGACTAACCAAAATGGGACGCTTGCAGTGTTTGATTCCATTTCAAGGGTGTGTGAAACTGTGTAAGAGTCTCTGTAATCAAGCGTTTCAAGCGGCACGGATGTGTCTGCTTGTTCTGACTCAATTTGTGTGAGTGTTACGTCATATTCAACCGGTGCCAATAACCCTGACCATATCACTCCAAGTCCAAAAATAATGATGAATGATACTGTCAGTATTTTTGGCGGACTAATGGGTTGATAGTACGTGTTTGAACGTGACGATGATGTTCGTGAGCGATACCCCCGCTTTTTCATTACATACGTGTTTTTGTGTTTATCTAAAACAGTATCGGGTATTGAAAAATTGATTCTCTCATTATCTAAAGGAAATCATAATGTTTATATATCTATGGGGTGTTTTTTGATACGACATGAATGAAATCGATTCGTACACGGTTCGTGAAGTGAATAGTGGTGATGATACGCCCACAGAAGTGGTTATTGAAACGTCGAATAATACGATGGGTGTTCGCACTGGTGATGAATTGTTTTCTCATACGTTAGAATACATTGGTTGTGTAACTACTATTTCAATTACTCGGCGTGAAAGTGAAGTTTTCGTCATGTTCCACATCGTGTTTCCGGGTGATGATAGAGCGATTACAAAAGTCCCACCGGATTATGTTATTGAAATGCTGAGTGAGGGTGGGTTTGTATCACAATAATAGGAAGTTTTATAAATCATTGTGTAGTATTTATACGTGTGACCTCCATACCCCACTGAATGGTACGTGGAACGGTGGTCACGGTTGTTGACCACACGGTAATTGCGTCATCATACGACGCGCGAGCAAACCGGGAGAATATTTCTCTCGGTTTGTTAAAACCCGTTCAGTTTCGATTGAGATGGTGCTGTTTGTTTCTTCTTTGCGGTTTGTAATCGTGATTGGCCAATCATAACATAGTCATCATTTATTTCTGCTATTCGGGCACGTCTTTTATTTTGTACAGCGGCTACTCCGCCCGTACATAACCCGCCAAATGGTTCCCATACTATATCATTTGGCTCAGATGACACGGTGATGATTCGTTCCATGAGACTGACTGGTTTTTGATTTGGATGAATCGCGCCGTCTTCGTCATAAAATCGTTCTTTTTGATTCACTGGTGGTTCATCCCACACGTTTGTGACGCCAATTGGTAGGTCAAACTTTGCGGCTGGTGTGGCACGTTGCATTGTGTCCGTATCGTACTTGTCTGGGAGGACAAAGTATGGTTTTCCATCTGGATTACCATGCTCATTCGCGTATTCACGTAATTGATTGAACTTGTCATCCGGTGGCGGGTACCATTGTTCGTCGCTCGCGAAGTATTTTCGTGACGCGGCCTCAGAAACATTACATGCATCGTTTGCTTCTTGGAACGTTAATCCAGCACGTTCCCATTCGTCACGAAACCATTCACGGACACTTTTGGCTTCGTCTGTTAATTGTATTTGTTCCCATACGTACTGAACACACACTTCTGTTACTTGAGGGAACTTTCTCATCGTGTTACTATTCACATTTCCTGCAATATGTTGAATTCCTTTATTCCAAATATTACAACCGCGATATTTCCATCCCGCGTTTAATAGTTCATGATGAACGGTTGCCCATCCTAACTCTGTCCCCCAAAACCAGAGTGTTGTTTCTGCTGTTGCTGCGTTCGACCATGCTTCAATGTGTGGTTTATACCAATCAACTAATCCAGCAACAGAGCGTGGGTCGCCGTCAAAACTTCCAACACCGTATGCACCATCACTAATAATCACAGTGGGAGCATCCCACTCCTTATACACGTCATGCACATCACCATGATAGAGTTTTGCATCTTCTGATGTGTGTGCATACTCACTCGTCATACACATACTTGTTAAAATGCAAGTCATAAATAAACTCTCTATTTACATTCTTTGTACTATTAGTGACTCATACAACCACAAATTGAACACAAAGTATAATTTTTTGTTTGACAAGGATATAAATGGATGAAGGAACTACGATAACGTATGGATGATTCCACACTTCCAACTGGATTCCGGGTGTCTAATCTTCGAGAACTACTCGGTGTTGATACTACTCAAGACGTGGAAAACGTTTCATTAGAAGACTGTCTCACGTATATTGAACGTGTTGTCGATACAATTTCTATTAATCCGTATAAAAAAGCAGCGTTACGGCAAGTTATTCGTTCAATCACGCATGAATTATACCACGCCCAAGAATATCAGGATACAAATCTGCTTCTCTCAAACCTCATTTACGGAGTGTGCATCGTGTCTGAATCAAACATGGAACCCAACAATAAGGACGTTTTACTAATACAATTCATCACTGCTATTGAGTTAGTAACAAGCAGACAAGAGAACGTGCTTGATTATCTTGTTGAAAACGAAAACGAACAAGTTGTGGTGACGCGGTTGGACAAACTCACTGACGAGTCAAAAGAAACGGTTAGTGCAAAGTCATCAAACTAAGTCTGAGTACGCTTCAAGGGTCAATAACTTCGATTTCTTCCTCTTCTTCTGCCGCTTTGAACGCTTGTTCCATTCTATCAATTTCTATTGGTCTATTATCCTCAAAATGATTAATACTGAAACATAATGCTTCAACGTGCTGTCGAGCCTCATTATCCGTCTTTGCTTGGTACGTGTATTCAATCCCGTTTTCTGTTTCAACCTCTAACAAGTATGGCGTGTCAGCCGCGTGTTCCTCATTATAAATCACTCTGATAACCATTTCAACCGACGCACCAACCCGTTGCCATTCACCAAGCAAGTGTGCAACATCACCATTTTCTTCGTCATCCCCGGTTGGGAACCTATCTGAAATATCACTTTGATACTCTGGTTGTCGTTCTGCCCAATCGTGTGGGATTGTAATGTTGTTCGGATATTCAATCGTTGTCATACGAGTTGTTTACATACGTGCTGATAAAAAACTGTGGGAGATTCGGTCGTGATAGTGAGGCGTGTTACGCGAACGGGGCTTTTTGCATGAAAAGGCGATTCACCCACAACACGGTAAGAAGCATTAACACAATCAATCCACTAATAAAAATACCTAACACAGAAAATAGTGAGACGTTGATAAATGAAATAATGTATGTAAAAACACTCACGATGCTTATCAACGCGGTGAACTCTGAAACGCCACGATATGGGGCGTTATAATACTCGTGGAATGAAAAGACAAGAAACGACATTGTTCCAAATATGAATACTAACTCCATCATAATGTGGTTAGAATATTGTTAAGAGTCTATTGTAAAAGAATTACCTGTTTTTGTTCGTTCCTCGGATTAATCGTTCTTCTGTTGGTGTGAGATAAGTTCGTGTTTCATACTCAAATTCTGTATCAAACCCATGTTTCCAATCGGTTGTTGTTTGATTTTGCTCAGGGTATGCGTCGAATTGTGGTGGAAGTTTGTCCTCATGTAAATGTACTTGTCGTGTCCCTTGAACGTACTCATCAATCACGTGTTCCATATCATCATCCGTGTTTGACACAATTTCTTGCTTCCATTCTTCATACGTAATTATTCCATCTTGATTGTTCATCCAACGTAACGTGTCACGCATATCATACTCCCCATCACTATACATTCGCATTCGATAATCAAGTTCAAACAACACAACCATTCCTCGGTCATAATCAGTTTGTTCGTTCCATGTTGACCTATCAGCCAACACTGGTTCGTTCGCTGTATTATTCATAATTTCACGATGTGAACGTAAACTAAACTCTGTCCGACTTGGTTCCCTATCAGGCATCACACGATGTGGAATCACCATCGCAAAATAATTCGCACTCCCTTCATGAAACCATTGCATTTCAGGGCCAAGCGCGTCATACTTCTGATTCGCGTGAACATACTCATGCACCCACGTGCTATGAACCATTTGTGCATTGTTAGCTGATGCTGACCAAAGTGTTTCTGTTCGTGGTGTATCTGTTCCGTACCGAATACCACCAGTAATGGCCCCATCTGACGGGGCAGCAAACATTGTCACCCGTTCATTGTTTGCATCCACTTGCAACAATTCTTCTGTTCGTTGTAACTCATACATCACTTTTTCAGCATCAAACCGCTCCGCATAATCATCTTCAAGATACACAAGTTCGATTGTTGTGTTTGAAACGGTTTCTGCATCAACCACAACATCACTATCTTCACTTATCACAACCATGTCCTCTGTTGCATGCGTATCATACGTATCCGATTCAAACGACACGTGTTCCGTGTGTGAAGTTGTTGTTGATGAGTAGTACGACGCGCTATTTACCCACCCATACCGAATATCTGGAACTGGAGTAAACACCCACGACTCAGTTGCCATTGCTCGTGGATTATTATTATGAGAACCATACGCCGATACATTATCACGTAACACAAACACCGGGTTAGAGTCGACAGCAACATACCCACTATTACGTTCAATCATTCCACGCGTTTCTTTCACCTCATACTGATACCCCGGTGTAGCAGAAAATCGAAACGAATCAACATCACGAAACGTTACTGTGTACTCAACATACGTCGCATTATTGTTTGGATTATGAATAATTTCAGGTTCAATACTCGCATCAGGATGATGTTGTTCACCAACCGCGTCTGAATGACTATTAATTGGCACACCAACACCATCACCCCCGACACCGGGAATATTCACATATACTGGCAACACTGTGTAAAAAGACACACTCACAATAATAACAAACAGAAAAAACAACACACCAATCACACGAATCCCGCGCATACTATGGTATTTGCCACAATGATTTATAAAACCTCAGCGCACGTTTTAATAGTTAAAACAAGCAATAATACTGCATGAAAACACGATTCTTTGATGGGGCAAAAAAGATTGTCCGGTTATCATTTACAATGATGTTTGTATTCACCGTGTTATTTTTCGTGTTAGTTTTACCGGTTGCTGGTACGTATGGGATTGTTGAAGGGGTAAATGAAACAAACGTAGAAGTTGAACTTGACGCTGTGTATTCTAATGATGATGTGAGTGTGAATGTTGATTCAATTTATCAGCACGATGATTTAACAAGTGACGATGTGTCGATTGTAGAGCAAGCAAACACTGGAGACAACGTAGAAGTAGAAGAAAACGCAACAGAAGTGTTTGATACTTCTCAAACAGTTGGTGTCATTGAAAATGGAACAGTGTATGTGTACTCAGTTGAATACCCTCCTGAAAATTTAATCGGTGATTTAATGATTGGAATTGGACTTTCAGTACTTATAGGGTTACTTCTTCTTGTATTTGGAGTCGTACTAAACGCGGAGTACGAATTTTTCTATCCAAACGTGTACCCGTAAACTAATACTGTAACAATGTTTTAAATTTGTTTAGCCCCTAAATAGTCTCAATGCCAGAGAAAAAAGTGTACAACGGTGTGACTCGATTAGTTCGGATTTCAATAACAATGGTGTTTTTTACGATACTATTATTCTTTGCAGTTGGGGTTCCACTTTTGGCAGGTGGAATAGCAATCAACACGCCTGCAGAAGAAAAGTTAACAGTTGAAATCGAAGATGTGAACACGAATAGTGATGATGTTGATATTAGTTCTGTGCATGAATACGACGCGTTAACTGATGAAGAACGTGATGTGTTAGACCAAGCTAATGATGGTGAAACTGTTAATGTTTCAACAACTGACACACCAGAGTTGTTTGCGATTCAAGATAACGATGATTTATCATCAGATGAAACGATTGGTGTTGTAACAGAAAACGCTGTGTACGTGTACGAAATCGATTACCAATCGAACCAACAACACGAAGCATGGTTTAACGCAATTATTCTCAGTGTATTTTCTGTGATTGTTAGCGTCCTGTTATTTGTTTTAGGCCATGTTGTTCACGAAGCCGTTCCTGTGTTTGATGACGGAATGTTAAACAAAACAGTTGGACGATTGTTTTGAATTGTCTGATTCAAGAATCAGTATTATTAATACGTTTTGTATCAGACCCGCATTGTGGACAGTAAAACCGTACTTGTTGTGAAAACCCATCTCCAACAAGTTCTGTGTCACCACTTGAACCACCCCAATCACACACTAAACACTCTGACCAACCATTTCCTTGGTTAATTGATGCACTTCGATACTCTTGAAATGTCAACTCACCGTTCGAGTACTGGTTTTTGAGTCGATTTTGTGTAAGAATCTCGTCCGCAATACGTTGTTCCGTATCAGACAATTCGAGCGTTTTATCAACCATACAAACCCTTGTTAGAAAAATACGGTTTAATATGTTTGCCATTGATGTGTAAGATAATCGCCCCTCAAATAACGGAAATTTCTATTAGCGTGGGTTAACAATAGTCCCGTAAGGTAACAAGTGAGATGAGTAGTAATGGGCAGAAACGAAAAGCGACAGTTGTGAACGCAGTGTTACTCAATGGTGACGTGTTAACAGATGGGCAGAAAAAAGCAGATATTGATGAGATTGAGTTTCAATCAGAAAAACGACCAAGTGTGACGTACACGCTTTCTGTTGGGGAGTATTTAATCACTCGTGCTGGTGTGAAACATGGGATTATTTCAAGTATTTTGTATTGTGATACTCCAGAAAACGTGACAGACTGGGATTACGCGGTGTTTGTGTATGACTTGTCGACGCATACGCATGAACGGGTTCCATTACTGGATATGGTTGAGATGTTTGATGAGAAAGAACTTACAACATTTGACTGAATTATTGTTGTTTATGAGACGAAAAGAATAAGTATATCCGTGTCGTACAACCATGTATGGGAGACACACTGGTAGTTGGACTCCGACAGAACGGCCAGCCAATCATCCGAATTGGTGATGAAGATGCAGCAGTTACGGGAACCGAGTTAGAACACAACAGTGGTGGTGAGTACCCATCACATTCACCAAGTGGGTTTGAATGGGGTTACGGTGGTAGTGGCCCCGCTCAACTTGCATACTGTTTGTTGGAGGAACTGTTCAACCATACGATTTCCATGCGAAACTACATGGCGTTTAAAAATGAGTACGTTTCACAGTTTGATGATGGTGATGGGGAAGACGGTGTTATTTGGACATTGGCAGTCGATGAAATTCAACAGTTTGTTGAGGATAATGAAACGACACATGAAAATTACGACGTGGTAGGATACATTGACTACGAGGGTGAAACACTCATCGCTGAGGATGTTGATATTTTCACAGCCGGTGAAAAATTGGCTGATATTGATACGCAAGAATTTGACACGACTCGTGTTCGACCAACAATGACTCAGTAATCAGTACTGCACAATTGTAACCACTATTTTAACAGAGCAAAATGTTTTGATACGGTATGTTTTATTTTTGTGTGGTCATAACACAGTCGTATGTCATCAGTTTCACGGATTAAAAAGAAAACACCGTTTTTAGCTCAATTAACTGTTCTGGCAATTGTTTCACTAATCGTATTAGCACCATTCATTGGCGTAATGATGTACGCATATCCTATGGTTGTTGCTCCTGAATCGGTTGAAGGAAATACAACAATTGAAGTTGAGTTAGATAGCATTTCATCAAGTGATAATATTACTGAAATTGAAACTGACCAAGTGGTGTCATATGATGAGTTAGATGGACAAAATGAAGAAATTATTGATACCGTTATTCATGATGGGGAAACCGTGAAAAATAATGAGCAAAACACAACAAGCATGTTCAACTCATCAAAAACAATGCTCATTACTGATGATGAAATGATGTACATTGTTGATGTAGATAAAACAGAACCCACGCCAGTGATAGTGCAATTATTCATCGTTATTGGATTTGGAACGTTCTTAAGCGTTCTTGTTGCGTTATTAATACTAACGGCATTTTTACCACTACTGGCAAAAGTGGGTATTTTTGAACGGAAAAAGCAAACATACGGTGAGGATGAGTACACATTTGTGCTATTTGATTAGTTACTACTGTACGTTGCTCACCTGTTGAACGGTTAAAGTCGTAATTGTTTAACTGGGTCGCGGTTGTTGTTTCAGTAATGAGGAGGACGCGTATTCAGTACGGTGTGATTAGTTCTCCTGTTGAATTGCGACAATGGGTTCGTCAGTATGTTGATACAGTTGTTAGTGCGTATAATTTGGAGGTGGAGACTGATTGGATTATCCAAATAGAAATTAGCAAGCAAATGAAGCGTGATGCGGCAAAGTTAGAGTATTTTGAGGTTCCAAGTGCGAGTGTTGGGAAACGGATTAGTTCATGGGGTGAAATTGATGATGCGTATGCTGAAATTGTTGATACTGTTTGTTTTAGTGATTCTCTCAAAGATTGTAAATTGATTCTTTCATGGGAAGCGTTTGAAGTGTTTCCACAGTCTGTGTTTGAACAAGTGATTAGACACGAGTTAGTGCATGTTGAGCAGTTTCAGTTGTATGGAACAACAAATCATGGTGATGAGTTTAAACAACGAATTGAACATGTGGATAGTCGTGTTTCGTTTCCTATTTTTTCTCCATATGAGTACGTGTTGAATTGTCAGTGTTGTCATTCGTTTGTGTTGGGACGGTACCATGAATCTAAATATGTGAAGCAAGCGAACAATGTTCTTTCAGAGTGTTGTGGCGCGTCTTGTTACGTTACAAATCATAAGGTATAAATAGTATTGGGTACAATAGTGGTGTAAGTCATGCACATTCATTCTTCAAGTGTTAATGCTACTGTTGGTGATGAGTACGACGGGTTTGATGCGTTTATTGTTGGACGACAAGCGTTGGAGATTTACAACGAGACGCTTCCAAACCAGTTCGAGGTGATTGCTATCCCAAAAGTGGATGACGTGACGCATGAAGAAGCGTTTGCTACGCTGGAAGAACAAATGAACCCGTCTGACAAGGGACGGCGCTATGTTAGCGACGTTGATGGTAATCCTGTTCGTTTACCGCGAAAGCGTGAAGTTAATAGTGAGTGGGCGAACATTGCAAATGCGTCTCTTGACCAGCCAACGTATGATGTTCTTAGTGAAGAACTTGATAGACAGCGGTACACGATTCATGCAATTGCGTTTGACCTGCGAACGGCACAGATTGTTGACCCGTTTGGAGGGCTTGATGATTGGTCTAATAATGTTCTTCAGTACCGTGGGTTAGAGTACGATTGGTATGATTGGGTTGTTGAAGCCGCGAGCCTTGCGTCCAGACTTGGGTTTGAGGTGAGCGATGAAACGATTGAACAGGTTAGTGATGTCCCAATCGAACATATTCCGTCCGAAGAAATTCGGAAGAACATGGTTCGTGCGTTTGAAGAAACGAATTCACCACGTTCGTTCTTTGATACGCTTCGTGAAATGGGAGTGCTTGATGAAGTATTCCCTGTTCTGAACGATATGATTGGTATTCCGGCTGGCCCGGAAGGAACCCACCTTGAGGGAGATACGTATGAACACACGATGCGTGTCCTTGAAGAAATGTATGCTCTGCGTGGAAATGACGTGACCGCGTTGTTTGCGGCTCTTGGGCACGACTTTGGTAAAACCGTCACGGACAGTGATACTGACACGCACTACCGTCACGATGTGCTTGGTATTGACGTGGTTGATGAGTTTGCGGATACGTACTCAATCAGTGAAGATACCAAGCGTGTCATGAAATCCGCGTCTCGGTTCCACATGCGTGTTCACGTTGTCCCTGAAATGGGTAGTAACAAAGTCATGAACATGATGAAAGACATTGAACAGTCTTCGTCACCATTAACGATTGACTTGCTGTTAGACGTGGCTGAGGCAGACACGAAGGGGCGAGAAACCGCGCCTGATAAAGAAAAGTCGTTTGAGCGGGCAAACATCCGCGAACGGTTAGAAGCCGCTCAGAAAGCGTTTAACGACGTGGTTGGTGGTGACGTGTTAGACCGTCGTGGAATTACCAGTGACCAGATTGGTGATGGAAAGAAGTACACTGGTGAACAAATCAAAAATATGATTCACCAAGACCGTGTTGAGAAAATGCGGGAATACGAAAATAAGAATTAATCCGCGTTTTCGTTTTTCTGTTCGTTGTCACCGAGGATTTTTGAGAGAAGTTCTACCTCGTTTTTCAATTGGGGTTCATTAAGAATCCCAATATGATTATCAACATACGTCCGAATCGTATCTAACGTTTCATTATACACAGGTGTGTACGAAACAGACGAATGTTCCCATTTGCCTGTTACAAACTCTGAAATCTGGTCGACCATCCCATCAAACACCGGGATTTCTCGTTCGTATTCTTGTTGTATTGTATTGTCATGTTCACGAACTGCTTTTGCCCATGACTGTAACGCGTTACAGTATCGAGCTAACACAATTGCTTTCCGAATACCCGTGTTATCATACGTTTCATTACTTGGTAGTTCAACCGTTTCAGTAACACGGCTTGATGTGCCGTCGCGTTCTCTCCATGAGGCAGATAGTTCAACTGTGTCAACATTTTCACGGTCGAGTTCAATCAAAATCACTCCACCTTTTGTTTGCTCTTTCTCTGTTTTTGAGGGGAATAATGTTGCAACATTCATGACTTCCCCGGTGTCTGGTTTAACCGATGGGGCACCATACACGTTCTTAATAGTCGCGTTTTCTGTTTCAAGTTCCAATCGTAAGTCAAACACTAATGGTGTGACCATGTATTCAAACTCTTCGTCTAATCGCTGAGTGAACTCTTCTGGTGTGTGAATGAAGTAATGGTTTGCACCTGTAACATTGGATAGTTCGTCTCCTAACTCGGTGTTTGTGTCCAGCCCAACACCAATGAATGATGTGTAAATCTCATCACTCGCGGCGTCATCAATCATATTGACTAAATCGCCACGGTTTGTTTGACCCGTGTTTGGCATTTCATCAGTGAGAAATACAACCCGGTTTTCAACAATCGAGTCGTGTTGCTCTATTGTTGGTTGGTCACGGGCCGGGCGTAACATGTTGTATGCTTCTTCAAGGCCCGCGCTCATGTTTGTTGACCCACCAGCTTCTAACTCATTAATATGCTCACGAATAGCATCCATATCTGTTTTTGATACTTCACGCAACGGTTTGGCGACGTTTGCTTCTGAATTGAATAAAACGACACCGAACCTATCGCGTTCATCTAAATGCTTAGTGACGCCCTTCAACGCTTCAATAGCGGCTTCCATTTTTGTTTCCGCGTCATCAGTTTGGTTCTTGTTTGCGTGAATCTTGTTTCCGAACCCATCATAGTAATACTCATCAAATGGGTGTTTCATTGACCCTGAAATATCTATCACTGCAACAAGGTTGAGTGGTGGACTCTCAAACATGTCTTGTGGAATGTTTGAGTTAAGCCCAACAGTGATGAATGTTTCAGTATCGTTCGTGATAGGGTGTGGTGACACAGCGGTTGCATATGACGGGTAGAATAGCGTGTTTGTGTTGGTCGCATTTTCATTTCCTCGCTCAAAGTAATACTCACTAAATAATCCTTCATGTGAAAATGCTTCTACCTCTGGAATGTAGTGGTTTTGAACATTATCTCTGAAATTGTTACTATCTTTTTCACCACCAGTTGCCATTCCAATCGTATTCTCTGAAATGTTTGACTGCGCTGTTGGTTGTGTATGAGAGCGGAGCGAGTGGGTAGATGCAGTTGTTCCAGTGTCAATATTATCAACACTTGGATTCTGATTCATTGATTGGTATTTCGGACTTTGAGTTGACAGTGTTGATTTTGATTGTGATTGTGTGTGGAGTGGTTGAGAGTTAGTGAGTGTTTGACCGGCGAAAAATCTTGAATGTCTGTTTGTACGGTTTGATGGGTACATCCAATCATCACGGAGTGGCATTCCACGGTTATCAAACTCGAACAACACGTCAGCAACGTAATTGTCAGTACTGTCTAATTCTCGAAGGCCGCCGAAAAAGTACCACGTATCTGTCTCCCATGAAACTGTGTCAATGTCTTCTGGTAAGTCTTTTACTTCAATCGTAATCATTTCAGACGGTGACGCTGGTGTTTCAAGCGTCTCACCAGTCAGCAACCATTCAATATCGTCATCATTAGGTTGTTCAACGTGTGTGATGTAAACAAGCGTGTTCGTTTGTGTGGTGTGATGTGTCTCTTGGTGTGTTGTGGTTCGCATACGTACATATTTCATACACAGTCTTATAAGTGGTTTGGTGTGGCAAACAAAAAGGCTAAGTGGAAGCAAGCCGTTTTTAAAAGCGTATGGACACGAATGTGTGGGACGAACCAGAAAACGACCCACGGGGTGACTCACCAAACATCCCATTAGAGTCGTCACGTCCACACGATGAGCGTGATAACCCTGAGTTGCCATTTGTTGATTACATGGGGCGTATGACACAAGAGCAAACAGACAAAATCGCTGAGTATTTTTCAAACACGACGACTGATTAACAACACGATTCTCTACTCCGACATCCGGTTCGTGTCAACGATGCGTTTGAAATGAGGTAGTATTATTATTGAGATACATGTACAATCATGTGTGAATGTCTCTTCCAAGAGGAATGATTGCTCGTGTTGAGCATCAATGGTCGCATCAAAAGTTTACTACTGGTGTAAGCCCGGATACAATCATGGTTGACATGGTTGATGCACGGCAAATAGTACGGAAAGACGAAACTGCTGAGTCGTATTTTGGGTCTGACTCAACAATCATTACTACGTCAACCGTTCCTGATGAGAAACTGGATTTAATCTCGTGGGATAATGAGAAAAACATTATTGAGTCTTTCAACCCGGATTATCATATTCCAACTGATTACTCTATTTATGGGTATCATTCTCAACAGGAACGTTTAGATAGGCTTGTTAAATGCATGGAAGGGACAGAATGGATGGCTGAGAAATTACCTGACTCTATCACGATAATCCCATTAGTAAAAGGGTTCACTCGTGCTGAACGTGAAGTGTGTTATCGTGCGTTTGATTATCTTGGGTATGATTATGCAGCGTTTTATGCAACACAGTATTTCACTGGTGGAACAGGAATACGTATCGATGATTTAGAGCAAGATGTAACACAGATTCAGCGTGAAATGGGTATTGATTTGTTAGTAATGGGATTATTATCGCCTGAATATGTGAAACGATTGCCACCAAACGTTGTTTGTGTTAGTGGGCAGAACCAATGGAGAAAACATGTTCAGCCACGTGAGAAATCTGTTGATGAAATGAGAGAAGCATATGAACAAGTCAAGACAAACGTAGAGCGTGCATTGTTTGATTCGTGATTAATAATCGTAATACAAAAGCGTCTGGTGTTTGTATAGTAGTGTAACATGGGTAATGATTCACAGAGTGGGGAACAAAGAGAGAATGGTTCGGGAAGTGTTGAGCGTGAAGAACCTGTTTCTGGTGGTGTCGGAGAAGAGTTACAACGGTTTACAACGCCATACGCACGTGATACACGCGTTCCATTCACAGAAGATGCGGCGTTAAACATAATGGTTGAGTCGGGGCCGTCACCCCGTGCGTTTAATCAACGTGAGTATTGGAAGAATATTGTTAGCGGTGGGATTGAAACTGTTGACCCTGATGTGCGTGAACGTATTTCAAAAGGGGTGCGTGAGAATCATGACAACTCGAAGTTTATGAGTGTGAAAAGTGCGTATTCACATGTGAATGATGATGTTGTGATTATTAATCGAGAAGAAGCCAATAACCCAATGATTACACAGAATGATGAGTCGTTTTACCCATTGGGGCAACCAGAAGATAATAGAACGGGGCAACGGTTTGATGAAATGACGTTTATTTATCAAGAGAATATTCCTGATGAACCCCGCCGTCCGGTTCCGGTTCCCGGCGCGAAAACAGGCCCTACAAACACTGCATCTGTCCTTCGACACGAGTTTTTCCATCGTGTATGGGCTGAACAAAATGACAGGTTCAAAAAAGAATTTCGTGACGAGTTACCAGACAAAGAAACGATTGATACTGAACTAACAACGTACTCAACAGAAAGTGTTGAAGAAACGTTTTGTGAGTTAATGACTATTACAACGCACAAAAAGTATAACGCGGATGATTATGCTGACTGGGTAGATGATACGGCAAATAGAACCGCGCATAAATTATTACGATGAGTCAACATGTTTTGTTTGCTATTCAAGCCCTTCAATATGTTTGACTCGGTCTGATGGTTCGTACTCATGTTTTAATAAGTCAGTATCCATTTCTTGTTGTGAGTCATACGAGTTGAACACGTCTTGGACTTCACTTTTTAACTGGTCATCATTCACGTTTACTTCAAACGTGTATGAATCATCACGGTTCTTTTTAATATTTGCACTCACTAACGCATTGTCAAAATAGTATGGTGCAATAGCAGTCATTACGTTTTGATACACTGTTTGTTCAATGCGTCGAATAACAGTTCTGCTTGTTGTATCAGCAGCATGCCCGGTTTGTTGGACTGCTTGTTTCCAACTTTCAAAAACATCTTCGGGTTCTTTTTTCTCTTTAATGTTTTTTACTGTTTGTTTCAATTCAGTGTTTGCTTCTTTCAAATTATCAGTTACTTTTTCATTGTTTTCTTCTCCAACGCCTTCATTCATACTTGCTTTTTCAGCGGTTTTCTCATTCACATCAACCGATAATTGTTCTTCTAACTTTGGTCGCCACTCATCCCAGTCCTCGAATTCGTTCGGGTATGTTTCGTCCGCACCAACTTTTTCAAGTGCAGATGTTATGTGTTCGCCATGCGAAACAACATCTGCCCACCCACCAGTAACTTCAAACCCAGATATACTTTGTTCCATGTAGTTATGACGCGATACACTACCCCTCGGTAAAAGTATTTACACTCGTTAGTATGGGACAGTATTACAAACAACCCACAGCACATCATCCCAAATTTCTATAAGCACGCACCATGTAGAACTACACACACATGGAACTTCGTCTTCTCCCACATTTTGTTGATGACCCGTTAAAAGCAATGCGAAAAGCGTTTGAAACGTTTTATAATAATTCCTCAGCAACAATACCAGCATTACTATTCTTAACATTCCCATTTATTATTTTGAACGTGAACGCGTTGTTCGGTAATTTAGTTACCGCAGTCACAATAATGATTCTCTCTCCAATCATTCTGAGTGGGTTAATGTGGCAATTAGTTATCGGAACGTCATGGCGGAGTTTTCATACTGATTTTATTGAAGGATTGAAAAAGAATTATGTGAGGCTTGGACTTGCATACGGCCTTATCACGATAGTGTTACTGATTTTAACGTATGTGTTTGTTGTTGGTGTCTCACTCGCACTTGGGTTCGACTCTGACACGTCAACAATTGGTCTGAGTGACACATGGCACTCAAACCTCGCACTACTTCACTTCTTTGCAGTGATTATTGGATTTACGGTTCTGGCCACGATTTTCCAATTCTTCGATGTAATCATTGTCACCGAGAAAAACACGTCCATTATTAACGCGTTCAAAAAGAGTTACTACGTGTTTAGAGAATCACCAATGGACGTGTTTACGTACATGACGATTAGAGGATTCTTATTGATAGTAACACTCGGCTCACCAGTACTCTTATTCTTCCTTGCCAGTGATGATATGTTTATCCTCATCACCGCTGTCCTTGCGATTCTTATTTCATTCCCCATTGCGGTTGTGATTGGGGTTGCATACCACATTCACTATTACGACGTGCGAACAGAACACATTAATTTCAATAAATACATTGAATCAAATGATGAATCAAGTGATTCTGACGAATGAATTGGACAGTGTTGAAAAATGAAAACCGTGCTGCTGGCCCTTATAAGTACTAATTTATACCATAACGGTTAAGTGGGTAGCACGCGTTAGTAGTAGTTGTATGACGGGTGAATACCTAAGTACGAACCGAGTAGATTTGAAACAGCCTGCAACCCTTTTCATGGTTGCGTCCGCACTTGCAGTGATTGGGCTTGGGGTTAGTTTTCATAACACGACCGCCGGGATACACGCGTTTGGATACTCTCTTGTATTCATGCTTGCTGGAACACTTGTAATGTTCAAGTCCGGTAGTAATGACCCGGCTGACTTTGACCGCCCCAAACCGCCGGTCGACGTTCGGGAACCAAACGAAGAATAGCACAAAACAACAACTTACAAGAGGGCGGTCTTCGTACTCTTTTTTATGAGTGATGAATGGACGGATAGTGACAAACAATTCGCTGAAACGTATAACCTGACACCGCTTCTTGGTCGAAACCCACCGACAGACGAACAAATTGACAACACACAACTAACACTTGAAACAGCAGATTTAATTGCGTACTCCCTTCTCAATCCGTACACTGACCCACACGAACCAACGCTCAAAGAACAATTACAAAATAACGACCTGCCTGCAATACTATGGGAGAACACAACTGATACACACGGTATACTGAAATTCATCGAACCAGAAAGCGAGACTGATAACACACAATACTATTTCCATGCCACAAAAAGCGATATGATATACATCATGGGATTATACTACGGGTTAAAAAACACATGGGATAACCCAACTCAATCATACTCCCTTCCAACAGATAGAACATACTGGTACATACTCTCATATAACAGCACTATTTTCTCTGGCAAAGAAGCAAACTATTTTGAAGGTATGATTATAACTAACAAGTAAGAATACATGACGAGCGATTCCCCAACCACGAAAACACTACACGCGTTATATATTATCAACAAACACGCCCGAAAATACGCTAACCTCGGCACACAAAACTACAAAAATGGAAAGAAAGCAACTGCCAAAGTCAATAGTGTCAAAAAAGAAGCGTTATATACAACAAAAACCCGCGTGTTAGAACAATTACAACAACATGCAACAAAAATAAGCATTCACACAATTAACAATCGTGACTATTACTGTTTCTTTTTCGAGAATGAGAATGAATGGTCATTTCACTCACCAATAACAGAGTGTACCCTACTTGAATCAAGTACGATTGCCGAAGAAAAAACATTAAGTGATTTTACTAAAACAGAAACAAAAGAACATGCATCTCTCTCATTAAAAGCATCACTAATTCACCTTGAAAAAGAATTTGGTGTGAACGCGAATAATCACTTATCACAAGAATATGTTTCATACGGATATAATTCATATTTTACAGGCTGGTCATACCTTGGACAAACAAGCACAAACACAACGAAACCAGATTCAGAACAACATAGTATAGCGAATTATTAAGTGGGTTCAACCGAACTGTTTAATTATACTTGTTTATGGAACCTGATGATACACCCGAATCTGAAACCGACCCGTATGGAACATGGTCTGACAAAGAAATTGATGAAGACCAAATCAAACAAGATGTGATTGGGAAGCGGACGTTTGAAGCACCAGTGTACACAGAATCACGAATGGAAAACCACGCACCAGAAAACTATCGAAAAAATGAAGTCCCTCGGTTTCCACCAACAAGCGTTATCACGGCATTAGCCGATAAAGAAAACACTGAAAAGAACAAACAACTTGTTGCTCTCCTTCCAACAATAGAGCAACTTAACCGATGGATGGAAGAAAAAGAAACCGGTGAAAGAGAACATTGTCCAGCCGTTGTGCTTGAAGAATTTTACTGTGAACGTGTTGTCGGCTCGAAACCATTATCAAAAGCCTATGAATTAATTATTTCAGAAGCAGACTCGTTAGGTGATTCCCGGTACGATTATGAATGGGATGTTGATTATTACGAGTGGGAAGTAACCATCACGGTCAAAGAACTATAACGATTATTAACATTATTAGGAGTTGGAAAAGTCGAAGAACCAAGAAGCTTTTAACAGTTGATTAAAAAGCAATAGTACACACAATGAGAAGTACCTACAAAACACGTATAGTTTTATTTGTATGTACTTCTTATACTACTACAGAACGATATGTCGAGTGAAAATATGGACAGAGAACAACTAAAAACCATTAAATCGAACGTCAAGAACCGACTTGTCCAAGTCACTACTGAGATTAAACGAGTAGAAACTCAAATCTCTAATCTTGATATGAATTTCAATCGATTTAATAATAAAGCAAAAGAAGCAGTCAAACTGGGGCGGAACGATATTGCCGAGCGAATCTTGAAAAAGAAGAACCGCCGAATGGAACGAATCACCACGCTTGAAGAACACTTATCCCAACTCAAACAAACGAAGAAAGAACTTATCAAGATTCGTGACAGAATCGATGAAATGCTCATGGAAACGGAAACTGGAACAGTAATGATGGAAACCGAACTTTCAATTCCAGAAGTCCCACGAATCCCCTCTGTCTAACAAAACGATTTGTCTCGGTTGTTACTCTGAAACTGTGAACGAAACTGTTTCAGACTCTTTAGAATTGTTAAACGTTGCTTGTTTCAACACGGTAATCGTGCCCATATAGTCAACTAAATCATGACTGATTAACTCAACAATTTCTTCTGTTGTAGATTCTTTCACATACAACACAACCCAGTTTGATTCAATTGCTACGTCAACCAATCCACCCTGCTCTTCATCATACACTTTATAATAATAATCTTCAGTTTTTCCAAACGTGAACCGGGATTGATTGATAACGTGTTGAACCGCCCCATCTAACTCGTCACGACTCATATCTTGTTCTTCTGGCTCTAATTGGAACGATGTGAACCCATGAATATACCCACCAAGATACTGTTCATCTCCATCTTCATTTGTTTTGGTTATGCTCTCACGCACTGGGTGAACCGGGATTGAAAAATCAGCACTACTCATACTACACTATGTATACTGAAACAACAAATAAGTATAGTATATTACTTACTCTTCCGACTCAATCTCCCCGTCATCACGAATCGTGATTGTTACAATCCCATTATTCGACTCAATACTCTTTTCTCCATCACGTGGAAGCTCTCCCTCCATTTGCCCACCATTAATAACAAGCAGGAAACTATCTTCAAACACTTCCGCCGATTCTACCTCGTGTGAGTTAGTATCAATAATAATAACAGTCTCACCAGAATCATAATCGTGTTGCGTGATGTGAATGTCATGTGACGCCTCACTTGTTTGATTAATCATAGTACTAAATACGTGTTCTAATATTAAAATACTTTCCATTCAAACGAATTATTACAGTTCTACCGCGACATTTTCAGTTGAAATAGTGTCAATATTCACCCCAGTAAGCTCAATTGCTGATGCAATGCGCCGTGTTTTACTCCATATTTCATCACCGATAAGTCCATACTCATATAATGGCTGTTTTGGCGCGTGGCCTACTAATTGGCGCACATCACGTTTCATTTCACGCGTTTCGTTGAAAATTGTGTGTGCGATTTGTACATCCGTATCGACTGAATCCATTACTACATTGGTTAACACACTTTGTAGTGTTTCTTCGTTATCGTATAATCCGTCACGTTTTAACAATGTTGTCAGAACATTTCTGGAAGAAGAATGCAGCATTTCAACTTCACGTTCAAGTGTGCTTGCTGATTGTGAAAGTTCTCGTGTATTATGAACACGCTCAGATTGTTCTGTGAGCGTCTTAGCAGTGTTTCTAACTGCTACAAGTTGGTCAATAACTTCATTGAACGTTTCTGTATCACGACTCATACGTGAACATAGTACTAAGAACAACTAAAAGCGTTGGTATTGGTCGTATTTTAATACGCTGTGGAAAAAAGCAACAGACATGAGTGCTGGTATTGATGAAATGGAGTTTAGCCCTGAAGAATACGTAGAACGATTACAGATTGAAAATAACACGTCTGTACGCGAAGAGGTTATTAAAGATGCGTTCACCCTTGCGTATCAAATGGGGTATGAAATGGCAATCATGTCGTATGGAAGTGATGCTGTACAATTGATTCCACAAAAACAGAATGTGGAGATTTTCATTTCACAAACCAGTTTTAGTGACACGACTCTTGGAATAGACCGTGATGATGACGGGTTTACTATTTCCATGCCACACAAACCACAAATTAACCGGTCAAAAGTAGAACAGCGTCGTGATAGTCAAATGGATAGCGCACTAATCGCTCATGTTAATGTGTTTATGGAGAATTGGTGGAAAGCAACTGAACGGAATGTTGAAACCGTTCTTGAACACGTTGTCAGGTAACGGTTACTTGCGTTCCAAATCTTCTAACACTTCTTCGTGTCGTTCTGGTGGGATACTAAGATAATCAAGCCAACAATCTTGAGAGCAAATACCAGTCATGTATTGCTCTTTAGCCAGCGTCCCATCACGTGCTTCTTCGGCACTATTTTCAATTGGCTCATACGCTTCGTCACAATTGGGACAGATATGACGCCCTTGACTATCAGTTCTGAACAGTCCTTGCATGTACCACTCACTTACACCCGTAGAAATAAATAACTTATGATTATGCTGTGCGAGTTAGCAGTCGTACTGCGTGAGCAATTCCTTCTTTTCTTCCATGTCGAAAGAATTACCACCACCTCGAAGTCCTCTAAACCAAGTTGAAGACTCGTTTTGTGGCTTTTTCTCCATTCTATTCACGGCGTATGCCAGAATATCATCTGTGCTGAATTCATGCCATCCATTAGTTTGAGTTTTGAACGATGCATGAGAGCGTACAGAGGGTAAGCACGCCCATACACCGTCTTCAAGCGTTGGAATAATTGTTACTGTTTCAAACTTCGTAACAGTCCCATACGCTTTCTCTTTTTCTTGTGGCGGTGTACACCACATTGCACCCCAAGGTGAGTGGAACAGTAGTTCCCATCCAGCAACATTTGACGGGGCTGGAATTGGTTCAGTAGTGTCTGATTCCAACACGGTTAACGAATTGAATGAGTCGCCGTGAAGCCCATCAATCTCAAGACTCCCTTCAACACTCTGAATCGTCACAATGGTTTCTCCCACAACATCATCAGTTAGCAGGTCAAACCTGTGAACATAGGGGTCTTCTGACCGCCCATCAAACGAGTACACATCAACAACACGTCCCGTGATACTCCCAACACGCGTTTCGTAATCAAGTTTGACTGGTGCCCCAATCATTGCACCATTGATGATTGGGTCGCCCTCCTCAATCATTGGGATGTTGAATGACACATCACAAACACTGTCACTACTGTATGAAATCGTTGGTTCGCTTTTTTCTGAGTCTTTTTGAGAACTGGTTGCCATTGTTCTACATGAGTGTACGTTCCGGGGGTTAATATAATTTATTGTTTCTAATGGGACTTTTTGCTATTTGGGGTGTTGAATAAGGTTTAAGTATTTGTGACGTGTACTCATTTTTGCGGGGTCGTAGTTCAGGGGTAGAACGTGTGCTTTGCAAGCACGAGGCCATGGGTTCAAATCCCATCGACTCCATTCCGAACCGGATGAAACCCGTAAACATTTGGGTCGCTCCCAATAATCGCACTATCGCGAGGTAGTGTGAGGTTGGTGTTTCATCCCATGTTCATACTGCCCACCCGATGGCAAATGTGTGGGTAGGGTTCGGATGCGGGTAGGGAAGTAAGATAACGAAAACCCACTGCTTCCCTTTGGCCACGAAAAGAGGACTACCCTCTTGATGAACCCGCGCAGGGCTTTGACCCTGCACCATTACTTCACCAATACAGAATACGTGTGAGACACGTGTATATTCGCGCACAACAATGATTCTATCATTTACAGCCCCTACCACACATTTTCAACATATTGAATGCAAACTAATATTTAGACGCAATACGTACAAAGGGGTATGAGTGGAGAAACCACGTCTGATGCCCGAAAAGCAAAATTCCTGCTTCAAATGGCTCGTAAGAGTGATTTGAGTATGCGAGAAATGTATTCATTAGCGCAAAAAGCGCAGAACGTGCCCGGTGTTGAGCCGAAACAAATTGTTTCTGCTGCTATGGAGGGGGAGTCGTCGGGAAAACAACGGGTGACAGAAACATTGTTTAACACCGCGTTAGCTGTTGGTGTGTCTGTACGTGATGATTTAGATGAGCGTGCTAACGAGGTTGCTGATGAGTTGGGCTTAGAAGAGGTTCCCGATGAGGAATGGGAGCGTGAAAAAGGAACGGGTGTTGAAGACTTAATGGAAACAGACACGGATGAAGAGCTTGTTGAAGCAATGGATGATTTTGACCCGATGAAGGTTGAAGAAGAGCTTGAACAATACACTGACCCACTAAACGAAATGGATGACGACACGGACGCGTAAGTTGTGTTAGTAAAACGAACTATCTGATGCTGGTTCTCCTTTTGGGTCATATCGTTGTTTGACCATGTTCAAAAACTCATTCGTGATTCGTCCATACGCGTGATATTCAAACTCGTCCATGTGGAATGATGCTGTTCCTTCTGAAATAATACCAATAACACGCTTTGCTTCAAACGACCCTGTATAATTAATCACGTATTGTGCGTCTTTTTTACGTTCACTCTCTGAACCGTGTGTACTCTCTGTGTTGTTCTCGTTCGTATCATTCTTATCAGACTTATTGTGAATGTGACACACGTGTTCACCTTCTTGAGCCGTTATTGTACATCGTTCTTTGTTATCCGTTTCTGCAATGCACGTAACCGCTGTTCCATCACTCTCTGTTTCAAACTCTGTTACTGCAATAGTAATATTCTCAGGTACATCGTATTCTAAGTGAAACACGGATTCATCGTCCGGGTCAGTTTCAGGTTTACCATTCTCATACACGACACCCATGGTAATCTTTTTTGACGGGACTTGAATAACACCATTAAACGTGTATTCATCATTTGTTGTGATTACTTTGACTTTTTCACCGGACGGGTTCTGTTCCATGTTATAATACTCTTAGCCCGACCTTATTATGTTCACGGTGTTTGTCGGTCAGAACAATTATTTTTCACGGGTTAATTGGGAGGAAACATACACTCAACGAACGAACTATCTTCAAACGTGATAAACCCAACATCATCAGCCGTTGAAATAATATCCTTGGCTTTGGCTCTTGATACACTAATCACCGCAGTATCATGATGCGCATCCACAACCCAGTAATCATCATTCCCAAACGCAATATGATACACTGTTTCCGTATCTAAAAACACGGTTTTTACAACAATTCGTTGTGCTGACTGTAACGGAATAATCCAATCAGACGGTTCCATTTCATCAACACTCAACCTGTTTGATTCGTACTCTCGTGCGGGCCGAAGTGCAGCAATACATGGAGCATCATCTAATGCTTCTTGTAACCTGTGCAGAACAATCCCATTCGAGCTTTTTCGTGGTGCCTCCATTATTCTGTGAGTACATACGAAACATGCATAATTATGAATATCGCATTTAACAATGTGATACTCAATGATAACTGACCTAATGATACAAGTTGCTACGTTGTGTATGAGAACGTATGAGAATTGTTCCTGATACTGCCGAACCAGATTTTGAATACGTGTACCATTCACCAACGTGTGAATGCGTTGAGGAAGGGTGTGGACGGCACACGCCACTGGGAAACGTTATTCAAGAACAGTTTAGTGATTTACTTATTAATGACGTGTTACAACCGACGTTAAATACTGGAAACGAACACGGTGTATTGTTGTACAGAAAACCTACTGACTCATACATGTCTATTACAGAAGGAGAATGGACACATACTGACGTGGTTGTAGGAACAGAAAAGAAGATTGAGTTTCCAGACCTGCCAAGTCATAATATTACATCACCAGTGTATATTCATACACATCCACATGGGCTTGGAAAGAAAACACGAACCTTTAGTCCAAAAGACTTGGTTGGAAAAGTTCCGGGTGGTGATAGAGCGTTAGGCGAATATTCTCAGTTCACGTGGCGAGGGTTTGGCTTATTATTTGCCAACCCAACACCCGAAAACGTGTGTGATAATGTTCCAGTTTCAACACCGACCGATGGATGGATTAAAATGTTAGAGCGTAACTGGAGAACAAGTATTGATGGTGTTTTAATGTCTGACATGACACAAACTGATGTTGGACGTGCATGGAGACATTCAGACGCATTAAACGAAGATAGAGAAACCGCACGGAACAGATTAATGGGAGTGTTAGATGATAAAGTAACCAGAACCGTCACACCATTACAAAAAACTAAGTGACAAACGAAAACAAAACACCACGTTTTAGTTTTACCTATCTGCTTTTGTTTCTTTTTTCTTGTGTGCTTTATTAATACGGTCTAACAACGTTGTGATAGTCACATCATCCTCTAAATCCGTTGGATTCGCATCCCCATTCTTAATCCACTCATACACGTATTCACGGTCATCCTCATCAAGTACAAACAAATTCTCCGCCCGCGTCCGCACCCTATCATTATCCTGTTCAATAATAGTCACGGTTGACGCGTCCGCATACTCCTCTTCACATTCAATCACCCCAACCATATCAAGAAACATAATAACAAACGTTATCTCGGTTTCATCTGGAATCATCCGCTTCATTTCTTCGCGTGATACGCTCTCATCATGACGTTCAACTAACCCGTCAATAAGCTCCAATAATGGGTCGATTGTTTGTAATTGATTGAGTGGCATTTGTTTTGCGTGTTGACTATTATAGTTCATGGCTAATAGTAGTTTAGTATGTGAACGCGTATCGATGGGGGTTCAACAATGGTTTAACGCTATTGTAATAGAAAAACTAAACCAGTTTGTACACGTATAGGTACACAAACAATATGGGTCGACGGAGAAGAACACACGCACACCATAATCCAATTGGAATTGGGTTCGCTCTCAAAACGTTCCACGCATACATTATTGGCGCATTATCAATTTATACTCAGTTCTATGTATTATCTTATATTGAAACTGGTGACTCATTACAATCTCTTGGAAACGCGTTCGGAGACTTGTTTGTGTTGTTAACTCCTGCTGGCGGGACAGGAATACAAAGCTTTGTATTCTACACGTTTATCACGCTTATTATTGGATATATTGTTCTTGTTGTGGCATGGGATTCAATCAAGTACACTATCGACCCCGATAACAAACCAGTTGAATAATCATGTAAATACTGTTAAACAGAAATGTTGTTTAAACCCATTAAACACTTTATTAAGCAGCAATAAGAATTAATAGATGAATACAACACCATATAAAAACATAGCCAAAGTGTTTGGGATAACCGCGATTATTATTATACCAATTTTACTTAGTGGTTATTTCTTTGTGTTTCAATCAGCAACACCAGCATCATTCGTTCCATCTGATGAAGTAAAAACAGATTCCGGCGCAATCGTGTATCAAGAAACAGGACAAGACAACCAGATGGAAACAGAATATACAACCCAACCACGAAGTCCACATGACAGAAACAGAATAAGTGACGATAACACCGTGTACACGTTTACTGAATCAGATTTACCAACACAAGATGTTGAACACTTACAAACTGCACAAGAAGAACAATCACGAGTTCTGTTGGAAGAAACAGAAACATTCCAAACATTTTCTGGTGATGAAGTAATACTGTATAATGATACCAGCACACCCCATACTCACGCATACATAATAGACACATCAACACAATACACGGAAACCGGCCAAATGTATCATTCGATAGCGTTCGGTGGAATGGCACTATTAATTTTTAGCATTTCCGCCTCAATTATCATGATTGTTCGCCTCATAGAGAAGAAGTATAACAATACGTAACCCATTACACATTCGCCTCATGTATCGCCCCAATGTTTTAACTTGGTGTGTGTAATAGTAGTAATTGTCCCTGAGAGTGAAATGCTCGTAAGGTTGATACCAAGAGTAAGCGTGTATATCACGCTGAAGGTGTTTGAAACCAGTCCCACAATACGTGGCAGGGATTTCCACTCATAATCGTTTTACCGAGACACATAATGGCTGATACTAACGACACCAAAGAGGACGGTGGTACAGAAAATAACGAAGACGAGTCTCAACTTGAAAAAGCAGTTGACTCGGTTGCTGTTGAAGCATTCAGAATGGCTAATGGGTTGCCAGCACAACCAGAAACCAAAGACGAACAGACGAACGAAGAATAACCAGAGTGGGATTACGCGCATTCATATTCCGGGGGTTTCACTTTGTATATCGCGTATAACGGTTGGCACGTCACTAATTGGGATATATACTTCACTGGTTTCTCCATCACCAGTTTGTTGAATCCGAATAAATTCTGTTGCAACACGACTCACAGAAACATCATCGTAATCAAACGAGTTATCCATACTACGCAATAGTTAGTCAACCATTAAAAAACTCATTCATCAAAACCCACGTTTGGAACACCATTATGTCCGATGTGTCCCATACTCAATACTGCGCCACCGATAAGACCAAACGAAAATAGTAACATGAATATCCACCACACATGTCCTTTAGCAGTAAACGTGTACGTTGGCTCTGTTTTCTCGTACACATAGAAAGTGTTTGTTTCAGTATCAGACACAATGACTGGGGTGTCGTAACTAATGTCAACATGGTCATTTACTATATCTCTATTAATATTCTCGCTTTGAATAACGTTCCAGTATAATTCTTCACGTTGTTCTACATTGCTTAATGATACTATATTCTCATCTGAAACATGGTCATTCGCTTCTTGTTCTTTTACAAACGATAATTCATTTTTGTTTTCTTTTTCTGTTAATCCATCACCAAAATACGCGTAACTATACGCATCATGTTTTTCATCCATGTTATGGACGGTTTCTGCTGATGCCATTGACAACGTGAGTAATGTCACACCACCAATGAATGATGTTACAATCATACCAACAACCCCGATAATCAAACATGTACGGATAACCCGTTCAAACATATGATTATTTGTACAACGCGGATAAGATTAAAACATGTGTTTGCTATTTGTGTATCGGGACTCCAACGAAACGTCGATGATATACAGCAGCCAAACACCAATACTCAACACACTTAGAAATACTCACACTCCCTGTTTCAATAGTGTCACTATTATCGTATGATTGTACGTCTAAATCAGTTATTGCTTGTTTGACAAGTTCGTGGAACACACTTATTTCATTCATAGCGTTTTCTGATGACGCGGTGATAACATTATTGGCTTGTTGTTTTACGCTGTTCACATGATACTTGCTTCCGGTGTGCATTGATACAATATGCCACCATATTGGTACCGTGTCAAAGAATGATTTGATATGTGGCTCTACGGTGTGTATATCAATATTCTTCTTACGATAGTGATATACGGTTTCAGGTGCTTCAACTAACAGTTTAATCTGTGTTTCTAACCGTTTGGCAATGTTTGTGTTTGGTGTTGTTTCTTTGACTGTCTCTGCTTCACACGCATCATAAAACACTGTTGGCTCACACGTGGGGAAACGTGACTCTGCAACTCGTTGTTCAAACATTGTTACATATTCTTGTGTCACATTAGTATTGATTTCATGAATATCCCCACTCATATAGTAACATGTTACACGTCGGAGGTTAAAAAGAATGTACATATTCAAACAAAACAATCAACACATAGGTTTGATAATAGAGCGCGATTAATACGTATTCATGGGCAAGTATTTGAGAGCAGTGAAAAGAACTGTTGTGATATTAACAATTGTTATGTTATTGGCTGTATTCATATATTTACCATTTAACGTTTATACGTCGTTTGATGCAGAGAAAGAACATACAGTCGAACTTGTCAAAGTAACCGATACAAGTGAGTATGCTGATTATTTCTTTACACATGATGAGTTGAATGACGAAGAAAAAGAAATAATGAATGAGTTACAACACTCATCTGACACCGTACATGTGAATGCGTCAAGTCCACCAAATGCGTTTAGTAATACTGGACAAGTTATTGTTGAAGATTCAGACAACCGTTTGTTCGTTTTTTCTGTTGATAAAACAACTGATAGTGAGATTCAAACCGAAAAGTACGATACTGTTGGTGCGTTTGGGATGATTACAGTTTTCATGGGCACAATAATCATATACGCATCGTATGATTACATGATTAGTAATGGTTGGATTGTGTTCAAATCTGGGAGTAACATTCCACGATTAAAATTGTAGGAATACAATTGTCATAAGGGTTATATTGAAACGTGTTGTAGGTACTAACATGGTCGGATTTCGGGAACGAGTAGTACAGTTAACAATGAATACTCGTGACACGTTAAAAAGCGTATCAACCCGTGCTGTCGACAAGGGGAATATAGTACGAAAAGACGGAACAACATGGGTACGTGAAAAGTTTAGGAGTACGACAAGTACGAAGTCAGAGTCAAAAAGTGAACTTGTAACAGAGTTGAATGAAAGTTTACGGTGGGAGTATGAGTGTGGGAAGCAACAAGGTGAAAAATCACACGGAACGTTCACTACTGATTCGCGCCCGTCGTATTTTTATAGTGAAGTTGATGGGGTGAAAGTGTTGTTTGCACCAATCGAAGACGTGAATATTCATGCAACTCACCAGAAAAAGACAAACACGTATGAGTTGAATCGAATCACAGCAGAAGTGACCGCGCCGCAAGACGAGTTAGTTGTTGAATTAAAAGGCTGGAAAGTGTTAGGCACGTATTTTGCTGCACAAGAGTTGAATGAATTGATTGATGGTCGTATTCCAATCCGATTTAATAATAACGTTCCTGAGTTTGATAGTTTGATTGTGAACCGTATTAACCGTGAATTAGTAAACGTAAAAACTGTACACAAGCCTATCAACCCTAACAAGAAACAAAACATTGTTTCAGATAAGTAATGTTGTGTGATAATGTATCAAACGTGTTGTTTTACGTTTGAATAGTGGTGGGTTTGTAATGCTTGTTCTTTTGTTAGTTTTAATTCTTCTTTTCTTCTCAAATATGTATATGAACGATTATGATAGTTTGATATTAATTGCCACGATAAAGCGACTCAAACAACTACTAAACCCTCCCGTTCGTAACAATTTACATGGACGCACATTGCGATTCCTGCCAGACCGTCACCGCCCACAAAGAAACAGTCACGACCCATCTTCCTGAGTTTGTTCCAAAGTACAAATACCCGTTTGAGCATAAGGATGCACTCACGTGTACAGAGTGTGGTACAACGCATGAAATTGAAGAAGAAACGCCTGAACCAGCACCAGTCTAATACTTTTTGAGTTTGTAAACCTAAATGTTCAAACACTTAAATAGGATTGAACAAAACCGTTTACACGCATAAATTATTCTTCATAATCAGAACGAACCATGTCTTCATAATAATACTCTAATCGTTCAATGCGTTTTTCTGTTGGTGGGTGGGTTCCAAGCACTCGTTCTGTGATTGAGAATCCATCGTTGAAAATGCAAAGCTCGTGAACTTCTTTTGCCTGTAATGGGTATTCATCAATTTGACTGTTATAATGTCCAATTTTGTCTAATGCGGATACAAGTTTGAGTGGTTTGCCGGTATAATACGCCGCGTCTCTGTCAGCAATGTATTCTCTGTATCGTGAAATGAGTCTGAGTGGGATGAGAATGATTCCTCGAAGAATAACGCCAACAATAACGACGATAGTGGCTAAAATACCGCCAATAACTCCCTCAACAGAGTTTGTTGCTCTCCATTTTGCTTCATACACAACGTAATCTAAACTTTCACCAATGAGCATTACGGTTGTATCACGCGATTTTAAATGTGAAATTTCGTGTGCAATAATTGCTTCAATCTCATCTTCGTCTAAATAGTGAAATAGTGATTCTGATAATACGACGTATCCGTTTCCTTTCCGACCAACTGCAAACGCGTTTAACATGCCAAATTGACCGATTTTGAGTTGTGGTGTTGGAACATTCATTTCATCGGCTAATTCAGCGGTTACACGTTTATAATACGGATTATTGAAATCCTCGGCATTAACAGCACGGAGTGCAAACCGTGTTCCACTGTAATACTGCAACGATAAAAACCCAAGAACAATCCCGTGAAAACCGATTAGGTATGATGTTGGGATGTATCCGTAATAATATAACACCCATGCTGGAATCGTGTAGAGAGCGAAAAATATCAGTATCGTCGCAAAAATACGAATTTGAAATGCACGACTATCCATATGAAAGCATAACGATTAAAGAAGTAAAGAAGTTACTACTTATTGAATTTTACCCCGCGCACGGTGGGTCAAGGTATTCGCCCCGCTTACCAGTATAATATCACTACCCAACGATTGTATTTGCCGGGTCATCTGGTTCAGTATGTTCTTCGATGTAATCAAGAGTATTCAGAAGACGCGTGACTTCTTTCTCAAGAACCATGTTTTTGAAATCAATAAACAATGATTCAATCTCTTCTGTATTATCTTCTGTTTCTCCCGTTTCCTCATCCGTGGTTTCTTCAACATGGTCAAGGAAAATGGTTTTAAACGAGTCAATAAACGTTCCGAGAACTGTTTCATACATTTCCACCATTCTATCAGTATCATTAGCGTTCGCTATCATAACTGGTTTAATAACTTCTGACTGGTGTGAGCGGAACGTGTTTGAACGTCTGAAACGGCTTACAACCATTTCAAGACTTTTCTCGTCTTGCAGAATGATGTACTCGTGAACGATTCGTTTAAATGCAAACTCTTCATACCGGTTTTTCATACCTACCGATTAGTTCCAGACAAATAAAAAGGTTATGGTTTATCTCTTCTTCAATTATCGAGTATTGCAACCGTCTCAATAATCGTTTCAATAGCAAGTGCGGCTTGGGTGTCTGTCATGCTTTCATCGAGCATATCCGCTACAAGGTGTTCATCTACGTTTCGGAGTGCGTCAACAAGTGTTTCTCTGCTCACATCAACGTTGACAGTTACACCATCACTATCAATAATCGTTGGACTGTCCGTCTCGGTCGTGTTTTCTTCCGTGTCGTTGTTAGTTGAAACTTCGTTATCGTCTCCAAGTGTAATCGTTCGGTACGTGACTTCATCTTCAACTTCTGACCCGTCTCCTTCAACAAAGAACTGAACCGCGTTCTTGTCATGTGGAAGGTTCCGAGTGAAGTTCTCTACACTGTGCCGGTTCTGCTTTTGAGTCGGTGCGCCGTACCGCTCAAGTAGTTTTTCTCCGAGAGAAGTCGTGTTGTACGCGGTGTACCGGTCACGCGTATCAACTTCTTCAAGAAGGTTGTAATCAATGAGCGTAGTAATCGTTGGACTCATCGAGTCTGGGGCCTTGAAAATGTCTGCGTTCGGGTGTTGTGCATCATAGAGGTCAAGTCGAGTCATCCCGTCTTTCGGCGTGGGGTCACTCAACTCTCCAATCAAGTACAGCGTCCAATGTCGGAGCGTGTTCTTCTTGACAGCATCAAGAATCTCTTCTGAAAGAGACGGAACGGTATCCTCGTCAGACTCTTTTTCAATGTCTAACATCCCATCATCATCGAATAGTTCTTCGACGTTCTCTTGTTCTTCAAACGTTATCTCTTGTGCTGACGTGTCTGCGGTGGTTGACGCGACCGTGGTTTTGGTTGGGGTTTCAGCACCGAGAATGCGGGGTTTGTTAGTAGGTTTTTCAAGAACGTTCTGTAGCAGGTCAATCCCACTATCCGTGAGAGAGTAGGCATACGACGTGTGAGCGTTCGACCGTTCTGACGCGTCTTCACGCGTCACAACATCTTTGTGGAACAGGTCACTTAGCGTAGCAGAAAGCGACTGTTCATCATTAAACGCTGAGTCACCAGCATCAGAGAACAGGTTTTCACTCACATCGTACTCGAACAGTTCACTGGCACGTGGAGCAAACTCTTCAGTATCATCATCTTCTCTCCATGCGGCAAGAAGGTACATCGCCCAGTGCTGTTGCGTGTTACGGCTAATCTCTGGCATACACATCTCTGTTGTTACCACTTGAATATAAAGATTATGATTTAGATTGAATGTTGAACCGAACAATCACGAACACACGAACACTACCATCACATTGTTATTGAGACTCACGATACTCATTTACAATTGAAACCCTCAGTGACCCGTATATGAGTGACACAGAAACTCACCAACAGCATCGAGAAACAATCATTATCGGTAGTGGTGTCGCTGGTCTGAGCGCGGGCGTGTACGCCGCGCGTGCAGACAACAATCCACTAATCATCGAAGGTGATGAACCCGGAGGACAACTTACCCTCACAACAGAAGTTGCTAATTACCCCGGTTTTGACACCGCTCTATCTGGCCCACAACTCATTCAAAATATGAAAAAACAAGCAACACAATTCGGGGCAGATATTATTCATGGGATTGTTGAAGAAATAACACACGACACACGACCATTCGTAATTACGCTTCGTAATGGGAATACGTACACTGCTGATGCAGTTATTGTTGCATCGGGAGCGTCAGCAAGAACGCTTGGAATTCCGGGTGAAGATGAATTGTTTGGTTATGGTGTGTCAACGTGCGCAACGTGTGATGGAGCGTTTTTCAGAGACGAAGATATGGTTGTAGTTGGTGGTGGGGATGCTGCTTGTGAAGAAGCCAACTTCCTTACCAAGTTTGCAAACAAAGTGTACTTGGTACATCGACGTGATGAGTTACGAGCAGAAGCGTACTGGAAGAACCAAGTGAAATCAAATCCAAATATTGAAATTGTGTGGAATACTGAAGTGACAGGAATTAATGGGAGTGTTGAGCAAGGTGTTTCATCAGTTGAAACTGTGTATCATCCCGATGGGAAACCAACAGAAAAACGTGCTACTAATGGAGACGACGTTACACATGGACAGATTGAAACTGGTGCTGTATTTCTTGCAATCGGTCACGTTCCAAACACAGGCTTTTTAGAAGACACTGGTGTTGAACTCGATGATGAAGGATACATAATCACCTCAAACAACACGGGTGAACAACAAACAGCAACAAAAGTGGATGGAATATTTGGGGCCGGTGATGTTGTTGATTATCATTATCAACAAGCAATAACAGCAGGAGCAATGGGATGCAAAGCCGCAATTGATGTTGATGAGTATTTATCAAATACGGAAAAATAGTCCGCTATAACGTGTTAATCGTTGTTACGTAGCGGTTCCGAACCCGGTTTGTTCAGCATCGTTTACTGCTCGTTCGGACGCAGTTTCAATGCTGAAATCATCGCGCACAATTTCACCATCACGAATTAGTGGGTCTAACAAGTCATCTTCATCACTAATGTTTTCTATTCTATCAACCACGTGTTGTCCATTGACGCGTTTGACACCTTTCTTGTGTGAGAGTTTCCCTCGTTTCGCAACGGGTTCTCCTTCTTTCACGACAATGTCTAATCCGAAGTCAACAGGGTCAGCATCAGAAATGTAACTTCCGACACCAATCCCATCAACAATATCGCGTAGTTCACGAATTTGTGACGGGTTAATGCCACCACTAATGAAAATGTCAACGTGTTCATGCCCGCGCTCATCTAATTCCCATCGTACTTCTTTAATGATGCGAGCAAAGTCTCCACGGCGTGAACTTGTCGTATCAAGCCGTACTCCGTCAAGGTCATCACCAAGTAGTTCAGCGGCACGAATAGCTTCGTCAACTTCGTCGCTATACGTGTCTGCAAGGGCAATTCGTGGCGCGTTTTTATCGGCGTGCTTATTGAATCCACTCCATGCTAATTCTTGGGAATCGCATGAAATAATGAGCGCGTGGGGCATGGTTCCAGTTGCACTCTTATTCAATACTTCACCAGCCGCAACGTGTGAGAACCCATTTAATCCTGCTTGAAGGGCACTCCGTTCAACAACAGCCGCGATTGATGGGTGAACGTGTCGCGCACCAAAACTTACGACTGGCGTATTAAGTGAGGCTTGACGAACTTCTAACGCGTTTGTTGCCATTCCACTTGCGTGCGATAAGAAACCAAGCATTGAGGTTTCTAATCGGGCAAAGTCTTTGTACTTTCCTTCAATACGCATGACAGGGCCACCATCAAATAGTTGACCCGCGTGTAACGCGTCAATATCAACAGGGACTCCTTCAAACAACGCGGCAACGTCTTTGATACCAGAGAACATTTCAAACTCTCCATCACTAAACTGGTCAGCACTAACCTCTGCAACAACGTGTGGGTTCGTTCCTAATCTTGTTAGTGTTTCTTCTGTGCGCACGAAGTACGCGTCTGTAGCAGTTCCATCTTGAATCTGTCGTGGACTGACAATATCAAAACTATCCATACATACACGTTCTCAACACCGCATTAAAAAACATTGCAATGCGGTAATTATACTGCAGAACAATTGTTTATTAATTAACAATTATTATAACTATAATTAGTAGTGTTTAAACACATTAGAGCATATTAATAGATTAAACTTGTTTACTGTATTGGTAATACATTACACGACAGTATTATTACATTCGGTCGGGTATTTTGTCGTAATGAAAGAATCACGTTCCAAACTCGGAGATTGCATCCGAATAATTGCGCAGGAGACGCTGTGTAATAACACGTATGAATGGGATGATTCACGGTTAATTCCAGAAGCAGTGTATGATGTGAAGCAGAATTTAGAAAACAGTGGGATTCATGTTGATGTTGTTCATGTGAACGGAACAACTCCCGCGTTATTATGCATGTTCACAACTGACACTCAGTTTATGTGTGAAGTTAATAAAAATAACATTCAAGTTAATATGTTAAAATCGTATGATGACGTAAAAATTCTTGCTTAAAATCCAATTTTTAAATAACAACACTTTATTTCACACATACGTTTCCATCAAAATGTTTATTCCCGTTTAATAATAACATGATTGTAAGGTAGTAGGATAACGTATTCCTACTTTACCAACAAAATTATGTCGAAAAAACAAAAATCGCGCAATTCCACGTCGGATAACGTACCTCGTCGTGGGGGTACAGAAACCGATGGTCGGTTTAATAATAGTAAAGTTGATAGAAGAACATTTGTGAAGTTGTCCGCCGCGACAGCGGGAGCATTGACACTACCGGGAACAGCGGTTGCCGATGTTTCCAGTAGTGCTGCAACGGACAAGTACGAGTTTGTCATTAACCACACCCCGGATGATTATGAAGCATTCACCGTGGCCGAGTTTGAGAGCGAAAGTGCGCTCG
>LFCJ01000056.1_pt1 | contig 57443 bp, 49 predicted proteins | sample 643141 | NCBI WGS metagenome assembly LFCJ01 (sample SAMN03766243, study PRJNA286221) | soda lake metagenome | biome: soda lake; feature: Kulunda steppe; material: water; isolation source: sample B1-Br-g2 brine of Lake Bitter-1 | place: Russia: Kulunda steppe | collected 2010-07
ATAGGTTCTAACGGCGCCGGCAAATCTACTACTGTTAAGATGCTTACAGGCATACTTGAACCTAGCTCCGGCAACATAGAAGTAAATGGGTTAAATCCTCATAAGGAACGGAAAAAGAACGCTATGAATATAGGAGTTGTTTTCGGACAGAAAACACAGCTCTGGTGGGACCTACCTGTTAAAGAGTCTTTCAAACTACTGAAACAGATCTATGAAGTATCTGACCAAGAGTACGAGGAACGGATGCAGGAGTTTACAGAAGTATTAGATCTTGACGAGTTTTTAGATCAGCCTGTAAGAAAGCTTAGTCTTGGACAGAAGATGAGATGCGAGCTCGCAGCATCATTCCTACATAATCCTCCTATAGTCTATCTGGACGAACCTACAATCGGCTTAGATGTCTCTGTTAAGGAGAAGATTAGAGAGTTTATCAAGAAAAAGAACCGTGAGGAAAAAACGACAGTAATGCTTACAACTCACGATATAGGCGATATAGAAGATTTATGTGAGAGAATAGTAGTTTTGGACAAAGGTCTTAAGATATATGACGGCCAACTAGACAGTTTAGTAAATAATTTTTCTTCCAGAAGACTTCTAATAGACTTAAAGGAGAATAAAGAGTTCAAGATAGATATTCCCGGAGTTAAAGAGGTTCACCAAGACGATTTAGAGGTAGAGATAGTTTTCGATAAAGAAGAGCTCTCCGCATCTAAAGTCATGAAGAATATTTTGGACAACTATGAGATCCTTGATTTTGAGGTTAAAGAGCCGGATATTGAAGAGGTTGTAAAGAAGATTTATAGAGAAGGTTTGAGCGATGAATAACAAGTATCTCGGTATTCTACAGACATCTTTCAGAGAATCAATGGTATACCGTTTGGATGCCTTAATGAGTCTAGGAACCTCTATACTTTTCCTAGCTCTCTACTACTTTGTATGGCTGGCTATCGATCAGTCCGGTGATATTGAAGGAGGTTTCCAACAAGCGATCACGTATATTGTAGCAGGACAGATTGTGGCTAACACCGCTTTTGTTGATACCGAGAAGCATATAGGCGAGAGAGTTAGACACGGGACAATTGTGAACGAGCTTAAACGTCCTATCGACTTCATGAAACAGATATACTTTTATGATGCGGGCGGCGCTTTATTCGGATTTATAACCAAGTCTTTACCTGTAGCAGCTGTAGGAATAATTTTTATCGGAATAAGTACTCCCTCACTCTTCAACGGGCTATTCTTTCTTTTGAGCCTGTTTCTAGCGTTTAACGTAGTGTTCTTATTCGCTTATATTACTTCGATGCTTATCTTCTGGACTAAAATCGACTGGAGTATTAGGATGATGAGAAGTACGGCTCAGAACCTTTTCTCAGGAGCATTATTCCCGTTATATCTGCTTCCAGGAACACTTCACACAGTCTTCAATATTCTTCCGTTCCAGGTCATGGTTGATGCTCCTGTCCAGATATTTACAATGGCTGCTACAGGAACCGAAATCTACAGTATATTAGGTAAACAGGTTTTATGGATCATAATTCTTTATTTTGTAGCGTTCTATGCCTGGAAAAAAGCTAAAACAAAAATCACGGTGCAAGGAGGTTAGAATAATGTCTTTGAGATCTGTTAAAAAGCATCTAAGTATCTACCTATCTTTCTTCAAGCTTTACATGAAGTCAAGACTGATCTACCGTACAGACTTTGTTTTAGGAGCTTTGAGTCAGACAGTAAATCTTATTTTTTCAATAGCTTTTCTAACACTTATCTTTACACAGGTAGAGTCGCTTCAAGGATGGAGCTTTAATGAAATGCTTTTACTTGCAGGTATAGGAGGATTAATTCTTAACCTGCACCATATATTCTTCTTTAAACTTTATTCGCTGGGAGATGATTATATTGTAAGCGGAAGATTTGATAGAATACTTGTGAGACCTTTAAATCCGTTGTTCCAGGTTTACGCGTCTTATGTCTCTGACGACAATATCTCAAAGGTTTTAACCAATATAGCGGTTATCGCTTATGCTGTCAGCCAGATCGGAACACACTTAATCACACCTATAAACCTGGTTTACGGAGTTTTAGCAGTTTTAAACGGTGTTATGGTTCTTGGTGCGATATTTGTAACTCTTTCAACTACGGCTTTCTGGACTGGAAGAAGCAAAGCTGTTTTCTGGCTGTTCTTCCGTATCAGCGACTTCAGAAAGTATCCTCTGAACATCTACTCTGGTTCGATTCAGCTGATGCTTGTAACTATTATACCTATTGCTTTTGCATCTTTCTTCCCTACAACCTTTATTCTGGGACGTGAAGACTGGAGGTTCTGGCAGATGTTAACACTGGTTATAGGTCCTGTCTTCTACTTTTTGGGCTACCAGTTCTGGAAGATGGGTGTTAGCAACTACTCAAGTACAGGAAGCTAAACAATAAAGGAGAAAAATGTAGAGAGGAAAAGTTTATTCGAACTCTTCTCTGTAAAGCTCTTGGCTTCTTTCTATTGCTTCGTGAGCTTCTTCTTTTCCTCCCCAGCCCTCAATCTTGACTTCTTTCTTTGGCTCAAGATTCTTGTAGGTCTTGAAGAACTCTGTGACTTCTTTCTTCTGATGTTCGTTTACATCACTAAGGTCTTCAACGTCGTCCCACCGAGGATCTTCTACAGGTACTGCGATAACGTTGTCGTCTTGTTCACCGCCGTCGTCCATGTAGAGAATGCCGACCGGACGTACTTCTATGACGCATCCTGGGAAAGTTGGATGTGTTGTTAAAACTAGTATGTCCATCGGGTCTTCATCTTCGTAGTAAGCTTTCGGGATAAATCCGTAGTCTCCCGGATAATGGACCGACGAGTGTAGTACTCTGTCGAGAACTACTGACTCTTTCTCTTTATCGTATTCATACTTGTTTTTAGTTCCTTTCGGGTTTTCAATTACAGCGTTTATTACTTCTGGAGAATCCGGACCTGTTTCATAGTCCTGCCACTTGTTTACCATTGGTCTATCAAGAAAGACTATTTCTAGAGAATTTTTTATGTGCTTCGTGACATCCTCCCCGACCTGAAGGACAGGGCTTCCTTGACACATTTTTACTGTTAGCGACTTTTTTCTGGTTTCCATCCGTCTCGACAACTTGCACTTGGCAGAGGTTGTGTCATCAAGCGAGGGATTCAAACTGGGGCTGTGTCACGCAACCCTCGGAATCAGAAGCGGATTCTGAAATCTTTCCGATTCCTCGCTTCCCGATGTTGTAGGAAGCGTTCTTATCACGGTCTGTTTCGTAGCCACAACTTGTGCATCTAAACATTCCTTTCCGCGGACTACTTTTTCTCCGCACTTTGAGCAGGTCTGACTAGTGTAGGCTTCACTTACTTCAACTACTTTGATTCCTACCCATTCTGCTTTGTATTTGATGTAGTTGCGGAGTTTCCAGTGCGGAAAGTTCCGAATCGTCCTGTTCATCCGTTTCCCTCTATCCTTGTCCTGTATTCCTTCGAGGTCGCCTATAACTATGAACAGGTTGTTCTCTTTGGCGTGGTCTACGATTTCTCGGCTGATTTGATGGCATAGGTCTTCTGTCCTGTTCTTCACTTTTCCATCCCACCGCTTCCGAACATAACCGTTTCGGCAGTTTCTTCGTAGGTGGAAATATTTGTCGGGATAGTTTTCTACTTGAGAGGCAAGGCATATTGTCTGGTTTGAAGTTGTGTCGGACAACGGAACATCCTTTGCAGTCGCTAACTTCTTCAAGCCAAGGTCTACGCCTAAAGCCCCATCATATTCTTCCTGTGTTTCTACTTCTTTCTTGACAGTGAGGTGGAGTTCAAAACCGTATTCTTTTTGCAATATCTTGGAGTCTCCGATTTCCCAGTCTTCCTGTATTTCTGTGTGAGGCTGTATTGGTGTCCAGACTCCTCCGCGGACTGAAGCAACAGGTATCCTCACCCAATATTCAGTTAGTTCTGTATCTCGTTTAGATACTTCAAATGTGTCGTTACGGATGAAAAGTGGTTGTCCCTTGTCTTCTTTTCCTGCTCTCCTGTCCATTTGTTGCTTTGTGGCTGAATACAGGTCAATATCATCTTCTCCTTGAAGATAGTTTTGTGCGTTACTGTATTCCTGTCTTACTGCTTCCAGTTTGTCTTTGTTTGGTTGCTGGAATCGGCAGACTACGGTTTTCTCAGCCATATAGTGTATGTTTAAAAAGACAATTCTTTAGTGTATAGCGGTCTTTATCTCTGACCTAAAGGACAGAGCCTTAGACCGCACCAATGGTAAAAATAAGGAGAATATGTTAAGGAAAATGTTGTTTTAGTTTCTATAGCTTGTTGCTGCAAGCCTCACCATTGAGATATTTTCGACTTCGCCACAGTTGCTGCATACAACCTTTACCCAGTCTACGTCAGGCTTTTCCACCGGATCCACATTCAGGTCTCGACTACATTGTTTACAGGTAACCATTTTTCCAGATTCCTCTGCATGTACAACTAGTTGTCGACCTATTTAAGCATAACTAGAGAAAACACTCTATAACAAGGTTTAAACTACAAAAAACTGTGGTCTAAAACTTTGTTTACACCGTAAGGGTTCGTGGTCTAGCTGGTTATGACACCACCTTGACATGGTGGAGATCCCCGGTTCGAATCCGGGCGAACCCACTCCATTTCAAAAGCTTCATCTTTCAATAAGATGATGTAGTAGATGGGAAAGTAGCTCAGGGGTTAGAGCGCTGCGCTCATAACAAAGTTTTATGAGCTATGAGAGGTCGGACAGACCTTGATGATTAAATAAAAAGAAGAGTTTTGTGAGATACGCAGAGGTCCCGGGTTCGATTCCCGGCTTTCCCAACTTATCTTTCTACAGTAGTTTTATCTTTCAACCTCTCCTAAGTTATGTACTGTGAAGAAAAACTTACTGATTGCGGCTCTAATACTGTTAAGTTTGAACGTTTCAGCAGGGGAAGTCGAAAACTTTACCGTAGAGCTTAGCACAGAGTCAGAAAAAGTATTTGTTGATGGAGAAGAAGCAACTGAAGGAAGTTATACTGCTTCAGAGGTCTCATTACCTTACATATCTACAGAAAATGCTTTAGGTCTTGTAAGTTTCGGGGAACTACAGAGTATAAACTATATTGAAGATGAAACCGGTCTGCTTCAGATAACTCAGGATTCAGGTCCTGTACTAGTTCCCAATACTAGAGGAGATTACGAAACAGTTGAGCGTCGTAGCACTGAAATAACAGACCGCAGTCTACTAGAAAACATCAGTCCTAACTTCGGATTCTCAATCCCGGAACAGTACACAGTCCAAGTAGCTTACAGTCCTGAATACTTTCTCAGTCTAGAAGATGAATCCTTGGGAAGCAGAGAGAACATTGAGGCAGAGCATAAGGGCTTACAGAATAGAGAGATAAATATAGGTTTAGAGATCTGGTAAGTCTTAAATACCAGTCTTTCTATATCCTAGATACTCTTTTAGAATCGGAATGAGCATCAAGAAGAAAACTATTATTGAAGCTATAATTCCCGCCAATATAACGTTCAAGGCAGAAACTGGGAGATAGAACATTAGAAAGATCTGGATTATCGGTACTAAAGCTATTGTTTTTACTTTTTCACTTCCTCTTGCCAGATAATAGTTTCCTAGTACACCGCAAGCAGAAAGAGCAGATATGAAAACCATGTAGAACGCAGCAAACTCTGAGGCATTGACGTAATCCTGTCCAAAGGTCATACTGATGAACTGTTCTCCGAACATATGGAAGAAGCTGAAAGCAGCTATACCTTGTAGAAACAGAACTAGTAGAGTAAGCTTCAGTAACAGGAATTTGTTTACTCCTCTAGCAAATTTTGGAAAAACACTTCTATTTATTGCTACAGATGCGAAGAAAACACCTTTACCAATTACAGCAACCGTATTGTATAAACCAACTGTTTCAGCCGTACTAAAAAGCTGTAAAAATATTATATCGACACTAAAAACTAAGTTAAGTGCTAGAATATATACAAAAGATCTGAACAACACACTTCTTCCTTGAAACTTTTTGAAGTCGAAACTAGGTCTCAAAACAATGTATAAAATTATAAAACCCAGTATTATCTCAAAAGCATGACCTAAAACCGCTGCAGTCAAACCAAAACCTGCTAAAACAAGTAAAACAACTGAAAATTTAGCTATAGAACTTAAAACCTCGTAAGCAGCATACACATCAAATCTTTCCTGTACCTGTATAACCGACATTAATACCGCGGTAATATATGCCAAAGGAAAAGTTACTAGAAACGCAAGAAATGCAGTCCTCCGAAGATTCAGCCAGCTTGTCAGTACAGGTGATGCAACCAGAAGAATAAGGGCTACTAAAAAACCTAGATAAACTGATTTCAAGCCTATTTGCTGTATAGCATCCCCAGTATCAGCCTCTAATTTTTTTACAGTCATTTCAATCGAGTCTGACGGCGCTCTAATCAAGATATAGTAGAGCGAAGTGAAAACACCGAACAGACCAAACTTTTCAGGTCCTAATAGACGTCCTACAGCAAGAAAGAAGACGAAATCTATCAACATCGCTACACCCATACCTAGAGAAGTCCATCCCAAATCCTGGAAAAAATGTCTTCGAGAATTTCTGCTCATTAAATCAACCTATATATGCTTTCTTAACTGCTTTAAACGGATAGTTAAACATTGTTGGGAACGCCTCACAGTTAACCCAGTAAATCTCTCCTTCATCATTATCGACTTTTTCGAGCTCTTTCTTAGCCTTTTCAGTCTTTAAAACAGTTTCAACATCATAGTCATTTTCTTTTAAGCTCCCCATTTCAGATCCGAAGTAAGAGAACAGTTTTACTTTACCGTATGGATCTATAGTTATCGACCCTCTTCCGCTTGACGGAGGAAGTACATGTTCATCCGGACTCTCATAGAACCGTTTAGCTAATTTCAAATAAATTTTAGGTATTATATCTTTCAAAGTGTTTACAGAGTATTCCGAATAAAGGTAGTCTATACCTTTCATCAAGTCTTCTTTATCTATATTATCTTGTATTTTTTCACCGTCGCTTTCATTATAGAAGTAGTATGATTCGTGTGCGAAAGTGAATATAGGTAATGTGGCTTGACTTGTAAAGTCAAAGATCTCATCCAAGTTGTGTATATTGTACTTACTTACCGTGGTCTGGAAACCTGATTCAAAGTTCTCATACTCCTCTTCATAACGCTCTAAGTCTTCGTAAAGCTCCATAGCTCTATCCCAGTTGCCTGGAACACCTCTGATCTCGTCATGCTGCTCTCCAACACCGTCCAAGCTTATAGTAACAGTTAAATTAATATGATCTGGTTTAACTTCTAGTAGTTCTTCTACACGGTCCGCAATATAGTCATTGCTTATCGCGTTTGTAGGTATATTCATCATAAACAGGTTAGGGCAGTTCTCAAAGGCGTACTCCGCTAACTCAACAATATTGGGGAATAAGAACGGTTCTCCTCCTGAAAAGTTAAGCCATAGAGCATCATCTGCTATGGAGTCAATAACCTGTTTGAACTCGTCTAGTTCAAGCTCATCTTGCTGAAGCTCCGGATTATCCTCGTAGATCTTCCAGATCTTACAGGTCTTACAACGAGACTGGCAAACATTAGTTAACACAAAACTGTATTTATACGGCATTGAGAAACGTCCTGTCTCTTGATAGATCCGAGAACTTAGAACGTTCTTTCCAAGTCTGTAATAATCCCTAAGTCTCATAGCCACTACTAAGTTCTGTTTCGTTAACCATATTTAACATGTTTATCGATTTAAACAAAAACTCTCCGAAAACTTACTAGAAAATGATTATAAACGTTCGAGGATTTAGTTTGTATAGTAATGCCAACAGTAAATATCATAGGCGTAGGATATATAGGTACAGTAATTTCTTGTTATCTTACTGAGAAAGAATACCAAATAAACGGGATTGATAAGAACCCTGATGTACTGAACAAAGACTCTTGGTTTAGACGGTTCTCTGACATAGAGAGCAATCTTAACAAGGCTAATCTAGACCTAGTAAATACCTCCACATCCTATAAAGACATAGACGGAGACTCAGTATCAATAATCTGCGTGGATACACCTACTAACGAGAACGGAGAGTTATATCTGTCAAATCTTAAGGACTCTATAGAAAGCCTCTCTAAAGAAGTAAACAACGGGCATACTATAATTGTACGAAGCACTATACTACCAGGAACTAGTGAAGAAGTAATAATTCCTTTAATAGAGGAAAGATCAGGTATGAAAGTAGGAGAAGATATCTATTACGGCTACGCACCTGAATTTGTTCGAGGAGGATCCGGAATAGAAGATATAAAAAATCCTTCGAAACAGGTTATCGCAGGCGATAAAGAAGCTGCTGAAACATTCCAAAATCTCTTTCCCTATGAAGAAACTTTTGAAACCGATCTAAGAACTGCAGAAGGCTTAAAATATTTTGACAACGTTTTCACAGGCTTAAAAGTATCCCTAGCCAACGAAGTCGGAAGAGCAGGCGAAAGCTTGAACTTTGACGCTAAAAAAGTTATGGAAATACTCGTAAGTGATACTAAACTTAATATATCCGAAGAATATCTCAAACCCGGTAACTCTTTTGGAGGTCCTTGTCTAAAAAAGGATATAAGCGCCTTGAACAATAAAATATCTTCTAAAGCAGAGTTACCAATAGTTTCGTCGATAATTGAAAGCAATAAAACTCATACTTCCTGGATTATATCGCAGATAACAAGTAAAAAAGATGTAGAGACAGTAGGTCTTGTGGGCGCAACTTATAAGGAAGATTTCAACTCTCTAGAGCAAAGTCCGTATCTCAAAGTGAAAAAAGAGTTGGAAGAGAAAGGTTACCAAACCGAGACATACTCGCCGATATTAAAAGATTCTATAGATAGTATACCAAGAGAAGAACTGCTGGAAACAGATTTAATTGTGGTTTTTAATAGTGTCTCCGGTTTAGAGGAGATAAAAGAAGAATTTGATGGATCTATTATCGACCTTTCCAACTTTGATATCTAAACCCGTTAAGGATACCTTCTTCAAGGAGAGTTACCATCTAGCCACATACCAAAGAAGAACGTTTGGACTGAAGCCAGAACAAGAACAAGACTTATTAATGCAACTACAGGACTAAAAAGAACTAACGAAGCTAAAATAGAGATAAAACCTATTAAACCTGTAAAAAGTGCGAAACCGTTTGTCAGATAAGGCGTATAACCTGAACGGTGTATTAAGACAGGTAAGGTCCTTAATGCATACCTATTTATGCTTCTAACTACTTTTGAGCCGCCGTTTTCTCTTTCATGAAATTCTACAGGAATCTCTTTTATTTCAAAACCGTTAGAGTTAGCATCGATTATAGTTTCTTGGACATAAGTATGTCGGCCTACCATTCTGAGCTCTTCAACTACTTCAGGAGTCATTAGTCTATATCCTGTTTGAGCATCAGTTAAAGAAAGGTCTGTGGAGAAGTTTGTTACACCAGTAAGTATTTTGTTCCCTATACGATGGGAAAAGCTCATATCATACTTCAAACCAGAGTCAAGGAACCGAGATCCTAAGATTAGATCAGCTTCACCAGCTTCCTCTACAAATTTTCCTATTTCATCCGGTTGGAACTGTAAATCTGAATCAATAGAGAAAATATAGTCTGGTTCCAACTCCAGAGCTTTTTTTAGACCTCGATACATAGCCTCTCCAAGCCCCGTACCTCCATCTTTAACTATTTTACCTCCTTTCTCCTGGACAATACGTTCAGTATCATCTGTAGAGCTTGAAACAACCAAAAGCTCGGTTTCCTGAACTTCGTCAGGCATATTCTCCTTCAAAAGATCAAGAACCTCTCCTATTGTATCCTCTTCATTTTTGGCAGGTATGACTCCTACAAGTTTCATAGCAACGTTTGAGAAAGCTGTATTAATAATAGTTCTTACCAGGAAAGACTTTGTATTAGAAATAAATTTTAACCGCCCTACGAAATACTTGTAACGTGAGAGATTTACCCGGGATAATAAAAGAAATCTTAGAATTCTTAATAAAGGAGAAAATATACTGGTTAATACCTACAATACTTACAATAGTGATATTCTGGCTTCTAATTTCAACAGCCGGAAAATCCTCAGTACCTGTATTTGTATACCCGGTGGTCTAGAAAGATGAATAAAGATCAAATCAAACATTACTTCATGAGGTTCAACCAGTTAGTACTCTCATTCCCAATTTGGATAGTTTTAGGTGTTTCCGGATTATTCAGAAATCAAAACGAGTCAGGCTGGCAAAAATCAGAGAAAAATGAAGAATGGAGAAAGATGTACTGATGAATGTTTTAGGCATATCCTGTTTCTACCATGATGCCGCGGCTGCTCTTGTTGAAAACGGAGAAATAACAGCTGCTGCAGAGGAAGAACGGTTTACTCGTGAAAAACACGACAACTCCTATCCGGAAAACGCAATCAACTACTGTCTCAAAGAAGCAGATTTAGATGCTGAAGATATAGACAAGGTAGTCTTCTATGAGAAGCCAATACTAAAGTTCGAAAGAATACTGAACACTGCTGCAGACGTTTTCCCTAGAGGTTACAGGCTTTTCTCACAAGCTATGCCTGAATGGCTGGGCGGAAAACTAAGGTTTAAGAAAAAAGTACAGAAACATCTAGGAAAAGATTTTGAGATAGAGTTTGTAGAACACCATCATTCTCATGCTGCCTCAGCGTTTTACCCATCTCCTTTTGAAGATGCAGCAGTCCTAACTATAGACGGTATAGGAGAATGGAAGACAAACCAGATGTGGATGGCCGAAAATAACAATTTACAGCCGATAAAACATATTGATTTTCCGGATTCTATAGGATTACTTTACAGCGCAGTAACTGCTTACCTAGGATTCATGGTTAATAATGGCGAGTACAAGGTAATGGGACTAGCATCTTATGGTGAACCAGAATACAGGGAAGAGTTCAACGAATTCATAGAGATAAAAGAGGACGGATCTTATGATCTTGATCAAGATTATTTCGCTTATAGACACAGTAAAAGAATGTATAGTAATAAGTTTGTAAACTTATTAGGCGAGCCACGTCAAAAAGACGAGAAATTAACGCAGAGACATAAAGATATTGCAGCAACTATGCAAGAACTTTTAGAAGAAGTTATACTAAAACAGTTAGAACATCTATACAACATAACTGATACAGAAAACCTGTGTTTAGCCGGAGGAGTAGCTTTAAACAGCGCCTCAAACGGTAGAATTCATAGAGAGTCTAGTTTTGAAAATATATGGATACAACCTGCGGCAGGAGATGCTGGAGGAGCTTTAGGTGCAGCTTTGACCCGTTCAGAAAATACTAAGCCTATAAACCACGTCTACTATGGGCCTAAGTACTCAAACGAAGAGATAAGAGAGGTATTGGAGAGTGAAGACAACGTTTCCTACAGTAAGAAGAGTAAAGAGGAACTTCCTCAAACCATAGCTGAAAAACTGGAAGAAGGAAAAATCATAGCTCTTTTCCAAGGCCGTATGGAATGGGGTCCGAGGGCATTAGGAAACCGTAGTATTATTGCTGATCCTCGTTCAAAAGATATGAAAGATAAGATCAATAGAAAGGTAAAGTTCCGAGAAAGCTTCCGTCCTTTCGCACCATCTGTACTGGACGAATATTCTCAAGAGTATTTCGAGAGTGAGGATGATAAAGAAAGTCCTTACATGCTTTTTGTATACAATGTTAAAGAGGGTAAGAGAGTGGAAATACCTGCAGTCACACATGTAAACAACACGTCTAGGATTCAAACTGTCAAAAAAGAGGTGAATCCGTTTTATTATAGAACTATAGACTGTTTCCGTGAATTAACAGGTACACCCGTAGTATTAAACACTTCATTCAACTTGAAAGGTATGCCTATTGTTAGATCACCTGAAGAAGCCTTAAACTGTTTTAAGGAGTCAGATATCGACATCCTTGTAATGGAGGATTATATTATTAGAAAAGAGTCTTGAGAATATTGAACCTACACTAATATAACATATTTTTCTAAAACTAATTTTATATGCAGTTTTCTCTGCAAACTATGTCTCCTGACCTCAAGAAGTTTCTAGAAGATAACAAGAAGATTTTAGGTTACACTCTAGTATGCCTGTTTTTCTTTTTGATCCATCTCTACTACAACATGGCTTTTTCTAGGCCCGCAGTTGATGAGAACGAGGTAGCGCTTTTTATTATCTCCTCCTCCAATTTTCTTGAAACATTAACATTTGACCGTTTTACACAAGTAGTGTTCTATATAGGTGTTCTCTGGCCGGTTATACCTTTACTAGAAATAGTTGGATGGACTCCTGACGGCATAAGATTTTTGATGTCGCTGTTTATAGCTTTAACCGGTCCTGTTTTATTCTTCGTCTATAAAGAAGCTTTCAACTTCCGTAGAGCTCTAGCTCTAACACTGTTTTTATTTACAACCTCTTACTGGATAACTTTCTTCAACCAGGAAATGTCTCTAATACTATTTTTCATGGCTTTATCTTGTTATCTAACTGTTAGATGGTTTAATCGGAACGAAAACACTACTCTTTACCTATTAGCTTTTATTACAGGGTTAGGATTTTATCTAAAAGCTATTGTTCTTTATCCTGTTGCTAGTCTACTTCTAGGTTTCTTAATTGCTAAAAGAAAAGATGTTTTAGATAGAATTTCGTTGAAAACTGTTTCAGTTGCCGGGCTTTTATTTGTTTTAGGCGCTTTGCCCTTTTTCATATACAGTTTCAATACCGGCCTATGGTACACTCAAGATTTAATGAACCATCCGTCAGGAGAGCAGAATGAAGGCTTCTTAGACCATTATGGCGAAGGAACGGTAACAGGATGGAGATTTAACAGCGCTTGTCAAATAATTCACTCCAATTTAGAATCTTTATGTCATACCTCTGGGATACGCTTCGGCCAGTTTCTATTTGTGACAGAACCTACTCTTCCTTCACTTAATCACGGCGGATCTCACGGAGTAGATACACTCCACCTCTACTATTTCTTGATCTTATTAGGAACGGTTGCAGGACTGATGCATAAAGAAGGAAAAATTTATAGTTATGCTCTTTTAGTCGCGCTACTAATGACTCTTTATACTATCTACAATTTCTTACATCTACACTTAATAGCCACCATACCCCTGTTTCCTCTAGTGGTAGGCTATTTAATAGAGGTTTTACCAGGAAGAGAATTCAAAGATAATATCTTCCTAGCACTAATGACTATAATTTTTATTTTCTCAATGCTTCATGTTCATGCAGCTTCTCAAAGCGAAGCAGATATACCTCTGTCTATGAATACTTTTAGCGACGATACGCCCGAAATGGTAACACAAACAGAATACGAAAACTTTTTGGAACATGATATAGAAGGAATAGTGATTACAAATTTCCAGCATGCTTATCTGCTAGCAAATCTTGATTTAGAACTAGATGAAGTATTCTTTTTAAGAGAAGATTCTCAGCCGTTGTCTTTCCATAGCGAGAAAGAAATAGCCGGTATTTCTCGCAGTTCATATCTTAATCTAGATGAAATAAATAATATTACCACAAAGAGTCATGATATAACACTAATACTTATTGAAGATGTTTGTGAAGAAGGTTCTCAACATTATAAATCCTCTCACTGCGGATATAGCACATCCAAGGTATTTGAAGCTTTAGACATCGACGTGTTGAAAGAAAATAAGGACCTGAGGCCTAAAATGTACAGCTATACTTTTGCAAAAATAGACTAGTCAGTAGAAATTACCGTTGGTTTAGGAATCGGCACTATAAATTTTCCGCCGTTATCTAAGAACTCTTTTTCTTTCTGTATTATTTCTTCTTTATAATTCCATGCAAGCATCAGTGCATAATCCACGTTCTCCTGCCTAAAAGCTTCGGTAGATTTGATAGGAATACGAGTCCCGGGGATAAACTTTTCCTGTTTAGCCGGTATTTCATCAGTAGCAAAAGATAGGATGTTTTCGCCAATATTGCAGTAGTTCAGGAGTATAGCTGCTTTTGCGGGAGCTCCATAACCTACAATAGTGTTTCCTTCATCACGGAGATTTTGTAGTATGTGACAGAGCTCGTTTCTTAACTCTAGTATAGAGCTTCTAAATTCTTGATAGTACTCTGAAGTGTATATTTGTTGAGATTTTTCCTGCGCTATCATCTCTTTGACACTTTGAGAGGTCTCATTAGGCTTATTTACTGCTTTTATCCGTATACTACCTCCTTGAGTAGGCACCTTTTGAACTCCGATTATGCTCATATCGTGTTGCTGAAGAAGATGGTTTACTGGTTTTACAGATAAATATGAGCGATGTTCGTGGTAAATCATATCAAATCCGTTTTTATCTACTAAATCTGGAAGATACTGTACTTCAAAGAAAAACACTCCGTCATTTTTCAAGATTGTTTTTACCCCTTTAATCACGTCATGAACATCATCTACATGTCCTATAACGTTATTTGCTACTACAACGTCTGCTGGTCTTGATGCAGCTAAATCCTCTGCTACTTCAGAGTTGAAGAATTTAGGAATCGTCTTTACTCCTTTCTCTTCAGCAATTTCTGCAATATTTTCCGCAGGATCAACGCCTAAAACTTTAGCTCCTCTGTCAGCTAAAGCACGCAAAAATGTTCCGTCATTACTGCCTATACCAATAATAATCGGATTACTGTCTTCAACTTCGGAAATAACTTGATTAGCATAGTTTTCAAAGTGTTTCGGTAATGTTTCCGAGGTTTCTCCTGCAAAATAATCATAATTTTTAAACAGAGCCTCTTTAGAAACAATATCTCGTAACTGTACTAATCCGCAGTTCTCACATCTGTAAAGTACTAATGGAAAGTATTCCTCAGACGTATCCCTTTTTCTCGCATAGTTATTTGCCAATGGCGCCGGACCTATATTTATAACCGGTTCGAAAGAAGACTTCTTGCAAATTCTACACTCTTCTTTGTATTTAATCTTGCTCATGATTTTACACGTTGAATTAATCCAGTAAAGACGATATAGCGGAAAATGTTTAGTCCTATAACTGCAGATTTAGGCATAGTGTTTGTTAATTTTGACTCTCCAGCTCTTTCAAGATAGTTTACAGGGATTAAAACAATATCCATATCATGCTTTAGAGGCTCTATCAAGAGCTGCGTGGCATAAAGGTTTGGTCCTCTAACATCATGCTCTAAAATTTTATCGAGTGCTTCACGGTGAAATAGGCGGAAAGAACATCCTACATCCGTTATTCGAGGCCCGATGAAGAAGAATTGAAGCGTCCTTCCAAGAAATCTATTACCTAAACGTAAGAAAGAACCCATTTTTGCACCTTCTCGTATCATCGAAGGATTTGTTCTATCTCCAAAAACTATATCCGCATCCTCTCTGTAAGCAAGCAATTTGTATATATCTGAAGAATCATAACTTTGGTCAGACTCAACGGTCACAACCAAGTCATTACTTGCATTTTGTAAAGCAGTCTTCATTGCATAACCATATCCTTGTCGATCCTCATGCACTACAGTAGCTCCGTTTCTCTCAGCAATTTCGACAGTTCTATCCGTAGAGTTGTTGTCAGCTACCACCACCTCATCTACAATCTCCATATTATTGAAAGAACTAACCACGTTGCCTATTCCTTCTTCTTCATTATATGCAGGCATCACAACAGAAATATTTTCTTTAGAATCCATTTCTTGCTCTCCTACATAACTAGTTGTGAATGTTTCTTATTAGAGTCTTGGGGAGAGTAGAATGCTCTAACCCTTTATATGATATCTAAGTGTTTTCTTGATAGCGTCTTTATGAGAAGTTAACTCTAGGTTATAATCTTCGTGGAACCGCGTAGTATCTATCACAGAATTTCTTATATCATGCGGTCTAAACTCTTTAGACACGTTAAGACTTATTTCCCTATCAGCAAGCTCCATAAGTTTCTCATTAAATCTTTCTAACGTTAAAGATTTTGTATGACCGATATTATAAATTGATTCTTTCTTATCTGGAGATTTGATTGTTGTTTCGGCTACATCTTCTACATAAGTGAAGTTTCTAAGCTGTTTACCGTCTTCAAAGAGTTTCGGAGATTTACCTTCTAAGACAGTAGAGAAGAAATAGTTTACAGCACCTTTATGTCTAGGTCCATAAACTAACGGATAACGTAAAATCTTTAGATTAATATTTTTAGAAAGGCTGTCTCGAAGATAGTATTCCGAGTATAGCTTAGATCGAGAATACGGAGTTCTTGGATTTACAGGATCATTCTCTTTAACAGGTACCGGTTTGAGCTCGTTACCGCAGTTACAGGCAAAATTCCAGACATTTTCTTGAAGCTTTGAAATATTTCTCTCCATAGGATATTTTAAACCACATTTCCTACATTCGTATTTTCCCTCACCATATACTCGAACAGCGGAGGAATAAACCAGATTTTTTACCGGAAAATTATCTGAGATCTTGGTTAGAAGCTCTGCAGGCCGAACATTATCTCTATAAAACTTTTGAGGATTCTCGATACTTTCTCCCACACCTGTTTGCCCGGCAACGAGGTAAACAGTTTCTACATCTTGTAGAGCCGACTTTAAGTTTTTTGTTTTACAGGCATCTCCTTTAATATACTCTACGGAAGCGTCAATAAATTCTGGACGGTTATTTCTATCAAGAACTCTTACATCCTCTTCTTTATCTCTAAGCTTCTGTACGACCCATGAACCTACAAACCCTGCTCCTCCTATCACAAGCTTCATGAAACTGTATTAATATGCGAAAACTGTTCTCTTATGTCTTTAACCCCTTCTTCTATAGAGTGTTTCGTGTTGAAACCAAGAGAACGGACTTTTTGGTTAGAAAGCTGATAAGACAACTTATTGTCAGTAGGATTTTCCGTATGAACTGTTTCAATATCGGACAAAACTTTTTCTATTGCGGCTACAACCTCCTCCATCTTTCTATTTTCATAGATTATGTTATACTGTTCTCCTCTCATATCTTCAATATTCTTATAAGCAAATCTATAAGCTCTCACCACATCCTTTACGTTTACATAGGGCCTATACTCCTCTAAAGAGGATTTGTGAACGGTTAATGGTTTGCCTTGACACGCTAGAAACGTAAAATAGTTTATCACAGTATCAAATCTCATGCCTACACTATAACCGTGTACTGTTCCTAAACGAAGAGCTGTCGCATTTAAATCAGTTTTTGATTGATTAGACAAAATATATTTCTCTGCTTTTAGTTTTGCTTTCCCATAAGGGCTGACAGGATTACAGTCAAAAGATTCGTCTACTTTTCCCGGTGTGTCTCCATAAACACTTGCTGTAGATGTATAAACGAAGTTTTCTACATTTGCAGCCTCGGCAGTATCGAAAAGAGTAGTAACGCCTTCAAAATTTATCTCATAAGTCTCATCTTCCCTTTTAAAGGACTTTCCTGCATTAGTTAAATCAGAAAGACAGAATACCGTTTCTACATCCGATAAACAAGTTTGTAAATCTTTTTTACTACGTATATCCCCCTCATAGAACTCAAAGTCATCTAGCTCCTGGAGCGTACAATAACGCTCTCTAATCATGTTATCCATGATTCTCAAATTTCCTACATCATCCTGTAACGACATAGCTAGCGCAGATCCCAAATATCCTGCCCCACCTACTATAAGAACAGTCATAAAGCTAAGCTAAACTTTAACGGTAAAAAAGGTTACGTCTTAAAATCGTTAGAATTTAGCTAACTCAGTAACTGTATACTAAAGGAGTATCCTCGAAACTTACTCCCTCAATAGTAATATTTCTGATTTTAGGCTTCTCTACATGATGATCTTCTCTTCTCATTTGTATAGCAATCCTATAATACTCCTCCTCAAAATTTTCAGGATGAAAAGTATTTTTACCTTCAGAAAGCTCTCCTAATGCTACTATGTCTCCTTTAACAATCTCTCCTCCAGACTCAAAATCCCAGTAAGGTGATGTTGAAAGACGAGCATTAATAGACGTCCTATCAGGTTCAGAAATATCTGTTTCAATAACAATAGTGTCTATAGATGCTGCTCTGAAGGCAGCAGTATGGAAAACTTCAATACTGGTCCCTTCCTCTGTAAATGTCACACCATCATTTTTGACTTGAGCTTCTGCATCGAACCATCCTTCAGACCAGTCTTCTGTAGTATTGATACTATGCGTAAAAGGTTCATCCGGCTCTCCAGCCGGAGAAATGTGTAGTATATTCCCTTCCCAATCCTCTTCATAATAAGGGAGATCTATAACTGTTACTGAGGCCGCTAAAATACCTAAAAGCAGCACTAGAGCTGAGGAAACATAATCTAGTTTAATCATTATTATTTCTTATTTAAACTCTGTTTTAAACATGTTATATCTATTATTTGAAATCTCAAGAAATTAACTAAAAAAACAAGCATATCTACTACTATACCATGGTGTCCTCGTTTAAAGAGTTTCTAAATATAAAAGTGCCCAAGATAGCGGCTCCTTTGATCGGCATAATTCTTTTCAGCCTACACCTCTTTCTTAGTTGGACTTTTTCCGGAGACTACATCAACCACGAATATGTAGGATACTATGTTGAGTGGTATAATCTACTCTCTGACCACAGCATTTTTTCTCGAGAGCTACAGTTTAATTTCCATATTGGAGTTCCTTTATTCTTAAAACCGTTATTCGATGTAGCCGAACTGTCGCCACAGCTTGTCAGAAGTTTGGCTATAGGATTCATGGCTTTTTCAAGCTCTATACTATTCCTTGCTTACAAGCTAAAGTACGGAATTATTAGAGGGCTCTCCATGATTCTTTTCCTTTTTACAACTACTTTTTGGATAAATTTCCGTTATAATGAGTGGCCTATTGTAGTATTTACAGTTTCAGCGCTCCTCTATATATTTGTAAGATGGTACGAGAATGAAGAAGAGTATCTTCTCTATGTTATCTCTGTTTTCAGCGGTTTTGCATTTTATATTAAATGGAGCTACGCACACGTTATCGCTGCACTAGTTATAAGCCTGTTTCTTGTTGACCGAAAAAGAATTATAGAAGAGCTAAATCCTCAGAAAGTAGTTTTTCTTTTAATACTATTTCTTGTAGGTTTATCTCCCTTTTTAGCCACAACTTATAATTCCGATTTCCAGCATATATCTCAACTTACTCAGTCTTCAAGTAACGGAGACACGATTTTTACTGAAAGGTTTGTAGAATTAAGTGAAACCCGTTATCACCATATTAACGACCAGTTCTTAATACCTGTCAACCCTGTTTTGAGCGAAAATCCTTTTTCAAATACTAATATTTACTTTATATTGCTTTTAACAGGCATAGCGTTCTCTCTTATTAAAGGAGAGAGAATATACACTTTAACAGCAATACTTGTCTATTTAATGCTTTATTATACCCCTCATGGAGTTAATCATGGACAACTAGTGGTTTTAATACCTTTTGTACCTTTGATTATTTTCTATAACCTTGACATGCTTCCTGATTTCAAATATAGAGAATATATTGTACTAGTTTCCGTAATGGCGTTGTTTCTAAGTTCTTACAGTTACTTAAACCCTGTTGAAACTCCTGAAAGCCCTTACCCTGTGGAAATGTCAGACTATGATAAGTACTCTGAAGTACAGGTTTCTGATAATGTGGCAACTAATTTCGTGCATATGCGTCTGCTTAACGAGTTTAACTCCAATATATCCAACCAATATTTAGTCGGTATGCCGCCGCATAGAGGCTCTCAAGGAGTAAGTATATCTGAGCTTGAAAATATGTTAGCCTCCAACAGTACTATTACCCTGCTTTTGGTTGATGCGGAAACCTGTCCTGAAGGTTATAGCGGAGGAGTGAAAGAGTCCGACCCTGATAGTTGTGGTAGCAGTATTGAAGAGATCAGGAGAAGCAATATCCCTAGCTACGTAGATTACAAAGGAAGTATAGAGATTAGAGATTACAAGTATCACATCTATCAGTAAATAAGTTTTTTAACCGATATCTGATCTTTCAGTTATCTCTTCTGCCAGTTGATTACCCATCCACTGATTTGCAAGAGGATTCTGTCTTCCGTTTGAGTAGGCCCATTCTTCTTGCGAATATTCTGTAAAGTTTTCAGGAGTATCTATTCTATCAATCCCACATTCCTCCTCCCACTGTTCGAAATTATTTTCATATCTTTGAGGCCATTCCGGACCTAGATCGTAAAATAAAAGTTCAAAGTCCTCTTCCTTAGATATATTCTCCATAAGATTACCGTATTGGCGTATATGTGAATCCCTCCATGTAACTTCATTCAAATATTCATAATGCTTGTTCTCAAACTCTTCCTCTGCAGCCGGATTATCCTTTAAGTCTTCTTCACTCTCAAGATCGTGTTTATCAAGTATGTTTAGTAGCCAGTCATCTGTCTTCTCTTTAGAAATCTCATCGTGATGCTGGAAACTAACAACAACAAAGTCTGGCTCATAGTCAACTGCTTTTAATCTAAGAAGTTCGAAGTAAGATCTCATTCTAGCGCCTCCACGCCCCAGATTGATCACCTCTACCTCTTTATCATGCATCTCATTAAGCTGTTCCTCTGCAACCTCTGTATAACGGTCAGAAGCATTTAGAGCTTGTCCGAAAGTAACGGAGTCTCCTATAACCACTACACGGAATACATCATCCTCAGGATCTTCATCGAACTCATCTGTTCTAAAGCCTTTACTGTTTATCTCTACTTCAAATGGCGGTATATCTTCATAACGAGGATTTTCAACCCAAGAGTCTCCAGGCTCATATAATTGTAATGGATAGTACGGTTCATCAGTTATTTTGACATCTTCTCGACTACACAACTCAAAATCAGAACCCATAAAAACTCCGGAAGAAAGCGTGGAGAAGAAAAGTAAATCTTGTTGTAAACCTAGGTATGCTATAACTAGTAGCTGGAGTGCTATTACACCTACCCAAAATTTTTTCCAAGAAGCCATACAGGTCTATAAAGTTTCCTTAATTTATATTTCTCAGAAAAAGTTTATCTTATAGTGACGTTTGATATTTCCGGCGATTTTACATCAATGTTTTCCCGAGTAAGATGAAGCTTTAGCTGCATATACTCTGAATCTGTATCTCGGTATAGTAAGAATTCATTTGAACCATTTTCGAGACCAAAATCCATATAGAATTCAAGAGAGTTAGGGCCGTAAATATACCTTACCTCCATATCCGCACTGCTTTTCTCTTCATCGTATATCTCCGTATACACTCTCACTTTATCTACTTTTCTTGCTTCCATAGGCTTACTATCCCAGTCTGCGTAATCTTGGTTTGAAGCTATACGAAGATTATCGTTTGTCCCAGCATTATGCATCCAATCCTGTTTTTGAGTCCATGAAGAGGAGTTGTTAATGTTTACTTGATTACCCGAAAATTCTATCAGCTCGTTATCCTCGAAATCCTTTGGAGGAAACTCGTAGATACTGTCTGCTTGTGAAATACCTATTACGGATCCTACAATAAGTATTGTGGAGATAAGAATCCATTCTTTTGTTTTAAGACTGCTCATACTCGTTTATTCATTTTTTTTCACTTAAGTTATCTTCTAACATCGCTTCCCAAAGATTTTACCGATAACATAAGTAAAGCAAAACTTTTTAGCAAAAGTTGTACCTGAAACTTATGTAGCCTTATGACGAGTAATCGAAAGTCAAGAGAGTTGTGTTTTCTAATCAAAAACACTGTATCTAGAAAGAAAATGCACTTAGCTATTATTAGCTCTCTGGTCTTTCTTTTTCACATGTTTATAGGTTATCGGAACGCCGTTGAGTCTCTGTATCGAGACGAACCTAAGGTTATTACTATGCATCTACAAGAGCTTCTTCAGGCAGGGTCTTTTACGCCTTGGCTTTTCCAGGAGAATTTTTATACAGGCAATCCTTTCTTTATGCTACCTTACTTTCTATTATTTGAGTCTACACCTTACTCTGTTCGTATTGCTGTAATTGCGTGTATGGCTTTGGCATCAGTTTTTGGTTTTCTAGCTTATTCTAATCTTTTCGGTTTAAAAAAGGCGATATTAGGGGTTTTGGTGCTTTTCACAATTAATTCTTGGTTGTTGTTTAGAGAAGCAGATTATGCATACATGGCTCTTTTTCCTACAGTATGTCTTTATTTGTTCACCAGATGGGATGTTAAGGGCGATAATCTTTCTTTTTACGCCTTAAGCTTTTTTTCGGGAATTCTTTTCTATTTCAAAGCAAGCGTGGCTTATATAATGATTGCTTTAGTTCTCGGAAAGCTTTTAGGCCGGCGTAAAGAGTTCTTAAACCGAATTCTATATGATTTAGGGTATAAAACAATTTTAAAAGGTTTTATAATGTTTTTAATTGGTCTTTCACCGTTCTTAGCTTATATAGTACTTAACCCTCACGTAATATTTCTTTCTGTGGGCGGTCAAAGCTTAGAGATACTGAACAACTTATCTATAAGACTCGAACAGCTGACAGGGCTAATACATCCTACACAAGCATTTATGACCGGAACAACATCTTTAAACGCCATGACTTTGACATTGATCACAGCAATTATTATCTCAATCATGATGCGACGGAAATTAGACTACACTCTGTCATTTGTATTCTTCTTTGGCTTTTTCCTCCTTACACCTCAAATAAGTGGCTTTATGTACGGACACCTCTTCACCTTGATGCCTTTCATCCCTGTTGTGATCTTAACAGCATTTGAAGCTATTGAAGATTTACTCTCAGACCTCAACCTTCATCTTGGAAAACTATTTTACAGCATAGTTCTACTGACCTTAGTCACCAATATCTCCGCATCCGCAGTATGGATAGAGTACCAAGATACCTTACGTATGGAGCCTTCTCCTCCAGACCAAACACCTAGAGATCCGGCTTTAGCAACTAATAAGACTGATTTACAATCAAACGTATTTTCAAACACTCATAACGGCGCAATTTATTCAGTATACGATCTCAATGTTCAAAATGTACATTTTATAGGTGAACGAAGTAGTCCTCTTCTTACAGGTGGTTACTACAAAGGATTCGATCGTTTACAGGTGCAAACTCTTAATCCCGAACATATCTCGAAAGAAAAAGATACTACTTTTCTTTTAGCAAAAAAACTTCCTTGCAATGCAGAAAAAGGGTGTTATAACGCATCTTATGTAGCAGATGCTCTTGAATTAGATGAAACCTATAAAGAGGATAAATTAACAATACTAGACCGAGACTATATAGTCTATAGTGTTAACTAACCTCCCTTGTACGCCTAAATAGTAGAAAGTGATTAATAAGTCGGTTTCTCTGAAAAATATATGTGCGGGATTGCCGGTTATCACGGTTTTGAGAGAATAGACTTAGATAAAATGATAGAGGCAATACAGCACAGAGGTCCTGATAGCAGCGGAAAGTACATAGAAGACTCTCTGGGGCTAGGTAGTAGACGATTAGCGATTATAGATGAAGAAGGCGGAGATCAACCAGTACATAACGAAGATGAAAGGATTTGGACTGTATTTAATGGAGAAATCTACAACCATAAGGATTTACGCGAAGAATTACGCTCTAAAGGACACCGTTTTTACACAGGAACTGATACAGAGATTATCGTCCATGCCTATGAAGAATGGGGAAATAAGTTTACAGAGCGCTTCCGAGGAATGTATGCAATAGCTCTTTGGGATAGAGAAGCCGAAAAACTTCTTCTTTCCCGAGACAAATTAGGAAAAAAACCGTTATACTACCATTACAATAGCGGAAAACTTTTGTTTGGTTCTGAAATCAAATCCATTCTCTCTACAAGTATCTACGAACCAAAACTGAACACAGATGCAGTTCACCAGTTCTTAGCTTACGGGTATAAATCTTCTCCCGCCACACTATTCAGAGGAGTAAACAAATTGAAACCTGGAGAAACCCTAATAAAACAGAAAGAAGACTTAAAAAGATTTCAGTCTGCTTTCAGACCTTCCAAAACGCATAATAACGTAAAAAATGCTGCAGAAGAGTTAAGAAGCATTTTAAGAGAAGATATAGAGACTTGGACGAGAGAAAACGGATCTTACAGCGTATTTCTCTCGGGAGGTATCGATTCTTCAGCCGTTTTAGCCCTACTTTCTGAAATCAATGTAGACGTAAATACTTATACCGCAGCCTTCCCTGGCAGTAAATTTGATGAAACAGTTCATGCAGAACAGGTCGCAGAACATTTTAATTCAAGTCACAGCACTGTAGAAATATCCGATACAGCTGTTGACATGATACCTCAACTTGTTAAGCAATACGATGATTTAATGGCTGATCAAGCTAACATACCTTACTATATTCTTTCCGAGAAGGCTTCAAACCACTCACGAGTAGCGTTCACAGGTTCAGGTGCGGACGAACTGTTCGGAGGATACGAACACCACCAAATTATGGATATGGGCGACAGATATCTACGAAAACTACCTAACTCCGTAAGAAAACCAGCACCTCTAGTAGCAAAAACCATTCCTAAACCTATTCTTCAGCAGTTTTTTCCTTACGTCAAAGAGTTGGGACCTGCAGGAATGAAAAGATTCTCTAAGTACGTAGAAACAATTGAATCTCCTAGAAAGTCTTATGAGAATGTCAACGCCATGATGACAGAAGAAGAAATTACTTCACTCTGTAAAGGAGAACCCATTGAAAACGTTACTAAATTCGAAGATATTCCTGTTAATTACCGGCAGCAGAGCGTAATGAGACAAGCAATTATGTATGAAAAGTACATACAGCTACCAAGTAAGAACCTTATGAAAACAGACAAAACGGGAATGGCTCATGGTTTAGAAATAAGAACACCTTTACTTACCAGTAGAACCCTTGAATTCTCAGCAGGTATGTCCGATGAACTTCTAAGAGGTAGAGGCGGAAAAAAGATATTAAAGCATGCAATGAAGCCTTATCTACCTGAACAAGTGTTGGATCGTAAGAAGCAGAGAATGCTTATGCCTATACACGATTGGTTGACTAGAGATGCAGTTTGGACTATAGAAGAGTTGGAAGACCGATACGGTTTACCTCCAATGATTAATGAGGAGGAACTTGTTAGTATAACAAAGGGCTTAGATTCTTCACCACTTTATTATGCAAGGCAATTATGGAATATAGCTAACTTTATTGTATGGTATGACGAATATATGCAAGATTAGGATTCTTTATACTGGAAGTATTCGGAATTAGGGATAAACATAGAACTTGTTTTCCCCTCGATAATTTCTCCCTCGCAGTTATCAACTACCTCACCGTTCTCCAAATCAATTACGCGTTCAAACTCATATTTTGATCCTCCTCCGGTGATAAGCCAATCTATTAGGATATTCTTCATTTTTAAAGATAGGTTAGGTAATCTTCCTAAAGTGTGCTGAAACAGTCTCAGCAACAGATAACGCGTTGAATCAAGATTGTTTCTAGGGTTTTTACGTAGGTAACCTCTAACCTTAACTTTATTATTTTCTATAGACGAGTTTTCAGTTGATCCTATCCAATTAGCTGTATAAGCTTTACCTCTGATTTTTGTTGTAGCTCCTGAAACTTCCTTATGCAGCTTTCCATTCCTATAATATTTCATATAACCTCCTCTAGAAAGATTGATCAGTATTTTCTTTTCTTCTTTACTTCTTATTATGAAATCTTGAAGCGTTTTATTCTCTATATTTTTATCCTCGCTATCTAAGGTCTTTGCATGAAGATATGATTGCAGGAATTCTGCCTGATGCCATGAAAAGTGCTTATCATCAACTGATGTAGGCAAAAGAATTTTAGAATTATTCAAGTGCTCTCTTATACAGTAAGCAATCTTGGAAGCTTCATTAAATTCTTCGGATAGTATCTCAAAGCCTGTTGGATGAACGTGCTGTGTTTTTCTGGAACCTATACGCGACCCATAATAGTTCTCGTCATCAATAAAATTTGAGAAGAATTTAACAGCATCCTCTAGCATCCTCTCGTCAATTAGCTCAGGTTCTTCTTTCCATATACGGGCCAAGTGTGCTATTGTAGTAGACTGGTATCCCGGATCTCCGCCCCGGTACTCTAAGAACCAGCCCTCTGGAGACTGGCGTTCCTGAATAATGCTTAAACGGTCTTTAACTAACTCTTTAGACACTTTTGCATGTTTGCGAGAGTTAAACAATGCTGAAGCGGTAACAGCTTGATGATTTGTTATCTTACCTGGCTCATCGTAAGAAGCTATAAACCCAACAGCTTTTTGCACTGCATCTCCAATTTCCGGAGGATTATCTAAATGTTTCACTGTTTCAGTCATCGCCCAAAGTGTCCAGGCTGTTGCGCCAAGACTATGCTCTCTTGGATAATGTTCATCAAAAGAGCCATTTTTCTTCTGAGCCTTTTTCCAAAACTCTATACCAGCATAACACCACTTCTGTATCCGTTCATCTTCTTCATAAGGATTATTTGGAAGCTTATTCCCATAGACTACCGCAAGAGGTAGAACACCGATCTGCTGATGTGTTGAAGGAAAATCCATAGCTTTATCATGCCAGTAAGGACGACAAAGACAGCCATATGTAGGTGACTCTTTATTTCTATCCATGTTTGATAAGACTCTATCTATCTGAGATATTGAGTGCTTAACATAGCTGTCCTTACTTTGCGCCATTAATTATACTAATTTACGAAGTTATCAATAAATCTTCCGGAATGGGCCTCCCTTCAAAATTAAAGTCTAGAACTTTATCTAATATTGTAAGGTATTATGAAAAGGTCTATTAAACTCTTCTATATTTGTTTAAACTTAGTACTTTTTCTAACAGCGGTCTACATTATAGATAGCGAATTTCTTTCAAGTACAGAGAATACAGATAATACCGAATGCAAAGACATACAGAATCCTTTACCATACTATGATTCGGACTACAACAGGTCCGTAAATCGACTTTTAGAGCCTAACACCTCAATCTATGTAGATGAAGGACAAAACTTTTGCAGGATTGAGCCTTACCACCTTGAAACAAACTCTAAGGGTTTGCGCTATGATGAGACTGAAGAACACAAAAACGAAGACACTTACCGTATATTAGTCATAGGCGATTCTAATGTCTTCGGTTGGGGTTTAAACCAGTCAGACACTTTCCCCTACATTCTTAAACAGGAACTAGCTTCTCATCATGAGAAAGATTATCAAGTGCTTAATATGGGTGTGCCTGGTGCAGGAATAGAAAACCATTATCTTATTTTGAGAAATATAGGTCTAGACTATAATCCTGATTTAGTGATAGTATCCACAGGAGATCGCGACTCTATGACCGTACCGAAACAGGAAAAACTAAGAGAAGATGCAATAGAGAAGCTTCCTTCGGAAGATCCTGATGACGTTGAAATAAATAACAAAATAGAGGAGTTACTCACAGATTACTGGGAAGATTTTAGCTATAGTAACTCCTCTATGGAATACTACAAGAACTTGCTAAGTGAGACTGCTTTGGATAAAGACTTTAATCTCTGTATACATCTCATATACAAATCTCGAAGTGACCAAACTGAAAAAGCCTTGAGCGAATGGTCTCAAGATAACGAGAATTTCTGTTTCATTGAAAAAAGCCAGAAGCTTCAAAAAAACTCGGAAAAATGGCGTATAGCTCCCTATGATCCTCATTACAACGCCAAAGCTAATGAACTAATAGCGAACCAGTTATATAACGAATTAGACAGCAGAAATCCTCTAAGTTAAACATTATTCTCTTTTGTAACTTTTTCTAATTTTAAACTTCAAAAGGAGAGACTTCACAATTAATTAATATAAAATGAAGAAAAAGTTATTTTTAGCACTAGTTATAATCCAAGTGCTCATTACCATCTATCTGTTATATCCTATCTCCTCTACAAACATCTATTCTATAGAAAGAGGATCTGCAACCGAAGTTAATGATACTTTTCAAAATTTAAACCATTTTTATACTCCTGAAACAGAGTACGCAGAATTTTATAGAACTAACGACGACTATTCTGTAGACTACAAAATAATAATGAACGAAGCAGGATTACGGAATAAACAGAATTATTCACAGGAGAAACCTGAAGATGTTTTCCGTATAGGTTTCTTCGGAGACTCATTTACTCATGGGATAGGCGTAAACCAAACACAGAGATGGACAAATCAGCTTGAAGATAGATTGAATAATAACTTAGAATGCGAAAAAAGCTATCAAGGAATAAATTTCGGTGTACCAGGTTATGACACACCTTACACAGTTGAAATGTTTTTACAAGAAGGAAAAAATTACCAAAATGATCTAAACATCTTTTATTTCACAGAACGAGATATTGTATTCATGAATGAGCTTTATTATAGTTTAGAATCTCAAATTCTTGAAGAGAAAATGGAGGAGCATGGAAAAGACAGTATCGATTCTCTACCAGCCTCTGTCTATGAAGAAGCCTTAGACGAAGTATGGACAGAATATGAGCAAACTATCGACAGAAAAGGAATTGACAAGATACAGGAGAGACAAGTTTCCGAACCTTTTGAGAAAATCGCAGACCATATTGATGATCCGGATTCTGTATTAATTTTTACTAGCCACATAAACCAGAACTATAACCAAATATACCTAGAAGAGGCCGAAAAACACGGTTTCAGATTTGCAACCCTCGAAGATCTAGGGCCCTCTTTAGAGGATAACTGGGATCATTTTTCTTATCTAGAAGGTGTCTCAGATTCTCACGCTACTGAGGAAGGACATAGAGTTTTATCGGACTATCTATTTCTTCATCTAACTTCAAACCTTGTATTTTGTTAGCCGGAACCAATATCCGAACTCAGTTCCTTGACCAGTTTTTCTGCAAGTTTCTTGTTTGCTTTCTCATTTAAATCGCCGCCATCTAACGTATAAGTTGAATTAGAGTGTAAGTCAGCGTCCTGCAATATCTCCTGAGGAGGACTAATGAGATTAATACCACATTTCTTTTCCCAGTAGTCTAAAACAGAAGAGTACGTATTACCCTCTATCTCCAAACCTTCCTTAGATCTCCATACTTGTTGTTCCTCAGGCTCAATAAGATAAAAATATGTCTCAAAACCATGTTCTTCAGACTCAGCTTCTATCATATTTCCATATCTGATAATTTCTGAACTCTCTGCATCTTTGCCTTTCTCAATACTCTCTTGTAAAAGCTCATCGTATCTATCTTTTACTTCAAAGTTATCCTCTATTTTATCCGCACTATCAATACCATAATTCTCCATTATATACCTAGTTATATTCTCTCTATCCGAATAAGACCTTTCATTACGAGAAGTAAAAACCGCAATTACGACATCTGGTTCAAACTCTAGTCCGCGATTATATAGATATAGATAATAGTCTTCCATTCCTGCACCTCTTATTCCTGCATTAATAACACTTACATCTTCCTCCAACTGTTTTTCAAGAGTTCTCTCAGCTTTCTCAGTAAACCTCTGAGATTTATCCATTCTGTGTTGATACGTAAAACCATCTCCTAGAACCAGTATCCTAGTTTCATTATCACCTTCATCTGTGATAGGAGATGACCTTAATCCTTGATTGTTTATACCGGAATCCTGAGGATTATTGAGATCCATAACCATCTCTCCCGGTTCTCCTTCTAACTCACATACGTCTTCCGCTGAAAAGTAAAAAGTATAGAACAGTATGAGAGATACAAAGAATACAACTACTACAAAATATCTATACTCTATCTTTTTTAAGTAAGTCAGCATATTTTTCAAAGTTTGACTACTCTGGAAGTTCATCTCTATCAATACCTATAGGATGAACTACTTCTCGGCTTGCAGGCTCTCCTTTTATTCTTACTTCGGCTACTTTAGGAGATTCAACACTCTCATCATCACGTTCCATCTCTACAGTGATTCTATGATACCCTTCTTCAAGTTCTGGCTCTATAATATTCTCTCCACTCTCAAGCTCCCACGGACCCCGGTTTATGTGTTCTTCTCCAGGAACTTCGTCTATATCAGGTTCATCCGCAGTTATAGATCTTATGTGTACTTGTGAATTATCTGGGTCAAAGTCAGCTTCAATTTTTACCTCGGTAACGGAGTTCATGTGCAAGGTAGGCACTACAAAATACTCCATATCTTGCTCTCCAGATTTCAGAGTCAGTCCCTCTTCACTTACTTCAGAAGTTGGACCGGTCTTAGCTTGATCCCAAACTACATTCCAATAATCTCCTTTGATGAAATATTCATAAGAGTCTTCTAAACTTTCAAGAGTATAAGTAGGTCCTTCTATTTCCCCCGAAATATTTTCTTCTTGTACTTCCTCAGATTCTATCTGATCATCAGACTCTAAATATGCAGCATCTCCTGAATCTAAACTAGTACTTGTGATAGCGAACCCTGTCACAACTCCTACTATAATTAAACCTACAAGAATAACAGAGTTTCTCGAGTATCCTTTTCTACTCGGGTTACTGTTTTCTGAGCCTTTTAGAGCTTTTACCAGATCTATTCGGGCTCTCATAAAGAAATTTTAAATCTTCTACTTTTTAAACTGAGAGGGTAAAACACTACTCTATATATCCAAGCTGTCTCAGCTGATCCTCAAGATTTTCACTCATCCTCTCTTCTTCAGGTAAATAATAGTACTCTCTCCATCCTCCCTTAGTATAAGCATCACACAATTCTTCCCTCAGGTTTTCTTCCATCTGAGAATCATTAACTCTATCACCTATATCTTCCGTTATAAACGGATTCTCCGGGTCTTTATCCCTCCAATAAAGTACAGAGTTAGAGACATCTGTTTCATCCGCACAGACTCTTTTTGCATCTTCAATCTGGTAGACCTTATCCTCCTCTATTAAAGAAGCCCTGAAGCCAGGGTTTTCAATACCGAAATGTTGAACAGAAAATATAGTTCTTTCTTGGGTCTCACCCTCAATTAGAGGAATCACAGATTTCCCTATCCCAAAGTCTTCTCTTAACCCTACATAATCAATTATCGTGGTGCCTAAGTCGATAAGTCTCACAGGTTCACTGATTTCCGTTCCTGCATATTCGTTACCTGGAAACTTAACCACTAATGGGACATGTGTTAAAGCAGGATCTGCCGGACCTTCATGCTGTGCTACTGGCTCCTGATGAGTGAAGTCTTCTAAATACGAATCTTCTCCAAATCTCTGGCCGTGATCACTAGTGTATATTATCAGCGACTCTTCATAGATTCCTTCATCCTTTAAGTCCTGAATTATCTGACCTATCTCGTTATCGCCTTGTTTCATATCTGCATTATACAAGTCAACAAAGGTCTGTTTAGATGCAGTGCGATTCTCAAAAGGTTCTGTCTCCCATTTTTCTCGTATCTCTGCAGGCGTTTCAGCGGAGAGGTTATCCCAGTGTCGGAATTCTTGTTCAGCGAAATAAGGCCAGTGAGCATGATCAGCATAGAAATAAAAGTCCAGAAACTGGTCTTTGTCTCTCTCTATCTGGTCTGTCTTACCATCAAATCCTTGAAGAAGACCGACTTCAGCTAGATGAGTCTGTCCTTCTCCTTCCCTAACAGTATAACCCGATTCTGATAGTTCTTCCGTAAAAGTATCAGCGTCAAAAGATAAATGATACGCCCAATCAGGCAGTCCTGCTTGGTTAGGACTTAAAGACGTGAAAAATGTGCTCATCGCCGCAGGAGTCCAAGAACTTTGAGAATGCGCCTCTTGGAATAAGACGCCATCTTCCGACAAATCACAGACATTTGGCATGGTCTCTCGCTCATAACCATAACAAGGACCTACATGATCTGCACGAGTAGATTCAGTGAAGATAACAATAATAGGAGGTGTTTCATCCAAACTATCGAAAGAATAGATATTACTAGTTTCAAGTCCTGGTGTACTTAGAGCGAAGAATACAAGACCAAAAACCCCTGCTAAACACAGAATTAAAAAAAGACGTTTAGACCTCATTCCTAGAGTTGTGTTTGTAGGTGAAGATTATATAGGGTCGGGTCGGACTGAGGAGGCCTTATACTCTCTCAAAAGCCGAAAATCAGAGATTTCGTAGCAGATCAACTACTTCCAAGTTTATCTTCCTTCCCCCGATATTATTTTATTCAATCTCTATGATTAACTCTTACAGGCCGAATGAAAAGCTTGTTACCTGACAGGAAAATCTTGGTGCTTGGAGTAGTATTAGCACAATTAGCCGTAATATACTATCTTTCCTTACCCTCTCCCGAAGTATATGTCTTAGGAGAAGATCATCCTGAAGTGCCTGAAGGAGGGATCGACCCCGGTCCTACAGGAATAGAAACTAGAGATGACATACATATTGGTTACACTGAACTAACTCCGAATAAAACGGTTACATGGGACAAAGATAACGATGTTTTTGAGGAAACTATAGTAAATATCAGCGAACAAGGTTTGAGAGACAGGTATTATTCTGAAGAACCAAGAAACAATACCTTTCGTATAGCTGCAGTAGGAGACTCTACTACTTTCGGATACCGTGTAAATTTATCGCAGACTTGGGTTTACAAGCTAGAAAGAGACTTAAACAATTCTTACGAAAAAGAGATAGAAGTACTCAATTTTGGTGTACCTGCCTATAACAACAAAGACAAAGTTACCGCTATAAATCGGACAGTTTTAGACTACAATCCTGATCTAATACTCTTTCAAATATTAGAGGGCGGACAGAAAAATCACAGTAATATAAGACGGCTGAAAGATAAATATTTAAAGGATATTGAAGAGTCCTCTCAAGATGCTAAACAAAGGGCCAGAAGAGATGCGGTTAAGCAAAATGCCTTAGAACAGCAACGTCTAACGCAGAGTCAAAAATATGACTTATACTCTCAACAAATAAATTCTATCAACGAATTAATAGATTCTCAAGATATTCCTGTCTTAGTTTTTAGCTGGAACCATATTAATCCTGAAGATCAAAAAATGATAAACGATATCACTTCAGATCTTACAGGAAGTACTCTTTTCTTACCTGATAAATTCCTTCAAGAGGAATATAGAATACCTGGGGACGGTCATCCTACACCCAAAGCACACTCCTTGGTGTCGAAGTATTTGCAAGATGAGCTAGCTGAAAGTGGTTTTCTAAACGTTAAAAGTTAAATAGTTATATAAGCAAGGAACCATAATTCCAATATGACTAAGAAGAGATATTCTCTTTTTCTAATTATAACCCTGCAAATTTTAACAATATCTTTTATCATTACCTCCAGCCTTTCTTTCGACTATCTTTCAGAGCAAACATATCCTCCAGGATTTGACCAAGATAAATGCGAGACCGAAGAACCTTTAGAACCTACAGAGCAAATGTTCTATGGTCCGCCTTATGAACCTAACTCTACGATAAAGGTGAACTCTAGTAGCTCAGAGTATGAGGAGAATCTACCCTACTATGTCGCAGATATAAACTCGGAGGGTTTTCGAGATAATGAGTTCTCGCCACATAGCTCAGAGGACTCTTTGAGGATTATAGTGGTAGGAGACTCTTTTACTTTTGGAAAAGGCCTTAATGCGTCGGATAGATATACTAACGTTCTTGAAAAGAAAATGAATAATTCCCTAAGTCAAGATATCGAGGTTTTAAATCTTGGTATATCTGGTAATGGAATAAAAGATCATTATAATTTTATTCAGGCAAAGGCTCTAGACTATGAGCCCAACTTTATTGTAGTTTCCTTTCAAAAACACGACCAACTATCAGGGGAGCAAGCAGGAGATATCGTAACCCGTGTTAAGAAACATCACAATATTGAAAGCTATGAAGAGTTAATAGATAATTCAAAAGCGTGGAAAGAAGTTGAACAAAACCATAACCAGTTTTATAACAATCTAGACTGGACGAGCTCTGACATCTTTGTGTACGGTAATAGACTACATGAACTTTCCACAAAGAAAGATTTTGAACTAGTATTGTTCGATATAGAATTGAAGTATGCTCTTTATCAAGACCAAGTAAAGAACTGGGAAAGCAAATGTCACGTAAATATTTTGTCAGCGGCAGATTACATAGCAGAGCCCTATGAGAGACTTTATTTCTCCGAAAACCCTCGTTTTAATGTAAAAGGCAATCAAAAACTTGGTGAGATACTCTCAACAGAACTTAACTCCAGAATAATTTAATCCGTTATATTATTCAAGTTGTAGACCGCTTCTCAACAATACAGCCTCAATGAAAAAATACCATAACGCAGCACTAATAATTCTTATAACCATATCGCTAATAGCAATAACCATAACCGCTCTCACTGCCACTTATACTCTTTCAGAAAAAAACTTTTCCAAAGAATATAATCCTGATTCGGGTCCTGACACAACATTTCCTGCATCTAGAACATCCGACTACAAACTTGAGCCCAATGTAACCGAATGGTATTATACAGAACATTCTACATTTGTAGTTGAAACAAATTCTGAAGGCTGGAGAGATAGGGAGTACAGTAAAGAACCTGAAAAAGATAAATTGCGTATTGCTGCAGTAGGAGACTCAGTAACTTTTGGAAGGAGAGTGAATAATTCTCAAAACTGGCCTAGTATTGCAGAAAATCTTTTAGAAGACTCTGACGAACAAGATATAGAGGTAATAAACTTTGGATCTGTTGGAGAAGACGCTCAAGACAAAGCTGAGACCATAGATAACTGGGTGCTTGAATATGAGCCGGATATGATTTTGCTTCAGTTGTCTCAGCATGATGAACAGAACCTTACCCGTATTAACGAACTAGAAGAAGAGTACTCGGAAAACAACTCTCTTGATAGCGGCGAAATCCATACTAAAGCCGTTAGAAAAGAAGATGAGGAACGAAAAGCTGCCTCCGCTAATGAAACCATGCTAACTATCACTAATGCTCTAAAGGATATAGAGTCCTTAACTAGCTCAAAGGAGGTGCCTGTTATAGTCCTTAGCTATGAAATGCGTGAAGGCCAAAACCAGATACTTTCCAATTATACAGAAGAAATGTATTGGGAGTTTCATTCTTTGAAAAATATAGATACGGAATATCGTATACCTAGCGAAGGCTACTTGAAGCCTTCCGGACATGAAAAGATTGCTAAAGACATAGTTGAGAATTTATCAAGTAAAATCCTGGATTATGATTCAAACAGCTCTGAGTCAGAATGAAAAATGAAGTTAAATATGTAATTTGTCTGTTTGTGCTACTTCAGGTTATCACCATAGGACATCTCCTCTACGCACAAGATAATTTAGATATACGCAGTTTTGATGAAGCCTTAGTTAGCACATATCCTACAATTAATACTTCTCTCGATTTAGAACATTTTTATATTCCTGAATCTGGATCTGATACGTACTGGGCTGACAACCCCAGCCTTTAGACTCTTATAAAGTTGAAAAAGATAGTTCTGGTCTTAGAAACAAAGAAAATTACTCAAAAGAAAAACCAGAAGACACATTCCGCATAGGTTTCTTCGGAGACTCATTTACAGAAGGTATGAGAGTTAATCAGTCGGATAGATGGACAAATCAACTAGAGAGTCGTTTAAATCAAGATTTAAACTGTGGGAACAAATTTCAAGGAATAAATTTCGGTGTTAGAGGTTACGATACTCCTTACAGTGTTGAAATGTTTTTACAAGAAGGCAAACAATATGATAACGACTTAAACATCTTTTTATTTACAGAAGACGATATTAGAGTGGTTAATGAAATATACTATAACCCTGATGAAAACGACTACCGCTCCACTATGAGCAGACTAACCAGGGAACAGCTCAGAGAGAAACAAGTTTCTAAGCCTTTTGAAGTACTTTCTGAAAATATAGAAGAGACTGAAAAAGTCATGATTGTTACGGCGCACATTACTCCGGAATACGAAACAATTTATAGAGAAGAGGCTGAGAAGAACGGATTCCAATATGCAAGTGTCCATGAAATCGGCACCGATCTTCTTAACAACTGGGAGAAGTTCTCTTTTCAAGAGATAGATGATCCTCACCCTAACGTAGAAGGTCACAACATTATATCAGATTTTCTTTTCATATCTCTCATCTCTAACAACCAAGTGCGCTGCTAATTACTGATTTCAACAAGAATATATTGGGTTCCCCCAATATCAACAGCGTCTTTATTCGAAATATCATAATAATCTAGTATCTCTGTTGTATTGTAGCCGCATGCAGATTTGGGACAGCTAGTAGAATTATAGATTAGTAAATTTGAGTTATAAGGAGCGTAGTTCTCTAATAGTATCTGATCTTGTTGTAAATGTTGCGAAAATGATTTGTCAGGAACATTATTTGGTGAAACAAACTTACGTTCTGTTATATCTGTGCTGAATGCCGCAGCTTGGTAAATTTCCCAAGTATTAGTAGCTAATACACCTTCAAGTTCAAGACGTTCTAAGTCCTCATATATTTTTTGATCCGCATCTGATTCGCGGGGTTCAATATCTTGGATGGTTTGATGTAACGCAGGTATTGATATTAAAATCCCGGCAGTGAGTATTATTGCAGTTAAGATATAGATGTTGTTATCTTCAACCCTTGCAGAATCCATTAATCTCTCGATTATGGCTAGGAAACTTATCGGAATAAAAGGGAAAAGTATGATTAACTGTTGAGGATTTAGATCGTTGGTAACGTAAAGAGAGAACGCGAACAAACCGAAAAGTGTTAAGCCATAGATTCTTGTCTTTTTCTTGTAAACTCCATATAACGTCGAGATTAACAGTAGAATTGTCATAAACGACGGCAATTCTAGCCTTGGATGGTAAGGAAAGTCTGAACCTATTTCATAATGCGAAGAAGGAGTCATCAAATAATTTAGGTGCGCTACTCTAAAACCCAGGATATTTTGTAGGGTAGGCTCATATCCTGCCTCGCTTATCAGACCATAGTTATCATCAGGGCTTCCTGCATCCTGAAGGAACTCAAAGCCAGTTCCTATACTGTAGAGCAAAAACGGTGAAATACCAACTAAGAAAAGAATAAGCGAAAAAACAATTATCTTTGGTTTTAATAGCGAATGTACGAAAGTTTTATCTTTTATTAGAGTAGCTAAACCTATAGAAATAACAAAATAAGCTATAATTGCTTTAAAATAGAAAAACAAACCTGATAAAAAGGCGAGCAGATACACGAGATTGTCTTTTCCCCGTTCATACCATTCTGTAAATAAGTAGAATAGTACTGCTATAAAAGCTAGAACGTATGGGTAATCCATAGTCCAGAAAGTTAAGTATGCTGAAAAGTTGAAAAGTATAAGTATGCCTATAAAAGCTTTCTTAGGCTCAAAAATATTTTTATAAGCCATAAAACAGAAGAAAGTTGCTAATGCTGCAAAGAAAATCATTATAGTTCTCTGTGTTCCTGGACCTGACCCAAAAAAGTGGAATAAAGGTAGTAGAAAGAAGGGATTCCCTGTAAAATAGTTTGCCTGAAGACTATGAACACTATCTATACTAATACCATCATTCAGAAGATTTGTTAAAGGATCAGAGGTCACAAGCACCGCTCCAAAATCCATGAACGGATAGCTATAGCGGTGTAGTATAGAGAAATGGATAAGAGCCAGGAAGAAACCTAGAAGTAGGTTACGATGCCATCCAACAAGCAATGACCTATTTTCTAAGAAACTTCCGAAAACTAAAAGCATAACTATAACAAACAAGAAGATTAGAAAGTAAGATACTTCCATGTAACAAGTTTAGTGACAGTTAATAAATTGTTACATCCCTCATGCTTCCGGCTACTGTTCCACATACACATAATATTTCTTATCGAAAATCTCTATTTCCTCCATCTGCATCCTAACCAGATTAATCAGTTTCGATAATCTAACGCAAATAACCTAGGTCTCCTAATCTTTCATCAATTCTATCATCTTGGTATTCATCCCTATCAAATTCTGGTTCGAACTCTTCACGGGAAACATTCTTGTCCTCTATTTCCACAGAGTTAGCTAACAGATATTCAGAATTAAATATCTCTAAAGGTACTTCACCATCCATATCCTCAGGTACGGAAACTCCCTTTAACTGGAGGATTAAGGGAGCCAAGTCTATACTTTCTATGTTTAAATCTGTTCTTCCTTGGTCCTTTATTCCTTCACCTGCAGCGTAGAATACTCCGTCAGTTCCAGGAGGGTGATCTCCTGTCTGTTTAGGACCTAACCTTGTCTCTATTCTTTCTCCCTCATATATAATATTCATTTTTTGTTCTAGTATCGGTAGCTCACCCCTTGCATAAGATAGCTGCATATGGACTTCATCAAGTTCAGGCTCCTGCATGAAATCCTGGTTGAGATACATTACTGCATCAAAGCCATCATCTATATACTCTATATCCGTTAGTAGTTGAGTTCCGTCCTCAAAACCTAGTTTAGAGAGTTCTCGTTTTATCTTTTCAGGGTTTTCATTGTTCAAGTGGTCAAACCTTACATTATAGTGGGTGGCGTTTATAGGCTCGTTTTCATGATAAAGATGTTCTAAAGGATAATTTTCATCAAACTCTAAATTTCTAGCCATGTTTTCCTCTTCTTCATCAAATCTTGCTAGGCCTGAGGCTTGCAGAGCATCATTAATATCTGCTCGGTATGTTTCGGTCCATGGATCTGTAAATCCGTGGTCACTAACTAGTATTACGGTGTATTCTGGCCTCAGTTCTCCTACCATCTCGTCAACTTCTTTATAAGGTCTGTACATTAGTTCTCTGTACTTATCATTCTCGGGATCATCATCGTCCGCATAAGCCCAGAAACTGTGTTGTAATCGGTCAGATACTTGGAAGCCGAATACCATTACATCCATGCCTCTATATTCGTCAATAAGATTGTTGGCTGTGTCAAAAGTATTGAAGAGTACCAATGAGTCCATTATCTCCTCATCATACACTTTAAGCTGATCAGGATATGTCATCTGATCCAAGTTAGCCGACAGAAATCCGGAAACCATAAAGCCTTGAACAGGCTCTACCGGCCAGGTCATCACCCAGTGATAGACCCCTGTTTCAACACCTTCTTCGTTGAGATACGACCAGAATCTTCTGTTCTCAACGGCGTTGGAGTCTAGTCTTCTCTGATTTCCCTGCTCGTCCTCGTAACTCCAGTCTCTTTCTATTGAGATATTCTCTTCAGACATTCCTGTACCCATCATAGTCCATTCTTGCGGTGAGAAAGATGTAGGAGTTCTGAAATCTGTGCTAACACCATCTTCTTCCAACTGTTTTATATTAGGTAGTTCTCCTTCCGCTTTCAGTTCATCAAGTATCTCAAAATCCGCTCCATCCAAAACAATAACAGCTACTTTTCTTTCTTCATCGATCTGAGTTAAAGAATAATAGTGGAATACTCCGAAAGCTAAAACAACGGATAGAGCTAAAATAAATGATATTATTAACTGAAACTTGGTGTTGCTTAATCGCTTATAATCCATTAAGTTAAACACATCCTTCTAAATGTATAAGTTAGTTTCGTCTTGACTCTATTTATTACGGTAGGCTATGAATTAATTTATCAAGTATCCTACATCCCTAAGCCTCTGTTTTAATGCTTCTTCTTGATCTATATCTCTTTTCTCAGGATTATATTCCTCTTCTCTATATGTCGAGTCGGATGTATAGACAAGTTCTCTTTCATCTACAAAGCTTTCTTTGAAAATTTCTTTCACAGGTTCTCCTTCCATATTCTCAGGCACAGGCAAACCATACATATAGAGGACTGTGGGAGCTATATCGTAAGTGTGTGCAGCTCCTTCTGGCAACTCATAACCTTCTTTTATATCAGGTCCTCTAGCTAAGAAGATAGAGTCGGTTCCTGGAGGATGATCGCCGTTTTTTTCAGGTCCTATCCAAAGCTTTTTTTCTGTACCGTTAGGAAGTTCAATACCTAACGCAACATCGATATAAGGCATATCTCCGTCAACTAGAGGCTGATCGGTAGGCGCCATCTTAAATTCTTCTTCAACTATTCCGTCTTCATATATCCTTTTTTCACCGATAATAACATCTCTATCACCATAATACTCCAAATCAGATATCAGTGTTCTACCATCTCTATATTGAACCGATTTAAGGTCCTCTTTTATTTGGCCTATATTCGCATCTTCTTCAAGCACACATAACTGAAATCTTTGAGTTGTTTCATTAACTACATCTCCTCCAAACTCTTGATGGTTCAACGGACATCTTTCAATATCTGTACCTGGCTGAGGTTCCTCTATTTGAGTTCCTCTAGTAGTACGTGTTTCAAACTCTCCATAGTCCAGCCACTCTATCAGAGAGTTCAGTTCTTGGGCGTAGGAAGGTCCTATCCATCCTCTTGCCTCGTTTTCAGGTCTAAAACCAGAAGTTCCAAAGACTAGAACATTCCAGTCCTCATCAAACTGTTTCAGAGTTTCATCCAGGTTTTCGTATTCCGCATAAACTATTTCTCGGTATTCTTCATGTTCGTCTTCTTTCTCTTTTCCAAAAGGTTCTGGATCTACAAACTTCCACAGATGATGTTGTATAACATCTAGATTCTTTAGACCTAGTGCTAGGAAATCGACATCTTCTTTTCTATCTATACCCATCTGTGCTTCGTTCCATTCCTGGCCGTCTAAGACCACTTCTTCCTCCTTTATATTGAACTCTCCTTGAGGATGGACGAAGTCGTAGTCTCCGGTACGCATAGGACCTGAAATCATAAACCCGTCAACTTCGTCTTCAACAGGCCATGTTAGAAGCCAGCTCACAACCCCTGTAGAGTAGTTTCCTTCATTTAAGTAGTTCCAGATTCTTTTGTGTTCCACATCTTCTTGACGGACCATCCTCTGCTGTCCGTCTTCTTGTGTATTCCAGCCCTCGATACTTAGTTCGTCTTGATGCACGCCTGTCGCGACAGTGGTCCATTCTACAGGAGAGAATGCGCTTGGAGCGTGTAAGTCTCCATGTACTCCTTCCTCCTCAATTATACTATCTATTTCTGGTAGACGTTCTTTCTCTCTCAAATCGTTGATAGGTTTCCAGTCAGAAGCATCGAGCACCACTACAGCAACTTTAGTATCGGTTTTCTCTTGGTAAGGTTCGGAAGCAAAATCAGTAAATGTATATACGACAGAGAAAGCCATTATAGCGGCAACGAAGCCGATTATAATGTTTTGTCTGTTCAAAGAATTTTTACTAATCTTGCTTCTAAACATCTACTGTACTCTTATGCGGACAGATTTATTAGTTCTTTTACTTTATCAGGGTTTTCTCAGGTTTTAACAGGGCGGATCAAATCTAAAAACCTTAGCTCCTAAAAGACTAGTGTGAAGAAATTCTTGAATGGTTTCAGTGATTTAAGTACTACAGGGAAAATACTGGTTTTAGTTATTCTACTTGGTTTCGGCAACTTTTTCTTAACATCTTACTCCTTAATCGGTTACGACTATGATCTTGATTACTCTGAAGGATTTGTCGTTGAGAATACTGAGAATTTAATAGAAAAAGGTTCTCTTTATAGCGAACCAACTTTAGAAAATGGTTTCAAAGCTGTAAAATACACACCAGTCTATTATTTCTTAATGGCGGGTTTAGGATACTTTACAGGTCTAGAAATTTTAACAGGTAGAATAATAAACTTCTTATCCTCGTTAGGGGTTACTTTTCTAATATTCTTGATTATAAAAGAGATTTCAGGAACTAAAAACTATTTGATTCCTTTAATTTTTCTAATACCTTACCTGACAATATTTACTAGCTTTACAATTCGTACAGATATGATAGCACTTTTATTCTCGCTTGGAGGCATATATCTAGCACTAAAAAACCACATACTCCCTAGTTCAATGCTTTTCCTAGCCGGTTTTCTCACCAAGCAAAGTTTTGTAGCTGGTTTTCTAGCAGTCTCTGTATATCTACTTCTGAAATCAGATATACCAAAACAGATAGAGCTTGTACAAAAAAGATCTTTCAAAGAGCTTTACAACACTAACAGAGATTTAATCAGATTAAACATTTTTTATTTCACCGGTCTTATAACAAGCCTCGTTCTCCTCCATCTTTGGTCGCCTCACGCACTTCAAAATATTTTCTTAGCTAATGTTGCAGGATTTGAAGTAAGATGGGATCTGATTAACTGGGTACATTTCACGTTTCTACCGATTTTCGGTCTAACACTTTACTATCTTTACATGTTTAGAGATAGACTTCTAGGCTCATACTTTTTATTTGCAACAGCTCTCATGGTTTTCCAGATGCTTAGAGGCGGGGCTTGGGTTTACTCCGCTATAGAGCCTTTTGCAATAACTGTAATCTGTACAGGTATACTTTACACCCGGCTTGAGAGCGTACGGAAGAAGATAAATTATGTTCTGATAGCTCAGATACTGATATTTTTGCTAGCACCTATGGTGTCAGGAAACATATTCGATATACAGGAAATGCCTGAGTTCAACGCTGAAGCAGATGAAGAGATTTTCTCCTATGTTGAAAAGTCAAACAGTTCTGTCTATGTAGAGCATATTGGTTACGAACTTGGTAGTACTGAAGAATACTCGCCGGAAACCTGGGGTTTTTACGAGCAGTATGCTGCCGACAATATAAATAAGACAGAGGTTGTAAAACACTTTGAAAAGAGAAATTACGAGTATATTATCACATATAACCGTATTGACAAGCTTCCTGTCGAAGATTACATAGAAGACAACTATGAAATTGTAGACCGTGTAGAGAGACGAGACATGATACTGAATACAGAGAACTGGAGGGTTTACAGATGGGAGGACTAGAGAGCAGGGAGCTAAAAGTATTCCTAACAGTTTTTCTTTTAGCAGGTTTATTTGTTCACTGGTCCGGTGTCAACGAGGTTTCCCGTTTCAGTTTGACAATGTCTATAGTTGACGAAGGAACTGCTAATATAAACGAGTATTACTGGAAGGCTGGAGACCGTTCATACTATGAAGGCGACTATTATAGTGATAAGGAGCCCGGCATGGCTTTCCTCGCCACCCCTATCTACAGCGGCTGGAAAACAGTTTACACAGTTTTAGGTGGAGACACCAGTATAAACAACGAGGACAGAGAGCCTCGTTTCCAAGTGAATGACGAGACTATATACTCGATGACCGATCCTGGCAACTTCTATCTTTCTTCACTAATACTAGTAGTTTTACTTACTTCTACTCTTTCACTCGCGATACTCTCAGTTTTAATTTACCGTTTATCAGAAGATTTCCTTGAAGATGAAGCGAAAAGACTTCTTTTGACATTTGGTTTCGCTTTCGGAACAACAATAACAAACTACGGCACCAACTTTATGCCTAACGCAGTTGTAACTCTTTTCAGCTTCTCATCCTTCTACCTAGTCTATAAATCTGGAGAGACTCCTTCTTGGAAATATCTTACAGCTGCAGGAGTACTAGGCGGTATAGGAGTAATGGTCGATCCTACAGCAGCACCGGTTGTTGGAGCGGTTTTCCTTTACTCGCTTTACAAGTACCGAGATATGCCTTACTATCTGCTTCTAGGAAACTTTATCGGCGTCTTACCTATGCTGATCTACAACACCGTGGTTTTTGGTTATCCCTGGATGCTTCCAAGATTCTTCTTAGATCCTGCTTTATTCCCTCAGCTACAGCAAAGCTCTTCTACTATACCTCAGTTGATGGAACAGGGTTTCCGGATAGATCCTGTGGAACTAATGTTTATTTTAAAGAAACTGTTTTTCTATCCTCATAGAGGTATTTTCTACTGGTTCCCAGTACTGATACTATCCTTCTGGGGGCTAAAAGAGCTTGTTAAAGAAAAGAAAGGCTTAGCCTTCACCACAGGACTTGTTTTAGTTTCTACCGCATTAATGGTTGCTTCTTGGTGGGCTTGGTGGATGGGCGGATTCTTCGGAGCACGTTACTTATCAGTTGCAATACCTTTCCTAATGTTCCCGATCTTTTATGGTGCGAAGAAAATGGATGTAAACGTAATAGCTATCCTAGTTATTGTATCCGTTATTATCAATTTGTCAGGCTTCCACGGCCATTATGAAGATAAGCTGAAAGATCTTGACAACGCCTCTGAAATGCAGCCACAGTACCAAGACAAGGTTAAGAGCTTCCAGTCGCTTTCCAACCCTCTTGGAAACTACTACCTACCTGGCTTGATTGAGGACGGACCTGAAAGCAAGATTCTGACGGGTCTTTACAATAAGGATTTCCCTCCCGACATACGATCATATAATAACTATGAGGAGAGAGCTCCTTTACCTCTACTTTTCTGGTCTGTAACGCTGGTAACCACATTGATTTGGAGGAAAGATATTTCAAGAAAGCTAATGAAGCACAGAAAAAAAGTACTAGGTGAAACGAAATGAAGGCAGTAGTTCTTGCAGCAGGTGAAGGAACACGACTAAGAGATGTAACAGACGGAGAAATACCTAAACCCATGGTTGAAGCAGACGGGAAACCCGTTCTTGAATACACCCTCGACAAACTAGTCGAGTTTGGTGTTGAAGAAATAATAATCAACTTACACTACGAAGGAGAGGTTATAGAAAACTATTTCGGCCATGAATGGGAAGGAACTTCTATAACATATTCTTGGGAAGAAGAATTACTTGGAACTGCCGGAGGAGTTAAAAAAGTTGAAGAAAAGTTCAACGAAACGTTTTTAGTGGTTTACGGCGACGTAGTAACTGATATAGATCTAGAAAGTTTTCTAGAGCTCCACAAAAAGAAGAATGGTCTAGGAACACTACTAGTATATAATGAAACAGAAAATTTAGGGGAATCAAGTATACTCTTCCTAGATCAGGAAAATAGAATCCAGAAATTTATAGAGAAGCCCTCAACCGAGACCATAAAGAAGAACCAAGATCGAGAATTCTTTACCAATGCAGCAATTTACTTTCTAGAAACTGAAACCTTTGACTATATAGAAAACGGTTTTCAAGATTTCTCAAAAGATGTCTTTCCAAAAATAATAGATTCTGAAAACAATATCTACGGCTATAAATTACCTAAAAATGCTTATTGGCATGAAATAGGCAACCCTAAAAGATACAAGAAGCTTAAACAAGATATTAGAAAAGATAATGTAGATTGGTAAGATTTATCGAGCATCCCAAGACTCTAAGAACTCTTCAATCGAGCTTTCCGTTCTCGGATTATGAATAAGCTTATCAAAGTACTGCGGAGGCACGGTAACTATATCTGCTCCAGCCAAGAAAGCTCTCTGTATATCGTAAGTTTTTCTAATGCTTCCTATGATAATCTCTGTTTCATAATCCTCTATAAGCTCTACAGAGTCTTCAATAACTTTCTCAGCATCGTAACCCATGTCGCCTACTCTCCCCATGAAAATGCTTGCATAACGTGCTCCAGCTTTTGCAGCAAGTAAAACCTGGTCTGGAGCCATACATGCAGTTAAGTTTACATCTACACCTTTGTCAGAAACCTTTCTTGTTGCTTCTAAGCCGTTTTTATTCATAGGTAGCTTTACTACAACGTTATCTCCCCAAGAATCGAACTCTAAGGCTTGTCTGATCATTTCTTCTGTATCGTTAGATGTAACTTCTATAGATATCGGGCCTTCTACTAATTCGAGCACCTTCCTCATTTCTTCTTCAAAATCTTCTACCCCTTCCTTAGCAAGGATTTTAGGGTTAGTGGTGCATCCGTCTATAATACCTAAATTCTGTGTTTCTTCTATTTTTTCTAAGTCACTAGTATCTATGAAAATCTTTGTCAACTTTCTTCCCCTATAATATAGTCTATTGTTTGGTAAAGGTTATCAAAAGTTCGGTCTGCGTTCTCAGATTTCTTTCCTATCTTAAGTTTTCCTTTGAACTCTACATTATTTTCTTCTTCATATCTTTCTGCAGCTTCTAAGTCGGAGGTTTTATCACCTATTACGAAAGATTCTGAGAAAAATATTTTGTTTTCTTCAGCGGCTTGCTCTATTAAACCTGGCTGAGGCTTTCTACAGTCACAAACCACTATTTCACCGTTTTCTCGGTAATATTTATTTTCTTTATCTCCTTTAGGACCATGTTTACATGTATAGACATTATCTACACCTATACCTTCAAGAAAACAGTTAATATCATTTAAATCTTCTTTAGTTAGCTTTCTCCAGTTTTTATCCACATCAGGCTGATTTGTAAACACTAGTACTTGATAACCTTCTTCTTTCAGAAGTTCTATTACCTCTTCAACATCCGGATAAAGCTTAAATTCTTCTAAGCTCTGAGGACTTATTTTTTCTCCTTTAAAATCTAATAAAGGATTTATAACACCGTCCCTATCAAGCAGAACCGTCTTCATTCGTTTTCAACTTTTTCTTTAAGCCCGAAAACTATTAGATGGTGTATCAGCACATGCATCGATTCGACCTGCGGAGTAGACTCTATAGAAACCACAACCGAAGTATCACAGACGTCTTTGAAAGATCCTCCATCAAAACCGGCTATACCCACGGTTTTAGCATCTTTTTCATTGGCATAGTTCATTGCCTTAACTAGGTTGCTACTCCATGGACCGCTTCCTCCATGAACGCTGAAACCTATTAACGCATCTTTTTCAGTTATTCTGTCTTCTAGCTGTCCTTTGTACACAGATTCCCAGCCTTCATCATTTGTCCAGGCAGAAGTTAAAGGATCGTTGTTAACTAGTGTTATTGACCGGAAGAGTTTTTCTTGTCCAGTATTAGCCGTTTTATCGAGATCTGCAGCCAAATGTTCTGCTGTTGATGCGCTTCCACCGTTTCCTATTGTGTAGACGGTTCCGCCTTTTTGACGGACTTCTTCGATAATATTCATTACCTCCACAATATCTTTTTCCGGCAAATCATCTATCAACTGTTTTGAAGTGTTTAGAAACTCTTCTGCGTATTCTTCGTATTTAGTCATCTAGTAACACCTTTGTTCCTTCTTTGTCAAATTTGAAGTCCATGTAGCGTAGACCTATATCCTCCATTTGTTTACGGAACTCTGATCTGTCTTTATTAACATAGAACATGAAGAATCCTCCTCCGCCAGCGCCCATTATCTTTCCTCCTAAGGCTCCTTCTTCTCGGGCTTTACTGTATGCCTCATCTATCTCAGGGTTAGACATTTTGGATGTGAATTTCTTCTTCGTCTCCCAGTGTTTGTGTAGTAAACGCCCGAAGTTATCAGCATTACCTTTCTCTAACTCTTCTTTGATTTCTTTTCCTATACTCTTTATTTTACGCATCTTCTGCATCTTCTGGTCTTTAGATAAAACCTGTTTTTTCTGAGCTTCAAGGACCTCGCTAGAGTCTCTTAACTGACCTGTGTAGAAGAGCTGGATATTTTCTTCAAGTGTTTTTATAGTATTTTCATCTATATTAAGCGGCTTAACACCTGTCTCACCGTTTTTATCTATCTCCAACACCATTAAACCTCCATGCGCCGCAGCATATTGGTCTTGTTTTCCACAAGGATATCCTAACTTGTTATGTTCTATATCAAATGCTTTTTCTGCAAGTTCTTTATCTTGTAGCTTCTCCCCCTGGAAATTCTCAACTGCATTAAGAAGTCCTACAGTAAATGTTCCTGAAGATCCTAAACCGCTTCCAGAAGGTGCGTCAGCTAGTGTAGCAACTTCAATATGTTTTTTCAAGTTGTGATCTTCTAGTATTTGTCGTGCTCTATCATTTTTAAGATCTCGGATATCTTCAACTTCCTCATTTTTGGAGTATGATAGCCTTACCTTTTCCTCAAATCTTTCTTTAACAATACAGTAAACATATTTGTTCATAGTTGCAGTTACTAGAAATCCTTCTTCTTCTCTGTAATAAAATGGTAAATCTGTTCCGCCTCCTCCTATAGAAAGTCTTAAAGGCGATCTTGTAACAATCACGAGTCTTTTAACCCTTTATAATCTTAAATAGCTTATGTCCTCAAAGGCTGAGAACTCTTTGTCAGTATTTCTACCGTTTTATAACGAAGAAGATGTCATAGAAACAGTTATAGAAGACACTTACAGGTTTTTAGACGGTTTAAACCATGAATTTGAGTTAATTATAGTTAATGACGGCAGCACCGACAGTACAGAATCTCTTGCAAATGATTTAACAGAAAAATATGCCGAAGTAAAGGCTTCTCACCACGACACAAACAAAGGTTACGGAAGAGCTCTTGCAACAGGCTTCAAAGAGTCTCAAAACGAACTAGTCTTCTATACAGATGGTGACGGCCAGTTCGACATAAAGGAGCTGGAAGAACTTTTAGTTCATATAGAAGATCATGATCTCGTTATAGGTTACAGAAAAGATCGTAAAGACAGTTTCTCTCGGATTTTTGTGAGCAAAGTCTTTAACATTTTGACACGTAGATTACTTCCTATAGACGTTTTAGATATAGACTGCGCTTTCAAATTAATTCGTAAAGATATTCTAGAAAACATTGAGATAGAGGTAGATAGAACTGCTGATGCAGAGCTTTTAGCAAAAGCTGCTTTACAAGAAGCACGTATAAAACAAGTACCTGTAAAACATTTCGAAAGAGAGGAAGGAGAATCTGAAGCCGAAGGTCTTATAGGCGTCAGATTTAACTTAATCGTTAAAACCTTGGAAGAGCTAATATATATTCGGAGAAACCTGAAATGAAAATATTGGTGACCGGTGGCGCAGGATTCATAGGCAGCCATATAGCAGACAAGTATATAGAAGAAGGTCATGAAGTTTTAGTCTTAGACAATCTGAGCGTAGGAAATAAAAACTGGGTGAATAAGAAAGCAGATTTCCATAAACTAGATATAACCGATGAGAAGCCACTTAAAAGAATTTTTGAAGATTTTAAACCCGATATAGTGAGCCATCACGCCGCTCATAATGACTCTATGAATAGTCTAAAAAAACCTGTTCAAGATGCAGAAACAAACACAATAGGAAGTATAAACGTTCTAGAGGCATCCCGAAAAAATAATGTTGAAAAAATAATTTACGCTTCAAGCGGAGGACTAAGCTACGGAGAGCCTCAAAAGATTCCTACACCCGAATCCCACAAAATGAACCCTTCATATCCTTACGGGATTTCAAAACACTCCGTAGAACATTACCTCGAGTTATACAAAGAACTTTACAACTTAGACTTCACCGTGTTACGATATGCAAGCGTGTACGGCTCTAGAGCTACAGGCGGAGTGATAAAGAACTTTCTTGAAGCAGTAGAAAGAGATGAAAGACCAGTCATCTTTGGAGACGGTACACAGACTCGAGATTTTATACATGTAGACGACGTAGTTTCTGCAAACATTAAGTCTTTGGATAAAGGGAGCGGAATATACAACATCGGAACCTGTAACGAAACATCGATAAACAGTCTCTGGGACAAGATAAAGAACATTACAGGATTTGCGAAATCACCGAGATATGAGGATAGATGGTTAGGAGATATAGACAGGTGTAAACTGGATTATAGTAAGGCCTCAGAAGATCTTAACTGGGCTCCTAAAGTAAATTTAAACAAAGGGTTAAAGAAGACAAATAAAAACAAACAATGAGCTTTGAGAATCTTTTCGAAAAGAGTAAGAACCTTCCTGAGAAACATACCGACAGTATTAAGATTTTTCTATTCTTAATAATAGTTTTTACGCTATTTGCTCATACTATAGGAGATAATGAGAATTCTAGATTAAACACAACTATAGCAATAGTAGAGGATCATAGCTTAACTATAGATCGTTTGCACAACAACACCGGAGATAAAGCTCTTATAGACGGAAACTATTATTCTGATAAAGCACCTCTGCCCTCATTTCTAGCAGTACCAAGTTATAGCGTTGTAGACTACTTTCTCGAAGATGACTTAGACCCTGAACAGTACTTAGATAATTTCAATAGAAGTTTCGATCCTAAAATGGAGTGGGCTCGTTTTGGAGCAACAGTCTCTGTAAGTGCTGTTGCAGGATCTCTTACCGCAGTATTAATTTATCTAATCTCTCTAGAACTAGGCTTAACTAGAAATAAATCTATACTTATAGGAGTATTTTCCGGCTTAGGAACCCTGATTTTCCCCTATAGTACTACATTCCACGGAACAATGTTAGGAACTTTTTTCCTTATATTGGCAGTCTTTATATGGATAAAAGAGGATTACGGCCCTTCTTTGAAACATTCTTTCTTAATCTCCGTTGTTTTAGGACTAGCTGTTTCTTCAGAGTATCTAACAGCTATTCCAGGAGGTGTTTTAATGATATTAATTTCTATAGACCGATTGAATAATTTGAAATCTCATCTTTTAATGTTTTCAGGTCTTTTTATAGGTCTTTTACCTCTTTTCGTATTTAATCTCTTAACAACAGGTAATCCTTTGGAACCTACGGTAATGTATCCTGTTGCGCCTGACGGATATACAGGCGGATCAACAGTTGCAATAGAAGAAATCGGTTTAACAGGTTTGACAACGTATCTGCTTGCAAGAATTATTAGAACTCTTTTAAGCCCTCTCAACGGATTACTGGCTTACACTCCAATCTTGTTATTCGGCTTTATAGGACTTAGAAAGCTAAACAAACAAAATAAAAGGCTTTTCCAGTTTGTTTCACTAGGCTTCTTACTTACTTTACTAAGTTTAATGGCCTTACATCTATGGAGTATAAGAGCATTTTATGGGCCGCGGTATCTCCTTCCTGCATCTACATTACTTCTCATACCTTTAATGCTGGAACTGAAAGAAGGGAGTTACTATAAAAAAGCGTTAATCTATCTAACCGGTGTCTTATCTCTTGTAATTGCTTTTGCCAGCACTCAACCTTGGAAAGGAGATTCTTGGATCCAATTTACAGAGTACTATAAACAGGTAACTAGTCTAAGTGTAGGAGAAAACAGACTAGGAGAATACCTGAGCTCTCTTCCTCACGACGCATTTCAGTCTCCTCTAGTATCCTATCTTGTAGATACCTCTAGCTTCCATATGGTACTTTCCCCATATCCTCAACACAGTTTTCCTCTAGGAGAGTTCATGAACTTAATAGTATTATACGATATCAGATTCCTTACTATTTCAGCAATACTTCTATCCGGAGTCTTAATATTTAGAAGCAACTTAGAAAGTTTAAGATATTTCGATCTTAAGACCGGGATTTTTGTAGTACTAATTGTGGCTTTAGCAGGTTTATCTTCAACTGACTTCTATACCTCTAATTGGTACGACAGCTTTGAAACCGAAGATGAGACTTGGGGTCGCGAAAATCCTAGTATCTACTTCAGCTCAGAAACCAGTACTGATAGAGCGTTCAAGTTCTCTTTTAGAACTCAAGATAGGTTAGACTTCCAAATGCTACATAACGGAGAAGAAGTTAGAACCGTTAAAAACAGTTCAGGAACTAACAACTTCGTAGATATCTTGGAGATAGAAGAAGGAGTAAACAAGCTCGAGTTTAAAACGGACGAGTGTCATGTAGTAGGAAGATTTACAGATAATGACGATATAAGATGTGTGACTTTAGGGTTTTTAGATTTCGAGTTCCTTACTTTTGACGGTCAGCCCTATGTTTTCAACGATTTTACAGAGTCGCAGGACCGTAAACTAATAAGCAGTAACTCAAGTCTGATTCTTCAAGGAAAAGGAAAACACTCGCTCGAACTAGAAGTCGAATCTAACTCCAGAACAGATTTAACCATGAAAAAAGAGGACAATCAACTTGTCGAAACCAAAGTAGATCCTTTCACCTCAAAAATCAAAACTCCGTACGTAAATATAACCGGTTTAGAAGAGATTAAGTTCGATAAGTCTTGCGAAGACTGCGATGTTTATATCAAAAACCTAGAGGTTAAGAAATATGATAATCAGCCTGAAGATTTGCTGTATAGACTGGGAAGCGGATGGTACGATAAGTTAGACCATGAAGATGAGACTTGGAGTACAGACAACTCAACAATCTTGATATACAACTACGGGAACGAAACGCTAAACAAAGAGTTATGGATTGAGGGAAGAGCCTACCGAGAGACCGAGATAAGTTTCAACCTCAATAACAACCTTATAGGTAAAGAAAAGATTCCTTCTACAACTTACAGAGTTTTGGACAACGGAGAACGTATCGATAACAAATTTTACTTTGATGTAGAGCTGGAGCCCGGAGAAAACATTCTAGAACTTGAAACAGCAGATGACTGCACAATTATAGGCGAAGAGATAGGAAACGATGATATTAGATGCGTTATATACGGTTTTGAAAATCTTTATACCCTAACACAAGAATCTGAAGAAGAGCCACAATGAGAGAATGGAGAGAAAGACGAGAACAAAGAACAGTAACAAGATTAAGTGTCATAATATGTGCTTTGCTTCTCTGGCATATTTACACCTCACTTTTCCTAAGTAGCTTTACAGCTCCAGAGCCTCTAGGAGTAGCTCAGTCACTTTTCAACATAGTAACTTCAGAAGTTTTCTTTTCAGCCGTAACAGTAACCTCTTTTCGGGTCCTTAAAGGCGCTCTTATAACCATTATTCTGGGAAGTATTCTAGTATTTTTAGCTGTCTATAACGATGTTATAGATAGTATTGTCTATGATGTTGTATTTCCACTTATTTATTCTGTGCCGGGACTTCTCTGGGTGCTTATTATACTTGTAATGCTAGGGCTATCACCTATAACACCCATAATTATCATAGTTCTAATGAGTATGCCTCACTTCATTCTAAATATAACAGAAGGTAAGAGAAGTCTAGACTATGACTTAATTGAGGTTGGTGAAGTATTTGGTGATAAAGAGCTATCTATAATCCAACACACTCTCGTCCCTCAGCTTTATCCTAATATCTTGGCAGGAACAAGATCCGTAATGACTAGATGTTGGAAAGGAATAATCGTAGCAGAGCTTTTTGGAGCTACCTCCGGAATTGGATACCAAGTCAACAGCGCCTACCAAGTCTATGATATCAACACTCTCGCTGCTTGGACAGTAATAACTCTTGTGATTCTAGTCGGTACAGATAAGGTTCTAAAATTAGCGGATAAGAGGTTCTTAAGAAAGAATCTAGGTTAAGAGATACTTTTCCATCCCTCTTCCTTATCTACAAACTGCTGTATCCAAAGTTCTAACATGTAGACATTTACCATAAAAGACATCCTTTCTAGATCGATATCGCCGTAATTTGATGGCTTTAAAAGCTTTTCAGCTTTTTTCCCTTCAATGAAGCCTCTTGCTAGAAAACTATCGATTTTCTCAGTATACTTATTTTTATTATCCGAAAAATACTTTTCAAACTCTTTCATATATAGGTCAGTGTCATCTACACGGTCACAGAAGTCTGTGATAGGTTCTTTAAGGAAGTAATCCATATCTTCCCTTTTAGGTCTTTTATCCCAAGGAATACTGAAGAGGAATTCTATCAACTCAGGGTTCAAATATACAGGTAGATGATTTAAACCTCCAAATCCTGAACTAAAGGAGCTGAATGAAATTTGGTCTCGTAGTGACAGATACACCTTTTTTTCATATTCGTTTTCGAATTTATCCTTGTTTAGACCCCATTTAGCATCTACATACTTGTGAAAACCTTCAAATTCAGTATCCTTATTAGAGATAATAGATAACTTTCTAGAAGTTATAGATCTACTAAGATTTGTAGATGCAGAAAAATACTTGCTTTCTTCAGCTTCTATCCTTCTATAGACGCAACGGATGTCAAAACCGTTATAAGGACCATATCCCTCAGGAGGTAGTTTGAACAGAATGTTTTCAAATCTTTTTTTCCAGAAAAACTTGCCAATAATATCTGTCATTACCTCTCTAAATATGAAACGATGTTCTTCCTCAGGAAATACAAGTTCTCCGCCTGAACCTTCTGCGAAATAGTCTACACCATGATTTGGTAAGAGAGTCGGTCTTTTTAAGAAAAGCAGGAAATATGGCTCTTCCACGTGCCATATCTCTTCTTCACTAAAAATAGTTTCAGGATATTTTATACCTCTATGACTAATATCTAAAGCTTCTGTAACCTTTTTTGCTTCATCAATATACTCTTCATTTACTCCCCATGTTACAGCTTCAGCATCTCCGTTCGAAACCTCGTCTAATAAAGATGCGAGTAGTGTAGAATCTCTACCTCCGGAAAAAAGTATTTTAGGAGCACTGTCTCCATCTAAAACATCTAAAACTTTCTCTGCTCTTTCAGTAAGCAACTTTTTGGTTTCTCTAAGCGCTTCTTCTTTCGTAATATCTACTTTGTCTTGTTCAGCAGGATCCCAGTAAATAAATTTTCTGGTAGATTCAGAAGTCTTTACAAGAGCTTCGCTAGGATAAAGCTTCTTTATCCCTTTTATCAGAGTTTTACCATTTCTGTAAGGTAGTCCAACAGCTGTAAAGTTAAGGTGATCATAGACTGCTTTTTGATCCAGCTCCGTTTCAAAATTTTTTAAAGCAGTAAGAGAAGTTATATGAGTAGAAAATATCAGTCCTTTTTCTATCTGTCGGTAATAGAAAGGCCTATTACCGAGTTTATCTCCTGCTACAACCAGTTTCTCTTCCTGCTCATCATACAAAATAACGCGAAAAGTACCCTTTATATGAGACATAAAGTTGCTACCATATTCCTCATAAAGTTCTATGACCTCTTCAGGTCTAATATCAGTATGGACAGGTGCATCAATCGCGGCTATAACTCCCTCAGATCTGGAAAACATTTTTGAAGAACTGGCGATTATGTGTCCATTTGAACAGTCTTCAGCTAAGATTTCATAGCCTTTCTCTACTAAGGCCTTCTCAAGCATTTTGGACTCTTCCTTAGCCAATTGGTTATCCGTCGTAATTATACCTGCTATAGCTCCTAGACCGTTTTCATTCATCACGTTTTTATTTATATTACTCTTAACTATATATTAGTATGAATACTAATGTTTCCAAAGATTTTCTAAGGAAGTCCAAAAAATCACTGATATTAGTAAGCATTTTTGCTATATTAGCCGCATCCTTCGCATTTTTAGCATTCAATACAGATAAAAATAGCTCAACAACCTTCGCACACCCCGATATACCGCCTTTAAAGGCTTTTACTTGGGGTATTGATGAAGGAAACGTTGAAATGCCTGAAGATGTAGAGTTTACAGGTGTGAGCAGTTTATCACAAGAATTTGATGCTGCGGCAGCCGGGAGATACGATGCGGGCAGAATAACTTTACTGGATATGGGTAAAGTTTCAGACCACAACAGCGATTTTATCTGGACAGGATACGGGGCTAAAGTACCTCCAGAATGGGTGGGTCTTCACGTTAGAGAAGACTCTGACATATACGAACTACAAGATCTGGAACAGTCCAGCATTGCGTTACCAAGAAACACTATGAACGGAGTACTTATTTTAATGATGCTGGAGGACGCAGGCGTTGATATAGACAACCTTCAAATAGTCAATCAGCCTCCTGATGCAACAAAACCGCTATTAGAGTCTGGAGATGTTGATGCAGCATTTATAACAGGTCATAACCACGATAACACCCGTGTACTTGAAGATCCTGCAGAGTACTGGAGAAATGAGAAAGATATCAGGGTCGCCTCTGCAATGTATTATGCAACTGGTGAAGAAAATCTAGATAAAAGCATTCAAACAGTCGAAGCTATCAACAATTCTCTAATCTATTCAGATGAGAACACTGAAGAGATGATAGAGATTCACAAAGCTGAAACAGGTCAAGACATGACTGAAGTCTTCAATTCAGCTTCAAACTTTAGAATTATAGAACTCAACGAAGAGGACCTCAACAATCATCAAGAAATCATAGACACGTCCTATGAGATGGAGATTATAGAAGAAAAATTTGAACTAGAAAACAAAGTACCACAATGATAGAGGCTAGAGATTTAACTAAGTCTTTCGACAAACAGAAAGTAATAGATGGGATAGACTTTGAAGTAGATAAAAATGAAATTAAATCCGTGGTAGGTCCATCAGGTTGTGGAAAAACAACACTACTCAAAATTCTAATGGATCTAGAGACACCTGACAGAGGTAACTACTCGTTTGAAGGAGATAGGAGCATTGTTTTTCAAGATCCAAGACTTTTACCTTGGAAAACTGTTGAAGAGAATATAAGAATTAGCGAAAGTCTCTCAGACAAAGACATATCCGACGAAAAGGTGAACACACTCCTGAAAAAAATAGGTCTAAAAGATTACGGTAATTCCTACCCTCACGAGCTTTCCGGAGGAATGAGGCAACGAGCAGGATTTGCACGCGCGCTAGCAACTTCTCCCGATATAATCTTACTAGATGAACCTTTCAGCTCTTTAGACTACGTAACAAAGGAAAATCTGAAACAGGATTTTCTCGAAATAGTTGAGGAAGAAAATTTGACCTGTATATACGTCACACATAACCTTGAAGATGCTATAGATCTTGGTGAAAGCCTGATAGTTCTCAGACAAAATCCCGGTAAGATAGTAGGAGAATGGGATACATCGGAGATACAAGACAAGTTAGAAATCGAAAAGATATTATTAAACAACTCTATTTGAGTCTAGATAACTCTTTCTGTAACTTAACTACCTCAAATTAGACAAAATAATGGCTTACTCCTGAATAATTTTTAGTATAAAGTTTCCGAGCCTGCATTTTAACAAACGTAACCGGATGCTTCAGCGCGAAATTCTTCAAAGAAAGCTCCTTCTTCATAGTTTTTTCCAAGTGTTTTCTCTTTAGCTCTTTTATGCGCTCTTTTTCCTCCAATTTGTGTCTCCTAGAATCTTTGAAGGGCACTCTGAAATTGAGAGACTTTTCCATCCATTCTTCAGTTCTAGATTCTTGAATAGTTATACCAAAATCCTCAGGATTACGATATAAAGGCTGATTGCTATCAGGATATATGATAAGAGAAGATGCTCTGCCACCATAGAGGTATTTGTTCTGTTTTATGAAGTCTACGGTTTCATTATACTCTTCCCAAGACTCATCAACATAATCAGTAATAAGTAAAGCATACGTCTTTATACCGGCTTTGTATTCTTTTTCTAAAGTGTTTTCAATCATCTCACGCGTCTGGTGCTTCCTCATCCTATGCAAAACAGAATCAGAAGCAGACTCGATACCATGTTGTATTGCTTTACAGCCTCCTTCCGCCAAAGTATCAAAAAACTCCTGATCACGAGAAACAATAATGCCTAGACCACCCCAGAGTATATCTAGTTCCTCTTCCTTAACCCTCTCAGCCAAATCCTCTATATAATCAGGATCGTTGAACAAATTCCTATCTGCAAACCAGAAATGCTTGTACCCATAGCGCTCTTTAAGCTGCCTAAGCTCTTTTACCACTTTATCAACACTCTTATGCTGATACTTCTGATCCTCAAACAAGTTACAAAAACTACAGTCCTGTGAACAGCCACGACCTAACTGGTAAGGAATAATAGGTTGTTTCAAAACATTAGTCTCCGCATCTTTCTCTAGTATTTCTGGTTCGAAATAAGGCCTAGGCTTCATCTCCATCGGATGCTGATAAGGCTCACCACACAACACCTCACCACCCCTCTCAACCATAACACCAGGCTCAACAACCAACTCCTCA
>LFCJ01000057.1_pt1 | contig 57217 bp, 49 predicted proteins | sample 643141 | NCBI WGS metagenome assembly LFCJ01 (sample SAMN03766243, study PRJNA286221) | soda lake metagenome | biome: soda lake; feature: Kulunda steppe; material: water; isolation source: sample B1-Br-g2 brine of Lake Bitter-1 | place: Russia: Kulunda steppe | collected 2010-07
CGCCACCGGTGATGTTCCGAATACTCTGTGTGATATCGCGACCGGCGTTGCGGGCTTCGACAGTGTTTCCGCGAGCGATGCCGAGTGTCTCGACGATCTCTCGGTCAGGAATCGTCTCAGTCGTGACAAGCTCCATACGTAAACGCCGACTGGAGCGATCATAAGCCCAGCGTGGAGTTTCTGGTTCGGAAACACCGGAGCGACTGCTCGCAATCGATCGGGCTGTGTAAACCGTACTGAACGTATTCGGGTTTCACCCGAGGACTGTCTTGGGTCGGTACGAACCCGGATGGTGCTGCCGAAGTCGGTCGTTAGATGGATACCGGTGGCGATCGAACCGACTGGCAATGGAGCTCTCGGAACTTCGTGAGACGATTCCTGCGCTTGCCGACGGCGTCTACTGCAACTGGGGGGCTGGCGGTCCGAGTCCGCGACGGGTCGTCGAGGCTGCCGAATCGGCACTGGAACACCACGAGTACGAGTCGCCGACGACGACAGGGATGTATCCCGGAGCGTTCGCGGCCTACGACGATGCCAGAGCCGCGATCGCGGGGCTGATCGGTGCCGACGAGTCCGAGATCGCACTGACCGAGAGCACGACCGACGGCATCAACCGCGTCGCCGGCGCGATCGACTGGGACGAGGGTGACGTCGTCGTTCGAACAGACCTCGAACATCCGGCTGGCGTATTGCCCTGGCAACGCCTCGAACGCGAACACGGAGTCGAGGTTCGCGTGCTCGAAACCGATCGCGGCCGGCTCGATATAGACGACGTGCAGGAAGCCGTGGCGGACGCGACACTGCTCTGTGTGAGTTCACTCACCTGGACCCACGGGACCAGACTCCCGATCCCGGAACTCGTCGAGATCGCCCACGACGCCGGCGCAATGGTCCTCGTCGACGCCGTCCAGGCGCCCGGTCAGGTCCCGGTCGATGTCGGCGACTGGGGCGCAGAGTTCGTCGCCGCATCGGGCCACAAGTGGCTCCTCGCACCCTTTGGCTCGGGGTTTCTCTACGTCGACGAGACCGTCGCTGACGACGTGAAACCGGCTGCAATTGGCTACCGGAGCGTCGTCGATCCAGACGCGGCGACGTACCAGTACCAGCCCGACGCACGGCGATTCGAGGTCGGGACGGCGAGCCCCGTCGCTCACGCTGGGCTTGCCGAAGCGATCGCCGTCGTCGAGGCGATTGGCATCGAGACGATCGCCGCCCGGATCGACGCACTCACCGACCGAGTCGTCGACAGGATCCCCGACGAACAGCTACTGAGTCCGCGAGCGACGGAGAGTGGTCTCGTGACGATCGCCGTCGACGATCCCGACGCCACCGTCGATCGACTCGCCGAGGCAGGGATCATCATCCGATCGATTCCCGAACCGGCAGCCGTTCGCATCTCGATCCACGCGGTCAACACGAGAGCCGACGTCGATGCCGTCTGTGACGCGCTCCGCGAGACCTGGCTGTAGTGTCGTCAGGACGGGTGCTGGTGTCTGAGCCGTTCCCCAATCGTCCCGGGCACCGGCGTCCCACAGTCCGTACATTTCCACGTCGGGTAGATCCCGGTCGTCTCTTTGTCGAGATCCTGCCGATATCGGAGCATCGCGCCACAGGTGCACCTGTGGGTCGTCAGCGACATACCCACTAGCTCCCGGTGCAGGAAAATAAACGATGCTGTGGAGCGGTCGACAACTTCACTCCGATCGACTGTCCGATCGGTTGGAGACTGTCGGGACGATCGACTGTCGCCTGGCGCTGAATACGATTTACCGTCGTTGGGACCGTAGTCCCACGTATGCGGGGGACAGACCAGCTGACGCGTCGAGCTGTCGTCAAACTCGCAGCTGTTGTGGGTGCAGCCACACCACTCGCGGGGTGTCTGGGTGAAGAGGAGGTGCCAACAGAGGAGGAACCGGACGACGAACAAGCGGACGACGATCCGGCCGAAGCGGAACCGGACCCAGAGCGATGGGCGGACGTCACCGAACTCGTCTTCGAGACAGATATCACGGTCTGGGTCGGTGACGACCCGGCGCTGATCGAGGGCGAGGAAAATCCGACGCTAGTGCTGTCCGAGGGCGAGGAGTACACGTTCACCTGGGAGAACACGGACGGGTTCCGGCATAACGTGGAACTCTGGGATGAAGACGCCACCATCGTCGACGACTACGCGACCGATCCGATCGAAACCGAGGGCGAAAGCCAGACGCTCAGGTTCGAGGCGATCTCGGAGATGGCGGAGTACGTCTGTGAGCCACACCAGACGACGATGCGCGGTGATATCGAGATCGTCTGACAACCGCTTTTCGCGCGCTTTACTACCGCCGAACTCGGCCAGAACGGTGTCGGCTGGCGTCCGACACCATGGTACTTATTTCGCGTCCGACGACTCCGCATCCGATGACTTCTCATCCGACGATTTCGCATCCGATGACTTCGCGTCTATCGCGGCTTCACACAGCGTCTGTCGCTCGTCGAAGTAGGCGGGCGCGTCGTGGTCGGCCTCGAACTCGACGACGCGGGTTAGCGCGTGCTGGCCATCGTCGACTTCGTCCTGAAGCGTTGCTGCGAGCTCGGTGTAGCCGACGGCGAGGTCCTGAAACGCCTGCATTCGGGCCTGTTTGGCATCGACGAGCAGCTGTTTCTCTGAGAGATCACGCTCGAGTTCTTCGATCGATTCGAAGTCGACTTCCCGCTCGTTCGGTCGTGCCGTCTTCGACGGTCCAGTGGTGGTTCCCACGTCCGCGGTCCCGCCGTCGAGTCGCGATCGGATCTCGGCCATCTCCTCGTCGATTTCGTCGAGGAGGGCGCGTGCTTCCTCCCCCATCGTTTCGACGTTGCCCGAGAGGAGGCCAGCCTGCGTCCGGCAGTACTCGACGAACTCCGCGACGGACAGCGACGGCCCTGAATCGGTAGTCATGCGGGTGTGTTGGAGCCGACGCCCGAAGTGCGTTTGGACGCGGCGCAAGACCTGATCGAGGCCGTCCCGCCGATACTGAACTGTTAGCCCGAACCACGGTATCAGGGTATCAGACCCGTTAAGTTCGTCCAGCCACTGAATCAGCCATAATGGATCGCGTATCGAATCGGTCACCGAAAGCTATCAGCTTCAGTATCACAGTATGAGCAAAGACTACATCGAGGTACGCGGGGCAGAGGAACACAACCTGAAGGACCTCGACGTTTCGATTCCCCGAGAGGAGTTCACCGTCGTCACCGGCCTCTCCGGGTCAGGCAAGTCCTCGCTTGCGTTCGAGACCATCTACGCCGAGGGCCAGCGCCGATATATCGAGAGTCTCTCCGCCTACGCTCGGAACTTCCTGGGGCAGATGGACAAACCACAGGTCGAGACCGTCGAAGGGCTCTCGCCAGCGATATCGATCGACCAGAAGAACGCGGCAAACAACCCTCGATCGACTGTCGGGACCGTAACGGAGCTCCACGACTATTTGCGCCTGCTCTACGCCCGGGTCGGCACCCAGTACGATCCAGTCACCGGCGAGGAGGTTGGCGAGCAGAGCGCCCAGGAGATGGTCAGCCAGATTCTCGATCTTCCGGAGGGGACGAAAGCGATGCTCGCCGCACCCGTCGTCCGTGACCAGAAAGGTGCGTTCGAGGACCTGTTCGAGGAGCTCGTCGCCGACGGCTATGCCCGCGCGGAGGTCGACGGCGAACAGGTCGATCTTACCCGCGAGACACCGGATCTGGACAAGAACTACGATCACACGATCGATGTCATCGTCGATCGGATCAAAGTCGACGAGGGGAGCCGCCCGCGAATCACCGACAGCGTCGAAACCGCCCTCGACAAGGCCGATGGCGCGTTGAAGGTGATCATCCCGAACCCACCCGAAGGCATCGACATCGACTCGAACGTCCGCTCGACCGGCGATCTCGGCGAGGACGGCGAGGAGGAAGATCGGCTGGTGCTCCAGTTTTCGACCGCACTCGGGAACCCGAACAGCGACGTCCAGTTCTCCGAGATCGAGACACGGAGCTTCTCGTTCAACAGCCCACATGGGGCCTGTCCGGAGTGTGAAGGGCTCGGGAAGACCAAGGAAGTCGACGAAGACCTCGTTGTCGTCGACCCATCGAAACCGATCAAACACGTCTTCGAGCCCTGGAGCTACAACCGATCGTACTACCAGACGCGCCTCGACGCCGTCGCCGACCACTTCGACGTGAGCGTCTCGACGGCCTTCGAGGACCTCACGGCCGACCAGCAACGGCAGTTCCTCTACGGAACCGACCGGGAAGTCGTGTTCAAGCGATCGACCAAAAACGGTACGCGACGAAAGCAGAAACGGTTCGAGGGCGTCATCCCCAACCTCGATCGGCGCTACGTCGAGACGGAGTCGGACAGCACGCGTGAACACATCGAGGATTATATGGCCGTCACCGAGTGTCCGGCCTGTGATGGCACCCGGCTGAAAGAGCAGTCCCGACACGTTCTCGTCGCCGGCACCTCGATTACCGACGTCAACGAGATGTCGATCGGCGACGCCCGCGACCACTTCGAGGGCCTCGAAGCCGAGCTCTCGGGCCGCGAGCTGACGATCGCCGAGGAGATCTTAAAAGAGATCCGTGCGCGACTCGGCTTCATGTGTGAGGTCGGCCTCGAATACCTCACCCTCGATCGGGAGGCCTCGACGCTCTCCGGCGGCGAGAGCCAGCGCATCCGGCTGGCAACCCAGGTTGGCTCCGGACTGGTCGGCGTCCTCTACGTGTTAGACGAGCCCTCGATTGGGCTTCACCAGCGGGACAACGATCGGCTGCTCGACACCCTCGCGGAACTGCGAGACATCGGGAACACCCTGATCGTGGTCGAACACGACGAGGAAACGATGCGCCGGGCGGACACCGTGGTCGACATGGGTCCCGGCCCCGGCAAGCGTGGCGGCGAGGTGGTCGTCAACGGCTCCGTCGACGAACTCAAAGACTGCGAGGAGTCGCTTACGGGTGACTACCTCTCCGGTCGCCGCGCGATTCCAGTTCCCGAAGAGCGACGCGAGCCAGACGGCGCGCTGACGATTCTCGGCGCTCGCCAGCACAATTTAGACGACGTCGACGTCGATATCCCGATCGGCTCTTTTACCGCGATCACGGGCGTCTCGGGGTCGGGCAAGTCCACGCTCATGCACGAGGTGCTCTACAAGGGCCTCGCCCGGCAGATGAACGACAACACGAGCGTCATTCCGGGCGACCACGACCGTCTGGAGGGGCTCGACCAGATCGAGACCGTCCGGCTGATCGACCAGTCACCGATCGGGCGGACACCGCGATCGAATCCGGCGACATACACCGGCGTCTTCGATTACATCCGCGAACTGTTTGCCGAGACGAAACTCGCCAAACAGCGTGGCTACCAGGTCGGTCGCTTCTCGTTCAACGTCAAAGAAGGCCGCTGCCAGGAGTGTGGTGGCCAGGGCACGGTGAAAATCGAGATGAACTTCCTCTCGGACGTCTACGTCCCCTGTGAGGAGTGTGGTGGCGCGCGGTACAACGACGCAACGCTCGACGTCACGTATAAGGAAAAAACGATCGCGGACGTCCTCGATATGAGTGTCGAGGAGGCCTACGACTTTTTCGAGGCCTCGAGCCAGATCCGTCGGCGCCTCAAACTGCTGAAAGACGTCGGCCTCGACTACATGCAACTCGGGCAGCCGTCGACGACGCTCTCCGGTGGTGAAGCCCAGCGCGTCAAACTCGCCGAGGAACTCGGCAAGAAGGATTCGGGCGAAACGCTCTATCTGCTCGACGAGCCGACGACCGGGCTCCACAGCGAGGACGAGCGCAAACTGATCGACGTCCTTCACCGGCTAACCGACGCCGGCAACACGATCGTTGTCATCGAGCACGAACTCGATCTCGTCAAGAACGCCGATCATGTCATTGATCTCGGCCCGGAAGGTGGCGAGAACGGCGGGGAGATCGTTGCGACCGGGACGCCGGAAGAGGTCGCCCGCCTCGACGACTCCCACACTGGTCGCTATCTCCGTGATCTCCTGCCCGCCGTCGACCTCGAGGGGCCACGTGGCGAACGCGTCGACCCCGTGACGGCACCGATGGACGACGACTGATACGGACTGGTATCCGTCTGCGTCGGTCACGATCGGGCGCATATCGGTTTCGACTCTCTCCCCCTCGACGCCCTGTCCATGGTCGGTGCAACACAGATGTTCGTGGCCGGACTGATTCTCTCGTATGCTACCCGGAACGACCACGGGTGGCCATCACAATGACTGATCACCCAACCCCACCCCACGCGACTGGCTGTCCGAAATGTGGAACGACGATGACTGCCGCTGTCGGCCGTCTCAAATGCCCCGCCTGCGATTGGCGTGAGTGTGCGGGTGCCGACTGACTCACGATCGTACGCGGTCTCGTACTCAGCTATCCTATCGTATCCACTCGGCTATCCTATCGCATCCGGCCGATTCGTTCTGAGTGAGAGGGAGTCGTAACGCTCTGTCCGATCGGTAACCGTCATCGCGATGTGCTCTGCACGGTCAGCAGCCGTCATCGCGATGTGCTCTATCCAATCAGTAGCCGTCATCGCGATGTGCTCTGCACGGTCAGCAGCCGTCATCGCGATGTGCTCTATCCAATCAGTAGCCGTCATCGCGATCTGTTCTGTCCAGAAAAAACGGCACACGGAACTCCCCGCCGAATCGCTATCCGCCGAGGTACAACTGCGACACTTCGTCGTTGTCCAGCAGGGCGTCGGCCTCGTCTTCGAACCGGACGGTTCCCTGATCGAGCACGTAGCCACGATCGGAGATCCCCAGTCCCTTTTTGGCGTTCTGTTCGACCATCAGGATCGCCGTATCCATCGCGTTGACTTCCTGGACGTCCTCGAAGACATCGTCAGCAGTGTTCGGTGCGAGCCCAGCAGACGGCTCGTCGATCAAGAGTACGTCTGGCTCGGTCACGAGCGCACGGGCGAGCGCGAGCACCTGTCGCTGTCCCCCCGACAGGTTCCGGGCTTTGGCCGTCCGCTTCTCGGCTAGCAACGGGAACCGATCGTAGAGGGTGTCGAGTACCGGCCCGAGGTCGTCGGTGCGTGTTACGCCGCCCATTCGAAGGTTCTCCTCGATGGTCAGCGAGCCGAACACGTTCTCGGTCTGGGGGACGAAGCCGATCCCCTCGCGGACGATGTCCTCGGGAGCCATCCCGCCGATGTCCCGATCGTGGTAGGTGACGGCCCCCTCCCACGGCGTCAACATACCGAAGGCAGTCTTGAGGACCGTCGATTTGCCAGCGCCGTTCGGGCCGATCAGACAGACGATTTCGCCGGGATCGAGGTGGAGTGTACAGTCGTCTAGCACCTGTACCTCGCCGTAGCCGCTGTCGACGGCGTCGAGTTCGAGGACGTGGCTTCCACTCATAGCCCACCACCGCCGAGATAGGCGTCGATGACCTCGGTATCCGACTGGATCGCGTCGGGTGGTCCTTCGGTGAGCACGCTCCCACGATCGAGGACGATGACCGGATCAGCGAGGCTCATCACGAACTCCATGTCGTGTTCGATGAGCAGGAAGGTCGTCCCCTGCTCGTTCAACCGTCGAATCTGCTCGGCGAGTTTGTTTCGAAGCGTCGGGTTGACGCCGGCGACCGGCTCGTCGAGCAGGAGGACCTCCGGTTCGGCAAGCATCGCCCGCGCCAGTTCGACCAGCTTCATCTGCCCGCCGGAGATGTCCGTCGCGGGCTGGGTTGCGAGGTGGTCGATTTCGAACTCTTCGAGAATGCGTTCGACGTCTGCGAGGTTCTGCTGTTCGTGCTCGCCGACTGTGCCGGGGTCGATAAACAGCTTCACGAACGACTCGCCGGGCTGGTGTCGCGGCCCGACGAGCATCGCCTCGCGAACGGTCATCCCCTCTAACTTTCGGGGTGTCTGGAACGTCCGGATGAGCCCGTGTTCGGCAACCTCGTAGGGTTCAGTCCCGGTGACGTCAGTCCCGTTAACCGTAACGGTGCCGCCGTCAGGCTCGTAGAAACCGGAGATGAGGTTGAACAGTGTCGACTTTCCGGCCCCGTTGGGGCCGATAAGCCCGGTGATCGTCCCGCGTTCGACCTCGAACGTCGCGTGATCGGTCGCAACGAGCGCGCCGAAGGACTTCTGGAGGTCCTCGACCCGGAGGACGACGTTGTCTTTCGCCATGTTGGCGTTCGTCTCGGCTGGTGTCGCGTCCACTGCTCCGGTCGTTTCCGGCGTTTCGAGTGTATCACTCATTGGTCTCACCTGCTTTCACGTCACGTACACCTCGATCGGGCCGTGACGGTGCGCTGCTGTCGACCGCACTCGGCCAGATCAGCTCCCGCTGTGGCGGGAGGATCCCCTGCGGTCGGAACCGCATGACGAGGATGATCAGGAGTCCGATGGCGAGCAGCCTGAACGGTGCCCCGCCCAGGGGGATCCAGCCGACGTCGTTGACGAACCGGGACCCCTCCCGGATGGCCACGACAACGAAGCCGCCGAGCAGGGCCCCGCGGTTCGAGCCGCTGCCGCCGAGGATCACGGCGACCCAGACGTAGAACGTCGTGATCGGGTCGAGATCGCCCGGGTTCACGAAGAGGTTCAGGTGCGCGTAGAAGACGCCCGCAAGCGCCATGATGAGGCTACCAAGGACGAACGACTGCATCTTGTAGGAGTAGGTGTTTTTCCCCAGAGCCTTCGCTAAGTCCTCGTCTGAGCGGATCGTCCGGAGCAGTCGCCCCCAGGGCGATCGCTGTGCGCGCCGGAGGATCATGAAGGTCCCACCGAGGAAGACGAGCAACAGCGCGACGTTGAGCAGCTGTTGCCAGAACGAGAGTCCCAGAACGACGGGCGACCCGGGAACGAGTTCGATCTCGAGCGCCGGCATCACTTCGGTGAACGTTCCGATTACTGGCCAGTCCTCGAAGAACGTTGGGATGCCACGGAGTCCGGCGCTTCCGTTGGTCCACTGGCGCTCGTTGAGCATGAACAGGCGGATGACCTCTGCCAGGCCGAGCGTCGCGATCGCCAGGTAGTCCGCACGCAGTCGCAGCGTCGGAATCCCGATCGCGACCGCGACCACTGCTGCGACTACCATGGCGACGATTAGGCCGAAGATCGGGTTGTACCCGCCGCCAAGCGGCGAGTTGCTGGCCGTCATCAGGGCCGCGCTGTAGGCACCGAGCCCGAAGAAGGCAGCGACGCTGAAGTTGATCAGCCCGGTAAATCCCCACTGGGAGTTCAGTCCGAACGAGAGCAACGCGTACATCCCTGCCAGACCGACCAGGAAGAGGAAGTAGGATGCGCCGAGGGCGCCGGCAAGGAGGGCCAGAACGAGGCCGAACACGATCAGCCCGATCGCTGCCGTGACGCCTTGTTCCGTGGCCGTCAGGTCGTTCCAGTAGCCGCGAGGATCGGTGAGAATCCCCATCTCAGACCCCCTCCCCGCTGATGCCGTCGCCGGCAATCCCAGTCGGTCGGACGAGCAAGACGGCGACCATGATCAGGAACGCGACGGCGTTTGCGTACTCGATCCCGATCGGGATGCCGATATCGCTCAACAGCGGCATCATCTCGACGACCATCCCGATGAGGAACCCACCGAGCATCGCGCCGTAGATGGAGCCGATCCCGCCGAGGATCACCGCAGCGAAGATGACCAGCAGGACGTTAAAGCCCATCCGTGGCTCTAACTGGTTGAACAGTCCGAGGAAGGCACCCCCGGCACCGGCCAGCCCCGCACCCATGACCCACGAGAGGAGCGTGATTCGGTACGTCCGAATGCCGCTTGCGCGAGCGAGATCCGGGTTGTCAGCCATCGCTCGCATCTTCCGGCCGAGATCGGTGTGTTGCAAGAGGACGTGAAGTCCCGTCACGAGTACGGCCGCCGAAATGACGATCGCGACGTCGTGTTGGGTCATCCGAATCCCATAGGGCAACAGCGCCTCGATCGGCTGGACGAAGCCGACGTCGTATCGGATCGAGTCCGAACCGAAGCCCATCTGGATCAGCGCACGGTAGACGAACGCGACACCGATCGACGTAATCAACAGCCCGATCGAGCCGATATCCAGCGGCTCGTAGACGAGCTTCTCGGTGATGATCGCGACGGCGGCGGCGACGACGAGTCCGATCAGGAGGGCAATGAAAAAGCCGATCGGGAGCCCGAGGACGGTAAAACCGATGCCGCCGACGACACCGAGGGCGACGAGCGTCGTATATGCGCCAACGGTCATCGTATCCCCGTGAGCGAAGTTCGCGAAGCCGTTAATGCTGTAGATCAGCGAAAGCCCGATGCTCCCGAGGACGATGATACTACTGTATACCAGTCCGTTAGCAGCGTATTCGATAATAGACATTGTAGGGAACCGATTACGTTTCTCGGAACTCGGTCGAGACGTAATCGTGGTCCTGAACTTCGATGACCACGAGGCTCCCTCGCGGATCTCCGTTCTCGTCGAAGTCGATCGGGCCGCTGACACCCTGGTAATCGATGTCGTCGGCCGAGCCGCCGTCTGCGAGGATCGCATGGGCCTCTTCGTAAGTGAAGACTTCCTCGCCCTCGGGGCGAGTGACATCGCGGACGACGTCGCCGAGTGCTTCGCCAGAGAACTCGTCGGCGGCTTCGATCGAGAGTGCAGCGGTGACGACACAGTCGTAAGTAAACGCAGACCAGGCAGTCGGTTGCTCGCCGTGTTCGTTCTCGTAGGCGTCGGCGAACGCTTCGTAGTTCTCCTGGCCCTCCGGTGCCGCGGGTTCGACGAGCTTCATCCCGTCCATGCTACCCTCGGGGGTGTCATCAAGTACGCTGTCTCCCCGGTTGGAGTCTGCGCCGTACAGCTGAGCCTCGTATCCACCCGAGTACATGTCGTTGACCATCGTCGCGAACGGCCCCTGGTAGGTGATACAGAGCCACGCTTCTGCCCCCGAACTGTCCATACTGGAGACGAGACTGCTGTAGGACGAGTCGCCACCATCGTGGGAGTTGTCGTAGACGATCTCGCCGTCGTAGGCGTCCTCGAAGGCGTCGAACAGGCTCTCTCCGAACTCGTCGTTGATGTACGTTACGGCGACCTCGTCGTAGCCGTCCTCGGCGATGATATCCGCGAGTGCGAGCGACTGCGTCTCCCCGCTGGGTGACATCCGAAGCAGACCCGGCTCGTCCGTCAGCCCGACTCCGGTCGAGTTCTGACTCAGCTGGACGACGTCGGTACCGCTGATGACGCTGTCGTAGATCGCGAGCGAAACGCCGGATCCAACTGCACCGATGACGAACGGGACGTTGTCCTGATTGACCAGCTTCTGTGCTGCTGAGACACCCTGCTGGGACTCCCCTTCGGAATCCTCGACGATGATTTCGAGATCCTGGCCGCCGACGCCAATATCGTTGACGTCATCGAGTGCCACCTCCATGGCGTTCTGGTTACGCTCGCCGAAGTCCGCCAGATCCCCGGTGAGTGCGTCGATCATCCCGATCGTATACGCGTCGTCGCTTCCCTCGCCGTCGCCGTCGGCGTCGTCGTCGTCTTCGTCGGTCGTCCCGACACAGCCTGCCAGTGCAGCGAGGCCGAGTGCACTCCCGGCGGTCAGTACGTCTCGTCGGTTCCGTCGCAATATGTCATCATCCAACATGGGATATCAACAGCGTTGGCAAGAGTCCTTGTTAGTACCACTACCGACCATGGTCAACATACCCTACAGACACCCTCGTTCCAGTGCAGTAACGCGCCATGCGCTGCGTCTGGCCCCACAGCTATCGTGTCTCATACTGATTAGCGTCGTCAATTACCGCCGATCGCCAGTAACGGGTCGGCGATCGGCGGTAACTACGGACACTAATCAGTATCAGCCGCCAGCGGCGACACGTTGCCGCCGGCCGAAGACGGGTTCCGCTCGGGCAACCGGGGCGTCTATGGTCGGGTGACCGTTTACCCTATCTCAACCGTACTCTCCGATAATGCTACTTCCGATCGCGAACAACTTCGTCGCTGCCGAGGATCAATCGGGGGCGCTCTCGCATATCGACTCCCTCAACGACGACGGAATCGCCGGCATTCTGAATCTGCTGGGCGAACACTACGACGATCCGGCAGAGGCAGCCGCCGACGCAGACGCCTACATCGAACTGATCGAGGCGATCGACAACTACGATCTCGACTGCTGTGTCTCGGTCAAACCCTCCCAGATCGGGCTCGACTGTGGCGACGACGTATTTTTGACCCAACTCGATCGGATCGTCGACGCGGGCACTGCTCACGACGTCTTCGTCTGGATCGACATGGAAGACTATACGACGACCGACGTCACGCTCAACGCGTTCGAGCATCACGCGCGTAAAACGGACGGCGCGGTCGGCGTCTGCGTCCAGGCGAACCTGAAGCGAACGCGTGAGGACATCGAACGGCTGACCGACGTTCCGGGCAAGGTCCGGTTCGTCAAGGGTGCGTACGACGAGCCGAAACACGTCTCCTACAAAAAGAAAGCGGAGGTAAACCAGGCGTATCGTGAGCTGATCACGTTCGCGTTCAAGTCGTTCACCAACGGGGAGGTCGCCGTCGGGAGCCACGATCCGGAAGTCATCGACTACGTCGAGGAGCTCGCCCGAACGTACGACACACCCTACGAGTTCCAGCTGCTCATGGGCGTCCGCGAGGATGCCCAGCGTGACCTCGCCGCTGACCACGATGTCTACCAGTACGTCCCGTACGGCCCCAAATGGATGTCGTACTTCTACCGCCGGGTGCGCGAACGCAAAGAGAACGCGCTGTTCGCGCTTCGAGCAGTGCTCAGCTAGTACCGTTCCAAGCATCGACGTGTGAGTCGAAACGGGTACCCGCCATTGGTTTAACTCACTCGTTCAGGCCTGGACCGCCACCAGTCTCGTTCCGACTGTCGGCTGATGGTGCGACTGATCCTGCCCACTGGTTCGACACATTAGTACAGGGGTGGGCTAGCGACGTGGACCCTCGAGTTGTCACTCGCTTCCGATCCCGTCCGGATCGAGCAGCTTCGACTCGGCTTTTCGCAAATGGTCGAGCAGCGTCGTCTTCGAGATGTCGAGTTCAGCTGCTAAATCACGCGTCGAGACGCCCCGTGGCCACTGGTAGTAGCCTCGCTTTCGTGCAAGCTGGAACACCTCCCGCTGGGTCGTAGTAAGGGCATCCATCCGGTGTTTGCGCTCGGATTCGCCCACCGGCGTGCTCGTGATCGTCTCGATCGAGACCTCTGCGCCCGCGGACTCGCAGACAGCGTCGATCGAGCTCTCGATTTCCTCCCGATCGTCGGCGTAACAGACCTCCCAGTACTCCTGTCCGCCTTCGATCCGAACGGGGGCGCTGTGGACGAATCCGTGTTTGAGCAGTGTCGGACAGATCATATCCTGTGGGTCGTACTCGAGGAAAAACTCAGTGACGACGTTCCCGGGGAGCAAGGAGGACTGCCGACGGCCGAACCGTTCCTGGAGTTCGAGCACCTCGCCCGCGAGCGGTGACTTGCGAATCTCGTCGAGCAGTGTCTCGACCTCGTCTGTCGTCTCGCCGAACGCGGTGAACAGTCCATTCACCGGCTTCCCTGCTGGTGCTGGTGCGTTGTAAATCGCATGTGCCAGGATTCCGCCACCGACCCGATCGGTCGATTCGATCGCCCAGCAGTTTGGATGCCAAAGTTCGAGTGTCAGGCGCGTGCCGTGAAGTGGACGGCTCACGTTCATTGCTATTCTGTCCCAGTGCTTACTCAAGTAGTTCTCGTTCTCCGAAGGCTTGCACTCGACCATGGTCGGGGTGAAGCGGTCACCCTCCCATGGACGGGGTGCGTTATTCGATGCTCACAGGTAAATTACCGTCCATGAGCCAGCAAACACAGGTTTACGGCCACCAGATCGGCGGCGAGTGGACGGATGGCGACGGAACCGAGACGTTCGTAAGCGAAAACCCAGCAACCGGTGCGGAACTCGCACGCTTCCAGCGAGGGACCGAATCGGATGTTGACGCCGCGCTTGCGGCCGCCGAAGACGCTTCCGAAGAGTGGCGATCGCTGTCCTACATCGATCGAGCGGAGTATCTCTGGGATATCTACCACGAACTGCGCGAGCGAACAGACGAACTGGGCGAGATCGTCACCAAAGAGTGTGGCAAGGAGATCAGCGAGGGTCGGGCGGACGTCATCGAGGCCTACCACATGGTCGAGTGGGCCGCAGCGAACGCCCGCCACCCACACGGGGACGTCATCCCAAGCGAGATCGGGAGCAAGGACGCCTACATGCGGCGTAAACCCCGTGGCGTCGTCGGCTGTGTCACGCCGTGGAACTTCCCCGTCGCGATCCCCTTCTGGCACATGGCGGTCGCACTGGTCGAGGGGAACACGGTCGTCTGGAAGCCGGCCGAACAGACGCCGTGGTGTGGCCAGATCATCGCCGAGATGTTCGAAGATGCGGGAATTCCCGACGGCGTCTTCAACATGGTACAGGGCTTCGGTGACGCCGGCGCGGCGATCACAGACGACGACCGCGTCGACACCGTCCTCTTTACGGGCTCGGCAGAAGTCGGCCACGAGATCGCAAGCAAGGTCGGCGGCGAGCCCGGCAAACTCGCGGCCTGTGAGATGGGCGGCAAGAACGGGATCATCATCGCCGACGATGCCGACCTCGACGTCGCCGTCCACTCGGCGGTTATGTCGAGTTTCAAAACGACGGGCCAGCGCTGTGTCTCCAGTGAACGCCTGATCGTCCACACCGACGTCTACGACGAGTTCAAAGACCGGTTCGTCGAGGTGGCGAAGTCCGTCGCCGTTGGCGACCCACTCGACGAGGAGACGTTCATGGGGCCGGCGATCGAGGCCGAACACGCCGAGAAGATCCATCGCCACAACGAACTCGCCCGCGAGGAAGGCGGGGAGGTGCTCGTCGACCGAGCGGAACTCGACGACGGCGAGATCCCGGACGGCCACGAGGACGGCCACTGGGTTGGGCCGTTCGTCTACGAGATCGACTACGACTCGGAGCTGCGCTGTCTTCAGGAGGAGTGTTTCGGCCCCCACGTCGCCCTGATCGAGTACGACGGCGACATCGATCGCGGAATCGAACTCCACAACGACACCGACTACGGGCTCGCCGGCGCGATCATCAGCGAGGACTACCGCAATATCCACCGGTTCCGCGACGAGGCCGAGATCGGCCTGGCGTACGCGAACCTGCCCTGTATCGGTGCAGAAGTCCACCTGCCCTTCGGCGGCGTGAAGAAATCCGGCAACGGCTACCCAAGCGCCCGTGAGGTCATCGAAGCCGTCACCGAACGCACTGCCTTCACCCTCAACAACTCGAAAGACATCGAGATGGCACAGGGGCTCTCGGCGGACATTACGACGTCGGGCGACGACTGATTGGATCGGCCGATCGATCGATTCGGCTCGGGGACCATCGTTCGCTGCCAGAACGCCACTCAACGTCCACGATTTTCGCTCAACCGTTTTTTTGCTCTCGATTCGGGTTGCCGATCGGCTCCGCTCTACCGATCGGTTTCGCTCTCATGGTTATTGAAAAGTAGCAACAGCCGATCGAGTGCTTGAGAATGATCGACCACCCGTCGATTCGCAGTGTTCGTCCGGCAATTTTCGCCACCGCCGACCGACGCGGCCTCAGCCGGAGACGTACTCCCCGAACTCGTAGGTGTGGTCAGCGACCTCGAAGAGCTGGTAGAATCCCCTCGGATCACCGCTTTCGTCGAGCGCGAGTGGGCCGCTGACGCCATCGTAATTGATGTCCTCTGGCCCGCCGTCCGCGAGTGCAGACTTGGCTTCCCGAAACGATGTCACCGTCTCGCCGGGTTCGCTCGTAACCGTCCGGACGATCTCGCTGACCGCACTGGCCGTCGCCGTGTCGGCGGCTTCGAGTGCGATTGCAGAGAGCACCACTGCATCGTAGGTGTAGGCGGCCCAGACCGACGGCTCGAACCCCCAGATGGACCGGTACCGATCGCTGAACGTCTGGTAGTTCTCCTGGTCGGCGGGCGCACTCTCAGTAATTCCGGTGAGTCGTTCCTGACTTCCTGCAGGCGTCTGCGCGAGGATCTCGTCGGCGACCGTACTCTCGGCCCCGTAGTAGTCGACCTGCTCGTGGTAGTCGTTCTCGTAGGCGGTGTTCATGAGCTCGATGAACTCGTCGGCGTAGGTAATGAAGACCCACGCGGTCGCATCGGTTTCAGCCATCTCGGACAGCGGTGACTCGAAAGACGACTCCCCGGGGCTGTGAGAGTCGTCCCACGCGATCGTTCCGTCGAATGCGTCGACGAAGACCTCGGCGAGCGATTCGCCGTACGCGTTGTCGATCCAGGAGAGCGCGACCGCGTCGTGGCCGTCATCGCTGACCTGGGCCGCCAGTGTGGCACCCAACGTATCGCTGCTCGGCGCGGTCCGCAACAGGTCGGGGTACGCAGACAGTGAGTTAGCCGTGCTGTTCTGACTGATCTGGACGACGTCAGTCCCCGAGACGACCTCCTCGTGGATCTGTTCGGAGATTGCGCTCCCGACTGTCCCAATAAGAATCGGCACCTCGACCTGATCGACGAGTCGTCGCGCGGCGTCGATACCCTGATGGGCGGCGCTCCCGTCGTTTTCGACTTCGACGATTAGCGAGTCGTTCGACGGACCGATTCCGACCTGATTGATCGCCGTGAGCGCACTCCGCAGCCCGCGCTCGTTGCGACGACCGAACGAGGCGAGCGTCCCCGATTCCGAGTTTATCATCCCGATCGTGTACGACTCGTCATCTTCGCCTTCGCGTCCCGGAATCGAACGCGATCCGAGGCACCCGGCGGTCGCAGCGAGTCCGGCAGCACCCAGCGAAAGCACGCCGCGACGACTCAGACGATCGTTCGTGGCTGTTCGTCGGTCCGATCGATCGGTGTCATGCTGCTCGTTAGTTCTCATCGGTGTCCTCCGTGTCAGTTGGTGTTTCTGGCGTGTCAGTTGGTGTCTCCGACGTGTCAGCCGACGAAGTTCCGAACGAAAAAACCTCTTCGTCGTCCGGCTCTAAATCCAGTTCTGCATCGGACCGCTCGGCAATGTCGTTAGCTGCTCGGCTCTCGGCAGCGGGACGAGACGGGCTATCGGTCGTCCCCATCACAGCATCGAGACTGTCGTTATCATTGTCCAGTACCGACGCGTTGCTTCCGGGCACATCGTCCGATAGCTGTGTGTCGCTCGTGTCGTCTGGGTGGTCGATCGAGTCGGTCACCTCGAACCGATCGATAGTCGCCGAGAGGGACCGAGCTCGCGACGCGAGAGCATTTGCACTCTCGCTCACCTCGGAGAGCGCGGTCGTTTGCTCTTCTGCAGCCGCGGCGACGGTCTCGCTTTCTGCTGTCGTTTCCGCGGAAATCGTTGCCGCCTCGTCGACGACCGTTACGACCTCCTGGGTCGAGGCGGCCTGTTCTTCGGTGGCTGCGGAGATTTCCTGAACCCCAGTGTTGGTCTGCTGTGCGTAGTCAGCGATTTCGTCGAGCGAGTCGACGGTCTCCTCGATAACGGCCCGATTCTCGTCTACTCGTTCTCGAGTCGTCGTGACGACATCGACTGCGTCCTCCGTCTGTTCCTGGAGACGGTCAAGACGTGTTTCGATGTTCGTGACAGTCTCTTTGGTCTTCGCCGAGAGCTCTTTGACCTCAGTGGCGACCACGGAGAACCCTTCGTCGCCCGCCCCGGATCGCGAGGCCTCGATGTTGGCGTTCAGCGCCAGCATGTTCGTCTCCTCTGCGATCTCCGAGATCAGTTCGACGAGTTCGTCGATCTGGGCCATCTCAGCTTCGAGTTGCTTGATTTCCTCGACTGCCTCGTCGGAGTCGGCTTCGATCCTGTCTAGCCCCTCGATTACCGCCTGCGCCGAGATGCGTCCCTCGGTACCTGCGTCTGCCGTCCGTTCAGCGAGATCGGCGACTTCGTTCGAGGAGGCGGCGATCTGTTCGGTCGTCGTCGACAGTGACTCGATCTCCGAGGACGCCACCCGGAACCGCTCGTGCTGTCGATCGGCCCCATCGGCGATCTCTTGGGTCGATTCCGTCACCTGCTGGGAGGCCGACTGTACCTCCTCGGAGCTCGCGGTGACCTCTTCGGTCGCGGCGGCCACCTCGGTCGCGAACGCGGCGACGTGTGCGACCGTCTCCTCGAGTTCATCGAGCATTTGGTTGAACTCCACACCGATTCCTTCCATCGTCTCGTTCTCGCTCTCGACGTCCGCACGGGCGGTCAGGTCGCCGTCCGCCGCAGCACCCATCACGGAACGGTACTCCGCCGCTTTCGCTTCGAGGTGATCGTTGATCTCTACGACGCGCTCACGTTCGCGTTCGGCCTCCGCACGGGCGGCCTCTGCCTCCTCGATCTGATCGCGAAGCGCATCGCGCATCAGATCAAAGCCCTGGTAGAGCCGACCGATATTGTCGATCCGACTCGTTTCGAGATCGACGTCGAGGTCGCCGTGTTCCATCTTCTCCGCTCTGTCGGTGAGCCGATCGATCGAAACGGCCGTGTTACGCCCCAGAATAGCTCCGACAGCCCCGATCAGGAGGACGCCAAGCAGGGTCGCATACAGCCCGTAGGAACGGATCTGTGCGACGAAGCCGAGTGCCTCGCTTTCGGGCGTGTGGGTGACGATGACCCAGTCACTGTTCCTGACCTGTGCGTAGCCGACGAGATGATCCTCGTCGGTCCCGACGGGATACTCGTCCGACTCGAACAGCGCCGTCGGTGTGACGGTCATCGAACCCGGGTTCGTCGGCCCGCCGCTTCGTGCCTGCTCGGTCGGTCCGTCGGTATCGTACTCCTCGAGGATATTCGCGTTGTACTCATCGGCGATCACGCGATCGTCACCGTCAACGACGAGTGTGACGGATTGATCATCAGTTTGCTGGATGTTTGCGGCGTAGGCGTGCATGTTGACCGTGTAGACGATGGCGTGGTCGGGATCGTCGTTGACCTGCGTCGTGTACGCGATCATCGGCAACGGTTCACCGTCCTGTTGGCCCTCGTAGACGGTCGAGATAGCGACGTCTTCGGTCGGGTCGGCGGCAGTTGACACCCACGGTTCGTCGCCATCCTCGAGCGACTGTCCGATACGCTCATCGTTCGAACTCGCGGCAATTTCGCCGTCCTCAACGTCGACGTAATGGATCTCCTGTGCCCCGATCGGTAGTTCGAGAACCCGTTGAGAGAGGTGATCCGCAATCGCATCGGTATCACCGCCCGTGACCGGCGCGGAGCGTGACACCGTCTCCGCCGTTAACTGGTTATTTTCGTTCCACGTCTCGAACTTTTCTGCCTCCTGGGCAGCCGCGTTCCCGGCGTCCGTCGTCAACCGGTCTTCTGTATCGGCCTCGACGAGTATCGTCCCTCCATAGCCGATCACCGCTACTGACAGGCCAAGTGCCAGTAGCGCGATTCCAAACTTGAGGGCGTACCGTCTCCGAATGAGATCGGGTGTCAACTGGCGCAACCTATCCATAAAACGGAATTTCAGTAAATACGTATTAAGTGACCCCCTACCATGGTCACACAGTCTCTCTCATGGATCGAGCCGTCGGGACAACGTTTCTGGCTGCAGACACCGTAGGAGCAGCCATGACGATCGGATACGTTGCGATGCGCGATCAGATCTTCGTCTGTCAGGGTGATGAGCTGTCGAGCGAGTGGGAAACTCGACAGACACTCGGGGGATACAGGATCGAGTGTGTCGGGGGGTCACCTGCGAAGCCGGATCGAGTCTTCGTCGGAACCGTCGAGAACGGAATTCTCCGGAGCCAGAACTGCGGCGACACGTTCGATCGGCTCGACACCGCCTTCGGTATCGACGAGCCCGAGACAGATGGGACCGACGAGCGCGCAGCCGGGGATGCCAACGGGGTCGGAAGCGATCGCGTTACGGCCATCACGGTCAGCCCCCACGATCCGGACGTCGTTTATGCAGGAACCGAGCCGAGTCGGGTCTACCGATCGATTGACGGCGGCGATAGCTGGATACACCTCGACGGCATCGTCGACCTGCCCTCCGAGCCGGAGTGGTTCTTTCCGCCCCGGCCACAGACCCACCACGTTCGCTGGCTCGAGGTGGACCCGTTCGATCCCGATCGACTGTACGTCGGCATTGAGGCCGGTGCGTTCGTCTACACCACCGATGGTGGCGGGACGTGGCACGAGCGGCCGCCGGGCTCGCGACGAGATAATCACAGCCTCGCGGCCCATCCCTATCGGGAGGGCCGGCTCTACGCCGCTGCCGGCGACGGCTACGCCGAGAGCGACGACGGCGGCGAATCCTGGCGCCACCCACAGGAGGGGCTCGACCACCGCTACTGCTGGAGTGTCGTTCCCGACCGGAATGACCCCGATCGCGTGCTCGTCTCGAGTTCCAGGGGCGCACGGACGGCCCATACAGCCGATCGGGCCGATTCATACGTGTACCGCAAACCCGGCCCCGACGAGGGCTGGGAACGGCTTGACGATCGCGGACTGCCAATGGGCGAGGGCGTCGTCCGCGCTGTGTTGGCCGCCGGGCCGGACGGCGAGGCAGTGTACGCGGTGAACAACCGCGGGCTATTCGTCACCGACGATTTCGGCGACTCGTGGGAACGGGTACCGATCGAGTGGGACGAGGCGTTCGAGAGCGCGACGCCCCGGGGGTTCGTCGTGATCGCTGGGTAGGGACCCGACGCAGAACATCGACCCGAGCACACTCTGGGCGATCGAGATTCCGATGAAGAGGACGATCGCGATGATCGCGAGCCAGGGGTCGTCCGTGTGACCGGGAGGGGGCTAATCGAGAGGCGGTAGCTTCCCAGGAGCCCGCTGTGCTGTCGGCGTCGATCACGCCGTGACCGTCCGCCGATCGAGAACCGCAACGACCGCGACGGCATGGACAGGCGCGACGAGGACGCTGCTTAGCACCGTCCCGAACGGCAGCGATGCGAGCAGCCATGCCGAGAGCCCGATCGCGAGGACGAGCGCGAACACCGACCAGCCACGCCCCGCGACCTGGCGACGGCTCTGGCGGAGCGCCGCTAGCGGCGATCGGCCGGTGAGCAACAGGCCGGGAAGGGGAAACAGCTGGACGAGGATAAGAAAGTAGAGCACCAGCGGGATGAGTCCAAACAACCCCATCTGCTGGAACGCGTCGATCGAACCGAGCAGTCGCAGGAGCAGATCCATCGCGACGACGAATCCGACTACCGCACCCACGGCACGGGGACGGAGACGCTCGTCCATCGCACGGGCCATCGTGACCGCGCCGGCCACCCCGATCGCACCCAGTGAGAGGGCCTGGAGTGCGAGCCCCCAGACGAGAACGGACGGTTCGAGCGCCACGAACGACTCGTAGGGAACCGCCGTCTGGGGGACTCCGGTCGGGTAAACGACGTACTCGATGGTGATCTCGACACCGTTCGATCCCAGCCCCTCTCGTTCGATCGCGGGGATCGGATCTCGCTGGCGAAGCCAGTCGACGATCGCCAGGAGGATGCCGGTGAGCGCGAACGGTACGAAAAGGAGCGGATCGCGCCCGAGTTCACGGACTGCAGCCGAGAGTGGGTTCGGCGATGATCCGCCGGAGCTGGCCGGCAGTCCGTCTCGATCGTCTGCGGGAGCGGCACTCATCGGGCCGCCTCCAGGGCGAGGACCCTGTCGTGTCCGACGGCATAGAGGACACCGTCGCCGACGATCGGCTGTGAAAAGCCCGGCCCCGACTCGTAGGTCCATCGTTGCTGCCCGCTTTCAGCGTCGATCGCGACCAGTTCGCCGATCGAACCGTAGCCGAGATAAACGACGCCGTCGGCGACGACTGGATCGGTCTGGAGACCGTAGTCGGCCGTCCAGCGCGGCTCACCCGCGTCATCGCCGTCGAGTGCGATCGCGTGGAACGATCCGTCGCCGTCCGTGACGAATGCGACACCATCCGCGACCGCCGCACTCCCCCGGGTCACGTTCCCGTCATGAACGTACTCCCACAGGACGTCGCCGTCGTCAGGATCGAGAAGCGAGACCGCTGATCGGCTGGGAACGACGAGGCCCCTCTCTGTTGCCGTCAGCGGCCGCAGGTTTCGGATCCCCGGCCCGTCGTCTCGCTCAAGTCGGACGGCCCACTCGCGCTCGCCGGTGTCGGCGTCAATAGCCTCGACGTTCCCGGCCGCACTGGAGACGTAGACGGTTCCGTCGCGGATCGCCGGCCGGTGGGATCCGGACGACCGCGGGTCGCCGATCGTCCGCTCCCAGCGAACGCGGCCGCTGTTCGCATCGAACGCGGCAACGCGATCGGTCTCCGGGACGATCGCGTACACCGTTCCGTCGTCGGTCACGGGTGGCTGGGCATCGTGGGCACCGTGTTCTCGTGGCGGGGCCTGACCGGGAGCGTGCCAGCGTTCGAGCCCGACCGACCGACCGAACAGTTCGTAGCCGCCGCCGGCGTTCAACCCGTAGAGGCCCTGGCTGCCGGCGACTGCAAGCGTTGCTGTCCGGTAGGCACTCGCCTCGACACTGGCCGCCGGCGATCGGTACGCGCCGCGCCGGGAGAACCGTGTCTCGCCGGTCTCGCGATCGAGTGCGAGCACCGAGTCCCGGCCGATCACATAGAGCCGATCGCCGACGAGAGCCGGCGCATGGGTTCCGTACCTGAACCCGTCGAACGATCGCTCCCACGCGACGCTAACGTCGTCGGTCGGACCCGACGCATGGGGGTTGAAGCCGGTTCCCGCGGGATCGTATCTCGCCATCGGCCAGTTGACCGTGTTCACGGGCTCGGCCGACCGTGGGGTCGCGATCGCCGACGGGACACGACCACTGAGGTGCCGGCTGGCAACGGCAGCGCCTGCGAGGCTCGCAATAGCGACGCTCCCTCGCGCGAGCAGTCGTCGTCTGGAGGGCATCGACGAAACCGTTGGCCTGCCGTCATATAATTGTTCTCGATCAGCGTACGAATTGTGAGGGCTGACTAACAGTTCGTTCCGTAACATGGAGCGAGTGGTCGCCGTCGGTGAGCATCGTGATGAACACCAGCCTGATGATATCCATTGCTGCGTATCGTGGGCCCAAACTCGGCTCATCCGCTACGGATGGCCCCCCGCTTCGAAATCCTTTTAGGCGCTACACGGGGATAGTAGGATAACTGAGTGATATCATGGACGTCGACATCATTTCCGAAGAGGAGAACCCCATGTTGCATCGAACGGACGTTACTTTCGAACTGACCCACGAGGATGCGACGCCCTCCCGTCTGCAGGTTCGTGACAGTCTCGCCGCGAAGCTGAACAAAGACGCCGACGAGGTCGTCATCCGAAAGCTCGACACCAAGTTCGGGATGCGAAAGACCGTCGGCCAGGCAAAAGTCTACGACACTGCCGACTCCGCGCGTGAGGTCGAGCAAGACCACATGCTCGAGCGCAACAAGATCGGTGCCGAAGAAAGCGATGCAGACGCCGAAGCGGAGGAGGCCTGAAATGGGACGACACGAACTCTACAACGACGACGGCACGACGGACCGTGAAAAATGTCCTCGCTGTGGCGATGCCTTCCTTGCCGATCACGGCGATCGGACCCACTGTGGGAAGTGCAGTTACACCGAGTGGGAGTAACACGAGCCCCGACGACTCGTGAGTACTGGGACCCGAATACTCGGGATCGAAGGGACCGCCTGGGCAGCCAGTGCGGCCGTCTACGATACCGACACTGAGGACGTCTTTATCGAGACCGACGCCTATCAGCCTGAGAGCGGCGGCATTCATCCCCGTGAGGCTGCCGAACACATGCACGATGCGATCCCGCGCGTGGTCAAGACGGCGCTGGATCACGCTCACGAGCTGAGCGATCGACCCAGCGGCGAGTCGCCGATCGACGAGGGCGGCTCGTCGGGCCAACAGACTGCACCGATCGATGCCGTCGCCTTCTCCCGTGGCCCCGGCCTCGGCCCCTGTCTCCGGGTCGTCGGGACGGCTGCCCGTGCCCTGAGCCAGACCCTCGACGTTCCCCTCATCGGGGTGAATCATATGGTCGCTCACCTCGAGATCGGCCGCCACAGCGCCGGCTTCGACTCACCGGTTTGCCTGAACGCCAGCGGCGCGAACGCACACCTGTTGGCCTACCGGAACGGACGCTATCGTGTTCTCGGTGAGACGATGGATACGGGTGTTGGCAACGCGATCGATAAGTTCACCCGCCACGTCGGCTGGTCACATCCCGGCGGCCCGAAAGTCGAGGCGGCGGCGGCCGACGGCGAGTACGTCGACCTCCCATACGTCGTCAAGGGGATGGACTTCTCTTTCTCTGGGATTATGAGCGCTGCCAAACAGCGCTACGACGATGGGGTTCCGATCGAAGATATCTGTTACTCGCTCCAGGAGACGATCTTTGGAATGCTTACCGAGGTCTCCGAACGCGCACTCTCACTGACCGGGAGCGACGAACTCGTCCTCGGCGGGGGTGTCGGACAAAACGATCGGCTCCGGGAGATGCTCCGAGAGATGTGTGACCAGCGCGGAGCCCGATTCCACGCGCCAGACCCTCACTTTCTCCGGGACAACGCGGGGATGATCGCCGTTCTCGGGGCGAAGATGTACGCGGCCGGCGACACCCTCCCGATCGAGGAGTCGCGCGTCGATCCGGACTTTCGGCCCGACCAGGTGCCCGTCAGATGGCGAACCGACGAGCCGGAACTCGTCGCTGGCCGTGGCGAGGGACCGGTCCAGGGAGCCGAAGCGATCGTCGATCTGGATCCCGACGCCGGCTCCGTAACGAAACGGCGCACAGCAAAGAGCTACCGTCATCCCGAACTCGACGATCGGCTCCGCAAAGAGCGAACCCGGATCGAAGCCCGACTGACGAGCCTGGCCCGCCGGGACGGTGTACCGACACCCGTCCTTTCGGATGTCGATCCACACGAATCACGGCTCGAACTCGAGTACGTCGGTGAGCGGGATCTTCGAGCGATCGTCCGGAACGGCGACGCAGACACCGCGGCCGATCGGGTTCGAGACGTCGGCCGCCAGCTGGCGACGATCCACCGGAACGGGTTCGTTCACGGCGATCCGACGACGCGAAACGTCCGTGTCGGCCCCGAACGGACGTATCTCATCGACTTCGGGCTGGGCTATCACACCGATCACGTCGAGGACTACGCGATGGACCTGCACGTCTTCGAGCAGAGCCTCGTCGGTACCGCGGACGATCCCGTGCCCCTGCGTGAGGCCGTCTGCGAGGGGTATCGCGATCGCGGCCGAGAGGCGGTCCTCGATCGGCTCCTGGAGATCGAGGGGCGTGGGCGATACGTCGGCAGCGAGTCGTGATCGAGCGCCGAACGGCCGACCAGGGGCGTATACCTCACACTGATCGGGCACCACTCCCCGTCGGTCTGCCGATCGGCCGAGCCCACGGGTGAGTCTTTACTCGTCCGCCACCGTAAGGGAGGTATGCTCGACACAGGCGAGACGGCACCCGACTTTACGCTCCCGAAAGCAGGGGGCGAGGCGTACAACGATATCGAGGAGTTTTCGCTCTCGGCGGCGCTCGGTGACGGCCCGGTCGTCCTGGCGTTTTTCCCGGCAGCGTTCACGAGCGGCTGTACCGCCGAGCTGTGTACGTTCCGGGACTCGATCCACCGCTTCGAGGCGGTCGATGCGCAGGTGTACGGTATCAGCGTCGACCTCCCGCCGGCCCAGAACGTCTTCATCCGTAACGAGGAACTCCCTGTTCCGTTGCTATCGGACTGGGATCACGAGGTCATCCACGAGTACGGCGTTGTTCTCCCCGACATGTACGGTCAGTTCGAGGTGGCCAAGCGAAGCATCTTCGTCCTCGACGCTGCGGGGACGGTCACGTACCGCTGGGTCGAAGGCGAGGGCGAGACGGATTACGCCGTGGTCGTCGACTCCGTCGCGGAAGCCGTAGCCGAGATAGAGCGTTCGTAGCAGCGGCGTCAGAACTCGGCGAGTTCGAATCGACGCCCGAGACGATCACGGTCGCCGGCGGCGAGACCGACACGCAGGCGTTTCTGATCGAAACCCGACCGTAGTCGAGATCGCGTCAGAGAGCATGCTCTCGACACAGTGTTGAGACGCTGGGACGACTGATTGGGGATTTGGACTGAACAAGTTCCAGAACCGAGACGAGCACACAATACTCTTATCGGGGGAGGTCGTACGTTCGGCCATGGCAGATAAGCCCACTTCCGGTGAGATTTTCGGAGTTCCGTACAACTTCGACCGACCCAGCATCGGCCGGATGCTCTCGTCGTACTGGCAGCCAGGAGAAGGGATGCTCGTCGAGAAACCCTTCGGCGTCGGCTACACACTGAACCTCGCCAACTGGCGATCGTGGATCGTCGTCGTCGTCGCCGGTGCCCTTCTCTGGCAACAAGAGAAAGGGACGAGTGAGGCCACAGAAGAGAGCGACGGCGGGCCGGTCGAAGTCATCGTCGACGAGGAGCGAGACGACTGAGCGCCCGTCGTCGCTGACGACTCTCGCCGATTTCTGTCGTCTTCGGTTCGAGAGCAGTGCCGATGCCACAGCGACGGGACAGCGCTCCGTCGTGAGCAGCGACAGAATACCCGACCGAGAACGTCGTCGATCGTGCTGCTCAGGGGCTGGTTTCGGTTACGAACCGATCGAGTGCCTCGTGGTCGGTCGCTCGGTACGGCACCGACAGCGGCGAGATACTCGTCCGATCGCTGAGAATCGCTCGGCGATCGGTGCCGGGTTCGTCGGGAATCGAACCGTTGGCCATCTGCTCCCAGAGCCGGTTGTGCAACTGGAATTCGCCGTCTTCGATGCTGCCGTCCATCTCGTACACCGTCGAGGGAATCGTGAGGTCGATCCCTGCTGTCTCCCGATGTGGGCCGGGTGTGTTGACGTTACAGTAGTCGACGGTGTCGAAGACATCGTGGGTGAGAGTGTATTCGACGAGGTCGGCCGTCAGCGAGGCCGGTTCGGCAAACGAGTCGGGCGTGAGGTCACCGCCGTAGCCGAGCGTGTCCATCGAGACCGCGATCGATGGCGTGTCGAGAAACGCAGCCTCCATGGCCGCACTGACGGTTCCCGATCGCGAGAGGACGTACGCGCCGATGTTTGCCCCGGGGTTGCAGCCGGAGACGACGATGTCGGGTTTGGGATCGAGCGCACCCAGTCCGACGATGACGCAGTCACAGGGCGTCCCGTCGATCGCGTAGCCGAGTTCGTGGTCGGCGTGGGGAACGGGGCTCGAAAACTCGCCGTCCTCGAAGCCGACTGCAAGTTCGTCGTCGTCGCCCGCGGTTCGCCCGTACGTGAGCGACCGGCCGACTGCGCTCCGGTTGTCCGCAGGCGCGAGCACCTGGACCGAGCCGATCGACGAGAGTTCGTCGAACAGTGCATGGAGACCGGGCGCGTCGATGCCGTCGTCGTTGGTCAGTAAGATCTGTGGCCCGTCGCTCATCTACCGGGTCACTCATGGGGGAGCGGAGTAAAAACTACTCCTTCCGGCGGATTCGAACGGACTGGGACGTGCCTGACTTGCCGATATCGGCACCCCGATCGCCCAGGCCGCTACGAGCGACTGCTACTCGATCGAAACTGATTCGCCCGTTTCTGCAGAGCGGTAGATACCATCCATCACGCGCTGGACGGTGAGTCCCTGTTCGACGGTTCCGAGGTCGGCCTGGTCGCCAGCGGCGACAGCTTCGAGAAAGCGCTTGTCGCTACCCTGCCAGCCGCTGTGATCGATCGAGCCCTCGGTGAGCGTCGCATCGAGGTTGTGGTCGGTGCCCTGCTTGCCGCTCCGATACAGCGTGAGCGCTTCGCCCCCGAGTTCGAGTTCGGCACCGGCCTCGGTGCCACGAACGATGAACTCGTTCGTCTCGGCCTGGTTGGCTGCCCACGCGACCTCGAGCGAGATCGTTCGATCGTCCGCACAGCGGATGAAGACCGTCGCGGAGTCCTCGACGTCGAACACTGCTGCTTCGGTCTCGTCGTACCAGTCGCCCGGATCCACGTACTCGTCGCGGTGACCGAACTCGGTCCGGGTGACGCCGAAGACCTCTTCGACGTTGGGGTAGCCGAGCAGATAGAGTGCAAAGTCGATCGCGTGGACGCCGATGTCGACGACGGCACCGCCACCGGCCAGTGCCTCGGTAGTAAACCACGAGCCGACGCCCGGAATCCCACGACGACGGACGTAGTTCGCATCGACGTGAGTGACCTCGCCGAAGTAGCCCTCGGCCCGGTAGTCGGTGAACACTTCGGGGGCCGTTGCGACTCGGTTGTGGAAGTTCACCACACAGAACCCGTCACTGGCGTCGGCTGCGGCCGCGATCCGCTCGGCGCTTTCGAGGCTCTCCGCCAGTGGTTTCTCACAGAGGACGTCGTAGTCGCGGTCGAGAGCTGACACGACCGCCTCTTCGTGGAACGTGTTCGGCGTCGAGACTGCGATCGCATCGAGTGTTTCCTCGGCGTACATCGTTTCGGTGTCCTCGTAGGTCCGGGCGTCGTACGTCTCTGCGAACTCAGCGCGAGTATCGGCATCGAGATCGACGCCGGCGACGACCTCGTGACCGAACTGCTTGGCGTTCGAGGCGTGCGTTTGTCCCATGAAGCCGAGTCCAACGACACCGAGTCGGACGCGATCTGCATCGTTCATATGCCGTTGCCAACGTCATCACGCAAATGGTTGTGCGTTGAGTCAAACAGACGGTTGCCCCCAGCACCGCCGCCCGATCGGCCTGCTACGTCTGTCCACCGTGCTGGCGATACCAGACCGTCTCGCCGATCGGTGACTCACCGTCGTCGAGGTCGAGTCGATCGAGGAACAGGTCCCGGATGGCGAGCGTCACGACGAGTTCGACCGTCTCACCGGCATCGTTCTGGACAGCGACCACACAGTGTCCGTCCCGCTCGCCGATCCGTTCGATCGTTCCTGGCGACCAGCGATCGACGTGGTGGCTCGGCTTTTTCGCGTGGATTCGATCGTGAGTTGCGGTCATACTGCTCCGTTTGGAGCGCCGGTCACTTCCGCTCACCGCTCGTCGATCAGTCTGGTGGCCCGGGTGAAATCGTGGTGTGACTAGAAGTTCGGTCGAGGGAGGGCGTCGAAAAACATCCTCTCCGCGGCCGTATGGAACCTCAGTGGCCACATGGAACATTCGCCTGCAGGCTCTTATTTCGCCCCTGATAAGACACCGTCGGGATCCGACGCGGGGGCCTGGTCGTCGGCACGGCTATTTCGGGAGGGTTGTGTTGTCTTTTTACCCACCTTTTTTGTAACGTGCCATCGCTTTGGTGCACCTGCGATTTGGAGATACAACGAGTGGAGTTGAATGGCCCAACTGAACGGGATCCACAGATACGCGTGAACGATTATCTCGAGTACACGAATAGGATTCTTAACTGGCGGGATTTCTGGGTCACGCAACACCGCATAGCCGACGGAAACGCCGCGTGCGGGGAGCAAGAACAGTGCCAGCCCGATCGAGACGGCAACCGGGATCGACAACCCTATTCCGAAGATATACAGCAGTATCGTTGTGGGAAATAAGACGTATAGCGGTGCGTTTACTGTCGCAAAAAGCACCCACACTAAACCGAACGTTTGTTGCCGACTGAATTTCCCTCGGGAGCGTACGATCCTGCTACCGCTTCGGGCTGCTACCTGCGCCCACCCCCGCGCCCATCGCTCTCGCTGCCGGACCAGGGCCAGAATATTACTGGGGTTAAACTCTCGTGCGACCATCTCCGGGACGTACGTTATCTCCCAGTCGGTTTGGATACAGAGCCGAAGCGTGAGATCGATATCTTCGGTGAGCACGTCCGCGTCCCACCCACCTACAGCTGGTGGTACTTCGTGGCGAAACATCGCCGAGGAGCCCCCAAAGTGACCCGCATCGAGAATGTCATCTAGAAACGGGTGTTCGATCCACGTATTGTGCTGGCGCTCAGCGGTCACGAACCGTGCCAGGGCGTTTGCGTTCGGAAATGCTGCCGCCTTTCGTCCTTGAACGATACCGACGGTGGGTCGTTCACGGAACACGTCCAGCCCACGCGCCACGAACTCGGTTTCGACGGTCTCGTCGGCATCCAAAATGAGGACATAAGGCGTGGTGATCTGCCCCCACACCTGGTTCAGGTCACCGGCTTTCGATCCGGCGGTACCCTCGATAACACTGATACGGTCTGGATGCAGAGACTGGAACTCGCGTGCCACTTCTTTCGTGCCGTCGGTCGAGTTCGCCGCCGGAACCAGCAGGAAAGAGACCCCAGGAAGCGCCTCAAGGTTGTGTTCAAGACTCTCGGGAAGCACTGTGGCCTCGTTGGCAGCGGTTACGACCACCGTGACGGGGGCGTCAGTCGGCAGTGATGGGGCTGGAGACTCGGTGCCGAGTCTCCGATGTGCGTAGATCACCATGAGATACTCGAACAGGACCCCGATGATGAGAAGGCCGAAATAGCCACTAACTACCCACAGCATGATCGGTGGGAACACGAGAACGATCGCCAGGAAGATCGTGTTGAGCAGAAGGACCATTGTCACTGCATGCTGGAACACCGTAACGAACGTCCCCGATAGGAGTGTCGCAGTCAGCGGCGAGGCGGGAGGATCGGCAAGTGTCGCAAGGGTTACGACTGCTGCAACACCAGCCAACGTCGCTGCAGGCTGTCGAAGCTCCCCTGCGGAAACCAATACACTTGGCGGGGTAGTGATACTCACCACGACTGTACCAACGAGACCAACAATGAGTGCAGTGAGCAACACCCCTTCCCAGTGGCCAGAGACGAGTGTCGGCTGCGGTTGCGAAACGCCTTCAACCCGTTCACGCATCCAGAAGACGTGTAACGAGAGGGCTGCAAAGCCGCTTCCGTACGCCAGGAGCGCCGCACTCGAGTGGAACGACCCGAATAGCAAGAGCAGTCCAGAGCCAGCGATCACTGCCAGGTGGCCGGCCAGTGGTACCGCAAACCGATCGCCCCGAGACATTTCGTAGAGACCGGCATCGATAGCGAAGAGAAACGCCTGGAGCCCCGTAGCGAATATCACGAGACGCACGGTAACTGGAATCTCAAGCGAAAAAATACCGGAGGCGAGGCCAACGGCGACGACGAGTACGAGTGGCCCCAGCAGAACCGTCGGAGATCCACCGACGGGTCTGGCTACTCCGTTGCGTGTCGTGTGCCACGTCGCTCTGGCCGCGAAGGCGGCGAGGGTCCCGCCACCGATGGCGATGAGTCCCCACCCGTATATTCCCCAGTTGGCAGTGACGGCGAAAACGCCGATACTAGCCAGGAGAACAGCAGTATACCAAACAAACCGATACAGTCGAATAGACACGTATCCTGATAAGAAAACCTATCTTATACGTTTTTGTATATGTATTCGACCATACAGTACCAGAAATATTCTGCACTGCTGATAGTAGAGTTTGCGTAACGAATCCGAGCTTCCAATCAATACTACCAACATAAAATCTAACCGTACAATTTGCTGACTCCCTGTCAAATACTCATACGACAGACATGTGTATATCGTAAAACAGTGTCTGGAAAAAGCAATCGATGACGCTTTGCCAGGCCCGAACGGTCCATCGCACATGGCTATCCGATTCGTTACTGGAAACGAGGGCAAGGTACGCGAAGCACGCGAGTATCTGGTGGATCTCGAACCCGTCGAGCAGGTCGACTACGACTATACCGAGATTCAGAGCGACTCTCTCGAAGCGATCGCAGCGTACGGCTCGCGTGAGGCGTTCGAGGAACTCGGTGGTGAGGAGCCGGTGCTCGTCGACGATGCGGGGCTGTTCGTCGACGCACTGGCGGGGTTTCCGGGGCCGTACTCGGCGTACGTCGAGGACACCGTCGGCGTCGATCGGCTCTGGCGACTCGCGAAGGGAGAAGAGAACCGACGTGCACGCTTCCGAACCGTTCTCGCATACACCGACGAGACCGGCACCGAGACGTTCTCGGGTTCGGTTGCCGGCACGCTCGTCGCTCCGCGTGGAGAGGGCGGCTTCGGTTACGATCCGATCTTCGAGTACAACGAACAGACGATGGCCGAGATGAGCACCGAGGAAAAAAACGCGATCTCTCATCGTGGACGGGCACTCGCTGCGTTCACCGAGTGGTACACCGATCGGCAACACTGATATCGGTATTATCAGATCTATTGTTTCGTTCGCTCCGCAATCAGTCGTGACATAGATGGAGAACCGAGTTTTAACAGCGTTCTAGTGGATTTACAGACAGTCACTCCGTCTCGGGGACAGAGTTATATCGTGGAAACACGATATCACTTGTGTGGTGCCCAAGCGACTACTCGGGCATGACAAACCGGACCACAGATCGAAATAACACGATATGACTACAGAGAGTGACCATCTCGAGGACGCCTGCTGTGCGCTCGAAGAGCTCTACGAGGACACAGCTCCCGTCGACGAACTCGAACAGCTCCGACCCGATGACGGAACAATCGACACGCAGACGGCCGTATTCAGTGCGCTCGCGAACGACCACCGGGTGCGGATCCTCGACGCACTTCGCGACGGAGAGCTGTGTGCCTGTGAGCTCCAGATCGTCCTCGACGCACCCCAGTCGACCGTCGCAACCCACCTTCGGACGCTTCGCGACGCAGGGCTGGTCAAGACCCGCAAAAAGGGCCGTTGGACGTACTACCGGATCGCCGACACCGCCGTCAACGAATTACTCGACATGGCTGCAGCGATCGACGGTCCGACCGACACGTAACCAGTAACTACCAACGTAATAACACGATGACGAACGACGAGACGACACACACCGACCCAGCGAGTCGTCGATCGAGCGTTCGCGAGGCGTATGGCTCGATCGCGAGTGCCGACGACGGCTGTTGTGGACCCACGGAGACAGATGCTAGTGAGGACAGCTGTTGTGGACCCACGGAAACGGATAGCACAGACGATACAACGACCGATCGGGCTCGTTCGATCGGCTACGATCCAACCGACCTCGACGCTGCGCCCCAAGAGGCAAACATGGGGCTCGGCTGTGGCAATCCGGTCGCGATCTCGAACCTCGAGCCGGGCGAGACCGTACTCGATCTCGGCTCTGGCGGCGGGTTCGACTGCTTCGTTGCGGCACGTGAGGTCGGCCCCGACGGCCACGTAATCGGCGTCGACATGACGCCGACAATGCTCGATACAGCCCGCGAGAACGCCAAAGAAAGCGACCTCGAAACCGTCGAGTTCCGGCTTGGTGAGATTGAACACCTTCCGGTCGCCGACGAAACGATCGACACGGTCATCTCGAACTGTGTCGTCAACCTCTCACCCGAGAAACCGCAGGTGCTCGCGGAGGCGTTCCGGGTGCTTCGGCCCGGAGGGACGCTCGCCATCTCGGATCTCGTTGCGACCAAACCGCTTCCCGAGGCGGTCAAGAAAAATCCCGACGCCATTAACGCCTGTGTCGGCGGTGCAGCGACGATCGACGAGATGGACACGTGGCTCGCCGAGGCGGGCTTCGTCGACGTCTCGATCACGATCGAGAGCGAGTGGACCGACGAACTGCCGATCGTCTCTGCACGGATCGAGGCACGGAAGCCCGACTGAACGGATCAGGCTCGCAGATCCTGACTGAACGGGTCGGGCTCGTGGATCCTGACTGAACGAATCAGGCTCGTGGATCCTGATCGGGGCCCGGGTACTCGCCGCCTTCGACGGCCTCGTAGAGGCTCTCAGGGTCGAACAGGGCCGCAAACGCGTCCGGGGGACGGATGCTGACTGAGACCCGTGGCTGGAGGGTCAGGCCCGCCTTCGCCGATCGGAGCCGCTCGTCGAACGAAAGCAGGTGTGCAGCCTGGCCTCGATAGGCCGACGCCAGCGCCGGGTGATCTTCTTCGGGATGATCGACGGTGATCCGATCGGTGGCGAGGCGCTCACGGTGGTCGGCTGCGAGGTGAGGATCGGCCAGCGTCGCGACGACCTGCTCGGTCCGATCGAGGAGGGAATCGCTCGCGACGAGCTCCACCCAGGAGTGGCGACGGACGTGATCGAGGGCGTCGCGCGCTGCCCCGCCGACGAGTAGATCGGCTGCGAGGACGTCTACGTCGGCGACGACACGAGCCGGATCGGGCTCCTCAGCCATCGGTTTCGCCCTCCAGTTCGGTACAGGTCTCGCGGATCTCCGGAAGGGGAACGTCGTACTCGGTGCTTCGATCGAACAGCTCGGCCCAGCTGGCAGTCATCAGCGGTGGTTTGGCACGTGAGATGAAAAAATCGCGTGTCTGCTGCCGGCGGGGCCGCTGGATTATGATGCAAACAGCCAGAAGACGATCGCACCGAGGGCGAACGCAACGCCGACGTTGACGACGACACCAACGAGGCCGACGCCAGCGACGAGTCCGATCGATCGAGCGTCGTGCACGGGCTCGAAGGCGGCCCGGCCGAGTTCGAGGGCGACGACGACGAGCAAGACCCCAAGCAGTGCCAGCGGAAACGCGGCCAGCAACGCGCCAGCGGCGACCAGTGCCAGCGCGAGGTAGCCGACCCCCAGGAGCACGTTTGCGCCCCCTGTCCGGGCACCGAATGCGTACTTGCCAGCCAGGCCGCCGCTGCCGTGACACATCGGGATCCCGCCGATCGGGATCGCAGCGAGACAGGTGACGCCCATACTCTGCGAGAGGTCGTCAGCAGAGACGTCCCGATTGTAGAGGTCGCCACAGAGCAGTGCCGTGGCGATCGCAGCGTTGCCGATCGTCATCCCGAGCTGGGCAACGGTGCCTTCGAGTGCGCCCGTGCTAAGCGTCGGCGTGCCTGCCGGGAAGAGGGTGGCCGCTGGCGGTGTCGGCGCTGGGATGCCGGCGGTCGCCACTGCGGCGAGGCCGCCGAGTCCGAGCACGACCAGCACGCTCGACTGGTGGTAGCCCACGAGCGCGAGAACGCCGACGATCGTCAGTCCTGCCGCCGCAACGGGGAGGTTTCCCACTGAGAGTCCGAGCGCGGCTTCGAGGAGAAGCAAAGCGACGGCGAACTGGACGCCACGGACGACGGGTTCGCCGACGACCTGCTGGAGGCGGTCGACGAGACCGAGCCGACCGATCGCGAGCAAGACGCCGCCCGCGAGCAAGCCGGCAGCAGCGAGTTCCGGATAGGAGAGCGAGCCGACGATCGCCAGCCCGACCAGTGCTTTCATCGGTTCGACAGAGAGCGGCAGCCCGTAGTAGAGCCCCCAGACGATCTGGAAGACACCGAAGCCGACGAGGACGTGTGGTAGCGAGACGGTCGTCGTCGCGGCCAGCGCCACGATCAGAGGGAGAACCGTAACCGAATCTCCTAGCGCACCCGTGAGCTCACCGGCCGAAAGCTCGACCTTGGATCCGGACGCAGATCGGTACGAGTACGCCATCTATCCCACGTATGTGGGTCGTGAACTTGACCGTTTTGAAGTAACTAAATTCAATTTCATCAGCCAGCCCGTGGGAGTGGTATCGGTTACGGCTTCGGGACTGTCGTCGGCTACACCGTGCCGTCGTTGGAACGTGTCGGGAGCCGCGTCGTCCGATCGGCCCTCAGTTGCCGATCGGCTCGCTCGACCGGCCGCGATCAGCACGGCTAAGAGGCCGGAGCGACCACCGTGAGCCTGTGAGCGACCTCGGCAAGATCGATCGGGACGTCTTCGAGCGTCGGATCGCACCGAATCTCGGTGCCGATCGTAGTGACGTTCGCCTCGGCCCCAGTCATGGCATCGACTTCGGCGTCCTCGATATCGGTGGGCACGCGCTGGTAACTGCGACCGATCCGGTCTCGATCCTCCCGGCGATCGGCTTCGAACGGGCAGGCCGGTTCGCGCTGGATCTGATCCTTGCCGATGTCGCGGTCAGCGGGATCGCCCCGTCGCATCTCTCGATCTGTTTTACCCTCCCCGAGACGATGACTGACGACGAGTTCGCGACGGTCTGGGAGACGATCGATGCGGAGTGTGCCGACCTCGGCGTGTCGGTCGTGGCGGGCCACACCGCCCGCTACTCGGACCCCTCCTATCCGTGGGTTGGTGCCGCGACCGCGATGGGCGTCGGCGAACACGACGACATCGTCCGTCCGGACGGAGCCAGGGCGGGCGATCGACTCGTCCTGACAACTGGCCCAGCGGTCGAGTCGGTCGGGCTGTTGAGTACGCTCTTTCCGGATCAGCTCGACCTGCCTGCCGATGTACTGGCGTCAGCCCAGGACCGACTCGAGGAAGTCCACTGCGTTCGCGACGCCCTCACCGCCGCCGCGGCGGGTCCCGTAACGGCCATGCACGACGTTACCGAAGGCGGGCTCGCAGGGGCGCTCAACGAGATGGCCGACGGTGCCCGCGCCCGGTTCGCGATCGATCGCGAGTCGGTCCCAATCCGGCCCGGCGTTCGTGAGGTCTGTGACTACCTCGGGATGGAGCTCTGGGCGGCAACCAGCTGTGGCTCGCTGGTGATCGCCGTCGACTCCAGTGGTGTCGACGACGTCGTGGCCGCGCTCGAACGTCGTGGAACGGTTGCTGCAGAGATCGGCCGCGTTGAATCGATCGGTGAGTCAGAACTCGACGGACGGAACGCTAGCGGAGACGCGGCAGTCGATCGGCGAGAGGGTGAGGCCGGCGGTGAGGTGCTCGTCGACGGCGAGCGACTCGACCATCCGAACGTGGATCCGTCATGGGCGGCCTACGCGAGGCTGACGACCGAGTAACGGCGCTCGGAACTGCAAGCACCGACATCGCCAGCCGTACCATCACCGATTTGTATAATCAGAGAATAGTTACGCGCATGCGAACACCAGCACCCGAACGGCGACCGATCGCGCTGACGATCGCGGGCAGCGATTCCGGCGGTGGGGCCGGTATACAGGCCGATCTCGCAACGATGGCGAGCCACAGTATCTTCGGGACGTCGGCGATCACTGCCGTCACCGCCCAGCACACCCGTGGTGTGGAGTCCTCGTTCGTGCTCCCGGTCGAAGAGATTGCCGCCCAGATCGATGCCGTCGTCGGCGACTTCGATGTCGGTGCGGCAAAAACGGGGATGCTCGCGACGACCGAGGTCGTCGAACTCGTCGCCGAGCGAGCGCCAGCGTTCGAGTTCCCGCTGGTTGTCGATCCGGTGATGGTCGCCACCTCCGGCGATCGGTTACTCGCCGAGAGCGCCGAACGAGCGTACGAGAAACTGCTCGCAGAGGCGACGATCGTGACGCCCAACGCCGACGAGGCCGCGGTCCTGACTGGGATCGGCGTCGATGACGGTGACAGCGCTCGCGACGCCGGAGAGGCGCTACTCGAGATGGGCGCAGACACTGCGCTGATCAAAGGCGGTCACATTCCCGGCGAGACAGTGCGGGACTATTTCGTGACTCCCGAGGGGACGACGACGTTCGAACACGGTCGGATCGACACCGACGCGACCCACGGGTCGGGCTGTACGCTCGCAGCCGCGATCGCGTCGCGGCTGGCCCGTGGCGACGACCTCGAGACCGCTGTCGAGGGATCGACCGACTTCCTCTCCCGGGCGATCGAACACCACTACGATGTCGGCCGCGGATCGGGTGCAGTCAACCACTCCGTCGATCGGTCGCCGTCCGACTACTGATCGTGGCTCCGTTCGTCTCGTCGCGACCGGCTCGTTACTGCCGAAACCTACACGCTAATCAGACGTGAAAACAACGTACTTATATTAAATCACGAATATCTCACTATATGAACCGCCGTCGGCTGCTCGCGATCGGCGCTGTCATCTCGCTCGCTGGCTGTACGACCACGAGCGATATCGGGGAGGATCCCGACCCCGACCCCGATCCCGAGGAGCTCTTCCGTGATGCGATCGAGAGGCGCAAGGAGATGGACTCGCTCGCTGGTCGTCGAGTCGTCACCGCTGATGATGGAATGGAGCGGACCGAACAGATATACGAGCGACCACCGGCGAACCAGCGGATAGCGGTCATCGACGCGACAAACGCGACGGTGGCTCCGGGAGACGTCTCAGTGTCGACCCGACCGGCAACGTGGGAGTACGATTCGGCGTCCGAAACGGTTACCAAACGCCATCAGCCACACGAGATCGTCACCGATCGCGTTCGCCTGGTCCTCGAAACCCTCCTCGAAGAGTGCTGTCTCACGTACGAGGGGACTGAAGCCGTCGCCGGGCGGGAGACACACGTCCTTTCGGTCGCTCCACCTCCAGACGACGATGTCGAAACCTCGATCGACATCCTAGTCGGCGATACGACGTACGTGATCCCGATCGAAGAGGTCCCGCCAGAAGAGCGCGAAGACGCCGAAGTGCGCCGGACACTATATATCTGCGACGACGAACGGTATCCGGTCAAAGAACAGGACAGTGTCACCGTCGACGGCGAGGTGCTTCACAGCCTGACCGCCACCTTCGAGACGCTGACCATCGATGGCGATCTCAGCAGCGGGACCTTCGAGTACGAGCCGCCGGCAGGCGCCGACGTCGATGTGACAGGACTCGAACCGGAGGGGATCTATGACTCGATCACGGACGCCGACGCCACCGTACCCTACACGCTTCCCGCCCCTTCGATCCCCGAGCCCTACATCCTCGATCGCGTCACCGTCGTCCAAATGTTCGATTCGCTGACGACGACCCTCTGGTACCTCGATCCGGAGTGGACCGAACGAGAGCTCTACGTTCGGATCCGACCGGAGCCACGGTTCAACGAAGACGTGCTCGATCCCGTCGAGATCAACGGCCACGAGGGGTTCTATCGTGACGGTCGCATCGAGAGTGTCTTCTGGAACTGTGGTGGCCTGAGTTACGAGGTGTCGAGCCCAGACGTCGCCGAACCCGTGATCGACATCGCGGCCACAATCGACTGTGGATAGGGTCCGACCGATCGTGGGGTCGACTGTTGATGAGGCCCGACCGATCGTGGCTCCGTTCTGGGAACACAAACAGCAAAACTAACTGGCCACGCAAAGCACGGCCACTATGGGCGATGCGCCGGCGTCGGCCGAGGGAACCAATATCGAGGGCGAGGCTCCCGCGGTCGAACCGACGATCGAGACCGACGAAGCGACGATTACCGACGACGCCGAACTCGAGCGAACGCTCGGGCTCAGCGGCGGCCTTGCGATCGGAATCGGGACGATGATCGGTGCGGGGATCTTCATTTTCCCCGGGCTGGCAGCCGGGCGGGCGGGGCCGGCTGCGGCGGTGTCGTTCGCACTCGGGGCCGTCGTCGCGTTACTGGTCGCGCTTCCGACATCCGAACTCGCGACGGCGATGCCAAAGAGCGGCGGTGGCTACTACTTTATTTCACGCGGGCTGGGGACGCTCGCCGGCGCCGTCGTCGGCCTCTCGCTGTGGTTCGGCCTGGTGTTTGCGACGGCGTTCTATCTCGTCGGCTTTGGCTACTACGCCGTCGACACGCTCGCTGAAGTCGGGATCGCTCTCGGCGAGGGACTCGTGATCCCGATCGCACTGCTGTTCGGTGCGGGGTTTACGATACTGAACGTCACGGGGACGGAGAACGCTGCAAAGCTCCAGAACGGGATCGTCGCACTGTTGTTGTCGATCCTTGTCGCGTTCCTCGGCTACGGCGGTCTCGACGCGATCGGGCTGATCGGTGAGCCGGCGACGCCCGAGCAGTTTGCGCCGTTCGGTGCGATGCCCGTGGTCACGACGGCTGCGCTCGTGTTCACCTCGTATCTCGGCTTCGCACAGGTGGCGACCGTCGCCGGAGAGATGAAAGATCCCGGCCGGAACCTGCCCCTGGCGATGGTTGGCTCGGTGCTGATCGTCGGGTTGCTCTACGTGGTGACGATCCTCGTCGCGACGAGCGCGTTCGGGAGCGAGGCGCTTGCAGGGTTCGGCGAGACGGCAATGGTCGAAGTCGGTCGCCACTATCTCGGTGCCGCTGGTGCAATCGCGATCGTCTTCGGCGGACTGCTCGCGACGATGTCGAGTGCCAACGCCTCGATACTGAGTACCTCTCGGGCAATCTACGCCGTCTCGAAAGATGCGCTGCTTCCGCGGCAGGCGAGTCGGATCAACCTCCGCTATGGGACGCCACACGTCGCACTGGGACTGGCTGGCGGCCCGATCCTCGTACTGACTGCGACCGGGCGCGTCGAACTGCTCGCGGAGGTCGCCTCGTTCCTCCATCTCATCATGTACGGACTGATCTGCGTGGCGCTGATCGTGCTCCGGCGAGACGAACCGGAGTGGTACGATCCCGACTTCCGGGTCCCTGGCTATCCCATCGTCCCGGCGCTCGGGGCGATCGCCAGCTTCGCGCTGATCGCGTTCATGCAACCTGCGTCCCAGGTCGTCGGCGTCGGCATCATGCTCGCAACGGCGGGCTGGTACGCTTACTACGCCCGGGACGTCACATTGAAAGGAGTACTCTAACACACCATGTCACGCGTACTCGTTCCACTGGCGATACTCAAGGGAGAATCAGTCTCGGCCGGATTGACGGAGCTGCTCGAGCCGATGGACGTCACCGTCCTTGGCTATCACGTGCTGCCCGAGCAGACGCCGCCCGATCAAGCACGGCTGCAGTATGGCGATCGCGCGACCGACGCACTCGCGGATCTCGCTGCCGAGTTCGGCTCGGCCGACGTGTCGGCTGAGTACCGCCTCGTGTTCACGCACGATCGCAAACAGACGATCGACCGCGTTGCGTCGGAAACGAGGGCGAACGCGTACGTCATCACCGGTGCGACCGGTCCGGTCGATCGGCTGCTCGTCGCGCTAACCGGTGACGTCGCAGTCGAGCGAATCTGCTCGTTCGTCGCGGATCTGGCCGGCGATCGCGAGATCGACGTCACGCTCTTTCTCGCGACCGACAACGAATCCGCCGGCCAGGAGCTCCTCGCTCGGGCCGCCACGTCCATCTCGGACGACGGCGTCACTGTCCGGACCGAACTCGCAGTCGACAAGCCACCGTTCGAGGCCCTGCTCGACGCCGCGGTCGATCACGACGCGATCGTCATGGGCGCACGCGCTCCGTCGCTTCGATCGCTCGTCTTCGGTGACGAGGCCGAACGTGTCGCTACCGGCTCCGTCGGCCCGGTACTCGTCGTCAGAAACGTCGACGAAGGTGCCGATGAGGTCGACGATCGACAGATGCCATCGGAGGCGGACGAGACGGAGCCAGCCGACAATCGAACCGGTCCCGCCGATCGGTGAGCTGCGTCTGGGACCATCCGATCCGAGCTGGCAGCGTTGCCAGTCGTCTACTCTGTATTCTCGTTGAGACTCGATCCGGCAGTCTCGTCAGAACTCGCTTCCGCCTCCTCGGTGTCCGTCGTGCCGCCAGCATCCAAATACTCGCCGCGAATGATGAGTACTGGATCGATCGTTTCCCGGGCCAGTTTCTTCGCCCGATCGCGGAAGATGAACCGGCGGACTGAGGGGCGACTCTCACCGACGACGAGCAGATCGTGATCGGCGGCCGCCTCGAGAATCTCGCTTGTCGGTGAGCCGTCGACGACGAGTTCGGTGTCGATCCGATCGCGATCGACGCCGATGGCAGCGAGCTCGTCAGCGGCCGTGTCGAGGAGGTCGTTGCCTTGCGATCGGTTTTTCTCGTCGGAGACGACGTGGAAGAACGTCACGCTGAGGTCGGTGTCTGCGAGCAGCGTGCCAAGGAGCCGAGCGATGTACTCGAGGTTGACGTCACCTCGGACTGTAACGAGGACCGTCTCGAAAACGGGTGCGGGGTTGAGCAACAGGATTGCATCGCATTCGGCCTCAACTGCCACGCGCTCGAACGTCTGAAGGCGATCGCGCGTGAAGACGACTCGCGACGAGACATCGAGGCAGCCGGCCTCCTCAAACACCTGTTCTATATCGTCCAGTTCGGCCCGAACGCGATCGCCGTACTGGTCACGCGCCTGGTCAGTCCCGGTCTGGTCGGGAACTTCGCGATAGCCAAGCAAGACGACAGGAACCGAGGCGAACGCATCGATGACTGTCTGTGGAACACTTTCACCGCCGAGAACGTCGATCGGGACGAGCACGCGATGGTCGCGAGGGCCAGCCATTGTGAGGGGTCGGTTCAGAGATACGGCAGCGAGTGTAATAGATCCTGCACGATCGTGCACAAGAGTGTCAGGGCTGCTGTCACGTGTGAGCACTGGACTCCGTTCGCTCCGGCCACCGGACCACTTCCACTCCGGATCCCGCAGGGTTTTTGTCGTGGCTCGCCAGTCACCAGATATGACCGAGGCGACGGGTATCGTCGGTGAATTTCTCTCGCTCAAGGAGGGGACCGACGCCGACATACTGGCGATGCAGTGTGGCGATTTCTACGAATTTTTCGCAGACGACGCCGAGCTCGTTGCCGACGAACTGGACCTGAAAGTCTCCCAGAAATCCTCCCACGGCTCGTCGTACCCGATGGCCGGGGTGCCACTCGACGACCTCACGCCGTATCTCAAGGCGCTGGTCGAGCGTGGCTACCGGGTGGCCGTTGCCGACCAGTACGAGACTGACTCCGGCCACGCACGTGAGGTCGTCCGCGTCGTGACCCCAGGGACGCTGCTGGAGACGACCGACACCGACGCACAGTACCTGGCAGCCATCGTCGACGGGACCGAGCTTGCAGCGACGGGCCGCGGCCGATCGGCCGACGCCGGCTACGGACTCGCGTTCGCGGACGTCACGACCGGCCGTTTCCTCGTCGCCGAAGCTGAAGACGCCGACGACGTGCTGACGGAGCTGTACCGGTTCGATCCGGTCGAGGTGTTGCCCGGCCCCGCTGTCCGATCGGCCGACGACCTCCTCACCGAAATCCGCGACCGAATGGAGACGACGGTAACGCTCCACGAGACGGAGGCGTTCGCACCGAAACGTGGTGCCCACGCGATGGGCGAGCAGTTCGGTTCCGAGACCGTCGATCGGCTATCGGTCGGGGAGCCGACGACCGCCGCCGCTGGTGCCGTTCTCTCATACGTCGAAGAAACAGGGGCTGGCGTACTCGCCTCGATGACCCGGATCCAGTCCCACCACGGTGACGACCACGTCACGCTGGATGCGACGACACAGCGCAACCTCGAGTTGACCGAGACCATGCAAGGCGACAGCGACGGCTCGCTGTTTACGACGATCGACCACACCGAGACGAGCGCGGGACGGCGGCTGCTCAAAGAGTGGCTCTGTCGACCGCGACGATCACTGTCGGTGCTCGAACGGCGACAGCAATCGGTCGCTGCCCTCGCTATGGCTGCGCTGGCCCGGGACGAACTACAGGCCCTCCTCGGCGACGCCTACGATATCGAGCGACTGGCCTCGAAGGCAACACACGGAAGCGCCGATGCACGAGATCTGCAGGCCGTCGAAGAGACACTCGCCGTGTTGCCTGCGATCAGCGAACTCATCGCCGAGATGCCAGACCTTGCAGACTCGCCGCTCGCCGAACTCGTCGATCGACCCGATCGGGAGGCTGCTCGTAACCTGCAAACGACCCTGGCGGAGTCTCTCGCCGACGATCCACCGTCGACGGTGACACAGGGAGAACTTCTCCAAAAAGGGTACGACGAGGAACTCGACGAGGTGATCGAGCGCCACGAGACGGTCAACGCGTGGCTCGACAGCCTCGCCGAGCGGGAAAAACGACAGTACAGTCTCTCACATGTCACGGTCGATCGGAACAGGACCGACGGTTACTACATTCAGGTTGGCAAATCAGCCGCCGACGGCGTCCCGGACCATTACGAGCATATCAAAACGCTCAAAAACTCAAAACGGTTCACGACCGACGAACTCGAGGCGAAAGAACGGGAGTTGCTCCGGCTCGAAGAACAGCGCGGGGAGCTCGAGCACGAACTGTTCGCGGAGCTTCGCGACGAGGTCGCCGATCGCGCCGAACTCCTCCAGGACGTCGGGCGGACGCTCGCGACGATCGACGCGGTCGCGAGTCTTGCAACTCATGCAGCCGAGAATCGCTGGGTTCAGCCCACGCTGACCCGGGGCGATCGTCTCGATATCGAGCAGGGTCGCCACCCGGTCGTCGAACAAACGACGGAGTTCGTCCCGAACGACGTGCGGATGGACGATGATCGCGCCTTCCTCGTCGTGACGGGACCCAACATGTCCGGCAAATCGACGTATATGCGACAGGTCGCCTGTATCGTCCTGCTCGCCCAGATCGGGAGCTTCGTTCCCGCAAAGGAGGCCGAAATCGGGCTCGTCGACGGTATCTTTACGCGCGTCGGCGCACTCGACGAACTCGCCCAGGGCCGATCGACGTTCATGGTCGAGATGAACGAACTCTCGAACATCCTTCACACCGCGACCGACGACTCGCTCGTGATCTTAGACGAGGTTGGTCGCGGGACGGCAACGTACGACGGGATCTCGATCGCCTGGGCGGCGACGGAGTATCTGCACAACGAGGTGCAGGCAGCGACGCTGTTTGCCACTCATTACCACGAACTGACGGGGCTCGCCGAGCGACTCCCCCGGGTCGCCAACGTCCACGTTGCAGCCGACGAGCGAGACGGCGAGGTAACCTTTCTCCGGACGATCCGCGACGGTCCCACCGATCGCTCCTACGGGATCCACGTCGCCGACCTCGCTGGCGTCCCCGACCCCGTTGTCGATCGCGCCCGGGACGTCCTCGATCGGCTACGCGAGGAGAAAGCGATCGAAGCCAGAGGCGGCAACACGAACGAGCCCGTCCAGACGGTGTTCGACCTCTCGAGTGGCCAGTTCCGCGGGCCGGCGAACGCAGACGGTGGGGAGCCGGAGCCCAACGCGGGACTCGATTCGGAGACGAAAACGGTACTCGAGGAGCTCGAATCGATCGACGTGAACACGACAGCGCCGGTGGAACTGATCGCAAAAGTACAGGAGTGGCAAGACCAGCTCGAAGAATAGTCGTCTGCTGCCCGGGTTCGAACAATAGTCGTCCCCTTCCCGAGAAGGCGAGTCACTGTTCGACGGTCCTCTGAGAGTCACCCGTATGTGATGTCAGAGGGATCTCGATCGATACTGGAGCAGTACACGCAAGGATAGGCTGCTGACGCAGCGACCGAGGTGACTCTGACACACCGGTCGCTGCGATGGGTTTTGAGGTGTCTAACTGACAAGTACACATATATAAAAATAGACTGTTACGTCAATTATAAAATGATTATTCCAGCTAACTACGCACGAGCCCTAAAATAGATTTCTGGCGGCTCATGATGCCGATAATAGTTTTTTGCTGACAACAGGACAGTATCGACGCTGTAGTCGCCGAGGAAAGTCAATACGGCATAGAACGGAGTGTAGGTCGCTATAGCCCGATATCTAATCAGGTCTGTCTTTCAGAGCACTAAAACAGCAACTCTGTGAGGTATATGAACAAATAAATACAAACAGACAGATAGTTACTCGCCTTCCGGATGCCGCTGGAGGTCGACCGCCGGGTATCGGTCCATCCAGTCGGCGCCGACAGTCCTTGCAGCCTCGTGTATCCGCTCCAGTTCGGAGACGGCGTCGTCGTGTTCGTCCACGCGCAGGTCGTGTTCGAGTCGCGGCGTCTCCGGATCGAACACCGAAAGCGCCGCGCTCTGGGCGTGCTCACCCCGTTTGTCTCCTCCCGCATCTGCCCCCGCCCGGAGTGCTACCAGGAGTCGCTCGTCGAGCGATCGATCGGCGTGGCGCTCGAAGGCGTCGGCGACGGCTTCGAGAACGACCTTTCCGACGAGCATGTTGCCCGCGACAGTGTAGCTGTCGCCCTCGAGGTGGCCGGCCCACGGGTCGCAGGCTTCGCCCGTCGCCGCGACTGTCGTTCCGGTACCGTCGACGCCGTGTACCTGCCGTCGCTCGCTGTCCGGATCCCGATCGAGTTGCGCCCGAACTGCCTCGTCGACACTGTCGCCATCCTCGAGCCTGCGGGTCGTTCGAACGCCGATCGGGGTATTCGTGGTCGCCTGTGTACACACTGCCCCGTCGCGACAGACGAACGACGCGGTCGAGCCGACTGCGATCGCCTTCGTCGCGATCGCGACACCGTGACGATCGTCGATCGTCGCACAGATCGAGAACGTCACGGCTGTTCGACCTCCGGCTCCGCATCACCCTCGAAGAGCGGACTGTCCATCTCTGCTTCCGAGAGGTGACACGCGATCGTGTGGCCATCGTCTCCACCGACGGGTTCGGGCAGCGGCTCGGTGCGATCGCACTCACCGGCGATCTTCTTCGGACACCGGGTGTGGAACGGACAGCCCGACGGCGGATCGATCGGACTGGGAACCGTCCCGTCGAGGAGGATTCGATCGGTCCGTTCGGTCGGGTCGGCGTGGGGGATGGCCGAGAGCAGGCTCTCTGTGTACGGGTGGTAGGGCGGTTCGAACACTTGTTCGACCGAACCGAACTCGGCGATCTTGCCGAGGTACATGACGGCGACGCGATCGCAGAGGTGCTGGACGACGCTAATGTTGTGCGAGATGAACAGATACGAGAGGCCGAACTCGTCCTGGATGTCGTCGAGCAGATTGAGGATCTGTGCCTGCACGCTCACGTCGAGCGCCGAGACCGGTTCGTCACAGACGATGAGATCCGGTTCGACCGCGAGGGCGTTTGCGATCGCGATCCGCTGTTGTTGCCCGCCGGAGAACTGGTGGGGGTACTTGTCGGCGTCGCCCCTCTGTAGTCCGACGCGCTCGAGCAGGTCCTCGATCCGTTCACGCTTTTCGTCGCCGGTTGCAATGCCGTGTTTCTCCATTCCGCGGCCGATGATCTGGCTGACGGTCTTGCGCGGGTTGAGCGAACTCTTCGGGTCCTGGAAGATGATCTGCATCTCCTGGCGGAGACTGCGAATCTCGGACTTGCCGAGTTCGTGCAGCGGGTGGCCGTCGAAGTAGACCTCGCCGTCAGTCGGTTCGAGCAGTTGCATGACCGTTCTGGCGACTGTCGACTTGCCACAGCCACTTTCACCCACTAGCCCGACCGTCTCGCCGCGATTGATGGTGAAGCTCACGCCGTCGACCGCCTTGACGTAGCGGCGTTCGAGCGACAGACTCCCGCCGTCTGTCCGCGTCAGTGAGAGGTTCCCGAACAGGCCGTCACCTGCCGAGAAGTACTTTTTCAGGTTCTGGACCTCCAGCAGTGGTTCGGCGTGTGTTTCGCGGTGACGGCGCTCGGTGTCGTCCCCGATTGCGGGCTCGGAGAGGTCGAGGTCGTCCGTGTGGATACACGCGGCGTGGGAGCCGTCCGGCCCGTCCGGGACCGGGAGGAGTTCCGGATCGCCGCCCTCACGACACGCGTCGGTCGCGTGCGGACAGCGGTCGGAGAAGTTACAGCCGTCTGGCAGCGACTGCAGGTCCGGCATCGAGCCGCCGAGTGCGTACAGTCGATTCCGGTCCGAACCGATCTCCGGAATCGCGTCGATCAGCGTTCGTGTGTAAGGATGTCGCGGCCGCTCGAAGATGTCGTCGACGCGGCCGGTCTCGACGAGGTTGCCGGCGTACATGACCCCGACCCGGTCGCAAGTCTGGGCGACAACGCCCAGGTTGTGCGTGATCATCAGGATCGAGACGCCGCGGCGCTCGCGGAGGTCGTTAAGTAACTCCAGGATTTTGGCCTGGGTCGTCACGTCGAGCGCCGTCGTCGGCTCGTCGGCGATGATGAGGTCCGGCTCGCAGGCGAGACCGATCGCAATGAGCACGCGCTGGCGCATTCCGCCGGAGAACTCGTGGGGATACTCGTCGATCCGCGTGTCTGGGTCGGGGATCTCGACTTCCCGCATCGCCTCAATCGCGATCTCGCGGGCTTCGGACTCGTTGACGTCCTGGTGGAGTCGGATCGTCTCGGTGATCTGCTGGCCCACCGTGAGGACCGGATTGAGCGACGTCATCGGATCCTGCGGGATGAGCGCGATCTTGTTTCCGCGGACGCTTCGCATTTCCTTTTCCGAGAGTTCGAGGAGGTCCTGCCCGTTGAATTCGATCGTCCCGCCGACGATCTCTCCCGGGTACTTGATGAGCCGCATGACCGATTTGGCGGTAACGCTCTTGCCGGCGCCGGACTCGCCGACGATGCCCATCACGTCCCCCCGTTCGAGGGTGAACGAGACGTCGTCGACTGCAGTGACGGTTCCGTTTTCGGTCCGGAACTGCGTCCGGAGCGATTCGACTGCGAGCAGTGGATCAGTAGTCGTGGTCATTCGATGATCTCCCCCTTCGGGTCGAGTACGTCACGGAGGCCGTCGCCAAGCAGGTTGAACCCGATTACTGCGGTTGCGATCGCTGCAGCCGGGAAGAAGACGAGCCATGGGGCATCACCCATGAACGCCCAGCCCTGATTGATCATCAACCCCCACGACGGCGTCGGTGGCTGGACGCCGAGTCCGAGGAACGAGAGGCTCGCCTCGAGCAACATCGTGAAGGCGACGTTGATCGATCCCTGCACGAGCAACGGCCCGACGCAGTTAGGCAACACCTCCCTGAAGATGATGTAGGCGTCGCTCTCGCCGCGGGCGACGGCTGCTTCGACGAACGATTCGTTCCGGACGGACAGGGCGGCGCTGCGGGCCACCCTCGCAATAAAGGGCGTGTAGACGAACGCCAGCGCGAGGATCACGTTGGTGAGACTCGGCTCCATCACGGCGACGATCGTCAGCGCGAGCAGGATCGGCGGAAACGACATCATGGCGTCCATCGCGCGCATCAGGCCCTCGTCGACCAGCCCCTGATAGTAGCCAGCGACGACGCCGATCGTCGTCCCCATGACCATCGCGGCGCTGATCGACGTAAAGCCGACGTACAGCGAGATTCGTGCCCCAACGAGGACCCGACTGAAGATGTCGCGGCCGAGGTCGTCGGTGCCCATCAGATGCTCGACCGACGGCCCCTGTTCCCGGTTTTGGACGTTCGTGGCCTCGGGATCGTGTGGTGTAAGCGAGAACGGCTGTATCGTCATGTCGATGTAGGGAACGGTGATCTTCTGTGCGAAGATGGCCACGAAAAAGAGCAAGACGATCAGGCCGAGTCCGATCATTGCCTTCTGGTTGTTGCGGAACTGGCGGATGAACCGCCCGTAGTGGGCCTTGCGTTCGTCCGTCAGCTGGAACCGATTCGTCGACATTAGTCGGACCCTCCGTAGCGGATGCGCGGATCGACGTACGCATAGAACGCGTCCGCGAGGAAGTTCGAGACCATGTAGATGAGCGCGATAATAATGATACAGCCCTGTAACAGCGGGATGTCACGGTTCTCGATCGCCGTCAGCGTCAGGCGGCCGATACCTGGCCACGAGAACACTTCCTCGAGGACGACGACGCCGCCGAACGCGTAGCTGAACTGGAACGCGATCACCGTGATGACCGGGATTGCGGCGTTTTTCAGTGCGTGTCGAAGGACCACCGAGCGCTCGCTAAGCCCCTTCGAGCGGGCGAACTCGACGTAGTCCTCGCTCAGTTCGTCGATCATGCTCGATCGCGTCATCCGCATGATGTACGCCGTGAGCGCCACGCCCATCGCGCTGGCCGGCAGGATGAGGTGGTGAATCGCGGCGACCGGATCGACGAACGGCGAGACGTACCCGCGGGTCGGGAACCCGCCCAGCGTGAGTGCGAACACGTAAATGAACACGAGTCCCCACAGGAAGATGGGCAGCGAGAGTCCGACGAACGCGAACATAGACGCGGTGAGATCCGACGGCGAGTTCTTCTTGACGGCCGCGATGATCCCGAGCGGGATCGAGAGCGACACCGAAATGATCGTCGCGCTGATAGCAAGCAACAGCGAGCGTGGGAGGCGAATCGCGATCAGGTCGGCGACCGGATTCCCGTAGCGAAGCGAGGTACCCATATCACCGCTGAACAGCCCGACGACCCAGTCGATGTACTGGACGTACAGTGGTTGATGGAGTCCGAGTTGCATCTCGAGTTGTGCGATCGACTCCTCCGTTGCGTTCGGCCCGAGAATCAACAACGCCACGTTGCCCGGCAGGATGTTGGTGAGCCCGAAGGTGATGAGCGTCACCAGAAACAGCGTGACGGCCATGAAGCCGAGCCGCTTGAACAGATAACTAACGAACGCCATGGTTTGGATGCGAGTATGTGCTTTTCATGTATCAGAACCGTGTTCAGATAGTCGGGGCGACGCTACTCTAGCTGGGTTTCCTCGAACCGGAACGTCGACCCGTCGGGCGCCATGACCTCGCCGGTAAAGTCGGGGGTCCGCGCCATCAGCGTCGGCATCCAGTAGAGCAGGATGTGGCCCGATCGGCGCTCTTTGAGCAGTTCTGCGGCGTCGTGGTAGAGCGGTGCGCGTTCGTCGATGTCGTAGATCGTCCGGGCCTCGTCGATGAGGTCGTTGTACTCCTCGTCCTCCCAGCCGGTGAAAAAGAACGCTCCGTCGGAGTGAAGCGGGCGGTGGAAGCCGGCGTCCGGGAACCAGAGCCCGAGGTAGGAACTGGTCGTCGCCTGGAAGTCCTGATCCGTGTACACGTCGCTGAGCCAGTTGCTCCACGTAATCATCTGGATGTCGAGGTCGATGCCGACCTCCGAGGCCTGGGACTCGATGACCTGCGCGGCGGTCACCTGGTCGTTGTACTGCTGTGGGATCTGGAACGTCGCCTCGAAGCCATCCGGATACCCCGCGGCCTCCAGGTGCTCCTGTGCCTTGTCGAGATCCTGCTGGCGCGGCTGGAGGTCCGGGTGTTCCCATTCGCTGTCAGGGGCGGCCGGACTCGCAGCGACCTGTCCCTGTCCGTACAGGGCCGCTTCCATGACCTCCTCCTTGTCGATCGCGTACTCAAGTGCGAGTCGCGCATCGCGGTCATCGAACGGCTCCTCGGTACAGTTCACGCCGAGGTAGACGAGCGATTTCGGGAACCGGTCGATGAAGTCGATGTCCGGATCGTCCTCGAGCTCGGACGCGTGTCGCGGTGGGACGTCGTTGATGAAGTCGACCTCGCCGCTTCTGAACGTGTTGAGCCGGTTGTCGTCGTCCGGAATCTCCGTTTTCGTGACCGTGCCGAGGTACGGAAGTTCGTCGTCCCAGTAATCGTCGTATGCGACCATAACGAACTCGGAGTCGATCTCCATGCTGTCGAACTCGAAGGGGCCGGTCCCGATCGGTTCGCTGAAGTCGCCCTGTCCCTGTTCGGCCTGGGAGGCGGGGAGAATGTGCATATGGGACGTCGCCATTCGCGACAGCAGCGGCGCGAACGGTTCGGTCAGCACCATCTCGAACGTGTGATCGTCCGGCGCGTCCATCGAGTCCACGAGCGACATGTAATCCGCGGCAAGCCCCTCACGCTCCTCGATACGCTCGAACGACGCGAGCACGTCCTCGGAGGTGAACTCCGTTCCGTCGTGGAACGAGACGCCCTCACGCAGCGAGAACTCGATCTCCGTGTTGTCCTCGGAGAACTCCCACGATTCCGCGAGCAACGGCTCGAGTTCGTACTCCCAGTTGACTCTGACGAGCCCCTGGGTGATGTTCTCTAAGACGCGGGCGGTCGCCGCCGCGCTCTCGAAGTGCGGATCGAGACTCTGGACCGGAACGCTACCGCCCCAGAGGAGTTCGTCGTTCGCCAGCAACGCTTCCTCGTCGCTATCAGAATCAGTACCGGTACAGCCTGCAAGTGCGATCGGAACGCCCGCTGCGGCTGCTTTCATGAACAGACGGCGACTCGGTCCGTCCGAGGGCTGCTCACCTTCTGGATTGTCAGGACTTACCATATCTTCACCCAGAGTTTTGAATACGCTATAATAAATCTTTGTATTGCTAACGGCCCGGAACACGTACACGTGTAACGGCAGGCAGGATTAAAGTTAGCTGTAAGTGGGTGTAACCGGCTGAATAGTGAACGCATGTCTATCGATACGGCGGGTTCGACTTCGAACTGTTCTTAAACAGTCCAATTAATCATTATGATCTGTCGGTCGACGGCCAGATCACCAGCCCGGCGGCCGCCACCAGGCGTCGTCTCGGGGTTATGATTCGGCGAGTCGCGCGATCCCCTCTGCAAGCACGGCGGTAGCTGCGGCGCAGTCGGCCCAATCTGTCCACTCCTGTGGGTTATGTGAAATGCCGTCTCGGGAGGGTGCAAACAGCATTCCGGCGTCAGTCACTCTCGCGACGTTCATCGTGTCGTGAGCGGCTCCCGAATGCATGAACAACGTGTCGACGTCTGTGGCAGCGCCGGCTTCATCCAGTGTCTCACAACAGCGATCGGCCAGCGGCTCCGGGGGGACGTCGTACGGCCGCGAAACCGTCGCTTCGACGTTTCGCTCCTCTTCGATCCGTCGTGCACTCGCTTCGAGTTCGGTGACGAGACGTTCGATCGACTCGATAGAAACGTCGCGGATGTCGACCCCGAGACGGACGCGTCCCGGGATGACGTTCGTTGCGTTCGGTTCGACGGTCCCGCTTCCGACTGTCCCGACAGCGGTCGCCGACTCGGTGGCGACGAGACGGTTCGCTGCCTCCTCGACGTCTAAGACGACTTCGCTCGCGGCGGCAAACGCATCCGTGCGATCGGTCATCGGCGTCGAGCCCGCATGATCCGCTTCCCCGGTTATTTCGAGCTCGCAGTGAGTGATGCCTGTAATATTCGTGACGATCCCTGCAGCCGCTCCGTCTCGTTCGAGACGCGTCCCCTGCTCAGGATGTAACTCGAGCCAACAGTCCCACTCCGCGGCGTCGAGCCGTCCGTCGCCGTGATACCCGATCCGGTCAAGGGCGTCCGCGAGCGTCGTCCCGGACTCGTTTTCGAGTTCGAGGGCCTCCTCGAGGGGCTGCTGACCGGTTGCGACGGACGATCCGAGGATCCCGTTCCCGAATCGCTGTCCTTCTTCCTCGGTGAAACAGACGACCGCTACTGGTCGCTCAAGGCCCCGATCGGACTCCTGTATCGCACGGACCGCCTCGAGCCCGCCGTAGACGCCGAGGGGACCGTCGAAGATGCCGCCAGCTGGGACTGAGTCGAGGTGACTGCCGGTCGCGACCGGCGCTGCGGAGGGATCGACTCCTTCCGGAACCCACCGGCCGATGATGTTCCCGACCGCGTCGATGCGAACGTCGAGTCCCGCCGCTTCGAGTCGATCGACGAACCGATCGCGTGCGAACCGATTTGCTTCCGTTCCGGTGAGCACGGTACGGCCGTGCCCATCGACAGCTGACAGTGCACCGAATTCAGCGTTAGCTTCGAGGTCCCGTCGAAGCCTCCTCTCGGAGACGTTCATGATCCGGTGCGTGAGCCGAATTGATTTAAATGTTTGTGTTCCGGATGCCGTAAACGCCGTCGCCGGCTCCGATCACGTGCGCTGTCGTGAGCACCTCGCCCGAACTCAGTCGTACCGACCTCGATCGCCGAGCGGTTCCGAAATGAGAACGAGAAGGAGTCGATCGCGGAAAGACGCTGTGGGACGACTATGCCGGACTACCAGCGTAGCCCGGCGTTCAGGGTTCTGGACCGATCGAAGACAACTGTATTCCGATCACGGGTACCGCGAGACCCGCCCTCCGTCACCGGTCGACTGGCTGTACTCCCCACAGAGAGCACCTGCTTTCGGTCCACGATCCGCATAGGTGAACCCGGTGCCGACACGACGACTCACAAGAGGACGTTCGGTACCGAACGACCAGCTACGAGCGAACGACCCGTTCCCGAAATGCGAACACATATATTTCACTCCACTAATAAGACAGTATGGATGACCCAACGGAACACTCCCCCCGGCTCTTAGAGACCGTCGCGCGATCGTGTGACGTCATCGAGGCACTCGAGGAACTCGACGGGGCGGGTGTGACGGAACTGGCCGAGTATCTCGACATATCGAAGAGTTCAGCGTACTCGTATCTCACCACCCTTCGCGAGAAACGATTCGTAGTGAAAGCGGACAAGACGTACCGCCTCAGCCTGGAGTTTCTCTACCTCGGGAAGACAGTTCGGCACCGACACGTGCTGTTCGAGCACGGGAAAAGCCAGGCCGAAGCGCTGGCCGACGACACGGGCGAGTACGTCCATCTCATGTGCGAACAGCACGGACTTGAGCGAAACATCTACAAGGTCGCCGGCGAGAACGCGATCGGCGACGCCTACCACACGGCCAAGGAACGAAAAGCCGATCACCTCCATTTCACGTCGACAGGGAAAGCGGTCCTCGCGTACCTCCCCGAAGCGCGCGTCGAGGAAATTATCGACGAGTACGGACTCGCTCGGAAGACAGAGAACACGATCACCGATCGCGATGCACTCTTCGAGGAGCTTCGGACCGTTCGAGAGCAGGGATACGCAGTAAACGACGAGGAGGAAATTAACGGGATCCGCGCGATCGGGGCGCCAATCCGTGGCAACGATGGGACCGTCCTCGGTGCGATCAGCGTCTCCGGACCAACGAGCCGTCTCAACGACGATCGGTATCACGAGATCCTTCCAAAGAAGGTCATCGAACGCGCAAACGTCACGGAGGCGAGCATCAACATGTCGACTGCCAGTCGATCGCTGTGAGGGGCAAGGGTAGCAACAAGTTTACAATAATACGAGCGTAATTCGGTGGCGGCAGTGTCACGGCTGCCGGGCAGATACGGTTCGCATTTCGGAAACGAATGATCCGGCGATTGTCGTTTGTCGGTGGTCTATTCCGGGTTCAGTTCACGACGACGTGCACCTACTCGCCCTCTTAGATCGCTGATGGCTGAGCGTGGACCACCACAATTATCAGATTCGTATACGTATACTCGATCCGTTATATGTGGTCTGTTTTATAGAGAGTAACGTGGAGTTCCGAATGCTATTGTGTATTTTGTTTTTCTTCTGGAATCGTATTAAGATAGAGCATATTTGAGCTTAAAACCGATTCTTTTCACGATTCTACGTTTATACTGTGTTCACACCTACGAGACCAACAATGCAGCCACACTTCGATCTAGCAAACGACTAGATACAGATTTCGTGCATCTGAGCCGCCAGAGGAGCATAATTCGATAGGCCAGCACGATCGGTTCGCGATCGTATACTCTCGATCGTCTTTCGAATTGAGAACCTATTGCGTGGCAGCCAAATAATCAGCATTCAATCACTACTGCACTACTCTAAGTAAAATGATCTTTCTAAAAGGGTTCACGGATGGACTTACATTGGTACGACGGCTCCCGTTCGATTCGGTCACCGACGTCCCAATGGGTTGCCGTTGCTGTGCGGAATCGAACCCGAACCGATCGCAGCGTCACTCTGCACTCGAGACGGTCCGAGTAGGTACGTTTTTGCAATCGCCACGTAACAGCTATACACGTGACCTGTCGGCCCTCGATCGCGAGATGCCTCCGATCGTGCAGACGGAGTGCGACGAGTGAATCGGTGCCGACGGACTGATCGATCATCGACCAATGAGTGATACCCCGACTGATGCCCCCGACGACACGACGATTCACCAGTTAGACGAGGATACCGTCGCCCGGATCGCGGCCGGTGAGGTAGTCGAACGACCAGCAAGCGCCGTCAAGGAACTCGTCGAGAACAGCCTCGATGCCGGTGCCGAGACCGTCGACGTCACCGTCGAGGCGGGCGGAACCGAACTGATTCGGGTCGCCGATGATGGCGACGGAATGACCGAAGCGGACGTGCGCGCAGCCATCCGCCAGCACACGACCAGCAAAATCCAGGGACTCGAAGATCTCGAATCGGGCGTCGCCACGCTCGGTTTTCGCGGCGAGGCCCTGCACACGATCGGCTCGGTGTCGCGACTGACGATTCGATCGCGACCCCGCGACAGCGCGGATGCAGGAACGGAACTCGTCTACGAAGGCGGCACCGTGACGAGCATCGAGCCGACTGGCTGTCCGGCGGGGACGATCGTCGAGGTCGCAGAGCTCTTCTACAACACGCCCGCCCGCCGGAAGTTCCTCAAGACGACGGCGACGGAGTTCGCCCACGTCAACCGGGTCGTCACCCGCTACGCGCTCGCGAATCCGGACGTGGCGGTCTCGCTGACTCACGACGGCCGCGAGGTGTTTGCGACGACCGGACAGGGCGACCTGCAGGCTGCCGTCCTCTCCGTCTACGGCCGTGAGGTCGCCTCGTCGATGATCGCCGTCGATGCCGACGGCGACGAACTCCCGCCCGGGCCGCTCGACGCCGTGTCGGGACTCGTCTCCCATCCCGAGACGAACCGATCGAGTCGGGAGTATCTCGCGACCTACGTCAACGGCCGCGCCGTGCGTGCTGACGCGATCCGCGAAGGAGTTATGGGCGCGTACGGTACCCAGCTCGGGAGCGATCGCTACCCGTTCGTCGTCCTGTTTCTCGACGTTCCCGGCGACGCCGTCGACGTCAACGTCCACCCGCGAAAGCGCGAGGTTCGGTTCGACGACGACGATGCCGTCCGCCGACAGGTCGACAGCGCAGTTGCCACCACACTGCTTGACAACGGCCTGTTGCGATCGGGTGCCCCGCGCGGTCGATCGGCCCCAGACGAGGCCAGACTCGAACCCGGGACGTTCACCGGATCGGCGGGACGACCGGACCAGGACGGGGAGACTGGAGCGACGGGAGATCGGACTGACGACGCTGCGCCGATCGACGACCCCAGTACGGGCGATAGCGCAATCGACAGCACAGCGTCTTCCTCCGCCCCGCATCAGCCGTCCCAATCCGACGCCGGTATGGATGCTGACCCTGACTTGCACTCACCGACGGACACCTCGTCGACCGAACCCGTCGCCGACTCAGCGGTGGGATCGGAAACTGATCGCACACACGAACCGGGTTCTACGGCTGATACCGAGCGGACATCCGATACCGCGACCGGTCGAGCGGCCGGCAGTGGAACGACGGATCGGAATCGAACGAGCAACCCCGCGGATGCAGATCGGACGAACAACTCGGCGGACACGGATCGGACGAGCAACGCGCCGGGTACGGATCGGACGAGCGATGAAGACGATAGAGGTCGGAGTCGGCTGGCCGATCGAGCGGACCGAAAGTTCGACGGGCTAACCGAACAGCGAACGCTCGCAGGTGAGCCCGCGACTGGCGAAGAGAGCGAGTTCGACACGCTGCCCTCGATGCGCGTCCTCGGCCAGATTCACGACACCTATCTGGTCTGTGAGTTGCCCGACGGGCTCGCTCTCATCGACCAGCACGCCGCAGACGAGCGGGTCAACTACGAACGGCTCCGGGAGGCGTTCGAGGCGGATCCTGCGACACAGGCGCTCGCTTCCCCCGTCGAACTCGAACTGACGGCGATCGAGGCCGAGGCGTTCGAGAGCTACAAAGCAGCCCTCGAACGCCTGGGATTTTACGCCGATCGGGTCGCCGATCGCACAGTCGCTGTGACGACGGTCCCTGCGGTGTTC
>LFCJ01000058.1_pt1 | contig 56876 bp, 72 predicted proteins | sample 643141 | NCBI WGS metagenome assembly LFCJ01 (sample SAMN03766243, study PRJNA286221) | soda lake metagenome | biome: soda lake; feature: Kulunda steppe; material: water; isolation source: sample B1-Br-g2 brine of Lake Bitter-1 | place: Russia: Kulunda steppe | collected 2010-07
AAAGCACTCAGACGGTGGATTTTGGCGATGACGTTGACGCAGACGACCCGCGCAAGGCAGTAATCAGCGTAGACGGCACAGGGACGGTGCAAAAGACGCTCGGCGATCCTACCGCGGCAGATCCTGAAGGTGAGATCCGAGAGCGAACCTTTGACCCCGCGCCGCCGGACAATGCGCCAGGAGTGGCAGTCGCGGAGGTATGGATCGATGCTGGCAGTAGCGAACTCGTTGAGGGCGACGTTCGCAGCCGGAGGGTTACAAATGAGGCTGCAGAAAACGCTATTAGCGACTACACCCAGCTTGAAAACACACCAACAACAACAGAAGGTATTGATTCGTCGTCGAAAGATGAATTGGTAGATTTAACAGACCAAAGCGACACCTTTCCAGACACAACTACTCAGACAGTTAGGGATATAGATACTGAAAATAAAGGCTTCTTTAACGGGTTCGAAGGTACTATTGAAATCCATGATTTAGACATGGATGTGACAATGACTGATTTAGTTTTCTCAATTGACGGTAGTAATCAGGGAAGACTATCAGATGAGGGCTTTGAACCGATCCTAATCGGCTCTGGAGGTGAAAGCGAATTTGTTTCGCTGAATTTCGATCCTATCGAAATTAACGGTTTTTGGGTCGAACTAACTCCTGAGGAGTCGGGGTTAGAAGACTGGTCAGCATCGGTTACTGATGCCTCCGCCCATCAGTTAGGCGTTGTCCCACATCTCCATGGGATAGGTGACTAAAATGCCAAACAGAGAACAACTAACACAAGAAAGGCTTGATGCATTGATCGAAATACTGGTTTCGGAGGGTATGCTGGAGCAAAAAGAGGCCCGGCTCTTACGCTCAAACAAGCGGTTTCGGGAAGCTCCCGAGCTGGCTAAAGGCCTCTCGCAAAGGCGGTCTAAGGAATAAGCTGTTGTATGGTTGGATATAGCTACGGTGGGTCAAGCGGGGCGAGCTACGGCGGGCCAAATGGCTCACGCTACGGCACACCCCGCCCGCGCCGCGTCGAAGCGCTCACCGTCGATCAGGGCGCTGACGCCGACTCAGAGTTATCGCTTTCGTGGGACGCAGCCGGGAGTGCAGAGGAGTACGCAATCCTCCGTGATGAGTCGTCGGGCGAAACCGCCAATGACTACGATGAAATTGACACCACGACCGACACGGGGTACACCGATACCGGGCTGACCAACGGTCGGACCTACCACTATCGCGTCGTCGCCAGAAACGCCGTCGGCGACGCTGAGCCATCAAATGAAGTCAACGAAACGACCGCGCTGCCCTCGCCGACAATCACCAACCTCGGAAACGGCGAGCGCGGCGAGATCGTCGTCGAGTGGGGCATTGAGGACGACAACCCCGACGGCGATGTGGCTATCAAGCGCGACGACGACCCACTGACGACGGTAGACGATCTCTCGGAGACGAGTTTCGTTGACGGCGATAATGTCCTGGATGGCGATCAGTACGAGTACCTGGTGGAGCGCGACACCGGCGACGCCACGGCAATCGACGACGATACGGTCGTAGCGTTCCTACCCGACGTCCAGGAGCTTGCGCTCGACAACGGCATCGTAGACGAGATCGAAGTCTCTTGGGACCCTGATTCGATCAACAACGGCGAGTTCGAAATCGAGTTTGAAGACGACGAGGACCCCGGCTTCAAGACTCACGCCACGCTCAACGAGTCGGAGTCGTCGACGGTCATCGACCAGCTGCTCGACGGTCAGCAGTACAACGTTCGCGTTCGGGCGACCACAGAGTTCGCGACGACCGACTGGGTCACTAACGACATCGTCACAAAGTTCCCGGCGGTCACCGACGTCGAGGTCACAAGTACAACCGAGACCACCGCGACGGTTGAGTGGACGGACAACTCCGACAATGAGCGCGGCCAGCTTGTCCTCCGCCAGCAGCGCGTCGACGGCGAGTGGTGGCCGCCGCGTAATGTGGGCGACACCGGGCCCGACCAAGAGTCGTTCGTCGACGAGAGCGTGCAGCCGAATCGCACATACCGGTATTTGATCGGGACGTTTACAAACTACGCGAACACTGAGTCCGACCCCTCCGAAGCTGCTGATACAGCTGAAGTCGACGTCCCAGACGATACAGCCCCGTCGGTAGGCTGGAGAGTCGAGGCTGACAGGCCCGACGACGGAACATTTGTTGTCGGGCTGCTCGACGACCCGACAGCCGAGCCAACGGTAAACGGCTACCCTTCTCTGAGAGTCGCGGCCGACCCGGACGAGTTTTGGCAAAAAGATGCGTGGAACGACGCCCCGGTAAGGGCCTGGCTTAACGGTGACAGGCTACCGATCGACGTGCTGGAGCACCGAGACCTTACGCCGGAGCGGACCGACCTCGAGGCCAGGGGCGGCACGCAACTGGACAAGCGAGTTGTTGCCAGGTCAGACGCGGTCGAGCCTGTAGCCGAGTTTGTCGAGCGACTGATTAATGAGCATACAGACTACAAGTCTGTAGTCGACGACGTCGACGAGCAGATTCGCGAGGGTGTGCTGATCCAGTTCGGTACGTCGAACGCGGAGTTGCAGACCGCCCTCGATGACATACCCGACGACGTGCCGGCGACGGTAAAAGACGACGAACTGCTGCCCACGCGAATCGGGTTTGTCGAGCTTGCATCAAGTAACGACGCCGAAGACGACGAGTATGTGGGTGGAACCGCACAAAACTGGGTCGCGGGAACAAGATCGCAGCCGAGCGTCGATGTCGAGTTAGAGCACGAGGTTCCAGAAGGAGCTGGCGTGGTTGTCGTTCGTGCAGATCGCGCAGGCCAAGACGCCGTTGACGTGAACGTGCAGCTTGACGGCGAACAGGTCTCGATAAGCGACATCATTTTTTCAGGTCTTGGCTGGACTGCGTTCCCGATTGATGTCGATGTCAAGCCGGGATCACACACCTTCGATGTCGAAGCAGTCGATGGTAACGGCTCGTCGCTCGGATTTTTTGACGTCACGACCTTCGTTGACACTCGATACATTAGCTCAGATCCGTCGGACTTTGACAACGAGGTTGACGAGCCGGGCGGAAACCTCAACGATCCGCCGCTGTATCCAGAGCGAGACGCGCCTGTCGATGTGGAGCTGCAATCTATCGAAACACCGCTGTCAGTGGCTTCGGCGACGCTCAGCGTAGAAAGTGATGACAGCGAACCACTACCGGCACTCGCGCTACGAGAGGATGGCGTCGGCGACTACCTCGAAGAGAGCGATACACTGAAAATCACCGTCGACTACGAAGAGCTTGAGGCGACTGTGCAAGGTCGGGTGTTCCTTGGTGTTCGAAATAATCTTGACCCTCGTGATAAAACACCACGGCAGGGCTACGAACCGCAAGGACTCGACTCACTGGATCTTCGCGCGGATATTGACGAGACGCCAGTTCTCGTAAATCGCACGTTTGACAAAAAACTTGTGGACGTACTGAGGGAATGCATGGAGGTATACGACGGAGCCTTTGAGGTCAGGGGTCACGATCCGGTGGAGCTTCACGTCGCGCGAATCGACGGCAGGCCGGTCGACGTCGACCCAGAGCTCGTGGACTTTTCCGTCGACAAAAATACCGAGGACTCAGCCGGACGCGCGATCGTTTACGCAGCAGCTCAGTCAATACGGAGGCTGCCGTTTGAGGCAACCGAGGGTGAATGGGAGGCCCTCCCGCTTGGTGAAGGTCGCATTGTCGAAGGTTCCGAATCGATTTTCGACGCGGACGACGAAGACTCGCGCCTTGAAAAGGGCGACGACTACGAGATACGCGAAGTAGTGGAGGACGGACCGCCTGAAATTAGGTTGACCTCAAGTGTGTCCGACCCTCGCATTGACTGCGACTTTAAGCCTCGGGGCGAGCACACGGCCGCGGACGCCGACAATTCGCCGAAGGAGTTTATTACCGACGCACCGGAGCTAAACAGCCAGCAAATGGCCGACCTCGCGGCATTCCAGGCAGTAGAGGGGAGCTACGCCGACCAGGTCATTGACGCAACGGTAACAATTCCGGTCGGCGAGGTCGGGTTCAACGTGCTGGACGCGCTTAACGTCGCGGGGCTCCCGGGCGACAGGCCGTACCAAGTTAATGATACTACAAGCGGCCCCGACACGATTGACGTTAGGCTGGGCGCCGGGGTCACAATCGGTGAGGCAATCCAGCAAATACGAGATAGGGCCGGCAGAGTCAGCGAGAGGGTGTGATTTTGGTGATAAGTGCAACAGACCTTATTATGGTGCTGGTCGCGTACACCAGCGTAATATTGACAATTATTGGCGCGATTATTGGATTTATGCTGTATCACTTTGTCCCGATGAAGACCGAGGTCAAGACTATATGGCACGACCTCTACAACGGCAGCGGAGCCGGGTCGATAGAAAGCGCTGACAAGGAACGCAAGTCAATGCGAGACATGCTCGAGGACATGCAGGACCAGCAGCGCGATGAAAAAATGAAAACCGAACACATTATGCTGTATCTCAGGGATTTGTCGCACTACCTCGAGGAACGGAACGAGAGTGCCCCCCACATATTTGACGACAACTACGTGAAGGACTGGGAATTTTCAGACGACGACAACCACGGCTACGACTGATCCGAGACGGGCGTTGCGTCGGCGGCAATTTTGCGCGCGAGGTACGAATCGAGCCAGCCCCGCCAGGCGCAGACGTCGACGTTTTTTGCGAGACCGACGGCCGCGTCAAGGTCATCGTGGAAGCGGGCCTGCTCGTATGCGGTCATGACGCGCAGCCAGTCGCCGTACGCGTTTGAGATACCGCCGAGTGCCTCAATGTCGCCGGTTGGCACGTCGCCGTCGCGGGCGAAACCGAGACCGCGGTCGAGGAGGCCCATCGCCTCGTCGTGCGTGTCCGGGGCGAGCCGGAGCTCTGGGCCAGACGCAACCTCGTGCTCGTGGTAGGCGTTCAGCACCTCCGACTCAAAGTCGGTATAGTAGTGGCAACTCGCCATCGTGTGCCAGTACTCGCCGAGCTCGAGTCCGAGACGTCCGGCCATCCACTCCTGGATCGCCTGGTTGTTTTGCGTGTCGTACGGGTAGCCCCAGTACATGTCCTGCGATCGAATTACCGCGTGCATGTGCAGCTCGCCGTCGCGGGCGAAGACCTGAAGGTGAGCCGTGCACGAGACATCGCCACCGTCGTAGTCCTCAACATTCGACTGGTGGACCTGCATGACAGCCCGCCGGCTCTCGGGGTTTGACCGAATTTGGTCGATTGCCCGCTCGATTTGGTCGTGGCCGGCAGTGTTGCGAAGTCGGTCGCCGTACGCTGAGCCGGGCAGCTCGCCGTCAACCATCCACTCCTGCATGTTCGAGTTGTACCGCTCGACGTGGCCGGGGTTAAGGCCCATCCAGTAAGCAAACGACTCCTGCAAGCCGAATGCGAGATTAAATGAGTCATCACGTAGCAGCCAACGCTCCCGAGGATTTTCGCTGCGGACGGTAACGCACATTCGCTCCTTGGTGCCGCCAATTCGGCTGCCGGTGACCGGCTCCTCGGTGAGCGCATCAATGATCTTTGGCCAGGCCGCCGCGGTACTGGATTCTATTTCCATGGTCATACATCGGCGCCGCCAGGTAATAAGTGCTTTTACTGCGACTAAATCTAAGCGCAGTACCCACTAACCTGTAAGGTTTTCACATTAAGGATATTATATGCCATCACCTTACAGGTTGGTCAGTACCAACTAAACCTGTAAGGTTTTCACATTAAGAATTAATATGCGTTTTCCTTCCACGTTTAAAACCCGACGTGACGATGACCGCCCCGGACCGACGGAGCCAGTTAGCGGCCGTGAGACTCCGCCTCGACGAGACAGCCCTGGCGGGCGTAGGCCTCGGCCTCCGCCGGGTCGGTCGTGACCAGCGACGGCAAGTCCGGGTCGGTGGTAACGGTGTAGCGGTGGATCATGCCGACAGGTCCTTGATGCGCGCGACGCCGTTTTCGACTTCGGTCAGCTCGTAGGGCCCTCCGTGGTCTTCACTGAAGTAGCTTTGGCCCTCGCCGTATTCAATGGGCTTTCCGTCCAGCGTGACGCCATCCAGCTTGGACGGAATTTTGCTGTGTGGGGTGTCTTCTTTGTAGCCCCCGTACGGATCGTCCGGGCCTCCCGGCCTTTGCATTAAGGTTAGCGAAGCTCCGCCGTCATTCCATTTTCCAACACTGAATGCCGCGTACACGCCGATTGGTGTTTCGCTCATTGCATATAAATATATGCAGCGCTGCATAATAAGTACTTCTACAGATCCACGTCAAGGCGCTGTTCGCAGATAAGGGTCTCGAGGCTGTTGCCTCGGTCGGCTAATACGTAGTCGCGATCGCTCAGCCACCGGCGGACAGGCCGAGACAGTCGCGGCGAGCCGTCTTCGCTGTTCCAGACGACGTCAGCCAGCGGCTCGGACTTTTCGGCTTCCGGGTTGTAGCTAATATTGCCAATGGATCCCGCGCGAAGCGCAAGCACAAGGTCACCGTCGGGATGGGATCCAAGGTAAGTTAGCCAGTACGCTTTTAGCTTTGATCCTGCCCGGGTAAACAGAATAGTAACGTCACCGGGGTCGCCGCCACCGTCTGCGTGGTATGCGAAAATTGATTCTTTCATCCGTTCGGGGTAGTTTTTTGGGTGCGCCATTGCATTTTATGCAACGCAGCCTTGCATTATAAAGCTATCCTCGCGTCGTTCTTAGCGACGATAAAAAAAAAAGTCGGTTTGCGATTAGCCGTAGATGCGCGAGTTATTTTCGTCGTCGCGCGCTTTGGGCCAGTGGTGTGGATTGCGCGACTTTTCGGCTTTGGCAATTTTACGGGCGACTTGCGGGTGGCAGCCGGTCACGCGCATTCCGCAGCTGCACGTCACGGTGCAGCGGCCTGGGCCGGTGATCCAGGAGATTGGCGTTTCGGTCTGCTCGGCGATTTGCTGGGCGGTCTCGGACTTCGTCGCCCCGCGGGTGCGGGACACGTCGTCCAAGTGGGCCGCCAAACGGCGCAACTCCTCGGCCGTGTACGTCACAGTCAGCGCGGCGGCGTCTTTTTCTGCGTCGGTCATCGGGGTCGGTGCGGCGATCGTGGTTCCGGTTTCTGCGCTCATTGCATATGTATATATGCCAAGTAGCATTATAAGTCTATCTATACTGCGTTGGAGGCCGTTTGCCGGGCTCGACCGGCTCGGCTGCCGATTCGACCGTCTCAAACCCCGATATTTTAGGTCCTCGAGCTTTGTACGCCAATTTAATTTTCGTATAAAGCTTTAGGGCCTCGGAGCGCGGTTCCGACCGTGAGACCCCTATACCTTGAGCGTCTGGGATAGGCCTCTAAATCGAGCAGCGAATGTGCGGGTTTATATGCAGCCGGCGCTTATCCATGAATGCAATGAGCACGTTCTGGAAAGAAGTAAAATCTGCAACGGGATGGGACTACATGCGCGGAGACGTCATCATTGTCGACCTCGGCGACTCGGCGGGCTCTGAAAAACGGGGCCGTAGGCCTGCTGTCATACTGCAGTCAGACGATATAGAGCCGAGGCCATCGCATAGCACAATTGCTCCAATGACCACCAAGAGCGGGGCCGACCTATCCGGCTACGAGCCCCGCTCGACCGAGGTCGTGCTACCGGCCGGCGCGGGCGAACTGCGAGAGACGTCCATTGTCGAATGCCAGCACATCCGCGAAATAAGCCTGGAGCACAGGGTCGTTAAGCCGCTCGGGTGGCTTGACAACGGGTACATGGCCGATATAGACGCCGCCGCGATGTGCTCCCTCGGCCTTTCGCACCAACGGTAGTACTTATTAGGTAGTGCTGCGAAGCATTATATGCAATGAGCGATACAAAAGAGGAAGTCGACGTGGAATGGGTCGCGAAAGAACTGATTTCGCGGATGACTGCTGAAGAGCTGCGTAGATTTGCGGCGCACTCGAGCGCCTCGAGAGAGCGCGGATCGAACAAGTCCGATACTGCGATGCAAGTCGCAGCCGGGGACACAGAGCTGGCGGCCATCGCGGCCAACGGCGGCAACTGCACTGTCGAGTGCCCCTGCGGGCTGTCGTTCTCGACGGACCACCCACAGACGGCGAGACAGGAGGCCAAGCGCCACAAGTCGCGCCACCCGACTCACTGGCCGAGGGCGCGAGATAAATCCCACGACGATGACATAAAGCTGTACGGATAAACTTATTAAGCGGTGCTGCGTACTTTTATTTGCAATGAGCAACAACGACCCATCGATCGCGGACGCACTGGACAACAAGCTCGGCGTCACTGAGCTGCGAAAAATTTGCTCCGAAAACGGCGTCAGCCGCAAGCGCGGCGCCAGTAAAGCGGAGACAGTTGCGGCACTTATCAACCAGGCCCCTGAAGCGGCCGCCAAGGCCGCGGGCGTCAGCGTGACACAGACCCAGCCCGGCTACACGCTGATCTGCACTTGCGGCCTCGAAAAATTGATCGACGACCGCGACGAGGCAGTCTCCGAGGCCAAGGACCACTTGCGCGACTGTAAAAAAGGTATGGGCGTCACGGGCAACGGGGGCCTCTCGGTCTGGTCCGATAAGTCCGGCGCGCCTACCTGGAATATCGACGACGGCGACATACCTCACTCCGATTGACTACGCCGGCGCCATTCCGGCCGCGTCGTCCTCGAACCCGTCGACGACGTTGTAGCCCTGGGCCCGGAGCCAGTCAACCGCCGCTGACGGCTGCTGTCGCATAATGGTGCGGATGGTCTCACGCTTTGTCATCCCGTGCGACCTTGTAACGTCATGCATAGTGCAAAACCTCCTGAGGCCCTCCACCGTCATGTCGTTCGCCATTATTTCCTCTGCACTTCTTGGGTCGACGGTTCGCTCTTTTGCGTTCATGTCTCAATTGTACATACGCGCCCGGGGTACTTTAGTAAGGACGCCCTTCCGGGCCGCCGACGTGTTTAGTCGCGCGCTACCGCATAGGCCGATCCCGGCGCGAGGATGGCTTTATATGGTACCGCGGCGTCATACTATACGGAGACAGTGCAATGAGGCAACTACACCAGTTCGACAGTATGGCAGAGCTCGAGGAGATAAAGCACCGATTGGCACGCGCCAGCCGGCATCCGGTCCACGTGGACCTTGGGACAGAATACGACGAAACTGAGGAGTCGCCGAACCCGGTCGACCCCCAACCTCTCGATGACTACCACATTATCTGGAACAACCGCGACGACAGCATGGCCTACAAAGGGTCGCGTCGCTACAATCTTATTCAGCACCGAGAAGTCATCGACACGATCCAGACTGCGGTCGACAACACGGTCGGGTCGATCGAAAAAGGCGTCATTCGAGACTACGGCTCGAGTATCGACGGAGTGCTGGTTTTCGGCAATCAGGAAGATGCTTCGGTCGACGTCATGGACCTGGTCGGCGACGGCTACGTTCCGCCTGAAGGCGCCGACTGGACTCGCGATCGACTCGGTCTCGGGATGCGCTTTCGCAACGGCTTTGACGGCCGCACCAAGATCGGCGGTTCGACGATGGGCTACAGGTTTATTTGCCAGAACTGGATGGTTTGGGGCGAGCACACAATTGCCCAGGACGAAGACTTCCACCTGAAGGGCAAAAACGAGTCGATCGGCCTCGACCCTGAATTTTTCGAGGACATTATCGGCCGCGTCTTCGACCGCCGAGAGTTCGTTGAGAAAGTCGTTGTTGAGTCCACCGAGGCCACCTTCCCAGTCGACTGGACGCCCGACGTTCTCGAGCAAGCCGGCTTCGGCGCTGGCTACGCCCGGGCCATTGCGGCGGTCGTCCGCGACCAGCACTCCCAGAACGGCGAGACCTCGCTCTGGAACGTGTACAACGCGGCCACGTCGTACATCGACCACAAAAAGGCCCCCGAGGTCGGCGAGAGCGTCTACCAGCGCCACCACGAGACGGCCTGGTCGATACTCGACGTCGAGGTCGAGGAGCCCGAGGAGGTCCGGTCTCTGCAAGCCTACGCCTCGTCGTAGTCGCGCCCACGGCCGGGGCTCAGCCGCGTCGAACTTGCAAGTTCCACGACGCGGCGCCTTCGCGGCCAGTGGCCGCAACGTTATGACGAACGCGAACAGGCGGATTGAAGTAGCAGCAATACCATTCATACACATGGCAACATCAACACAAGACGGCGGTGACGATGACAAATTGAAACGGGCGGTTTCGCTTTTGCGCGAACACGCCGAGACAAACGGCGACGACGCGGCCAGGGACATAGCACGGCTCATCGAGCTCGGTGAGTACGAGTCACGCGAAAAGCAGGCCGGCGAATGGCTGCGCGGTGTGCAGCATGATTCACACGAATGGCGGCTCGACGTCATTGGCGGTGACATTACCCCGCTCAGTCAGTCTGCGCACACCGCGGTCGAGGCCGGCGAGCTCCTGGACCTGCTGGTCAAGGATCAAACGTACGCACCCGGCGAGTGGGCCGGCGACGACGAGCTCGAGGTAATGAGGGAGGCCGGCGATGTCATTGTTTCCGTCCTCGGCGTTATGTCCCTCCTCAAGCTCGACGCCGTCGAGTGCGTTGAGGCGGCGCTCGACAAAAACGGCTCGCGAGACTGGGCCGACCACAAGCGAGAGGACAACTCAGTCTCCGCCCGTGCCGCCAACAAAGTCGCGTCCGACCTGGGGGTCGTCGATGACGACTAATGGTGCAATAAGCGATGACTTCGAGGCTGGACTTTGCCACGATTGCGGCGAAGTGCAGTCCGACGGGGAGTTTCGTTTCGACCTCGGCCCGAGGTGCCCGGAGTGCGACAATGTACTTGAGTTTGTTTGGGTCGAGCCCGGCAACGAATCCATTGTTAGCGACACTACAGTAGTGGATTATCTCGGGGGCGAGCTTCGATGATCCTGACCGGCGAGGCCCTCGTCGAGGCGGCCAATGCGGCGCTTTACCCTTCGCCAGCGCCGGAGGACTTCGGCCCCGTGTCGGTAGACGTGTACGCCGACATCGACGAACCGCTGATTGTCGAGTCAGGGCAGCACGTCGTGCTCCCCTGTTCGCAAGCAGTCGACATGCCAAATGATGTCATGGCTGTGGTTACAGGCCGCTCGACGCACATGAGATCAGGTTTATTTATGCCTTGCGGAATTGTCGATCCAGGCTTCCGGTCATCCGAAGAGTCCCCGTTCAAGCTCGAGTTTGGAAATACTTCGGACGGTGCCGGGCTCATCGAGCCAGACGAGCCGGCCGCAAGGCTCACCTTTATTAAGCTTGCAGAGAAAACTGACGGCTACGACGGTAGGTGGGGCCGGTGAGGGACCTCGTCGAGTCCATCGAGACGACGGTGCACCAGTTCCGATCCGAGTTCGGTAACCTCGAGCACACCGTCGAGGTCGACATTTGGGAGGACGAAAGCTACCAGGTCGAGGTTTACCACACGGCCGGGAGGCTCGGAAAGCGCGCGAGACCGACGGTCTGCCGCCGACTTTCCGTGCTTAGGGACGTCGATGGATCGCTGGAGTCGCGCGAATACATGTGGCGCCCCGACAGTGTCATTGACAGCATGGATCAGGTATCGCCGTGAAGAAACCCAGATTTTGCATGGCAACGTCGCTTACCGAGGCTGCTTTCGACGCAGCCGAGCACGAGGACCTCACCGGCGACAAGTACGACAGCATTGAGGAGTACAACTGTCCAGCCTGCGGCGGCAGGCACCGGTACCACAACGGCCGACCTACTTTTGCACCGGTGAGGCCCGCGGAGTGCTCGTTCCCGGGCTGCGACGAGCGCGCCCGGTCGATACAGGAGTCGACTTGCTCCAACGAGCACGAAAGAGCCATGATAAGGGCGTCGGCCGACTTGCTGACGGGTGAAGTAAACATCGACGACTTCGACGATCTTTGCCGCGAGGAGCTTCGGGCCATCGAGGCCGAGTTCGATCGCACGCCGGCCAAAATGCAAGATAAAATAGACGCCCTGCGTATGTGGTTATCATGAACCTGGAGGACCGACTCACTCGCGCGATTGCCGTCGGCGCTGTTTTCCTCGTGCCCGGCATTGTCGCGTCCGGCATATCCGGGCTCGTCGTCGGTCCGACCGCGACCTCGCTCGGGCTGGTTCTCACGGGCTTGCTCGCCATAACAGCGTGGGCCACTGCATACATCGTGTTCGGATCGCAGCATTAAACGCGAAAAGGACCCTTTATAACCCCGCGGTGCTATTGTACGAGTATGGCACAAAACCATGACCACAACGGACTGTACGTAGCAATTGAAGGCCTCGACGGCGCAGGCACAACTACCCTCGCCCGAAAGCTGGCGTCGAGGATCGATAACGCTGTTTGCACCGCAGAACCGTACGACCAGATCTGGACAGGCGAGGCCGTGCGCGAGGCGCTTTCCGACGACACCGCGCCAACGACCGACCTATTCTTGTTCCTCGCCGACCGGTCCGAGCACCTCGAACGGCTCGTCAAGCCCGCGCTCGAAGACGGCGCCGTCGTCGTGTCAGATCGGTCAGCTGCTTCGACGTACGCCTACCAGGCCCATCGGCTGTCTGAACAAGGCGTCGACGTCAACGGCGACCCGTGGACGTGGTTCGACATGATGTACGAGCCCTGGGATGTTAAGCCCGACGTCACGCTTTACCTCGACGTGTCGGTGGAGACGGCGCTCGGCCGGTGCGATGGCGACGAAAAGTACGAAAAGCGCAAATTCCTCGAGCACGTCAAAAACAACTACACCAGCTACGGCGGCAGGACCGAGCCCGGCCGCTGGGTCACGCTCGACGCCGAACGGTCTGCCGACGAGGTGGCCGATGAGGCAATGGACGCGCTCGCCTGGGACCTCGGCGTTGCGGGCGAACCGGCCGTCGCCCCGGAGGTGCCAGCCGATGACTGAGTACACATACGTCGGCGTCCCTGCGCCGAGGGGCGGACCCTGCGACGTCTACGTCGTAGAGGGCACGCTTCCGTCGCCGGTCAACGACTCGGCCATACATCACGCAAAGACCGAGGGCAAGCACCTTGACCCGAGGGGCGAGCTGCGAAACCACAGCCCGTCCGGCTTTGCTTGGGGCTACGGCGGCTCCGGCCCGGCGCAGCTTTCGCTGGCAATCCTGGCGCACGAGCTCGACGACGAGACGGCCCTCGGCGACTACCAGGCCTTCAAGTTCGACATAGTGGCCGGCCTCAACGGCGACGAGCCCTTTGCCCTGACGTCCCGGGACGTCAGGCAAGCGCTCGACTCAATGGATTCTAAAAAAGCCCTGAGGGCGGACTGATGAACCGACCCGGACGGCCAGTAATTGTATAGCGCGCGGCAGCAGTCCTCTTATTCTTGCGGCACCGAGTTATAGTCATGGATATTATGGCGCCAAACGGGGCAACAAAAGACGTAACTGCAATAGTAAACGACAGCATTGTGCCGAGGCAAGTACAATCCTTGCTGCTCGAAAACGGCGTTTGCGCCGGAAATGCTAGGCTTGCAATTGGTGTCCTTCGGCTCATGGCTGATCGGGGTGAAGTGCATACTGTCGACGAGTGCATTGACCTGGCCGACTGGCTCGAAAAGCAGGCCGCTCCTTGCGTGCCTCAGGATTCGGCAATGCATGATGCGCTTAAGTTTGTTGCCGATCGCGATCCAGAGCCAGTCAAATACTCCGATGTCAGTGCGTCGGCCGGCTTCGACACCAAGACGCTTGACCGACTGCGGACCAAGACAGCGCCTCGCCGTGTCGATAGGTGCGTCGTCGAGGAGCCGGTAGTCGCCAGATTTTGCTCGAGGGGCGGGCCATACGAGTACCGCATGACCGAGGCAGGATGGGCGGAGCTGGACAGGCTGTCATAGCGTCGAATCCCAAACGTGGAAGGAAAACGCATATTAATCCTTAATGTGAAAATCTTCCACGTTTGAATCCTGACATGACGATAGCTTTTCGGACCGACGGAGCCAGGTGCGAAGCAGCACTTAATAGGACTGGGTTTCTATTGTACTGTATGAGCAAAAATTGGCAAGACGTGCTAAGGGCCTGCGAAACAGCAATATACGAGGTTGAGCATAACGGCTTTGGCGGCGGCGAGCTCGTGTTTTGCTTATCGCAGCGCGATTATCAAATTATTTTGGATGCGCCATTGTACTCGCCGGATGCTTCCGTAGAGTCTATCGTCGGCGTTCCACTTGAAGTAAATCGCGAACAGCCTGAGGGCGTGGTCGTGTGCCTTAACCCTATCCGCGGCGTGTTTCACTCCGACGCCGTGTCGGCTGTGCAAATATAATAGGCTCGCAAAAACGTAAGCACTTATTAGGCGTTGCTGCGTAGTATTTATTGCAATGAGCAACACGCACCCATACGAAGTAAAGTACAGCGCAGACTATGGCGAAGAGGCGTTTATCGTCTTCGGCGACGGCCGCGAGGCCGTCCTCGACAAGACGCTCGGCCACGTGGACCTTTCAGGGATCAGAGCTGCCGGCGAGCCGGTCGTGGCGGCCGAAAGGCTCGAGGCGCTCGCCGAGGCCCTGGGGGAGCTGTAATGGCCCGTTGGCACGACGTCGTCACCGTCAGGCCCGTTCCGGACGACAGGCTCGTGGAGGTCGTCTTCGGCGACGGCGTCGTCGTCGAGTATCACCCTAATGATGACGCACTAAAAGCCTCGCCCGAAGACCTCGTCGGCAGGCTTGCGATTGCCTCTGACGCGATCGCACCGCTCAGGCCCGACGATCAATAGTGAAGCGCTCCTCGCGTTAATGCTTGGCTTTATATGGCAACGGAGCGTTGGTATAAACGCCGACGGGGTCCCCGCGGATCGACTGTCCCCCAACTGACGCGGCCCTCCGATGCCCCCACATCAGCAATCCCCGCTCGGTAACTTTCCGTTGCGTGCATAAAGACTTATAATGCAATGCTGCGTATGTTTATATGCAATGAGCGAAACCAGCCCCGACGACATGACCGCGAAAGAAATGTACAAAATGCTGACAGACAACCCGGATCAGCAAAAATTTACGCCGGAAGACTGCAAAGGGTACATGCAATGACTCGTCGCTGCAAGGCCTGCGGGGTCAAGGCGAACTATCGCCGCGATACAATACACCCGACGTACGAGTGCCCTAACGGCTGCAACGCCGGAACGGTTAAGGTTAGCTGCGCGAAGTAGCACTTAATAGGTAGCGGCCCCTTTTATCGGTGTAGACATGACTGAGATGACTTTCGAGGTGGTCCAAGGCGACTACGGCGAGGAAATAGCCGTTCGCTTTGACTACAACGAAACCCTCGTGGACCGAATCCGCGAGCTTCGTGAGGACCACAACTGGCAAAAGACGCACTGCACGCCCAACTACTCGGACGACGACGAGTTCCTTTATTGGTCGATTGACAGGACCGAGGAGGCCGTGGACCTATTCCACGAGGTCGTCGGCTACCCGATCCCCGAGGACGTCAGGCCCGAGCCGAACCCCGATGAAACCGATGTGGATACAGTCGAGCTTGTCGTCCCGGAGGGCGATACCCGGGTCCACGTCAGAGGCGCGCCCGACGAAGTGCACTCCGTCCTGGACGCCACCTTTAGCTACGATAACCCCGACGCCGAGCACAGTCACGCTGCGCCCCCGAGGATCCACATCTACGACGTCGGCAGACGCTGCGCGCCGATGGGCCTCACTGATAGGGCGGCCAACGCCATCGAGACCCTGGGCTACGACGTCGAAGTTAGGGTCGAGGGCGATAGGTCTGGCCGCGCGATTGACACTGAGTGGCAGTTCAAGCACGATCTTCGGGGCTACCAGGCCAAAGCCGTCGAGTCCGTGCTCGATAACGGGGGCGGCATCGTCGGGCTTCCAACCGGCTCCGGCAAGACCGTGACGGCGCTCCGGCTCGTCGACCTGATCGGCCAGGACGCCATCGTCTTCGTTCACACCAAGGAGCTCCTTCACCAGTGGGCCGACGAGGTCCAAAACGCCCTCGGCGTCGAGCCAGGCGTCATCGGCGACGGCGAGTGGTCAATCGGCCCCGTAACAATTTGCACCATGCAGACATTAATGTCGAAGGGCATCCACCGGCTCGACGACCCCGGAGTCCTCGTCTTTGACGAGTGCCACCGCACGTCCGCAGCCGACACGATGAACGAAATAGGCCTCAGCCTCGACGCCGAGTACCGGATCGGCCTGTCGGCCACACCGTGGCGTAGAGTGTCGGGCGCGGAAATAAAAATCGAAGGCGCAGTAGGCGCCGTCGCGCACGAGGTAACGGCCGAGCAGCTTATCGACGACGGGTTCCTCGCCGAGCCGACCTTCAAGACACTCGAGCACGACGGCCCAGTGCCGATGTCTGGCGAAAAGTACCACGAGGCATACGAGCGCTGCATTGAGCACTCCGACGAGAGGAATGATGCGATCGCCGACGAGGCCGTCCGGCTCGCCAGAGCCGGCTACAACGTGCTGGTAAACGTCGACCGCGTCGACCAGGGAGCCCAGCTCTCAAAGGCCGTCACTCAGCACCTCGGCAGGCCGCGTTCGGCAGAATTCCTTTGCGGGTCCGACCCAACGAGCCGGCGCGAAGACGTTCTCGGCGAGTTCGAGAACGGCGACACCGACGTCCTCGTCAGCACCCTTATCAAAGAGGGCGTCGACATACCGGCCATTGACGCGGTAATACTGGCCCACGGCGGCAAGTCTGACATTTCGACGCTGCAGGTCATCGGGCGCGCTCTCAGAACCGGCGGCGGCAGGGACCACGCCGTCATTGTCGACGTCCGCGACGAGGGCGGTTTCTTTTACCACGCTCACGCCGAACGGCAGCGGACTATGAAGGAATACTACGGGGCGTACGGCCCCGGAGGCGAGCTGTCTCGCGAACCGCCGGCCGACCCGGAGCCGACGCGGTCCTCCCTGTCCGAGCCGATGTCCGACGAGGAAATGGCCGAGATGGAGGATTGGCTCGACGGCATGGCCGACTGAGCTCGCAACAAAAAGCTACTTATACCCGTGCTGCGTTTGTTAGGATGCAATGAGTCAGAAAGACTATGACGAGACGTACACAAGAGTCCGGTTCAACGCACAGGTCGGCGACGGCCCCGACCAACGCGGCGACGTAACTGTCGAGGTCCAGGCCACGATCGACGAGGGCTCGGCCTCGACGGTGTCGGCCGAAGCGCGTGAACAACTCGACGACAACGTCGAGCACCTCCGGGCGGTCCTGGGTCTGGACGAATGACACTCGTCTACGCCTCGCCGGTCGGCGAGCACCGGCACAGAGATAAGAACTGCGCGGCAAACGACTCCGGCGCTTGGCCAGTCCTGCGGATGAGCGATCGCGCGGCCTCGGCGAAGGACCTTGGCGAGTGTCCGATGTGCATGTCGCAGCAATCCGAGCGACCAGGCTTCGGCCTTGGCATGGCTGTGTCAGACTTCAAAACCGGCGAAAAAATTTGTGCCAGGGTGTCGGCCCAGTGGTTCGCCGGATTCGTCGAGCGCCGGTACGTCGAACCGGAAGACGGCGTGGCCGCCAGGGCCGTTTGCGGATCCGACCAGGGTTACGAGTTCCACGTCGAAAAGACGGACTCGGGCCGGACTCGCGTTGTAAAGATGTCTGGCGGCCGCATAACCGCCAACGTTTTGGAGCTTTTGAGGTCGAAACGATGACTCAAATGTGGATCGGCGTCGATCTTTTTGACCTCTGCGACCAGCACCTCCCCGGCGATTGGTGCAAAGACTGCACGCACAGATGACCGGCTGCGTGAAGTGCCTGGAGACCGGGTGCGTCGAGCACTTTACCGGCGGCGACGAGCATTGGCGGAGCAGGTGCGAAGAGTGCGGCCACGAGTGGGGGCCCTTTGTCACGTCCTCAATGCTGGACGACGAACCCGACGAAGAGCCGTCCGGCCAGTCCGGTCTGGGTGACTTCGCTTGAGCCGGGCAACGGACCTCACGGACTTCGGTCTCGACGACCCGGATGAGCTGGACCTGCGCGACTCGCTCCTCGAGACCGCTCGCGATAGGTGTCGAAGGGGCGTCCTCGCCGTGGCCGTCGAGGAGTCCTGGGACGTCGACGGGCCCGCCGAGATACTTAGGACCGCGAGAGACCGCGCGATCGGCGGCCCGTGGGAGTCGACCGTCGATGCCCCCTTCGACGATAACGCGACCGTGGACCAGGCCGCGGGCGTGGCCGGCGCGGCCAAAACGTTTGAGCTATACGGCGGGTCGATGTTCCACGTCGAGCACGAGAAATCATTGCTGCTGCGCGGACTGGCGGACCCGGCTGACTGCGAGCACGTCAATCCTGATTACGTGCTCGGGCGAGAGGACTCTTAAGCGCCAGGCCCCGAGTACTGCCTTACGCACGCAAAAATATTTGTCGATGACGGCACAGTGCCGTAGGCCTACAGATTTTTGGTGTATTTACACCCTGCACCGCCTTCCCAAGTCGAGCACGCCAGGAAGTCGCCGTACTTGCCGGAGCGCTCGCACAGGACGCCCTCACCGCACTCGGGGCAGGTCCCGTGATTGTATGCGCGCCAGTTGGCGTACGCGGCCTCCAGCTTCGACATCAGGTTTTTGCGCCAGGTGTCGATGCGCAGCGTTTTGGTTTCGCCGCCAATTGGGCCGTCTGCCGTTTCGGACCAGATCACAGTGCGGATAGCGTCCTGTCCGTATCCGCGCGAGTTTTCGCCCTCGATGGTCGAAAAGACGCGGACAGACAGGTCGTCCGAGGGCAGGGGCAGTTCGAAGACTCGCTCCGAAGTGTTGTCGCACTCGACCTCCTCCGCGGCCGGGGGCAGGAAGTCGATGAATTCGTTGATGCTGATTGTCGTCGCCGTCGTTCCGCGGGTCTTTGCGCTCATTGCATATGTAAATATGCTACGTGGCATTATAAGTGCTTCCTATTGTCTACAAGACGCTGAGCAGTAAAAAGTAATAAACAAACGCATTTAAAGTATAAATAATAAATAACTATTTATTCATCGAGCGCGAATATTTTTATAAGTGACCCGCGACGACTGGCGCTCGGGGGAAAGTATCGAGCTGACCGAGGAACAATTCGTGCGAGCCGCTGAGTTAGCGTATCGTCGGGATGCTTCATTCCGTAGCCCTGGAGGCCCAGATTCAAATCTTTTAATGCACATGCGAGGAGTGATGGGCGAGCTTGCAGCGGCTCAAAGTTTTGATACAAACATAGATTCTACTATTTACCAAGGTGGCGACCAAGGCTGGGATATTATTTATCGTGGGATAAAGTACGACGTAAAGACAACAGCGCATGATCCACCGAACTTAATGGTATCGCCACATCAGCTTGGACGCGCTGACGCATATTTGTCGGTTCATATAGAAAGCAATATCGCCACCCTTGTCGGTTCCGCTACTTCTGCTGATGTCAAGCAGCTCGGTCATAAATGTGCCGGTTGCTTTCGCGTCAAAGTGGCGCAACTCGACCCCTGGCCTGTACGAGGATAATACAAGCGACTCCAGGATCAGGTTGACTCCGCGCTCGGCCGGTCGGACGGGAATTAGGGCCGTCTAAAACCCGATATTCTGGACCCTCGAGCTTCGTACGCCGGTTTATTTTTTCGTATAAAGTTTCAGGCATCCGGAGGTAAGTCCGACCGCCGAGACCCCTATACCCGGAGCGTCCGGGACAGCCTTCCATATCGAGCAGTAAATGCAAGTACTTATTAAGCGGTACTGCGTATGTATATATGCAATGAGCAAAACAAAAACGCGGACGGCCACGGTAATGGTAGAGCGTAACGACGAATACGAGCAGTACGACATAGATGCGGTCGCCGCCGTCGTATCGAATCCTCACGGGGAATTCCCGACCGACATACTGGACGCCGCCAACAAAGCCGTCCGCAAAAAATGGGGCAAAGCGAATATAAAAGACGGCGTCTCGCGCCCAGTCGGAATGGTGGAATACACCGCGGACGAAGTAGTGTCTGTAACAGTTAGCGCGCCAAGCAAACTGTAGACGACCCAAACAACAACACTTATTATGCAGTGTTGCGTATGTAAATATGCAATGAGCGACAACGACAGCGAATTTGACGACGAAGTGCTGGCCCAGCAAGAGATTGTTCGGCACAGTGGTGCAATCAACATGTTCGACAAGTCCGGCGTCCAGCGTTTGGCCCGCGAGCAGCTCGGGTTTGACGAGCTCGCCGACTTTATCGAGGGGGCCTCTTCAGAGGAGTATATCGCAATGGCCGAAGAGGCCGCGGACCGATGAGCCTCCCGTCTGAGAGCGACCGCGTGGAGCTCGTACACACCGACGACCCGCACACGTCTCTGTTGCCCAGTGACCGCGGCACCGTCACCGGCCTCGGCGAGACGCCTGACGGCACGAGGCAATTATGGGTCGACTGGGACGACGGGTCCAGCCTTGCACTTCTTGTGGGCGTGGACAAGTTCCGTACGATCGATGAAAAAAGCTAATTAAAATGAGCGACTTTGCCCGAACCAAAGAGTGCCCGTGGTGCGACAAAATAATGGAAAAAACCGAGGTAGATATATTCGAGTGCCAAGGCTGCGGCATGATAATCGACGAAACGATTGGAAAATAGCCTGCGGTTGCGGCTTTTAGAAGTATTTATTATGCAGTGCTGCGTATGTTTATACGCAATGAGCGAACACTACATTCGCATTGGGCCAAACGGGCCCGACGACGGCACGACCGACGAGCCCGGCGACGTCCACGTCCACCGGCTCTGGGGCCACGCTCGCTACGGCATGAAAATCGGATTCGACCTGCCGGCGCCTTGGGAGGATGAAGCCGCCACCCGTGAGCTGAAGGAACGGCTTGACTGGGACTCGACTCATCGGAGCTTTAACTCCGCCGCCGGCGACGAGTGGGAGTGCGACGCGGACGCCATCAACGAGTTGGTCCGCGAGATGACGGACGCCGGGTACGTCGTTACAGTCGAACTGGGCGTGGCCCGGAAGCTGGAGCGTCAGCACGGGATCCGGTTCCTGCCGGAGCACCGCGACTGAACAACAACACTTATTATGCAGTGCTGCGTATATTCAAATGCAATGAGCGAAGCACCAAACGCCGCAGAAGTTGCAGAACAAATCGCCGAAGAAGACATGCTGGCCGACGTCACGGTCACGGTCGCCGAGGACGATATGTTGTTCCTATCGCCGACGGAGACGTCAGGCGCAGTCAGGGTCAAGGAGGCCGACGAGATCCTGCAGGCCGCCGGCTTTACTCTGGGATACGTTGTGCTTGACACCGGCACGCTGCAGTACAAGCAGGGCTGAGGCGAATCGCGGACAAACAACAACACTTATTATGCGGTGCTGCGTATATTCAAATGCAATGAGCACCACTGAGATAGAGGTTGAGTCGGACGCCGAGGCGGCCGACATGCTGATGTGCATGGACATGACATCGCCAGAGCTGCGCAAGCTGGCCTCCAACGCGGGCGTCAGCCGAAAGCGCGGTGACACCAAGAGAAAAACCGCCGAGCGCATCGTCGCGCAAGACCCGGCCCTGACGGCAGCCCTGATCGAAAATAATATGGACGTTACCGCGGCGGCGTTCCGCGAACGCCGCCAGGTCGGCGAGAGTCGTATTTCGCTAAACGAGGCCATGACGCGCGCCCGCCACGAAGGCATGAAGTCTAAGCTGCATTCGCTGAAGGTCGCGACGATAGGCCTGACGTCGCACGAGGTCTGCGTCAACTGGGAGTACGGTTCCTCAGTCGACGACGGCTCCTCCAGCGTCAACAGCAAACGCGGAAACCAACCCGGCGTCACGTCCGTCATCGTCCAGAAGCGCGACGACGTCGATATGCACTGGGCCCTGGACGCTCGCGCCCACTTCATCCTGACGGCCCACGGCCGCTGTGTCATGGCCGAGGCCGACGAGACGACGTACATTGAGCGTAACACGACTGATCCGTCCATGCAATGGCGTCTGGCCATGTCCCGTGTTGAGCAGTTTTACAACCCGGACGCCTAAACAGCAGCACTTATTATGCGGTGCTGCGTTGTATTCTGTATGAGGGAGCTACAAGACATAGCGACGATAGCCCGCGACGAGTTCCTGGGCGCCTGGGACGAATCGGGCCGCAAGGGCAACGTCTTTGACCACCACGGCGACGACCTCGCGCATATCAATCACATCGCGGAGGGCGACTACGGCGTGCGCGACCTGGACCGAGACTTGCTCATTCGCCTGTACAACGCCGCAGCCGAAATGACCCGCGACAACATCGACGTCCGGGCGCCGACGCCAGAGCTTGATGTGCTGGTTGCGGCGACAATATACGTCGAAAGCACCGGCGGGACCGGCGACACAGTCGACAAGATCGTCGACGGACACACCTCGAAGCAGCTTAGGTCGATGTGCCCGGATTTCGACGTCTGTAGGCCAAGGGGCGCCACGAAGCGCGAGGCCGCCGAACTTCTCGCCAAAGCCGAACCCGAGTGGGCCGACGACATCGCTCAATTGCGTGAATAGGAGTATTTATTATGCGGTGCTGCGTAGTATTTTGTATGAGGAACACTAACTGGACCTGCCCAGACTGCGACGATGAGCCCGATGACTACGACCCACACTTGGGCCTGCACCACTGCCCCACATGCGACTGCTGGTTTTTGAACGACACTAAATTTGCAGAGCCCGACGACGAGTCGTCAACAGGCTACGCCTACGTCTGATTAGGCCAAGTGGCCCAGCTCTCGCATCGTTGGGCCGCCCGCACAAGGCTTGGTAGACGCGAGTCTCATTAGCTCCCTGTTTTCGCCGTACGTCAGCGTCGGGTCAGCGACCGCTTCCCAGTCCGTCACGCCGTACTCCGAGGCCGCCCCCTTTAGCGCCATCCACTCGATAACGGTCAGCCCGTGGTCGCCGTACTGGTTGCGGATTGACAGCCGGCGGAGCTCGCCCCGGTCGAGTGGTATTTGCGGCATTTGGCGGTCATCGCGGCGGCGTGTCCAGCGAGTCGAGGCCGCACGCCTGGCACATTTTTGTTTTCCTGACGGCGAGCTCTCGTACGTATCGCTTTGCCCCGGTGTACGGGACAAACGACGGGCCGAGGCCCTCGGGCATCACGTATCCGACGACCACACGGCCGTTGCAGTCCGGGCAGTCACGGCTCACAGCTGCTGGACCTCGGACAGGACTTGGCTAAGCCTCGACTCGCCGGCAGTGGCCCAATACTCAGCAAGCTCACGAAAGCGCTCGAACTCAAACGTCGCACCGGCCGCAGTCTCGTGTCCGCCGCCGCCGAGTGCCTGCGCCACCTCGTGACAACGGTCGAAGGACCCGTCGGTGGAGTGCGAGTAAATGTGGACCGATGTGTCGGTACCGAGCACGAGCGCCACGTCTAAGTCACGCTTGCCCTCGACTAACTCGTTGCCGACCTCGGACGTCCGGCTCGCTCGGGTGTAGGCGACGCCGACGTCGAGCGGCCGGTCCGAGCCGTCAATACGGTACTGGTCGGCGGTGCGGACCGCCTCCGCCTCGAGGCGTTCTTGTTCGGCGATCCACTCGTCTACGGCCTCGCCAGCCTTGCCCTCGGTGGGGAGCTCGCCGCCGAGGATCGAGTTGATGTACATCTGATCGTCAAGGGCCTGTGCCGCAGCGCCGAGCTCTTTTGACCCCTCGATGTTGTGGACCCACATGTCGTGGTCCTCAGTTAATGTCGAGACTTTTTCGAGGAACTCAAGCTCGCCCGACGGAGCCGAGCCGTGAGCGAGCTCGCGGTACAGGATGGTGGTCGCGCACGTGGACTCGTCGATCGTGGCAACCCATCCTGAGGATCGCATTTGCTCAAGGTCTTCGTTGGCCCACTGGTGATGGTCCCACCAAAAAGCAGAATCGGCCGACGCACCGATAACGTCGAGGAGGGTCTTGTCGACCTTGACCCCGAGGTCAGCAACGTGAACATCAATGCCGGTGAGGTCCTTGTTCGCCAGAACTCTAAGGGCGTCCTCGAGGCCGAACGGCTCGTTGTGACCGACATGAACCGAAGCCCCCGGCTCCGCGTACGAAGCATGGATCATCGAGGCCGACCCGAGCCCGTCTGCGTCGTTGTGGGTAATTGCGACAAATTGCGGGCCGGAGTCGACCGCGTCGATAAAGTCCAAGCGGCGCTCCTCGAACAGATCGGACTCGGGCCTGGTGTCGCTCGGCGTTGGCGTCTCGGCGAAGTCCTCAAGGTCGACCAGGCCGGGGTCGGTAAGGTTTAGCGGGATCATTGGCCGTACTCCTCCGTGGCCGAGGAACGAATTTTTTTCGCGGTCGACGGACCGACTCCACCGACTTGCTGGAGGTCGTCCTCAGTTGCAGTCATAACGTTTTCTACCGTGTCAAAGTATTTGAGCAAGTCGCGAGCCGTTTTCGGCCCGACTCCCTCGAGCCCTTCGACGACGTAGCGGGGCATTTCGCCTTCCGGCACCTTTGCCGGATCGCGCACGGCCGAGACGTCGGGGCTGACCGAGGGCGTGTCCAGCGACTCCAGGACGACCGACGTGTGCTCCTCGTCGAGCGTTGTCATTGTTGAAACGCCCATTTTAAACGCCCCCGACAGGTACTTCTGCAGGGCCGTCGTGTCTACCTTTGAATGCCGGGTTGCCTCGGACATCGGCCCCTCGATGAGCAGCACCGGCTCCTTGCCCAAATCCTCGGCCGCGGTGACAAGTCGCTGCAGCTGCATGTACAAGTCGTTTTCGTTGTTGTACATTCGCGCCGGGAGCTCGGCCCAACGCTTGCGCTCGACAATGAAGCCGCCGGCGACGTAGTCGGCGCCGAAATTGGCCCCGTACTCGACGTCGGTGCAGTTGCGACGAACCGCGCGCGTAACGGCCCCCTTTTCGGCTTTGTCGGCCAGCATTACAAATTGACCTCCGTTGCAGTAATCATGCAGCTAATTGTACGCGCCCCCGCAATATAAAGGCGTTCAACGCGACCGCCAACGCAGCAAACATAAAGACTTATAATACTACGTGGTGTATATACATATGCAATGAGCGAACCAAAAGCCGACCTGTCTGGATGGGATTTGCACTACGATGACGTCGCCGAAGCCGCAGAGCCCGGCGACGAAGTGACAATGTACAACGAGAAAAAAGCCTCGCGCGGTTTCCACAAAAACCGCACGTTCGAGTACACAGCGACCGTCGAGTCAGTGGGCTCGCGTAAAATGACACTGGACGACGGCACCAAGATCGAAAAGTCGTCGTTGGACGTTGTCCGACGCACTTCAACCGGGGCAGGCATCGCGTTAAACCGCGTCGTCGTCCGTTAAGCCAACATTGAGTCGTCGCCCGTTGGCTCAGTAAAGTTGCTGTACTCCTTATTCGGGCTGGTGTTAGGGCAGGCCGGGCACGCTCTCGCCTTTCCAGTCTCAGGATCGGACATTACGCGGTGGTACAGCTTCGACACAGTCCTACCGCAGTTTCCACATTCTGGCATATAACGATACATCGACCCGCGGGCTTATAATTCCTCCCGTGCTTAGTCGTCGGCCGCAGCAAAGGCGTCCAGGCCCGTCTGCTCGCGTGAGTCAGGCTCCACGCCGATTGACTCCATAACTGTGCAAAACTTTTCGTCCCAGAGGTAGCTGTAGTGCACATGGTTGAGGGCTCTGCCCATTTCGCCGTTGTGCACCCAGGTCCAGTCGTTGGTGTTGTGACCAAACTTGATGTAGCCGACCTTATCGCCGACGTGCACTTCACCGCGCCCAAACTCCTCGCGGATGGCCGTAGCAGCCCTGACGTGCAGCGGCGGTGTCGCGGCCTTGTACGCCGACACGCTTTTGCCGAGGCCTTTGTTTGTCGCCATGTCAGCGTCTACTTCGCCCGCGAACAGCCGGTCCTTGTACTTATCGACGATGGGCCCGGTTGGCTCGTCGTAGCAAACGGCGTGCATGAGCTCTTTTTGCAGCTCGCGGCAGGGCTTTGGGACGTCGTTTTGCCTCGCCTCGATGCCTTTGTATTTTACCTCGTCGACCCTGTCTCCGCCGTCGTAAACGACACGCCCGAAGTACCGCTTTTTCTTGTCGGTCTGGTGGAACTTGTCCCAAACGTAGTCGACGTCCAGCTCAAGGAGCGAGCCGTTCGCGTTACGCTCTACAGTCGCCCAGCGCTGAATTTCCGCCTCGATAGCGTCGGCGACCTCGTGCGCGGCCGAGACCTTGCCGTCTAAGTCCTCGGGGACGGCTCCCGTGTCGAGCTCGACCATTACTGAATCAGTGTCGCCGTAAAGCACGCGCCTGATAGAACCGTGCTCGTTAGAGACGCGCTCGGCAATCCGTACGAGCTTTTGCCCGATGAGCGTAATGTTCTCGGACGCGCCCGGTAGGTAGTACCGATGGTATGGTGATGCTACAACTCCGAAAATAGTATTGTTAGCCACCTTGACACCCTTGTCGCGCTGGTTGGCTATTTCGTACTCCCGGCTGCCGGTCGGCGCTTCGTTCCGGGCAGACTTCGACTCCTGCCGGATTTTGTCGAGGTCCTCGGCCGCCTCGGCAAGAATCGACTTTTGCACGGTCTCGTCGACGAACACGCCCGACTCGCCGCGGATTATGCGGAATGCGTCGACGTTGAGGTCGGCCGCGTTTTCCGCCCAGGTCCTCGGGCCGAGGTTGAACGCCCTAATAATCGATGGATACATCCCGGAGTAGTCGACGGTTACCACGTCTCGGTGCATGCCAGGCGTTGGGTCCAGCACGTCGCCGCCCGGAAACTCGCCGGTGTCCGAGTACTTGCCTCGGTTGAACATCGGCTGGCCCCTCTTGCGCGCGACCGAAAGAATTTTGGCGTCGACTACCATCCCGATGGCAAGCTTGACGTTACCGTACTTGTCCTCGTAGCAAGTCTCGCCCGGGGGATAGCCGCAAATGTCGCAAATGGTGTGGAGCAGCTCAACGAGGCCGAACTCCTCGTCGAGCTCCTTGACTATCTCGGCGTCGCGAATGTTGTATTTTTTGAGGCGTTTGTCGCCGGACTTCCACATGTCGTACAGCCTGCCAGACCCGGGCTTGACGTCGGTTTTGCCTGCGCCCTCGCCGAGCTCCCGCTCGGCGGTGTCGTCCAGCTTCAGCGAAAGGGTCTCGGTCGGGCGGCCAAGCGTGTCGTAGAGGGGCATAAGGTCGAGCCGCACCCAGCGGGACCAGTCGACGTCGATCCCGTTAGCAAGGCAGCGGTTGTCGACGTACGGAAAGTCGAACCCGATGGCGTTCCACCCGACGATGACCGCGTAGTCGTCGGCAGTTTTGAGAAACCGACGGAGAAGCTCGCGCTCGTAGTCGTCGTCCCAATAAAACTTGCGGCCGTCGCCGTCGACCGCGCCAATCGAAAGGATTCGGGTGTCGGCGTCTTCGGCCTCAGTGAACTCGCCTCGGTCGTCAGTCTCAATGTCAAAATACAGTACCTCGTCGGGGCGAGGCGTGGCAACGGACCAGCCCTCGTCGATTAAGACGTCAGACGCGTGCTCGGTGTCAGCCTCATAGGTGTCGTAAACAACCCTGTCGTCGAAGTCCCTCAAGTCCCAGAAGGTGTCCGCCTCGATTCGCGCATAGCCCTCGGGCGCGTTCGGCGAGGGCCTGACCCCTGAGAGCCGGCAGTGGTTCATTGAGAGGTCGCCTTTTTCGATGAAGCAGTACGGGTCAAACGGGGCATCAAACGTGTCCACTACCTTACCGCCGTTTGGACCTCTTTCGATGGTCGTTACGACCGTGCGGTCATTTTCGAAGTCGGACGATATGTCCAGGACCTCGCGCTCGCTCATGCGTAGACCTCCGGGTCGCATTCCTTGCACGGCCGAAATTCCCAGGCTATCATGACAGCGAGGCGCCTCTCGCCGTGATTGCCGTGTACATACCTGCACCCATCGTCAAAATGAAACGGCGAGTCGCCGGAGGCCTGGGGCCTCATGTACACCCTCTTTTTCGAGCACGCCGGGCACGCCTTCATGCCGCGCTCGATTGCCTCGGAAGCGGGCAGCAGCTCAGGCGCCTTGGGCGCTCGCTCGCAGTCCGGGTCCATGCAAAAAAAGTCGTTGGTCGCGTTCCCGTCCCCTCGTTTTTGTGTGGTTGCCATATGATGGTACAACGAGCCCAGGGGATATAAAGCTTCTTTCGCGACCGGGCTAACCGTCTTCGGACGGCCACGGCTTACAGATTGAATCGCTCGGGTGGATGTGGCCGCAGTCAGGGCAAAATATCACTCTGGTCATTTGGACTGTATTTCCCTGACTCGCCCGAGGGCGAGCGCGTTGATTTCTTCCTCGCTCATGCTGTCCACGCCGACGTCGCCGTCGACCCGGCCCGTCATAAACACAGTTTCGGCGTCGTCGAAGTAGTGGTTGAGCCGGCGCGATAGGTCTGCCACCGCCTCGGGATTTGCGTCCGGGGGGAACGCGAACAAATTAACGACCCCGGGCTCGTCGACGATCCCGACCGCCTGGGTTGCCTCAAATATTTCCTGTTCGGCTTCGGTCATCCGGTCGCTCGGTTCGTAGTCGTTCGTCGTCTGGTTTGTATCGTCGTTGTCTGTCATGTATCAGTATCCAGTATTTCGTAAGAGCCGGCCGAGAAGGCCTGGCCCCTCATGTTCCGCAGCACTCCGTTTTCGTCGGCCTCGGCCTCGACGATCCGGCTGTCGCGCTTACGCTTTACTTTGTACTCCAGCCCCGGGACGCCGTGCAGCAGGCCGATCTTGAAGTCCGGCACCTACATCAGCGCTCCATCACAGTTGTCCCTGTGGCCACAATAGTAGCAACTCCATTTATTGGCCGGATCGGCCGGCGGCTCCTCGTCGGAAAAGAGGTTGCGTCGATGCCTGCGGACCTGAAGCTCGACGTCCAGGAACAGGTTTTCGTCGAGCGGCTGGGCGATGTCGATGGTGTCGAGGTCGTTGCGCTGCATGTACGTCCATCGGCCCGGCGCGTTTAGGGCCCACATGTACCCCCACAGCTGGTGCAGGTGAGAGGCCTTCGGCGAGCCCCCGAGTATCGAGTGGTCTTTGATTGTCTTGGTCTCGATGACTTCCGCGATAGGCGTCGGCTCGCCCGGCTCGAGGTCAACCTCATGGCCGTCGGCGAAGGTCACGCGCCTTTCACCGTTGCCGACGTCGCCGGCTGCGAGCCGGACCTCGTCGACGCCACCGTGCTCGCGCACTTCGTCCATCCAGTTGTCGCGATAGACGGCCCAGTCGGCCTCGCCTGGGATCTTGACGTCGTTGGTAACGATCACCTCGATGTTAATGTCCTGCTCGATTTTTGGAGCGAGCGCGGCAAGCTCCCACGGCTTGTGGTCGTTAAGGTCGTTCTCGGTGAGGTCGCCGTGCCTCCACGCGAGGGCGGCTCCGTACATAACCTCGAAGACCCTGCCGAGCTCGAAGTAGGGCGATGATTCGTCGGCCTGAGGGTTGTTTCGCTCCCACCACAACCGGCGCTGGCACCTGCCGAGCTCCGACGTGTGTATTTCGCCGTCGACGTCCTTGAACCTGCTGTCGTCGGGGCCGCCGCTGGCGTACTTTGCTTCGAGGTAGTCGGTGAATATGTATGATTTGCTATATTCCATTTGTCCCCCAACGCGCCGAATGGGATTCGAACCCACGATCTGCCGCTTAGGAGGCGGCCGCCTTGTCCGCTTGGCCATCGGCGCAATCGCACTGAAACCGTAAAATTTTTTCGGGGCGACCTACGCGGTTTGGCGGACGACACCGTCCTCGACGACGAGGCCTGCAGCCTTGGCCGTCTCCTCGAGGTCGACGCCGAAGCCGCGAACGTCGTTCAACATGTCCTCGGCATTGTCGACTGGCATTTCGCCGTTCTGCATCTGGATTAGGTCGAGCAGGAAGTCCGCCGCCTCGCCGCGGTCGTTTGAGCCGCCAGACGATACGCCTGAGGACCCGCCCGACGATCCGCCGGCCGAGTAGGGCTCGGTCATGCGGTTGTCACCGGTGGCGCCGTTGAAGTCATCGATGAGCGACTGGATTTCGTCGGCCTGGTCCGACTCCTCCCAGGTGCTTTGCTTGATAACGCCGACCTTGTAGGTGTTGGCCGCGTTTCCGCTGTCGGTGCGCTGGAGGCCCTCGTGACGAAGGTTCACCAGGTCGCCAAGCTCCGCGGACTGGAGGCCGCTAAGAATCTGGACGTGGGTCTTTGTGCAGAGCGCCGTACCCTCCTCGAAGTCGCCGCGCCCGACCGACAGGATCGTGTAAATTGGATCCGGGACCTCGCCTGCGTCAGTGAACTGCTCGGGCGCGGAGTGGATTTCCACGATGACTCCCATGAGGTGTGCGCCCATTTCGTCTGGCACCCACCAGTCCTGGTAGTCCTGGCCGATGGATGGCTGTTCGCTGGTTTCGTCGAGCTGGTCGAAGATGCTGCCTTCGTCGCTGTTGTTTTCAGACATTGCAATCTATACTATGCAGCACGTGTATATAAGTCCGTCCACTGCGATCGCGGTTAGTCAACGGGAGCACTTATAATGCAACTGCGCGTAGTAATATATGTGATGATGACCTGCCCGACGTGCAACGGTGACGCATTGTTTGACGACTGCCCGGACTGCCACGGGACCGGCGTCGTGCCGGTTAGCGATTAGCCCGGCCCGTGTATTTTGTCGCCCACGACGATAAAGTCGGCTGGGCGTGGCCGTATACCTCGGCGACTTTTGAGCCCAATACGTCATCGTCGAGAAGTCTGAGGTATGTCGCGCCTGCTTTGGCGCGGTACTTGTCTCTAAGGCCCTTAATGTCCACTTCGTGGTACAAGGCAAAGGAGGCAATGTCGTTACGCGACATCCCGAGCCTTGGGGCTACTTGCCTCGCCCTCCAACCCATTCTGCAAAGCCTTTCGAGCTCGAGTGCGCTTTCCTTGGCGACCCTGCCCCTAACGATCGTTCGTTCGTAGCGCGGACAGTCGTCCGCGTGTGCGTTGTCGGCCATGGTGTCAAAGGATCCTTCGCGCGAGTCCCTATGGATCATTTTGCCACACTCGCATTCGACAACAACGTCCGGGTACATACCCGAGTGCATGTAATTTGGATTGACGTACCTGGACCTGCGGTTCGACCCGGATGAGTGCACGTCGTGAAGGGGCCAGCCCCCAGCGAACTCAACGACTTCGGGGTGCAACCAGTTTTTGACCTCGTCAACGTTGGTTGCGTCGAAAAAGGCCGCGGTCCTCGGCAGGCCGTCAATCGACTCCCTCAATGCGCTGACTATCTCGGCAGACCGCGACAGCCCGTCCGATTCGTCCACGAGAAACCAGTGCGGCTCGTGCTTCATTTGCGCACGTACTCGTGGAACGTGTACCCGTCCCTGCGCTCGGTGCGATCGATGACCCACTCGCCGTCGCCCCATTCCGGGAATCGCTTGCCGCCCTCACAAGCTACATGGACTCGCGTGAGAAACAGCCTGTCCGCGAGGGGCATCATCTGCGAGTAGACCTCCGAACCCCCGGCCACAAATGCAACGCCCTTTGTTTCATTTGAAGCCAGGTGGAGCGCCTCCTTGACCGAGCCCGCGGTGAGCTCGTCGCCGACCCGGCCCGAACGTGACATGACAATTGGCGTGCGACCCGGCAAGTCGGTTGGAAGTGACTCCCACGTCGTGCGGCCCATTATGACCGGGCTGCCGTACGTTAAAGCGCGAAACCTTTCGAGGTCGCCCGGCAAATCCCAGGGAAGTCCGCCGCCGGGCGCGGATATGTACCCGTTGTCTGATACGGCGGCCACGACCGCCAATTCTATGTGATCCTGCATGCACGTCGTTGGAGCCGACCGCTTATAAAAGCTCTCATGCTGTGATCGTCAACGTACAGGAGGACTTATAAGGAAGCATGGCATAGAATTAGTTGCACATGTCAGAAGCAGAACCAGCGGAACCAGACGCGGACGCAGAGACACCAGAAAAAACGGGACCGTCCTTTAGCGAACAAGTCGAGGACCTAATCGGCGCGGTCGGCGAAGACGAACTGCTCGAAATCGAGGAGCCGGACGCCCTCGAGACCGAGGCCATCAAGCGCGTGGAGATCCGCAACGAGTACGAGCCGGGCGTCGAGGAGCTTGACGATACCAAGGCTACAGGCAATGAGCTCGACCGCCTGTACAACGAGGAGGCCCTCTCGCTGGCGGACATCGGTCGCCTTTACTACACGACCGACGCCACAATCCAGCGCCGCATGGAGCAGCACGGCCTTGAGCGTCGCGGCAACCGCGCCGAACTCTCGAAAGGAGAACTGATTGACGAGCTGCAGGCACTTGCCGTCGACATCAACGACGTCTCCGACTTCGACGAGTTCCAGGAGCTTGCCGAGAAAGGCGAGGCGACCCAGCCTACCACGACCGCGATGACCGAAGAGGGCTCCCACTCGGCCCACACCTACTACAACCACTTCGACTCCTGGGCCGACGCCGTCGAGGCCGCTGGCGCGATGGTCGTCGACGTCCCAGACAAGGACGAAGCCGACGACGAGTAAGCTTCAGTTCATAGCATTTCTTTGAGGCCGCGTGGTCCAGACGGCAGGGCACCGAAGATGCAATTTTCACGCTCATTGCACTGTGTGGTTTGACGCATCTCGGGGGCACGGGTTCGAACCCCGTCGCGGCTTTTCCGACCGTACAACAGTACTTATTATGCAGCATTGCGTTTAGTCATATGCAATGGCAATAATTGAGTCAGGCGATGAAACGCTGATCGTGAACAAGCAAAAAAGATCGCTATCCCTGCAAGTCGAGGGGCGGCTAACACTCGAACGACCCGACGGCACGCAACGAAGCATAAAGGTGAATGCTCGTGCCAACAGCTTTATCGAGGACCAGAACGACTACGTTTACGGCCGGGGTGACGTAACGGCTGAGGGCGCTCGCGTTATCGTTGAAGCAGTCAAGGCGCATGTTGCAAAAAAACCCGACCGCTTTATGTCAACCGGCGACGCAAAATTTGTCGAGGGGTCAGAAGACTTAAACGTCGAAAAATTAGAGGTGTACGAGTCCTCGACTGTGGCAAACATTAGCAAGCCGATTGACCTCAGCTACAACGAGGATTGGCCCAAAGACAGCTCTGACTCGGACAAGGTTCGATGGATCCTCGAAAATGAACCAATGTTTAACACTGACGACATCGTGGGAATGGTCGGCTGTTCACGCTCTCTCGTGAGCGACGTTAAATCCAGAATAGATTGACCCAGACGAGCCCGTTTTCCGGTCGTCCAGACCCCAATATTCCGAGCCCTCGGGCTTCGTACGCCGATCTTATTTTTCGTATAAAGTCTTAAGTGTCCGGACCGAGGTTTCGGCTGTGAGACCCCCATACCGAGCGCGGCCGAGAGAGCTCTCCAAATCGAACAAGGGCCGGACTTATAAGGCGCCGACGCTTATATGGCATCATGCAAGCAAATAACAATGAAAAGCTGCTGCTCGGCGCCGGGTCAGTCGCCGCGCTTTTGTCGCTACTGTTCGTCCCGCCGGTTTTTGGGACCGCTGGGTTTACAGCCGGCGTCGTGTCGGCGATCCTCTACAACACCAAAAGGGGCGTAGCCCTCGCAGTGGCGTCGGTTGGCGCGGCATTTATCGGGATGATGCTCGGCATTATACTCATGCTGTTCCTGTGAACAGCAACACTTATAATGCAGTGCTGCGTAGTATTAAATGCAATGAGCGAAGCAAAATACGTCTGTAAGACCTGCGGAATAGAATGCGTGCACCGCGCCGATAAACCAATGCTGAACGCCGAAGAGCCGTGCGAAGTCGGATCCAAACATAACTGGACCGACGACGACCCGTTAGAGCGCTTGGAGGCGCGCGTTATGGCACACGACTCGATGTTTCGCGTCGACTTGGCCGACAACGAGGAGTGGCAGTGGATAGAAGTCGATGTCTTCGAGGAGGACCGCAGCTTTGGGTCGGAAATGCTGGCCGAAATGGCGAAGCAGGAAGGCTTCGTCTTCTGCGGCCTGGGCGACTACGACGGCTCGGTCCGCTTCAACCGTCAAAAAGACTGATCGCGCGAGGGCGCCGTCAAGACGGATTTATATGCCTGGGGCTCCTCTTTTTAGACACAGCTATTATGGACACAGAAAGACAGAAAACCCCACGGGGCACAACTCATCAAAGTTTCCCCGTGGGATGTATTGAATTATTAGTCGCGCCTGCATATAAAGCCGTCCCATGAGCCGTCGTGAATTTTGGTCCGACTTGCTGTACATTGAGGTTACTACGGGCTCGAAGACGCCCGCAAGGAAGTGGGGCGGGTTTGGCCAGGACCTCGAGTCGGCCGAGCACGTCCACACGGCAGATGACCTTAAGCCGGACCGACGATACGCGTATATCGCACACAGAGACATGGACCTCGGCATTATCGACCTTGACCTGTACAAGGACGGCGCGCCTGATATTGCTGACGTGAAAACCGGGCGCGATCTGCTTCTGGTCCGATCGCCGTCAGGCGGATACCACGTGCCGTTCCTTGCACCGAGGGGTGTGCTCGCCAGGACGAAGTCCGAGGCCAGAGACCTGGACAACGACAGGCCGACTACTATGCTGCAGGTGGCCGACTCGTTTGTTGACCACGTCGACCTCAAGGGCGAACTTGCCGGCGGATACTGCGTGCTGCCGTTCGGCACGGACTACGAGATTACGGCAGGATCGGCCGACGAGCCGCCCGTCCTGACGGATCCAACAGACGAGCGCGAACTGTTTGATCTGCTCAATATCGACGATGAGGCCGTCCTCGAGACGACCGATGTTGGGATCGCCAGGCCAGAGCTCGAAAACGCACCGTCACCGGGCAACATATCGAAAGCGCTCGGCGGCGACTACGTGCCAGGCGAGCGCCACGACCACCCGTTTCACGGCTCGTCGCGAGGAGACAATTTCTACATTTTCCCCGACGACGACTTCTTTTACTGCTACCGACACGAATGCGGAGGTACGCTCCTTCACATTCACGGGATGGAGCAAGGCTACTACAAATGCGGCGATTGGTCCAGGATGGACGCCGGCGAAAAGGCGTCGATCCACAGGGCAGTACGGGGCGAGCAGAGGAAAAAAGGCGAACCGCACGACGACGACGCATACCACAAAAAAGTTGTAGCCGACATTAGCGGCCTGGCAGGCGAACTTAAGGCACTACAAGAATGACAAAACAAAATCATCAAAAACACATAGCTCGCAGAGACACGCAACGATGGCTCGAGGCCTACATGGGCCAGACAGCAAATGAACAGAGAGGATCAGTGCTGACCAACTACCCGAACACAGGCAAGAGCTACGGTTTCACAAAGGCTGCTGCCGGTCGCGACGAGGCAGCCACGATCTTGCAGCCGAACCGCGACCTCAGAGCCTCGACCGCCGCGACCGCCGAGGAAAACTTTGGCGTCGAGGCCGAGGACCTCCCCTCCTTCCCCGAGGAGTCGCCGCTGATGGATGAAGACTCGCCGTGGTATTCAGCCAACGCTGTTGAGTGGTACGGCAGGGGCATGCCACCGAGACTCATTATGCAAGCGCTGCCTGAGGACGAAACCCCGCCGCCAGAGGACGATCCCTACCAACGCAAAATGCAATCGGACATCGACGAGAACGACCTCCTCGTCGGCGACCCGGTCCACGCGTTCCTGAAGCGCGCGGTGCGCGGGCGACACGTGGCGATGGACGACATCGACCCATACTCGTCGTTCGTCACTGAGTACGACCTCACCGACGACCGGGTCAGGGCTCAGGTCATGGAGTACGTCGAGCACCACAGGGCCGATCTCCTCCGTAGGGGCGTTGACATCGACACCTACGACCAGGTTACCCGACCAACGCAGTCCGACGCAAGGGGCCTGCTTGACCTCGCCGTCGAGGAGCCGTCGGCCGAAGTCGTGCCAGAAACAGACCACGTCACCGCCGCCACCAGCAGGATCGTCCGCGTGCTTGCCTCCGTCGACGAAGGGCAGCGTGACGAATGGGTCGAACCGGCCGTCGAGACTGGTGGCAGGGGAACGAAACATACCGCCGCCAGAATCGGCGACCACGTCATTGTGGCCGGCATGCCCCTCGACCTGAAAGACGCACGCTCGCTGCTAATGCTCACCGCTACGCCTGTGCTGCCGGTCTTCGAGCAGGTCTTTGAGGACCTGGACCTGCGGGCGTCGGTCAACAACACCATGACCGTCGAGCAGCGAAAGCGATACTTCGACGAAATGATCGACGCCGACGTTGTGCAGACCACCAAGTCGTCCAGGTTCGTCTCGGGCGGGTCCAACACCAGGCCCAAGAAGTTTAGCATGACCGTCGAGGAGATAGAAAAGCTCCACGGCGAAAAGCCGCTCGTCATCAGCTCAAAAAAGGCCCTCACGGGCGCGCTCAAACCGGTTATCGAAGCGTACAACCTGGACACGGTCAACTTCGCCAGGGCAGTTGGCACCAACGAGTTTGGTGACAGGGAGCTCGCGCTCGTTTGGGGCGCGCCTCACTACGGTGACGACTACGTCGAAAGGGTCGCGGCATTTTGCGGTGACTTTGACGCGGAAGCAATTCGCGAGGATCCGGAGACGGGCGAGCGTGTCGAGACGCACTGGTCTACCGAGACCAGCCAAGAAATTTACGAAAACATGTGCGAGGGCACAGTGTTTCAGGCTATGCTGCGTGTGGGCAGGTCCGCTGAGGGGCGCTCGACCATTTACGTCGAAACTGACAAGATTCCCAACGACGTGCCTCGCCTTGAGCCGAGAGGCGAAGACATGTTTCGCACGCTGTCGGAGGGCGAAAGGGAAGTGGTCAAAGCAGCCGACAACCTCGGGGCCTTTACCGTCCGCGAGCTTAACGAGCTAACGACAACGTCGAGGCAGCAAATTTACAATGTCCTGAACCGTCTCGTCGAAGAGGGCGCCGCCGATATTCTTTCGGGGCGTACAGGCGATTACAACGCCAAAATGTATCGGGTTCACCTCCGGGCCGCAGCTGAGGGGCTTGTCTCTGAAAGTGTAAGGAAAGAGCTTAATGATATTATTATGCAAAAACCTTCCAACTTCCGATGGCGAGAACCCGATATTGCCACGAGGGACCGGGTCTTGCGATGCTCTGAGGGCGCTGAACCGCTTAAGATTGTGCCTGATGGGCCAGATACAGAGCAACTCGACGTCGGAATCTGGCAAACCGGTTAGCAAAAACCGACTCGATATGCCCGCCCCGACAGCTTCGGCTACAACGCGAGGCTGGTTTCGTGGGGAAGGACTAATCTGCCCCGGTCGCGTATGATATATCAATGGAACCGATTCACTGCACGATGGGGGTGACGACGCCGTTTAAGCGGTCCAACCGGCGGGCGCATGGCTAACAGCAATCCGCATAAGGGCGGCAAAGACGAGCCTGACTATGCCGCGATCGACTTGCCGGACCCAGACGAGGAGCCGCACTCGGAGTGGCACTGGTCGAAGCGTCGCGCGTACATTTACCGAGAGTGGCTCGACCACGGGACGCACCAGCTGCTCAACAAGTCGCAGCTGGCGCGCCAGTTCGATGTCAAGCGTGACACGATTTACAAGGACCTGGACCGGATCGCCAGTTTCGTCGAGGAGAACATGGCTCGACACCACGGCGCCGAGTCGACCCAGGTGTTCCAGCGCGTTGTCGCTGAGCTCCTTGACGCCGAGGAGTGGGAAAAGGCCGCGAAGGTCCAAAACACGATGAGCGACTGGCTGGAGCGCAGGGGCGCAATCGACAAGGAGCCGGACAGGGTGGAGAAGCGAGTGCAGGCAATGGACATCGACGAAGCCGACATGGACTTCGTTGACGACGTGTTTTAATCATGCCGACTGACAAAAAGACAACAGTACTTTACGGTACGTACGACGGGCTCACGTCACTGTCACCGTGGACCGACGACGTACCGGATAAGATTGACGACAAGTATCGACAGGAATACAAGGCGGGCTACGTAACCGGGACGGCGATGCAAATCTTGCTTATCGTCTCGCTGGCCCTCGCGTTCGGGCCCGAGGCGATCCCGTCGGAGGTGGCGCCGTGAGCGCTATCGGCCACGCGAAACGCGTGCCTTGGGACGCGGTCGTTAAGGTTATTCGGTCCTACCGACGGATGTTCCCGATCGACTTCGACTGGGAGTCGAGGCCGACGCTCGACATCGAAACGACCCACGATGAGCTCGACGAGCGGTTTCGGTCCGACGGCTTTGAGGGAACGATCTACACCGTCAAGTACAAGGGCGAGGTGCTCAACATGCGACGGCCCAGCGGAACCGACGACGAGGGCAGGGCCAGGGAGCTGCATCTTCGCACGCGTGACCATCCCGAGCTGGACGGCCACGTCCAGCTCTCAGCGCACGACGAGTTCAGCCGGTTCGAGGAAAAGCGGCTGCACGTCGAGTCCAAGGGCATGGAGTGGCTGACCGAAGACGAGCTCCGAGGGCTCGTCGAATGAGCCCAATCGCCGAGGCCTTCGACGAGGTCAGGCGATTTCACGTCTACGACCACGATCGCGACAAGTGGGCCATGAGCGGTGCGTCATTCCCGGGAAAAGGCTGCGTGGTCTCGCACGTCGAGAACCGGGGCATCGACCAGTTTTCGAACCCGGAGCTGTTGGTGGAGGGCCAGGACTCTTTGACGCTAGTCTGGGAGGACGGGCCCGACTCGGACCTTAGGACCGAGGCAGTGGACATCGAGACGTCTGAGGTGGCTGCGAGAGCCGTCATCGAGGATTTGGCCTACCGGCTTAGTGTCGACCCTGACCGACTCAAGGTTGTCTCCATCGAGGCCCCAAACATTGTGAGGTACTTCCTTATCGCGCCGGACGACTTTGTCGGGGGCAATAACTTAATTAATCTCAGCGACGACTTTACTCGCGAAGAGCTTGTGCACGCGATCGACATCCTTTGCAACGTAAACGCGACCAATTGGCCGAAGGGCCGGCTCGTGCAGGCGCTCATATCGGCAATTGAGGACGGGGCGTTTGACCGGTCCGACATCGAGAGCGTCGTAAGGGGGATGGAAAAATGAGCTCTGCGGCGGAGGCGCCCTCGGCGAGGATGGCGAGGCTCGTCAGGGAGCGGCCGCTGTGCCACCCGGGCGTTTTCGCACTTTACGCCAGAGACTATGAGTACGCGCCCCCGCCGCACCTCAGGCAAATTTACGGCCAAGTATTCAACGGTTTGGAGCGGGACGGCCTGAAGTACCTCTGCCACCTTAAGCCTCGTGAGCACGGCAAGTCCGACGCCGGGACCGTCGACAACGCGTCTTGGCGGGCCATGAGCGACTCGTCCTCAAGGACGCTCATTATCTCCGAGGGGTCGACGCTCGCCGAGAAAAAGCTCGAGCAGGTGCGATCAATCGTCGAGCGGTTTGGGCCCGAGTTCGGCGTGACGATCAAAAACAGCAACAATAACGAGCTCAGGCTGCACAATGACGCCAACCACGGAGACGCGACGGTCGAGGCGGTCGGGTTCGGATCGAAGGTCACTGGCGGCCACTTCGACCTCATCATTTTCGACGACCTGGTCGACTGGCCGAGTCAGCGAACCGCGGCAAGGCGCGACAAAATCTGGAAGCAGTTCCAAAACCTGCTGAACCTCGGCAGCGAGGGCGAGACCGTATACCTCGTGCTGGGGACGCGCAAGCACAACGAGGACTTGTACTCGAACCTGATTGCCAACCCGACCTGGTACACTGTCGAGGATCAGGCCATTTCGGACTGGTCGATCGTCGAGGACAAGGCATACGACCTCATCACCAAAAACCCCGAGACGGGCGAAACAAATCGCTACTCGGCCGATCGGGTGCACGAAATTGGGCGCAACGAGGCCATACTCGACGCAGAGCCCCACTACGACGTCGAGGTGCTCTGGCCGGAGCGCTGGCCCCTTAACAAGCTCCTCGTCGACATGCACGCCGGCTTCGGCCAGACGCAGGGCAATCTCGTCTGGAAACGCGAAAACCAGAACGACGCCGGTGCGCTGACGGGCCAAGTGCTCGGCGAGGACATGCTTCGGTTCGAGGACGACATGGGCTCGTCGTCGAGGTTGACCTGGTACGCTGGGCTGGACCCAGCGGTTGAGGCCGACGCTGAAAAGGCCGCGACAAACGATACTGACTACTGGGCCCTCGCGGTACTCGCTCACGACGCAGCAAATTCACTGACGTACGTCGTTGACGTCCATCGGCGCAGGGGCATGACGATGTCGAGGGGCATCGACTGGGCCAACCGGATGATCCGGGATCGCGACGGGCTCACTCAGCTGCTCGTCGAGGACCAGCAGGCCCAGCGCTGGTTTGTTCAGGAGGCGAGCGACAGGGGCATGCGGGTTCGAGGCACTTCGTCGAGCGGCGACTCGAAGGAGGACCGGATCCTCCAGATGTCGTCGCGCTTTGAGTCCGGCCGGGTCGCCCTGTACGGCGAGCCCGGCGACTGGACCAGCTTTGTCAACGAGTGGGCTGCGTTCCCGACCGGCGACCACGACGACAGGCTCGACGCCGTAGAGATTGCGCTCCGCGGTATCGGCAATGAGACCAAGTCCGGCTTCGGGACGCACGACATTTCGGACCTACCGATGTGATACAATGATGGGTAACAAATACGACGTAGACGGCGAGGGAACGAACGAAAATACTAACGAGTGCGACGACTGTGGCGACAAGTACGAGGAGCCGCTTGGCTTGAAGGCCGACGGCGGGACGTGCCCGTCGTGCAGTGGGGGAATAATCGGATGAGCGGATCGCAGCAATCAATGACGAGGACCGACCTCAACGACGGCTCGTCTGTCCTGGTTATGCCGTACGACGACGGCCTTATGGAAAAGGCCGTTACCGACAGGATCGACAAGCGCACGGCCGACACGCCCGATCCGCACTCGGGCTCGGACGGGGACAAGCAGGGTCGAAGCGCTGGCCCAATCCTCCGCTTCAATGAGCTGTTTACCGAGCTCGGGTCGACGTACCTCGAGGCGATGGGGCTGGACGGCTTTGAGTCGGCCAAGGCAATTCAGAAGCGTCGCACCGAAATCTACCGGAACAAGTTCCCGCTGATCCTGCCCCGGTTCACTCACAAGTGCGAAGACTGCGGTGCCGAGTACGATAACATCGTCGACGAGTGCTCGACGCCCGGCTGTGACTCGACCGAATTCCGGGAGCCCGACCCCTCCGAAAAAATGCGCGCCAAAAAGTTCTTCGAAAAAGTCAACCGCGAGGGCCAGTCGCTCAGGGACGTCATGCAGGAGTCTGAGGCCGACCACAGCCGGATCGGGGTCGCGACAATGGTGGTCAAGTGGGACTACACAATCGCGACCGGCGACACGACCGTGCTCGGCCAGCCCGTGCTCGAAAGGGGCGAGGTCGTCAGGCGCGAGCCCAAGGAGATACTCCGGGCCGACCCGAAGCGCCTCGTGCCCGTAACAGACGAGGACGACAGGATCGGCGGCTGGAAGTGGACGTGCCCGGTGCATCGCAAAGAATCGCTGTTGGACGGTCCAGGTGAGTGCGAGCACTGTGGCGCCGACCTTCAGGAAGTCTTTTACGTGGAGCGCGAGCACGTTCGATCGGGCGGGGCTAAAAAGTACTACTTCGACCACGAGGTCATCGACTGGGCGTTTTTCTACCCTCGACACCACGGCCTCGACGGGCTCAGCCCGATGCACCACATCTGGTCGAAGCAGGCGATCCTGCACTGGATGGACGTGTACGCGGGGGCGTACTACGATCCCAACAGCAAAAAGTACCCCAACAAGTTCATGGTCGTGCACACGACCAACGCCGACGCCTGGGAGCGCAATTTCGAAAAGTCCGAAGACGAGGCCGACGAAAATCTGTACGCCAACAAGATTATGGTCAACGAGTACGCGTCGGACAGCCAGTCGACGCCGGACTTGCAGGTCGTAGACATGATGGACGACGAGCTGCTCGGCCAAAGCGAACAGCACAAAAAGTCGTTTAAGTCCGACATCCGGACGCAGTTTGGCGTGACGGACGTTTTTGATTCGGAGTTGTCGGACTCGGGCGGGCTGAACAACGAGGGGCTGCAGCTTGAGGTAACGGACCGACACGTCGCCTCGGCCCAGCGCGACCTCACGTCCGGTCCGCTCGACGAGCTCATGAAGCTGCTCGGCTTCGAGGACTGGTACGCGGCGTTCATACCGGCTCAGGACCGGGACGTTGAGGCGCTGGAGAAGGCCATTAAGGTCGGCGAGGACGCGGCAGGGGCCGGGCTCGAGGCCAGGCTCGCAGACGGTGAGGTCGAGGTCGACGACGGGGACTTCGAAGCGCCTGAGGACGAGGGCGGCATGGGCGGATTGTTCGGCGCGAAAGACGACCCGGACGCGGAGCAGTCGGACGACGAGGACGTCGAGGGGGCTGGTATCGATTTTAGCGACGAGGAGCTCAAGCAGGCGGCAGAGTACCTGCACGACGGCCTCGAGCACGTCGTGTGGTCCGAGGGCGAGGAAAAAGGCGACGGATTCTGGGCCGACCTCGACGAGATACCCGAGGCCGTAAAGGCCCTGATCGAGAGGGTCATCGGCGACGGAGCGGTTTTCGACGACTTTGAGGACGTCGAGGTGCCGGACGAAGTCAGGGAGTTCCTCGAGGAGCGGCTGACGCGGCCGGACGGCTGGTCGCTAACTCGGTTGTCCAACGAGTTCCGGGACCAGTTTGGCGTCGCGCCGGAAAAAGCCGAACAGCTCGTCAGGACCGAGACAGCCAGCGTTCTCAACCGCGCGACCGAGGAGGCGTACCGGGACCTCGGAGCGACCGACGACGCCGTGTTCCGATGGATCGGACCGGACGACCACAGGACGACGGAGGCGTGCGAGTGGCTCAAGGAGCAGACCGCCGACGGAGTGACGATGGACCGGCTCATCGAGCTCCAGCGTGAAGCGCAGGCGAAGTTTTTCCCGGGACTCGACCGCTTCCGGCGACACGTTGTCCATCCGAATGAAAGACACACGTTCACCGAGGCGTTCCCTGCGAGCAAGGCCGACTTCCCTGGCGCGGCTGGGCCCATTAAGTTTGAGGTCGATGCTGTGCCCGGTGGACTGAGGGTGACGTCGTAGGGCCGGTGCGCCCCGACGGAAACACTCTTCTGCCCCGGGCGCGAACATATATTTATGACGGGGGCACATCCCATTTGACGTACTTCGAAGGCGCAGCCGGGGTCGCCGACGACCACGTCCTCGAGTGCGGCTGCAATCTTGAGGCCGCTTCGGTCGGCGACCTCGCCGACCGGCTCGAGGCCGAGGACCGATGGCACGAGCTTTACGACGTGTACGAGCGAGTCTCGACCGACTACCCGGCCTGCGACGACGCGGCCGAAATTCCGATCGCCGTACTGCTGCCGTACGGCGGGCTCGCGGACGACCCGCTGTCCGACCTCGGCGCCAAGGCGTGGCGCAGGTATCGAGGTCCGCTCGGCGGGTCCGGCTGGCAAAACGTAAACACCGGTGCAGTCGTCTACTCCGAGTCTCCGCCCGGCGACAGGGCCGAATCCGACTACCCGGACTCGCTTGAAGGCCGGGCCCTCGAGTCGGCACGCGACGATCCTGACGCGACCATTGAAGCGGTGTCGTCGCTAACGGGCATCGACCCGGCCAAGGCTAAGAAGGTCGCAGATGAATCGCCCGGCGTTGGCGCAGAGGCAGTCCTCCGATCGGCCGTCGCCTCGCTCGCTGAGGACGGCGACGGCGATTCGGCCAGGCGGCTCATGGAAGACGCTATCGACGCCGCCGGCGCGGGCGACACGCCAATGTTTGAAGCGCCGGACGACTGGGTGCCGGACGACGAAATGCTGGACCGGATGATCCACGGCGCGGGCTACAAGGCCGACTGGACACAGGAGGAGGGCCCTCGCGGCGGTACGCGATGGGTTAACGCCTCCGGCGACGTGACCTACCGCGAACCGTCCGACGCAGACGGAGGCAACGATGACCCTGTTGGAGCGCTGGGCGAGCACGTCGCCGGGGCGACCAACTGGGGTGACGTCCCGTATGAAACTGGAGACGATAAAGACGTCGAGCAAATGCGAATAACCGAGTTTGAGGACGGGTCCACCGCGGTGACTGTCGACTACTCAGACGAGCCCGAAAGGGGTAGGGCTGCTAAAGAGGCGGCCGATTTGATGCGCGAGCTCGGATCACCTGCGGCGGTACACAGGTGGAACCCCGGATCCGACACACTCGACGTCGAGGAGCTCGAGGGCGATCAGCTCGGCGAGCTTGTTAGGTCCGGTGACAGCGATGCTGTCGATGAAAGCTCGCTGCTTGACGCCTTCGCGGCCAGCTATATCGCAGGCAACGCCGACCCGTCCCTGAGCAATTTTATCGTTGACGAAGATGGTCGCGTCAGAGCCTTCGACCTTGACAACGCTGGTTTTGAACCCGAGGACGTGGAGTTTATGTACGAGGACCGCGTGGATCGGGCGTTTGATAGGCTTGGGTCGGACTTAAGACTTGACAACGTTTACGACAGAGCTGCAAAAATGCAGAACGATGCGAGTCCGCCTCGCAACGCTGTTAAGAAACTTGGGGGCAAAGACGAGGGCGTCGTCTCAAAGCTCTCTGGCTGGCTGGGCGACCGGCTCGGGCTTGGGCTGAAGGCCGATTGGACGCGCGAAACCGGACCTGAGGGCGCAACTCGTTGGGTCAACGAGTCCGGTGACGTACGCTACCGGAAGCCGGCAGGCGCCGAGCCGACCGACGACCGCGACCCGACCGACGCGGCCCAGCTTAAGAAAGGAGACGTACTGGACCTGGGCGGCAGTAGGGTGACGGTCATCGCCGAAGGGTCGGCGGCGGTCGACGCCCAGCGCCCCAACGGTACGACCATTCGGCTCAGCTCAAGCGAGCTATCGAGGAAGGGCGCTGAACTTACAGATGACGCGGGCGACCTTCCGGCGAGGGAGTCGCGGACAATGGTGGGCCAGGGCGACGACAGGTTTCCAGTGATGACGGACGCGTCGCAAAACGCCGTATCGACCAGGGTTGCCGAGGAGGTATCGCCCGAGGCAAGCGCTGAGGCGAGCCGCCTTGCCGAAAAGTGGAAGACGTCGTCGTACAGCGATGACGCGCAGACCAGAGAGTCCGCCTTCGTAAAGGCTTTGAACATAGACGCAGACGTCAGGAATACTGAGCTCGACGGCGAGGAGCCGAGCGCCGAGGACGTTGAGGCGGCCCGGATCCTGGCCGAGGAGTCGCAGGAGTTTATGCGCCGGGAGTACGGCGAGGAGTTCCAGCTGCACCGGGGCGTCGGCGACGGCGCGTTTATCGACGCCCTCGTTTCGGGCCTCGCCGGCCGGGACCTGGACCCGGACATGAACGCGATGGACAACTTTAGCGTGAGCCGAGGCGTCGCTGACCACCACTCCGACGGCGGGATCATTTCAATTGACGCAACCCCGGAGGACGTAGTCGTTGCGACTGATGCATTGACAAGGACCGGCTGGAGCTTCGAGGGCGAGGTGTCGGTCCGGACGGACGATCTTGACCTCGACCTTAACGACGTAATGATGACCGAGGACGCGTCTGTGGCCGACGTGCTCGAGGATCCGGTCGGCTCGCTGGGCGACGGCTCGACCAACCTGTTCGACCTGGTCGACGAGCTGGTTACGGTGGCGGCCAACAACGACGAGGCGATGGCCGGCGCGATGGACGTGTTCGAGAAGATCCGGGACGACAGCGACGAGGAAATAATTGTAAAACGCATGGAAGCACTAACGGAGGACCGATGATGGACCTCACGACCGAAGAGGAGGTAGACTGGATCGCGAGGGGCAGGAACGACGAAAGCGTCGAGCTAAAGGCCGACTGGACGCGCGAGACCGGGCCAAAGGGCGCGACCCGGTGGGTCAACGACCAGGGCGATGTGCGATACCGAAAGCCCGCCGGCGCTAAACCGGCCGAGGGAGACGAGCCGGCCGAAGGATCGACTCCCGCCTCGGACGTGGCCGAGGGTGACAGGCTCGTCATCGAGGGCGAGGAGGCCGAGGTCGATCGCGTCTCCGACATGGGCGGCGGGCTCTTTATTGCGGGCCGCACTGACGAGGGCGAGGTCGTCACCGCGAGGGTTGGACCGGATCACGCCTTCGACGGACCGAGCGACGACGCAGAGCGAACCGACCTGTCGGACGTTGCCGGCGACGAGCTGTTTAATGCAGCCGAGGAGCAGCTGGGCGAAGAGGCCGCAACCGAGGCACTAATGAATGCCGACGCCCAGACCGAAGCGTTTCGCGAGGAGCTCGAGGCGCTCGGCTTAGAGCCTCCGGAGGTGCCAGGAGGTCTTGACGGACTGTCGCCCGGCGATACCGTCCCCACAACAGACGGCTGGGACATTGAGGTGTCCGAGGTCAGGTCCGACGGGGTTATGGCGGCTGACGGCTACGTGTACCCAGAGGAAAACCTGGAGCTCGGAGACGACGAGCCCGAGCCTGACGCCGAGGAGCCGATCGACGACGGAACCGGGCCGGACTGGGACTCGCTGCCCGACAAGGTGCCGGTGCGGCCCAACGAGGTGACGGAACAGTGGACCGAAAACAACTCCGAGGCCCTCGAATCCGAGGCGGCGCACCACGGCATGTCGGTCGACGAATACCGCGAGGAGCTCGCCTCGGAGTACTCGCGCGTCATCGAGTCCTCGGACGCAGCAATCCGAGTGCCTTCCAGCCTACTTAGTATGGTCGTTGAAGACGGCAGGTTCAAGAACCAGCATGAGACCGGTACGTCGTCCGGGTGGCTGGACCGGGACAGGCGACGGAACTTTGAGCAAAACTACTTCGGGGTCAAGGAAGGAACCGACGACGGAGACATGCCGATATACGGCTACGCCACCTCGGGCGATTCGGCCCTCGGCGACGAGCCCGAGGACCTTGCCCACTACGGAGACGCGTCGGTCCGGCTGACCGACGAAGCAAAGCAAAGGGCGACGGTCGGCCTGGGCGACTCGCTGTCGGGCAACCTACGGGGCTCAGACGTAAACACCAAGTTTGCGCCGACGCCGGCGGCCGACCCAGACGAAAAGGCGCTTGAGGTGGGCAACATTCCGATCGGCCACGACGCGGACACGTCATTGGGGATGCTGAGGAACGCTAACGACGCGACTGACATAACCATGTACAACGAAATGCAATACCACGGCGGCGTATCGGTCGACGATTTTGAGGAGGTGGTCCTTTCGCAGGAGCCGCCTGACGGGCTAATCGACAGGCTCGACGAACGCGGCATCGACTGGAGGGTCGATCCATGAGGGCCGTCGCGAAGCAGCAAGGAACAGACAGGCTCCTGGTCGTCCCAGACGGCGCGGAGCCGACCGATCCGGACGTCGAGGCAATTGTCGTCGACGGCGAAAAGATCGTAAAGCGAGGCGTCAACCCGGACTCGGTCCTCTCGAGGGGGTACTGGGTGCCGCACGACGAGCCGTTCGAGGACACGGCCGACGGGGGCGTCGTCTCAAAGCTTTCTGGCTGGATTGGCGACAGGCTCGGGCTGGGGCTGAAAGCCGACTGGAGGCGCGAAACAGGCCCAAACGGAGCGACTCGATGGGTCAAGGGCGACGAGGTCAGGTACAGAGAGCCTGTAGGCGCGAGCGACCCGACGACGGGCTCGATAAATGACGTGCTGAGCGGAGACCAGTTTAGCCTTGAGGCAAACCTCGACCCCGATCAAGAGGCAGCCGTATCGGGTGGGCTCGAGCGGGCAGCCGAGATGGTCGACCTCAACGCCCTGGCCGACGAATCGGGTGGAATGTTTTCGCCGGACGCCAAGTTCCTGAGGGTGCGCGAGGACTCGGCCAGGGACACGCCCGCGCTGTTTGACCCCGAGAAGGGCCAGGTGCAAGTATACGCGAACAAATTCGACGAGGGCAAGACGGCGTCTTTTGCCGACGAGCACGTGGTCGGCGACGGCGGTCAGCTCGAGGCCATAGTCGTGCACGAGATCGGCCACGCCGCGCACAGCAGCATGTCGGGGGTCTCGCGAGACGAAATTAAGGAGGTGGAGGTGCCGGCCTCGGCGTCCGAGCTGTCGGACAGGGCCGCGACGAACCCGCTTGAGATGGTGGCCGAAGTCTTTGTAGCAAAAGCCTACGGCATGGAGGTGCCGGCGGAAGTCGAAGAGCTTTACAACGACCTCGGAGGGCCTCAGCCATGACAGACTTCGAATCCGAGTACGTAGTAAAAAAGTGGGGCGCCAATCCCGTTGAAGACGTAGACGAAAAGTCCTGGGTGCCCTACACCGGGCCTCGCGGCGGATCCGGCTGGCGCAACGTTGCCACCGGCGACGTGGACTACTCTGACGAGCCGCCAGGAGGCGTCGACATGGGTCGGCTCGACGACGGCGATCTTTTCGAGGCGGCGGCTGCAAGGCTCGGTGAGGAGAGGGCCGCCGAGCTCATCGAGCAAACCGACGGCGACAGGGCCGGATTCGAAGAGGCGCTTGCCGAGGAAATGGGCGTGCCGACCGCGCCGGGTTCTGAGTCCACGGCACTCGAGCCGTCCGGACTCGACGACGTGCCGGCCGACGCAGACCCGGCCGAATTTGACCCGGACGAGGCTCGAGGCTCGTTGTCGCCCGGAGACGAGGTCGTGTTTTCAGCTGGCGCGCACGGCGTCTACAGAGGCATCGTCCAGCAAGCGCCGGAAACAACGTCGTTTGACTACGTCGTTTCGTCTGAGGACGGTGCATGGTTTGAAATAGACGCCGACCAGGTATCGTCGTACCCAGGCCAGGGCATGGACCCAAGCGCCCTCGAGGTGGGTCTTGTCGTTTCAACCGGCTCGGCGTTCGGGGAGGTCATCAGGACAACCGAGAGCGAGCCCAGAGCGGCCTATGTCGACTTTACCGGGGACGGCGAGTCTGACGACCTTTTAGACGCAAACCAGCTGGCACCGGTCGATATAGAGCCATCCGACGGGCCCAGGTCGATCAATGCCGGAGACGTCACCGAGGGCGATAATATTGTCATCGAGGGCGCAAGGGTTGAGGTTAATCGTGTGGCCGACATGGGCGGAGGCTGGTACATCGCTGGGAGAGACGCCGACGGCGAAGTGCACACAGCAAGAGTCGGGCCTAAGACAGACTTTGACGCCTGGGCCGAAGGGCCGGACGTCGAGGCATCGCCGGGTGACAGGGTCACAATCGCGGGCGAGGGCGAGGTCGAAGTGGCGTCTATCGACAGGGCCGGATGCGCGCCGAACGAGACCGAGCTGACCGACGTGAACGGGCAGACGTACTGCGTCATCGGCGACGACGTATCGCCCGCCGACGCTGGGTCGGCCGGCTACGACGTCACCGAGGGTGAGTTCGACGCCGAGCTCGCCGAGGCCGTGACATCAGGCGAGCCGATGGGGACAAACGCGATTTACAAAAACATGGGCAAGGTCGACGACCCCGAGCTCGTCGCCGACGCCCTCGAGCTGGAGCTTGCGACCAAAAACCGTAAAACGGCGCGCGAGCGTTTGGAGTCTAAGCTCGGCACGTTCGACGACGGGCCGACCGTCGACGACGTTAGGGCCAGGCTCCGCGAGGACACCGGTCCGGCCGAGGGCGCAGGCGTTGACGTTGACTACCCGGGCGACTTTGACTCCGCAGCCGACGAGCTGAAGTCGTTTACCAATTCGCGCGAGGGCAGGCAAGCCGTACTCGGCGCCGCCGGCATGGACGGCCGCAGGAGGGGTTACGACCTCGACGCAATAGAGAGGCTGTCGGAGCACGCCACTACCGAGGAGCTTGAGGCCGTGCTCGAAGAAAACACGGATCAGTTTGACCTCAGCGGTCACAATAGCGCCGGCAAGCTAATTGCCGGGATGCTGCACTACCGCGAGGACTCGGACGTAAACTGGGAGGACGCAGTCGGGCTCGGCGACAGTATTGCCGACCAGGCCGCTGTCGACGCTGATGACGTAAGGGCCTCAGCCGGCGAGGCATTCGACGCCCTTGACCCAAAGCTGGGCGCATTGACAATGGCACACATCAACGGGATCAAGGTGCGACCGAGGCCGGCTGACAAGCCGAATCGTCTCGGCGTGTACAAGCACACAAATCAGTCCATTGAGGTACACGGCGGTGAGGGCCCTCTTAACCCGTCGACTACCAAGCACGAAATCGCGCATGGAATGCAGTTTGCCCTCGGCGTTACGGGCAATTCAAGCGTGGACAACAAAGAGAGGCCGAGCGGTCGCCCGTCGATGTGGGACATGGACGTTGACGCCAGAACCGACGACGAGACGGCTGTTGCTCTGCGCGACGACATCGAGGGTGAAATTGATCGGTACAAGCAGCGGATACAGGACGGGGCCAGCCCGCGATCTGTTGAATGTCGACAGTACCAGAGGACCAACGGTAACGAGTTCATCGCCGTGACGTTCGCTCACTGGCAGGACGACAGAACTCAGCTCGAACGGAAGCACCCGGAAATGGCTGACCTCTGGGACCGTCACGCCGGCGGCGGCGTCGAGACGGCTGAGGTGGACTTGCCCAATGTGCCGGACACGGCCGGCATCACGGATCCAGTCGACGTGGACGTAAATCGCGGCGACAGGGTAAACGTTCGCACGACCGACGGCCGCGAGTTTAGGAATGCGGAGCTGGACAGCACCAACGCCTCAGGTCTGTTGGCTTTCGCAGGGCCCGAGGACGTTAGCCTCGAGTGGGACGACATCGAGGGGCTGGAAAAGCGTGTTACCGACGGGTCATCGCGTGGCTCGCCGGTTTGGTCCATATCAAGCGCAGAGCTGAGCCAGATGGATCATCGCGAAATTAATGACGAGCTTTGGGACGCGGACGACATCGACGTCACGTATGGGTCGTTGGGTAATATGAGCATCGCCGAGGGGATGGAGGTCGACGAGGTTACAACGGAAGGCATCTGGCTCCGCGACCCGTCGCTGTCTGGCCCAGAGTCTGAAAGCCACATCCCGTTCAACGAAATTAGCAGTATTGATGTATACGACTGACCGAACCGGCTAAAGCGTCGCCTTCCAAACGTGGAAGGAAAACACATATTAATCCTTAATGTGAAAATCTTACAGGTTATTTATGCTACGATGGCCGTCCCGGACCGACGGAGCCGAAAAACGCCGAGCGCCGACGGACGGACTTAATACCCGACACGTCCTATCCTCACACGTGATACGATATGACCAAAATTAAGATCCGGGACTGGGAGCTCGGCGAGGTCGTCGGCGTCGTTGACGACAACGGGACTTACGAGGCTGGCTCCCCTCTCGCGGAGGAGGTGCTGTCGATACTGACCGACGGACCAGCACAGTTTTTGACGGGCGAGCCAACCGACGACGGTGAATTTGCGGAAATACAGCTCGACGTCGAGCCTGGCGAGGTCGGATACTTGTACGCGATTTTGGACTCGCTGCCGGCGCCTCTCGAGGCCGAGGACCCGCCGGAGCTGGAGCCACCGATCGTTCCGACCGTTACGACACTCGCCGAGACCCCGTTTAGCGAAGAGGAGCTCGGTATTGCCCTCGAGCGGAAGTCTGACGAGCGCGGTGATTACTTCCACGACGTCGAGTCTAAGACCAAGGTCTACATCGATGATCCCACCGACGCGCCCGAAGGGGCCAAGGTCCAGACGGGGCCGGCTGACGGTACGTTTTATAATACTGACGACGTCGAGGGCTTCCGCGCGGCAATGGACTCGATAGAGGAGCGGGTCAAAGAGCAGTTTGATTTTACCGATGACCAGTGGTCGGAGGCCCGATCGCTCGAGTCCGAGTACCGGAATAAGTCTGAGGAGCTTTTCGGGTCGATCGTCGAGGCGTCGGGTATGCCCGGTAACACCAAGGCGACCCACCGGGTCAAGTCGCCGTCGTCCATGCTCGAAAAGGTTTTCGAGCGAGACGACGCCTCCGCCCGGTCGCTGGACGACCTTGACGACGTCTTCGGGGCAAAATTTGTGCCGAGCAACATTGACGAGGTGAGGTCCACCGCTAACAACCTCGCCAACAACCTCTCCGACCGATTGGACCTCGCGTCGATCGACGTCGACGACAGGCTCGACCCCGACGAGGACACCTACTACCGGGCCGTCCACATCGACTTTGAGACTGAGGACGGGCTGTCGGGCGAAATACAGGTCAAGTCCGAGGAGATGGAGGAGCTTATTGCGGTCGGCCACGACACCGTGTTCAAGAACAACGCCGGCCTCGACGAGGGCGTGCTCGACGAAGTTGACGACTGCCTTACGGCCCAGATGGACGCGCTCTTTGGCGAGGACGCAGACCCCGATGCCTCGTGCACCGAAGCGGCGAGGACGGCGATTAGGCAGGTGGCGTGATGCAAACTTACGGCCGCCGAGGGGAAGGATACAAGTTCCCCGGGCGCGAATATAGGATAAGGACATGAGCCTGGGCGATATAGTAGAGGACCTGAGGCCGGACGGGGACGGTTACGCCCTCGTCGAAATCGAGACCGGTGCTCCGGTCGAGGAGGCCGGCCACGTTCTGGCAAAGTTTAATGACGACGATGAGGTCGTCATTCCGCCGGACACTGACTTTGAGACGTACGTCCTTTACGATGCCACGGGCAATGCCTACACGAGGGAAAGCTGGCCGGAGCCGTTTTCGACGTCGGAGCGCGAGCAGCCTGTCGAAAAGGCCTCAAAAATACCGGACTGGATGACCCGAGGGGGATCCAACTACTAAAATGACAGACGACGACAAGAGCCTCGAGGAACGGCTCTCCGAAAAGATGGACAAAACGCTGTCGCGCCTTGAATCGAAGGGCAAGTGGGTCCCATACTCTGGGCCTCGAGGAGGCGAAGGATGGCGAAACGCGGCCACAGGCGAAACCGTGTACACAGACGAGGCGCCAGGCGAATCTTCAAATCCGGCCGAGGTCGAGGAGGCGCTTAAAAACGTGCTCGGCGAAAATGCCAAACACCTTATGGAAGGCGCTCAGGGCGACACGGTCCAGGCCATGAGGGGCCTTGCTCGCGAAGAGCCTGGTATTGCCAAGGAGGTCATCCAGGAGGTCAACGAGGTGCAGGGCCCAGAAATTGCACGCCTCGAAGACGAGGCCGTTCATGGATTCGAGGTCTCGAGCACCGACGACGGCGTGTTTATGGATCGCGACGATGGCAGCACTGTCAAAATAACCCAGACCGACGACGGCTGGGACGTGACGGCCGGCGACGAATCTGTTGCCTCGGGTGTCGATGCGACTCTGGCTGAGGAAATGGCCATTGACGCAATGCAAGTGGCTGGTCCATCCGAGGGCCCGTCGATCGACGCTGAATACGGACCACTTTCCGGTAGTGCGTCGCAAGTATTAGCCGATGCCTCAGACGATGAAGTCCAAGACGCTGCCGAATATTTGCTTGGTGGTGACTGGAGCGGTTCCACCGGTGATAAATTGCGCGAAGACCTCGCTAATTCGGCAGCCGATGAAGGTGAAATACTTGATGCGTTGGGGTCCGACGTTGAGGCAGCACCGCCTTCAAACAAAGAAATTGGCGCAGCGGCTGATGCTGTAACGGATGCAGTTCGCGGTAATACAAACGAAGTGACATATGATGTCATTTCAGAAACTTTGTCGTCTGACTCATTCGCCGGCGATGTGGATGCAGCTTTAGTCGATAAAGTCGCTGAAGTCTTCGGCGTAGGCCGACAAAATGATGTCAGTGAAAAACTTGACAAAGCTATCGACACCGCGTTTTCGCACTTGATCGGAAAATCCAACTGGACCGAGGAAACTGGCCCTGGCGGCGCGACCCGATGGGTCAATAACGCCGGCGACGTGCGATACCGTAAGCCGGCTGGGGCCGACGACTCGGGCGGATCCGCGAGCCAGGCTGATGATCCGGTCGACGCCCTCGGCGGTTCCGATGAAGTGCCTGACGCCTTTGATACGACGACCACTATCGCCGGAATGCCTGAAGACGAACAAGTCCGAATCGCAGAGGAGTACGCCAACGGTCAGGGCGTGTTCGAGGGCGAGCCGGACTCGACAGAAATTGCGTCCTCAATGTCCGAAGTGGATCGGGCTGAGTTGGCACTTGAGCTGCAGGACGACGGACCAGAGCCTGAATCCGAACCCGAAGATGCACCAGAGCTCGACGTCAGGCCGCCTACCACCGACGAGGCGGCCCAAGCAGTTTCAAAAAACATTAGCCAAGGAACCATAGGCACACAAGAGCGCGTCGAAGAAATGTTTGACGAGGTCGCTGGAGTTGACGTCAATGGGTCCAGCACCGGGGACGCTACGAGCGCTTTCGAGGGCATGACCGACGAACAGATCGTCGAAGCGGTAAACGAGTACCCAGACTTGTTCCAAACTCGCGAAACAATTGGCGGTGCGTCCGGTGGCGAAGTTCGTGCGATTGACGACGGGCCTTCGTTCGACTGGACCGACGACTCGCAAGGGCCGCCAAAAGATGCGTCTGAAATTGCGTCACAAATCGATGAATCTCACATCCCAGACAGCGAGCTGGGTACAACGGGATCAATCGACGGCAGTCCGTTTGCATCAGTGCCAGGCGGCCAACTGCTACAGTCTGGCAACGGCGACTTCATTATGAGGGACGGGTCCGACGGCCAAGGTGAAATTCGAGCCAGGTTCGACGACGTTAATGACCTACTCGATGAAGCTAAGCGCACGTACCAAAATTCGTATCCGGCCGGCGACCTCAAGGACGGACTCAATAGCGCCATCGGCGGCGACCTCGAGGGAAAGCTCGACCGGGCGTTTGACGACGCGTTTTCGCACTTGGAGTAGTTTTATCATGACACAAGACACTACAGAAAACCGATGTCGACTCCCGGGGGTGCGAGCGCGATGAGCAACGTACCGGCAGTTAAGAGCTCGGCTCGCGGCATGTTCGGGCCGGTCACCGGCCCGTCCGGTTCGCGCCTCAACCCGAGCGCCGTTAGCTATAAGGGTGGCGAGCGCGAGAATAAGCTCGTCGACACCGACGAACTGCCGGCGGAGTACAAGTCGGCCGTCGAGGCCCAGCACTTCATCATTTACGGCAAGGCGTCGGTTGAGCAGTACGACGAGGACGGACAGCGCGTTGACATCGAGGCTCTGGACTCCTCGCTCGACCAGCTCTTCAACTCGGGCAACATTAGCCGGCGCCACAAGGACGTGCGCGTCGGCGAACCGCTTCCGTCTTGGACCCTTGAGTCGGATCGCGACATTGAAATCGACGGCGAGACGTTTTCCTTCCAGGAGGGCGACGAGCTGACAACGGGGTCGAACCCCGAAGTGGTCGAGGAGAGGCGTTCGGGTGAGCGCGAAGAGAACGAGTTTTGGATCCTCGCCGACCTCTGGGACGACACTGAGATCGGCAAGGATACCCGGCTGCGTTGCCTTAGCGGCGACCTGTCGGGTTTCAGCGTAACAATTTACGCGAAAAAGACCAGACCGACGCCCGACGGCGAGGACGTCGTCGACGTCGACTGGCACGCCGTCACGATCGGCTCCGACGAGGCGATCAGGAACAAGGCCAGCCGCTTCGGCCTGGCCGAGTTCAAGGCGTTGTTCGGCACAACTGATGACAGCACGACTGGCGATCGTGTGATGCCCAACGGGGCGAGGGCCGATAGGCCGGAGGGCGGAAGGAAAAGCATGTTCGGCGGACTACTAAAAAAGGCCGGGGATCAGTCCGGCTTCAACGGCGACCTCCTCGCCGCCGCAAGCGCGGCGACGGAGAAGGCACAGACGAGCGACGTCAACCTAAAGCAAGCTGCCGAGGCAGAGGCCTCGGAAGCCGACTTCAAGGCCGACGACGTGATGAACACAATTAGCGTGCTCCAGGCAGACACGAAAGCCTCCGGCGACGACCTCGAGGAGATTCTTACGGGCGTCGAGAACGGCGACCTATCGGCCGAGGAGGCAATTGACATGATCGGCGCTGGGGGGCAAGAAGACGGGGGCGAAAAGCTCCCAGAGGAACCAGAGGAAATGGCAGACACCGAAACAAAATCTGACGACGACTACGAAGACGACCACGAGGAAAAGGGCGGCAACCACGAAAAATACGAGGAGAAGGGCTACGACGAGGACAAGCTCGAGGAAAAAATCGAGAAGATGCTCGACGAGCGAGACATCGTTGGCGAAGACGAGCTCGAAGAGAAGCTCGACGCACAGGCCGACCGGCTCATCGACACCGTTTCGCAAAAGCTTGACGACGCGGTGCCGACCTCAAGCGAAATCGCGGAAAAAATGGCGACCGGCTCGACCGACTCGCCCAGCTCCGGATCTGGCTCGAACCACCGGAACTACCGCAAGGAAATGCAGCAGGCCTACAACGGGGGTGCGCAATGAGCGCCGCTTCGGGCGGAGTGCCGGCGCAGCTCCAGGGTAGGGTCGCAGGCGGCTTCGACTGGCTCGGCGCAATGGACGGCCTTTACGGCAAGTCCGATTCGCTGTGGTCGAAGGCGCAATTTACGAGCCAGGACGGCGGACGCAACCAGCGCGTGTTTGGTGAGGTTATGTGGCAGCAGGCCAACGTCCACACCCCGTTTTTCGGACTGCTTCCGAAAATGCCCGGCGAATCGGCGCCGAGCAACATCGCGGACCCGCGCCCAATGACGTACCGGGCTGTGTTCAACCCGCCGACCTTTTCCGCGATCGAAGAGGGCGGCGCGTGGGACAGCCCGGTCGACTTTGACACCCGAGAGGTCGAAATTGACCCACGTCACTCGACGATGCGCTTCGAAGGCACCGTCCTCCAGCAGGTCCTTGCGGACATCCAGGACGGCGTTCCGTTCGAAAACATCACCCAGGTTGGCGAGGAGTACTTCCAGCGCTCGCTGGAGGCAGACGGGATCGCGCGAGCGGTCGAATCGTCTAATGCGGGCGGCACTCAGTACGCAGACAGCGACAAAATTGCGACTATCGACCGGGTCGTCGCAAACGAGGACGAGGAGCAAAACGCGCTCGACGTCAACGGCGAAGAGTACGCGGACGGCGACCTCGACATCTACAACATTGACCGGTCCGACACCGGCGTCGACGGCGACA
>LFCJ01000059.1_pt1 | contig 56589 bp, 51 predicted proteins | sample 643141 | NCBI WGS metagenome assembly LFCJ01 (sample SAMN03766243, study PRJNA286221) | soda lake metagenome | biome: soda lake; feature: Kulunda steppe; material: water; isolation source: sample B1-Br-g2 brine of Lake Bitter-1 | place: Russia: Kulunda steppe | collected 2010-07
CTCAGGAGCTGAAGCTGTCGTCTTCGAATCCCCAACCGAGGACCACTGCCATGAGATGATCGTGACGCCGGTCTGGGGGACGCCCGGCATCGACGATGAGAGCCGGATCCCTACCCTTCCGGTGGTCGAGGTGTCTCAGTCAGCGGGTGAACGACTGCGCGCCCAGATTGACCGCGGCCCCGTCGAGGCGGCAGTCGAAACGAGCGTCACGACCGATCAATTCGATCTACCCTGTCCCGTCGGAAAAATCGATGGACGTGAAAGCGATCGGTACTGCGTGATTGGTAACCACGTGGACTCCTGGTACGAGGGAGTGACCGACAACGCGACGGCGGTGGCTGCGACGCTGGAACTGGCCCGCGTGTTCGCCGAGCGTGACGAACCGCCGCGGCGAGGCCTGCTGTTCGGCTTCTGGACGGCACACTCGTTCGGTCGCTACGCCGGCAGCACGTGGTTCGTCGACGACAACTTCTCGAACCTCCGCGAGAACGGCCTGGCGTACATCCACCTCGACCTGAACGGACTGAAGGGCGCCGAGCAACTGTGGTACCAGCACATGGCCGCCATCGAGGACGAACACCTCGATGTGCTCGGAGCCGTTCCCGACCTGAAACACCCCGACGAGACCGACGCTTCGACCGTTCTCGGCGACGACCGCCCGGGCCGCAACTCCGACCAGTCGTTCTGGGGCGCGGGACTGGTCTCACTGCTGTCGGGTGCCCGCCTTACTCCCGAGACGCCCAAGGGGGGGCCCGTCGGCGGCGGGTGGTGGTGGCACACCCCCGAGGACACCCGCGACAAGGTCGACCTCGACGTGCTCGTCGAGGAAACAAAACTGTACGCCGCGCTCGCTGCTCGGATTTGCGAGTCACCGATTCCGCCGTTCAATCACGTGAAGTCCGCCGCCGCCGTCGTCGAGGCGATAAACAACCTCGAGTTCGAGCACTCCATCCTCTCTAATCTTCAAGAGCGTGCCGCGGACGTGGAGCAGACTGTCGCGGAGGCGAACCGGATCGCCGACGCCCGTGCTGACGATCCGGCGGTCGCTAGTGCCGCCGAGGAGCTCCAAGTCGAACTCAGTAATTGCCTCGTCCCGGCGCTCTACAAGGCCCGACCGAACCACCAGCACGATCTGGCCTTGCCGCAGGGACGACTACCAGGAATTGCCGCCGTAGGCGATCCGGACGAACGGACCGGGCGGGCGAGACTGTTCGCTGAGACATCTCTCCTCCGCGAGGCAAACCGAGTCGAAGACTTATTGCGAGAGAGCCGGATGCTCGCGGCTGCGTTCGTCGACAAACACGGGGAGTGAACCGCGAGAACCTGCGAGGACCGCGGCGGGTGGTTGGCCCGGTCCGTCCGTTCACGATCCGGGTTGGATTCGATGACAGAGAATGTCTCTCCAACTTGGTGGTGTGGATTCACGTTGAATATCCGCCTGCCATCGACTGTGGATTGTGTACTCGAGTGACGCGATTCGCGCCCGTCGTAAACGACGGGATTCTCTCGCTGTTCAAAGATAGTCGGTCTGTTTCCAGTCCTCTATACCACGCTCCTGGGAATCACGATGATTGGCGCCGGCTTCGGAGGGACCAGTCCACCGCTGCTCGCACTTCTGGGTGATATCAGCCCCGAGGACCAGGTCAGTAAAATGGGTGGCGTCTACAACGTCTTCGGCGACCCGGGTGCCACACTCGAGCCCGTTGTCGCGTTCCCGGTCGGTGCTGCCATCGGGTACGACCTGACTTACCTGCTGGCGACGACGCTAGTTCTGGTGGTCGGCGTGAGCGTCGTCCTGACGTTACTGGAAACAGACACCGAGACCGCCACGCAGGGGCCGACTGACCGTCGCGACAATCGACGAACGTCTCCTGGCGCCAAGAACGATGGAGAGAGAGGCAGCGGAGAATCCTCGTTGCGGTCTGGACGACTGACCACGGAGGCAATCTCTACTGCGATTCTGCGAAAGTGAGCATCTGCTGAGGATTCTCCGTAAGCATCTGCTCGATGGCTTCGTCTGGGACGCCTGCCCCCTCGAACATCGGCCGGACGGTCGTGAGGATGTGCGCGTAGCCGTGTCCACCGTACTTACGGAGGAGGTACTTGAGGAAGATGTCGTGGGACAGCAACAACTGATCGGTGTAGCCGTCCTCAACGAGGTCGGCCACGTAGCCCGCCCGGTCGACGTCCGAGGGCTGGGCGTCCTCCGCGTCAGGGAAATAGCCTTCGTGACCGAACAGGTCGAACTCGACGAACGCGCCGCGGTCGAGAATCTCCCGCTGGTACTCCATCGATCCGCCGAGCCACTTCGACTGGTCCATGTGACAGATGACGACCCTGTCCAGCGGCAGTCCCTCTTCCTCAAGTATGTCGAGGACCTGCAGCGCTCGGCGGGACGGCGGCCACTCGGGGTTGCGGTCCGAGGGCGGGTGGACGCTCACCGGCGCGCCGGTTTTGAGCGACGCTCGCGCACCGGCGCGAAGCACCTTCTCCTCCTGGTCGTGGATATCTCCGGACGTGCCGATTTCGCCGATGATTCCGGCACGAACCTGCGTATCGTCGATTCCGTCGGTGACGTCGCTGACGAACTCTGCCGCGAGGTCGTCGACAGTGCTCGTATCGACGCGGTCCGGGTGAGCGTCACGGGTGTAGAACGCTGTTCCGTGGACGAAGTTGAGCCCCGTCTCTCGGCCGATGCCGCGAACGCGCGCAGGGTCAGCGCTAGTCCCCTTCGGCGTCACGTCGACGATAGTGTCACCGCCGGCTCGATAGAAGTGCATGACCTCCTCGACGGCGTCTTCTCTCGACTCCAGTCGGAGGTTCTCCTGGTGCTGGGATGGGTTCCTGCGGACGTACCAGAGGTTGTCCAGCGAAATCGGTTCCCGTGCGATTTTCCGCTCGTAGGCGGACTCCGGTGCGTCGAATTTCTCCGGCCACGAGGAGAACAGGTGCTCGTGAGGGAGTGTTATACCGAGCGTCTCGGGGTCAACCGGTCCCTCGACAGTGACGGCGCTACCTGCGTCGGACATGGCTAGGGCCTCTCACGCTCGGTACATAACTGTGTGTGGCGGGTCGCCGCGGCGGCGTCAGTACCATCGACGCTATTTTCTTTCAGGGAGGAGAGGTCCCGTTCATGGGACTCGACACCGTGAGACTCGGGAAGACCGGTCTGCAGGTCAGCGAACTCGCGCTCGGCACAGCACGGTTCGGAAGCGAGCTCGACGATGGCGGAGAAGAGATCGACCGCGAACAGGCCTACGAGTTGCTCGACAGGTACGCTGACGCTGGCGGCACCTTCATCGACATGGCGGACGTCTACGGTGGCGGCCGCGCCGAGGAGTATGTCGGTGACTGGCTCGAGGGCCGGGACCGCGACGAATTCGTTCTCGCCTCGAAAATCTACTGGCCCTCGCGGGAGGACGACCCAAACGCGCAAGGGCTCAACCGGAAACATCTCCGCAACCAGCTCGACACCATCCTTGACCGCCTCGGGACTGAGTACGTCGACTTGCTGTACATCCACCGGTGGGATGACGAGACACCCGCGCCGGAGTTCATGCGAACCCTAGACGGCTTCGTTGAGGACGGCCGCGTCCACTACCTCGGCGCGTCGAACCGGGACCCGAATGCCTGGCAGGTCGCCAAGGCGAACGAAATCGCGAAACGGGAGGGCTGGGAGCCGTTCACCAACGTGCAGATTATCTTTAACCTCGTCGACCGGCAGGTCGAACCAGAGTACCTGCCGATGGTCGAAGACTACGACCTCGGGTTGATGCCGTTCTCACCGCTCGCTGGCGGCTTCCTCACCGGAAAGTACGAGCGCGACGAGGTGCCACCCGAGAGCTCCAGAGGTGCTCACGAGGAACGCTTCCGCGAAACGTACCTCACCGACGAGAACTTCGGCGTGCTGGATGCGGTGCGCGAAGTCGCCGACGAGTACGACGTGTCGCCGGTCCAAATTTCCCTCGCCTGGTTACTCGACCATCCGTCGGTGACCGCTCCGGTCATCGGACCACGGACTGTCGACCAACTGGAAGCAAATCTCGGCGCCGCCGATATCGACCTCGCGGACGAAGCCTTCGAGCGATTGGACGAGGCTGCACCCTCGCCGTACTGAGACGTCGAGATATAGCTCTTTTAGCAGTTCAGAGGTCGTAGAGTTTGTCGTACTTCTCGCGTGCGTAATCGACGAAGTACTCGGCGGTGAGCGGTTCGCCCGTCGCACGCTCGACGAGTTCGTCGGTCCTGTAGCGCTGGCCGTGGCGCTGGACGCGCTCTTCGAGCCAGTCGTGAATCGGGTCAAACTCGCCTTCGCGAACGAATCCGTCGACATCCAGGTCCTCTCGCATCGCCGCGTCGAGCTGTGCGGCGAGAACGCTCCCGATGGTGTAGGTGATGAATGCCGGAATCTGGCCAGCCCAGTGGGGGTCCTGGAGTGGCCCTTGCGCGTCGGACTCCGGCCGAATGCCGAGGTACTCTTCCATCTTGTCCGCCCAGACCTCCGGCACTTCCTCGATACCGATTTCGTCGGCGACGAGCGCCTGCTCGATTTCGGTCCGGAGGATGATGTGCATGTGGTAGGTCAGCTCGTCCGCCTCGACGCGGATGTAGTTGTCCTCGGCGACCTGGTTGACCGCCTCATAGCACTCCTGCGGGGTGACGTCTTCGAGCTGTGGGAAGTGCTTCCGGAGCGTCGGCATGTAGAACTCCCAGAACGGCTTCGACCGGGCGATGTGATTCTCGAAGAAGCGAGACTGGGACTCGTGGACGCCAAGCCCCCGGGGTTCCCCGATTGGGTCGCCGTAGTGTTCCTGCGGGAGGCCGTGGGTATACGCCGTGTGACCGAACTCGTGGACGACGCCTTGCAGAGCGGTAATCGGCGACTCCTCGGAGAAGCGAGTTGTGATGCGCACGTCGTACTGAGTCCCGTAGGAGAACGGGTGCGGGGCGGTGTCGAGGCGCGCCCGGTCCCAGTCGAGTCCCAGCAGGTCGAGCGTCTCTTCACAAAGGTCGCACTGGGTGTCGAGGTCGTATGGCCCATGGGCGGTGAACGCGTCTGTAGCGAGGTTGGCGTCGCTCTCGTGAACCTCCTCGATGAGTGGGACCAACTCCGTCCGTAGTTCGTCGAAGATACGGTCGACGGTTTCGAGGTCGATGTACCGCTGTGCGTGGTACCCCGACCGTTTCCTCCAGAGCGTCTCGAAGGGATCATGGTCGGGGTCGACGTGCTCGGCCCAGTCGATCCAGGCCTCGACGACCTCCTCGAAGCTCGGAGCGAACGTCGACCAGTCGTTGGCCTCTTTCGCTTGCTTCCAGTCTTCGTGTGCGCTGGACGTGACCGTCGAAATTCGGCTGTTTACCTCCTGGGGGACGCTGGTCTCCACGTCGTACTCCCGGCGAACCTCCCGGACGATTGCCGCTTGGTCCTCGGTGAGGTCGGCGTCTTCGAGCACGTCGAGCGCCTCACCGAGGTCGTCGTCGGTCCGGTAGCGGTGTTGCGCTGCCGCAATCGAGGAACGCTGGGATGCCCGTGCGGGTGCGCCTCCCTCGGGCATCATTACGTCAGAATCCCACCGCGTCAGAAAGTCGACCTTCTCGAGGTCTAGTATTCGTTTGCTCTTCTCCAGCACGACGTCGAACGCCGCTTCTGGTGACAGGGTTGACTCGGAACTGTCGGCCGTCATGGAACCGGTTACTCACGGGCCTGGTATAAAGACAGTGGCTTCACTGGGAGAGTCCACCATTCTCGTGTGGTTGCCCGATACGAACTTTTATTTTCGGACCACGCTCATGGATGTGCATGGGAATCAACCTGACAGACAGGACTGCCGTCGTTACCGGCGGCGCCGCCGGTATTGGTCGTGGAATCGCAATCGAACTCGCACGAGAGGGTGCGGACATCGTCGTCGCCGACCTCGACGAGGAACCGACGCTCCCCGAGGAGAAAGAACGCGGAACAACGATCGAGGTCGTCGAGGAGATGGGACAGGACCCGGCGTTCGTCAAGACGGACGTGACCGACGAGGACCAGGTGGCGTCACTGATGGACGTGACTGCCGAACAGTTCGGCGGTATCGACATCCTCGTCAACAACGCCGGGATCGCAGGCAAAGGGAAAGCCGCGGAGACGTCACTAGAGTTCTGGAACAAGGTGCTCGCGGTCAACCTCACGGGACCGTTCCTCTGTTCGAAACACGCTATCCCCTACCTCGTCGAGTCCGACCAGGGCCGTATCATCAACATCTCCTCGCAGGGCTCGAAGCGTGCGAGCGGGTCCAACACGGCCTACTGCGTCTCGAAAGCGGGCATCTCACACCTCACGCGTTCGCTCGCGGCCGAACTCGGCAGCGAGGGGGTCACCGTGAACGGCATCATGCCTGGCCCGATCTACACAGAAATGATGGCCGACACACTCGATGACCCTGAACAGAGACAGAAGTACCTCGACCAGATGTGCGTCAACTACTACGGCTACCCGGAGGACATCGGTCGCGTCGCCGTGTTCCTCGCGAGCGAGGACTCCCGGTACGTCACCGGTCATGAGGTCGCCGCCGAGGGTGGCTGGCTGGTCAACTGACCTGGAGTGACGAGCAATGAAATACCTTGCACGCACGGATGACGGTCGACCGCTCCTCGGGAACGAGGACGGATTCGTCCCGCTGGGGGCTTTCCACCCGGAACTGGAGACCGTTCGCGACGCCCTTCCACACGCGGCGGCAGGAACGCTCGGTGACCCTGCCACGGCACCCGCTGAGCCAGTCACCTGCGAGAACCTGACGTTCGGCCCGCCGCTCGCTGAGTTCGGAAAGCTCTGGGGCATCGGCCTCAACTACGCTGAACACGCGGGTGACCTTGATGAGCAGCGGCCCGACGAGCCGGCGAGCTTCATGAAGCCGAACTCCGCCCTCACGGGGCCCGGCGGCCCGATTCGACTCCCGCCGACTGAGCAGACGGAACGGGTGACCGCCGAGGCTGAACTCGGCGTGCTTGTGGGCCGGGAGTGTCGCGGAATCGACGAGAACGAGGTCAGTGACGTGGTCGCGGGCTACCTCCCGGTCATCGACATGACCGCCGAGGACATCCTCCAGCGCAACCCCCGGTTTCTCACGCGCGCAAAGAGCTTCGACACGTTCCTCGTCCCTGGACCAGTCATCGCGGTACCCGAGGATAACCTCGAACTCGCCGACCAGACCGTCAGGACCGAAATCAACGGCAAGGTGAAGGCAGAGAACGCGATTGCGAACATGCTGTTCCCGCCGTCGGAAATCGTCGCGTTCCACTCGGACGTGATGACACTGCAGCCGGGTGATTTGTTCTCGACCGGAACGCCTGGCGCGGAACCTATCGAACCCGGCGACGAGGTATGTGCTTACGTCGAATCTATCGGCTCTGTTGGGACGTCGGTAACACGCTAACGGCAAGAAAATCGAATCTGCTTCTTCCTGCGATTACTCTTCGGTCTTGTTCGACCAGTTAGGCACTTCGCGAGCGACGAAATCACCGTAGCCCGGTTCGACAAGAATCTCACCGTCGTCGTAAACAAGTTCGCCGCGCACGAACGTCTGGTCGACGCATCCCGTGATCTCGCGGCCCTCGTAAATGCTGAAGTCCGCCTTCGAGAAGTTGTTCTCGGGGTCGATTTCGTAGGTTGCCTCCGGGTCGAACACAACGATGTCGGCGTCCGTCCCGGGGTCAAGCGTCCCCTTGTTCGGCATGCCGTACGTGTCGGCAATCCCTTTGCTCATCTTTTCGACGACGAACGTCGGAGAGTAGCCGCGGTTGTTGACCGCCTCGTCGAAGAACACCGGCAAGGAGGTCTGGAGCTGGTTCCCACCCGAGGTAGATTCCCAGAAGTTCTCGACGCCTTCCTTGTCCTCGCGCTTGTACGAACAGTGGTCCGTCGAGATGAGGTCAAGCGTCCCGTCTTCGAGATGTTCGTACATCGCCTCGACGTCGTCGGCCTCGCGCAGCGGTGGCGCAATCTTGACCAGGTTGCCCCGGCGGTCGAACTCCGACTTGTCGTAGATGAGGTAGTGGGTGCAGGTCTCGCCACGGACGAGCGACCCGTCATCGCGATAGCTCTCGATGACTTCCGCGGCGGCCCGAGAGGTGGTGTGGATGCCGAAGTACTTGGCACCGTGGGCTTGGGCGGAGCGAAGCACCGTGTCGGCGGCCATCGCTTCAGCGTAGTCGGGGCGGGACTCAGCGAAGTATTTCGGGTCGCCTTTCCCTTCTTCTTTCAGCCGTTCGAGCAGACGGTCACAGACGTCCGCCTCCTCGGTGTGGAAAACCCCAACCCCGCCGAGCTCGGCGAGGCGTTCCATGACGAGGTTGATAAGGCCGTATCCGACGGGGAACGTACCTCCAGTGAACATCTTGAACGATGTGACGCCGGCCTCGTGGGCCTCTTCGAGATCGTCGAGGACGCCCTCCTGGTCGTCCGTAATCCCGCCGTGCAGGGCGTAGTCAACAATTGCCTTCCCCTCGGCTTTCTCCTGTTTCGCGCGAATGCCTTCCATCAGCGACTGCGGTTCCTTGTGGGGCTGGTGGTCGACGTACATCCACGAGAAGTCCATGTAGGTCGTGATACCGCCAGCCGCAGCGGCCATCCCAGCTGTCTCGTGCGTGTCGATAGAGGAACGGTCGTGAACGTGGGTCTGTGCGTCCATCAGGCCCGGCATGACGTACTTGCCGGTCGCGTCGATTTCCTCGCGTGCGTCCGGGAGTGAATCGCGGGACCCCACCGCGACGATTTCTTCCCCATCGATTGCAATGCTGGCCTCGAACATATCGTCGGCAGTTACGACTGTCCCGCCGGCGATGACTGTGTCTACGGGCATCGTACACAGATGGACAGGCAGAGTATAAAAATTGTATGCGTTCCGCAGCTAATCAACGAGTGGTTTGGGTTATTCGACGGCTGCGACGACGTCGATTTCGACCAGAATGTCGGGGTTCGCCATCTCGGCCTTGACCGCGGTGCGTGCCGGGTACGGCTCGCTCATGAACTCCTCGTAGACCTCGTTCATCTCGCCGAAGGTGTCCATGTCGGTCATGAAAACCCCGGCGCGAATGACGTTGTCCATGGAAGTGTCGGCCTTTTCGAGAATTACCTCGACGTTCTCCAGTACCTGGCGAGTCTGTGGACCGACACCGCCCTCAACCAGTTCCTCGGTCTCGGGGTCGACCGGGACGTTCCCGGAGACGTAGACCGTATCGCCGTGTCGAATCGCCTGCGAAAGAGGTGCGCTGCTCTCGTACGCTTTGTCGGTTTGAATTTGCTCTAAGGGCATCTGCGTTCGCATCGTTGACCGCCAGGGTAATGAAACTATGACAATCGCCGCGAGCGGACGCTTCTTACTCCAGCGGGTAGCGCTTCCTGTCGAGCCTCTCGTACTCGCCGAAGGTACTGTGGAACCGCTCTGCGACTTCCTCGGGCGTCCACCCGCCCTCGCGGAACGCCAGTCGGGTCGCCTGTGGGTCCGACACGAGCCCGATCATCTCGCCGGAGGCCCGAATCGTCAGTCCGTTCACGCCCTCGGCCTCGTCGCTCATCAGGAACCCGACCGTCGGACCGATATGCTCAGGCCCAGGGATATCGCGGTTCTCGCTGTCACTGGCGGGGAAGTACGAGTTCTGTCGGCTCTCCGCACCTGGTACGAGCGCGTTGACCCGGATTCCCTCGCCGCGGAGTTCGTCCGACGCCGAGCGGACGAAGCCGAGCACGCCGGCTTTTGCCGTCGAGTACGCGAGCTGGCCGTGCCCACCGACAGCCGCACCACTGGAGGTCCCGATGAACGAACGCTCGCTGGCGAGGTCGTGTTCCTCTGCGTGTCGAACCAGCGCGCGGAGTTGTGCGAAGTGACTGCCGAGGTGTACGTCGACGACGGCGTCCCAGTCCTCGCGGGAGAGGTCGGAAATCGGGTCGTTCCGGACGATTCCAGCGAAGTTAGCGACGCCGTCGACACGACCGAACTCATCGTAGGCGATCTGCATAAGTTCTTCGGCAGTTTCCATCGACGACGCATCGCCGAAGTGCGTGATAGCTTCCCCGCCCGCTTCACGAACCGCCTCGGCGGTCGATTCGGCGGGTTCTGTGTCGGTTCCGTCCCCTTCGGGACTCGTCCCGAGGTCGTTCACCGCGACGTTCGCACCGTCTCGTCCGAGCTTGATAGCGACTGCTTCGCCGACACCGTGGCCGGCGCCGGTAACGACGACTGTCTTTCCGTTGAGCATACCCGCTCTGAGGACCGCCCGGGATTTAACGTTACGGAGTGACAGGCTGCCCGAATTACCGGTTCGTCCGGGGCAAACTTTTTTCGCACCCGGTTGTGAATAACCGGTCGTAATGCTAGCCAGCCCATCACTCCCGGAGTCAGAGTTCCGTAACCGCATCGAACGGGTACGCGAGAAAGTCGACGATACCGGCGTCGACGCAGGCATCTGGTTCGACGCTACGAGTATCGAATACCTCTCTCACTTCTATCACTCGGTGACAGAGCGGCCAGTCGCGCTCGCTATCACGCCCGAGAAGACGGCAATTACCGTACCGAAGCTGGAGATAATGCGCGTCGACGAGAACCCGCTCATCGACGAGACCTACCACTTCTTCGATTTCCCCGGCGAGGGACCGATGAAGACAATTACCGAGATGGTCGAAGACCTCGGCATCGAGACCGCAGCCGTGGACATGGACGGGCCGCCGGGGGCGTTCGGGTACGAGGGGCCGCCGCTGTCGAAGTTCATCTCCATTGAGACCCAGTCGTGGGCCGACCGGATGCGGTGGGTCAAATCCGACGCGGAAATTGCGGTGATGGCCGAAGGATCGAAGTGGGCCCATCTCGCACACCAGTACCTCGTCAACCGGATGGAACCCGGCGCGCTGCAGGCGACTATCAGTCAGGACGCCAGCAAGGAGGCCGCGAAAGCGATGACCGATACCCTCGGCGACCGGTACGTGTCGCGAACTGGTATTTACTTCGAGGGACCGGTCCACACAGGGATGCACAGCGCCGAGAGTACCGGCGAGCCCCACCCCTACCCGACGAACCGGAAGCTGGAGGAAGGTGACGGTATCGTGACCGCAGCGGAAGCGAACGTCGACGGCTACCTCTCGGAGATCGAGCGGACGATGTTCCTCGGCGAACCCGACGAACAACAGCGGGAGTACTTCGATATCATGCTCGAGGCGAACACCACTGTCATCGAGCAGAGTGGCCCCGGTGTGGCCTACTCGGACGTCGCCCAGGCGGCGTGGGACGTGTTCGTCGAACACGGTGTCGAGGAACACGCCTACCATCACGTGGGCCACAATCTAGGAATGCAGACTCACGAACCGCCCTACGTCGACCGGGGCACCGACGTGACGATGGAGCCAGGTCACATCTTCACCGTCGAACCCGGACTCTACATCCAGGGTCACGGCGGCTACCGCCACTCCGACCCCGTGCTCATCACCGAAGACGGCGTCGAGAACCTGAACTACTGGGGCCGCGATCTCGAATCGAACATCATCCCGCTCTAACACACGGAGTGTCGGGAATTCGGGAGCAGGTCCGGTGCGGAGTGGTGCAGTGTGGTTCAGTGCGGTAGAGTGCGGGGAGGACGAATCTGTAAGCCCTCCTGGAGAGGAGGTTTTCGGACACCAGAGGATACACATGAAGGACACGTGGAACGACCGATACGTAGAGGTGAACGGCGTAGAGACACATTACATCGAGGCGGGCGAGGGCGACACCGTCGTTCTCGTCCACGGGGGCGGAATGGGCTCCTGTGGCGCAGTGAACTACGGTGATGTGATGGCACCGATGAGCGAACACTATCGAGTCATCGCACCGGACCTCGTCGGATTCGGGGAGACACTGGGTCGCGGCCCAGAAGACTATCCGGCCGACGCACAGGGAGACTTCCTCATCGACTTCCTCGAAACGCTCGACGGGCCAGTACATCTCGGCGGCAACTCACACGGCGGCTGGCTCGCCCAGTACGTCGCTCACGAAGCCCCCGAACTCGTCCGTCGGCTCGTCATCATCAATAGCCTCAACGGCTGTATGCCGATTCCACCGGCACCAGAGGGGCTGCGGTACATCTATCACGAAGAGGGCCACGCCCACGAGGAGCCCACACTAGAAGCCACTCGCGAGGACCTCCTCGAGTTCTATTACCACCAGGACCTCGTCACCGACGAGCGTGTGGAACTGTTCTACGAAATGTCCACCAGAAACTACGAGTTCGCCAAGAAACGCGCCAGTGCAGTGACCTCAACTATCGAGGATGCGAACGAGAACCTCTCCTATGGTGGCGAACACATCTCCGAGCACGCCGACGAACTCGAGATACCGGTCCTGCTCACGTGGAGTCGTGAGAATCGCGGTGCAACGCCTGGCGACGCCCTTCCGCTGTTCAACCGAATCGAAGACGTGGAGATGCACGTCTTCAGCGCAGCGAAACACCACGTGCAGGCTGAGCATCCGGAGGCGTGGACAGAGGTCGTCAGGCGGTTCCTCGAAAGCGAGCGGTAACGCTGCTCGGGCGAACTGTCGACGGAATCGGTTCGGTCGGTGGTTTTCGAACTGTTGCTTTCAGCAATCTCCTCGAGTGTCGTCAGCAGCGTCGCCACTTCCAGCGTCACGGTCCCGCCCCAGTGGAGGTGGTGCTGTGAACTGCCCGCCCACACCGGCGGTAACACGAGCACAGGGACGTCACGCTCCGCTGCTTCCGTCGCTCCCCCGCGAGCCACCGCGTCTGCAAGCAGAATGTCGGTCGCTACCGGCATATGCGGTCCATGCTGCTCGATACTGCCGACGGGGACAACGAGCACCGAACCGTCTTCCTCGCCTATTTCAGCTATTTCCGGGTACGTTCGAGCCGCCCAGTCGACACGTGATACTGAAAGCCCAGTCTCAGGCATGGAAATGTGTTCTCCGACCAGGCCTATACAGTTATGACCTGATGACCGCTCTGTCGTACGTTCGGATGGTTCAATCGACTACTTCTCCACCCTCTGCGACCAGCTTGCCGTCTTTGAACACGTACTGTGGTGTCCCGCGGCGAGCGATGGCCTCCTCTGCTGTCGGTCTATCGAGAACGACGAACGCCGCCGGTGAGCCGACCTCGAGTCCGTAGGAATCGATGTCGAGTACGGACGCCCCGCCCCGAGTCAGGAGCTTCCAGAGCAACCGCAATCCGGGGTTCGTGTCGTACCAGCCGTAGTCGTCGTCCTCGACCGGCGAACCGCGAAGTTTGATGAGTTGAACGAACGCTCCGAGCAGTGGGTCCGGCGTCCCGTGTGGAAAACCGAAGTCGTGTGTGTTGTCTGCCCCGACGCCGATATCGAGGCCCATCTCGTCGAGCGGTCGTAACGGCATCTCCACTGGTGTACTGGTGTAGCAGGTCAGAAGACCGACCTCGGCTGCTGCAAGACTCTCTCCCAGTTCGACGGCCCGCCACTCCGGAACGTGACCGAGACAGAACCCGTGACTCACAGTCACGCGCCCTTCATACTCGTACTGGTCGATTCGGTCGAGGAACTGTTCAAAGACGTACGCGCCGGTCGTCCCACCGTCTTGCAGGTGGACATCGAGGTCCACGTCGTATTCGGTCGCAACCTCGAACCACCGGTCCAGTGTCGCCTCGACGGCCCTGTTTCTGCCAGCAGGGTCCATGCCACCGAGCAGAATGTTCTCGTGCCCGCCTTCCTCGAGCCCGAGTTCGAGCGCCTCCCTGACCAGTTGTTCGTTCCCGTCAGCGAGAATCCCGCGCGAGGCGTACGGTACAATCATGCACGTCAGCGAGGTGTGCGGTTGCCTCTCTCGCCCTCAGGAGGGCTCGAAGCGTGTCCACGCCGGGGTCGAGATCGACCATCGCGTGGGTCCGAATGTGTGTTGTTCCGTTCGCAACCGCCGCTCGAATCGCACGTTCAGCAGCATCGGCGAGGCCCTCCACCGTCTGCTCGACGTAGTACTCGTTCATCAGTGAGTGGAAGCGGTCGGCATCGAGCGCGTACTCGTTCCAGTCGAGTGGACAGGATTCCGACGCGTGGGCCATATCCAGGTGCATATGTCCGTCGACGAAGCCGGGTGAGAGCAATCCACCGTCGGCATCAATAACCTGCGTTGCGGTTGTCTCGCCCAGTTCTCCCGCTCGGTGGACTGCGGCTATTTCACCGTCCGTGATGACCACATCGACGGGTTCCGGGTGTTCCGGTAACTGTCCGTTTCGAACCACAACTGTAGTCTCTGATGACATGGCAGTACCCACACCCGCCCCGGTAATAACTCTCCCTCTCGATTCCGAGGTGTCCTGTCCCTCTCGATTCCGAGGTGTAGACTCTACGCGCCAACGAAGTCAGTCACGGTGGCGACTCTTTACGCATCGACAAAATCCGTCACGACATCGACCCACCGTGGAGCCTGGTCGGTCATCACGTGATGTTTCGCGTTGTCCCAGAGGTGTAACTCGGCATCGGCCATCTCCTCGACGAACCACAGCGCCGGGTCTATCTGGCTCATCCCGGCGAAGTACTCCTCGATCTCCGCCGCGAGGTCGTCGTTCTCCTGGTAGTGAACCCGCGGGAAGACCTCGGGCGTGGTGCTCCACGTGATCAGTGCAGGGACGTCTACCTCCGGAGCCGCTTCGTCGATAACCTGTCCGTTGTACTCAGAGGTGTACTCGTCTGAGGCATAGAGTTCGGCGCGTGCCTGATTGTGCTCCCAGTTTCGTTCCTCGAGTTCGTAGTAGCGGTCGACTTTCTCCTCGGTGATTGGGTCCTCGAAGAACGGATGGTGCTCGTAGGTGACGAACATCTCCTCACGCACCTCCTCGATCTCTTCACGGAGACCGTCTCGTTCGGGTTCGGGAGCAAAGAGATCGCCAGAGGGTTCCTCCGGGCGTGGCGTTCGTGAGTTGACGATAACGACCTTCTCGACCAGTTCCGGGCGTGTGAGCGCAATGTAAATCGTTCCGAACAGGCCTTCGCTGTTTCCGACAAGTGTCACCGGGTCCAGCTCTAGCTGTTCGATGACGTCGACCAGAAACGCTGCCCGTACCCGAACCTTGTAATCGTCCTCGTCTCGCAGGTCCGTGAACCCAAACCCAGGCTGGTCCACGGCTACGACGTGACACTCCTCTGCCAGTGGTTCGATAACCGCACCCCAGTTTTGCTCGGCAGACGACGTCAGGCCTCCACCGTGAATCAGGAACACGGTGTCCCCGCTCCCTGCCTCGAACAGATGCGTCCGTGTTCCATCGACCTCGATGTACCGCTCGTGCTCCAGAAGTGAGTTCCACTGCTCGCTCATAGCGTATCGTCCGCTAGTGCACGCGCTCAGAGCATAACGCTTCCCCCAGCTGGTCCGCTCAGTTCTGGACTCTGTGGCTCAGTACTGCCGGAGACACTACCTGACAGTTGATGATGAGATACCACTGAGAGTTTCGGAGCGTTCCACCAGTACATTAAAGTAATTGCTGGACATTTGATAGTGTAATTAGCTGGCCAATGCCAGTCCCGTTTCCCCAACAATGAGTTTAGCCCGATACACTCTCAGAAGGCTGTTGCAGGCAATTCCAGTCGTGGTTGGAATTCTAACAATCACATTCTTTCTTGCCAACCGGATTCCAGGAGACCCCGTTCGGATTATGCTCGGCCCCGAGCAGATGAACGACCCGTCGATGGTTGAACAGATACGGGCCCAGTACGGACTGGACAGGCCGCTCCACGAACGGTATCTCAACTACATGTTCGAGGTGACACAGGGGAACCTGGGAATGAGTATTCACTACGATATGCCGGTCAGTGAGGTTATTATCGGACGTATTCCCGTAACGTTGCTGTTGATGCTCTCGGCGTTTACATTCGCAATTGTGACAGCGATTCCACTGGGTGTAATCTCAGCAAAGCGCCGGAACAAGCCGGTCGACCACGTCTCACGGATCGTTGCGCTCATCGGTGTCAGCACGCCGTCGTTCTGGATTGGCCTGCTGTTGATCATCGTCTTCGCGTTTCACCTCGGGTGGTTCCCCGAGCGCGGACTCGTCTATCCGTGGGCACACCCCGAAGACGTCAGAGGTGCAAAAACACGGTTCGAGGTGTTGCGGATGGCCGCTCACCACCTCGTGCTTCCGATGATTGCACTGGGGACGTTACAGATGGCATCGATTACACGGATTCAACGCTCCTCGATGGTCGAGACGCTACAGAATGACTACGTGAAACTTGCACGCGCGTACGGCGTCTCGGAGCGACGGATTATCTGGGGACACGCGCTTCGGCCCTCGCTGCTCCCCGTCATCACTATCGTTGGCCTCGGCCTGAGTACTGCACTGGGCGGGTCGGTTCTCATCGAAACAGTGTTCGAGATAAATGGACTGGGACGACTCATCATCCAGGCCATAAACACACAGGATTACCCACTGATTATGGGAACGACGTTCGTCTTCGGTCTCGCGTTCGTCATTGGCGTCATAATCACCGACCTCGCCTACGCCTACCTTGACCCACGAGTGAGTTACGATAGTAGCGACTGAGCGGCTTCCGCTTTTAATGGCTCTGGTGAATCACTAGAATGCACTGGTACGAACCGTCAGAACGAGGGAATTGAAGCGGGAAATTGCCGATGGTTCATGTCGAAGATTTACCGCTTCACTCGAAAAGCAGTGACGTTAGCAAAAAATGCTGTTGGTGGCCGAGGCGAAGGTGCCGCCCCCGAAGGGGGTGACGGCTTCGCCGACTACGCCGTCGTTTCCCTGCACTGTCTCCGGATTTACCTGGAGAAATCCTACCGCGAAGCGCTCGACCTGCTGAACGAGATACCTCATATTTTGGCCGAGATAGGGCTTGAGACGGACGAATTACCTGATCACTCGACACTAGTGAAGGCGTTTGACAGATTGACGATGGCAGTCTGGCGAGTGCTCCTGCGCCTCTCCCCGCAGGAGCACGAGCCCTCGGGCGATGCTGCCATCGATTCAACGTATTTCGACCGAGAGAACGCTAGCAAACACTACTGCCGCCGAACCAACTACCGTGTCCAGACGCTCAAAACAACCGCTCTCGTGGATACAGACTCACAAGCTGTGCTCGACGTTCACTGTACGACCGAGAAACGCCACGACACACAGATCGGCTGGCAGGTCGCCCTCCGTAACGCGGGCGACCTGCACAGCCTCGCCGCAGACAAGGGTTATGACTGGCAGGCGTTACGTGAGAAATTACAAGAAGAAGACGTGAGACCGCTGATCAAACATCGTGAGTTTCGCCCCATCGATCAGCGCGTTGTGCGCGTGATCGTTGCGGCTGACTACGGTCAACGAGCACTCTCTGAAACTGTGTTCTCAACGATCAAACGGACGCTCGGGCACGCACGGCGTGGCCGAGCCTGGTACCGTGAATTCCGTGAGGTCGTCCTGATGTGTTGCGTCTACAACATCAAACGAGCCGTTACCCACCCAAATTAAGCTACGTATGGCGATTCACCAAAGCCCTTTTAATAGAAAGAGCGTCGTTCACCCTCTATGAAATATCGCCGGTTTTGACGGGAAACCGGCTCTCTTCTCGCGGAGTTCCTTCCCATACATTTATACTCGCTCGTAATCAATCGAACTTATAACTTAAAAGAATGGCTACGTCAGAAACTCAAGTCGATACTAGCGCTTCTACGTCGGATGCCGACCCCGATAGCGAAGTAGAGTCGCGCGTCGGCATCGCGTACACGCTCGCCCAGGTCAAGCGTGACCCGACCGCACGAATCGGCATGTACATAATCACGTTCATCACTGCGGTAGCAGTCTTCGCGTCCATCGATTACTACATATTCGATTACAGCATCGCGGAGCGATTTCTCTACCATCCGGAACGCGATCCGGCGATGGGAGGGGAACTGTTGCCTCCGCTCGGTATGGAAAATCAGTACGGACAGGGACAGACAGCACACCCACTCGGTACTGACCACCGAGGACGCGATATTCTCACACGAATCATTTACGGGTCGCGCATCGCCATCACCGTTGGGCTCATGGCGACAGTTATCGGCCTGGTTGGCGGGTCACTCGTCGGAGCCGTCTCCGGCTACTACGGTGGCTGGGTCGACGACGTGCTCCAGCGCCTGAGCGAGACCATCTACGCGATTCCGTTCCTCGTCCTCGTCATCGCGTTCATGTCCGCGTTTGGGCGGAACCTGACGTTCGCAATGATCGGCGTCGGCATTACGGCGATACCGGTGTTCAATCGCCTGATTCGCTCTCGTGTGGTGAGTATCCGAGAAGAGGAGTACATCGAGGCTGCCAAGGCCGCCGGCGTGAAAGACAGGAACATCATCCTCCGGCACATAATTCCAAACAGCTTCGCACCGGTGCTCGTTCAGGCGACCCTCCAGATTGGATTCAGCATTCTGATTATCGCCGGGTTGTCGTTCCTCGGATTCGGTGCCCAGCCTCCGACACCGTCGTGGGGACAGATGCTTGCCGAGTCACGGCAGTACATGCTCCCAGCACCGACGTTCAGTATCTGGCCGGGCATCGCCATTCTGATCACCGTGGTTGGATTCAACATCCTCGGCGACGGCTTACAGGACGCACTCGATCCACGTATCCAGAACTAACATGTCGGGAAACAATCCACTACTGAAAGTCGAAGACCTGCAGACGCATTTCTTCACTGAAGATGGCGTCGTGAGAGCTGTCGACGGAATCTCGTTCACCGTCGAAGAAGGGGAGATTGTCGGGTTGGTTGGTGAGTCGGGCGCAGGCAAGAGTGTCGCCATCTCGAGTCTCCTCCGCCTTATCGAGAACCCCGGACAGATTGTCGGCGGTCGCGTCGAGTTCAAAGGCAAGACGCTCATCGAGTTCGAGGACGGCCCCGACGGGAAACGCCGCCAGACCGATGCAATGCTCAGTAACGAGGAGATGCGAAAGCAGATTCGCGGCAACGAGCTAGCCATCATCTTCCAGGACCCGATGGAGAGCCTCAACCCGGTCTATACGGTCGGTGAGCAACTCAACGAGTTCATCGGGTTGAACCGTGACCTCTCGAAGAAGGAGACGAAAGAGGAAGCAGTCGATATCCTCCGTGAGGTCGGTATTCCAGCCCCGGAGTCACGATACGACGAGTACCCACACCAGTTCTCCGGTGGGATGCGCCAGCGAGTCCTCATCGCGATGGCACTCGCCTGCCAACCCTCGCTCATCGTCGCCGACGAACCGACGACCGCACTCGACGTCACGGTCGAGGGACAGATTCTCGACCTTGTCAACGACCTGCAAAAGAAGTACGATACGAGCTTTGTCTGGGTGACGCACGACCTGAGCGTCGTCGCGGAAATCTGTGACCGGGTGAACGTCATGTACCTCGGGAAGATTGTCGAGAGTGCGGACGTCGACGACCTGTTTTACGACACGAAACATCCCTACACCGACGCGCTGCTCTCGTCGATTCCACGGCCTGATAGGACCGTCGACGACCTCAAGCCGATCGAGGGAGTCATGCCCGAGGCCATCCACCCGCCGTCTGGCTGCCGGTTCCACCCGCGGTGTCCGGACGCTCGCGAGGTTTGTCGAGAGGTTGACCCCGGAGACGGCGTTGTGGAAGAAAAAGAGACACCACACCGAGTTGTCTGTTTCAAACACGAACAGTACGACGTCGGCTACGAGGAGAGCCAGCCACTCGACGTGGCTACTGCGAGCGGTTTCGACGTTGGGTTGGATCAGCAACAGGAAAGAGGTGATTCCAATGGCGACTGACAATCAGAGCACTGGAGAAAGCCAGCCACGAGACGAGATAGCGTTTGGAGAGGCACTTCTAAAAGTAGAGAACCTCACGAAGCACTTCACACAGTCGAGTGGACTGCTGGGTGGGTTCGAGATGAACACTGACACCTTCGTCCCTCCCATCACACGGAACCCACAGAAAGTCAAGGCTGTTGACGACGTTTCGTTCGAAATCCGGAAAGGAGAAACGCTCGGTCTCGTCGGTGAGAGCGGCTGTGGAAAGTCGACGCTGGCTCGCACCATTCTTCGGCTCATCGAGCCAACTGACGGGACAATTCACTTCAAGAACGATGACCTTGCAGGGATGTCGAGTGGGACGCTCAGAAAGAAACGCAAGGAGATTCAGATTATCTTCCAGGACCCACAGTCGTCGTTGAACCCGCGGATGAAAATTGGCCCGATCGTCGAAGAGCCGATGAAAGCCCACGGAATGTACGACAGTGACGGGCGCGAAGAGCGGGCAAAGGAGCTTCTTGGAAAGGTCGGACTAGACCCTCAGCACTACAACAGGTACCCACACGCGTTCTCTGGCGGACAACGACAGCGAGTGAATCTGGCTCGTGCACTGTCAGTGAACCCCGACCTTATCGTCTGCGACGAGCCGGTGAGCGCGCTCGACGTGTCCATACAGGCGCAGGTGCTCAACACCTTACAGGAACTCCAGGACGAGTTCGGTCTGACCTACCTGTTCATCACACACGACCTTTCGGTCGTCCGGTATATCAGCGACCGAGTCGCTGTGATGTATCTCGGAAAGCTGGTAGAGGTTGCTGATAAAGAAGAGCTGTTCGAGAATCCACAGCACCCCTACACACGCGCACTCCTCGACTCGATTCCGATTCCGGACCCCCGGAACAGTGGCACACGGGGCGTCCTGGAGGGAGATGTCCCCAGCCCGCTAGACCCCCCGAGCGGGTGCCGGTTCAGAACGCGTTGCCCCGAACTCATCAAACCCGAAGGGTACACGGATGGCGATGAGTACATCGAATACAGACTGAGCCAGGACCAGTGGGACCAGCTACGGGCATGTATCCGGGCAATCTCCTACAAAAAGCTCGAGTCGTACGCTGCAGACGAACTCAGAGACCGGTTCTTCGACGGGACGCTTCCGGAAGGCCACGCAGGAGAGTTCATCGCAGAGGCGCTCTCACTGGTAGAGGAAGACTCGTTCGAGGAGGCAGAACAGTTGCTTGACGAACGATTCGTGACTCAGAGCATCTGCGCAAAAGAGGAACCATCCTACGAGATCGAGCCAGAAATCGGTACGTCGGCGCATCTCTCTGCCTGTCACCTGCATGCCGACGACGTTTCCACTCGAACCGAGTAATCTCGTACGAGTTTAATTAATTACCGCCGAACGAAACCGGGTAACCCCGAGCGAAGCTAACTACCCACGTACGAGTTCGATATCGACCGAATCTTCTGGTCGATTCTCAGTCGCAATGAAACCAGTAAGCGTGTGCTGGCCGGGTTCCGGAAGCTTCCAGACATCTGGTTCACCGGCGTGTTTGATTCTCCCGTCCCAGGTGATATCGACGGTTTTTCGCTCCCCTCCGCGGAAGCTGAATTTTCCCGGGCTGTTGTCGACATAGCGAGGCTCGCTGCTCGCTTCGAGATAGTCGTCGATGGTCCATCCCCAGAGACGGCGAGAGGGTGTATACAGTGTCACCGGAACTGGAAGCCGGTTCTTGAACTCGAGCGTGATTTCGACGGGCTCACCGAGCCGGTAGCGGTCAGCGTCAGTTCGAATCGAAACGCGAACCGCACGCTGTACGACCGGTCGCGGGAGCAGTTTCCCGAATATCTCCGTGGTGTAGTTCCGCGTCTGGTCGAACCCGAGTCGGTCCTGGTCCAGTTGTGTTTGCCGACGTGACATTGCCTTTGTTCGTACAACTACTTCGTCGGAGCGCTAATGAAGCTGGCGGAAAATAGAACAAAATCGGTCGGTTACCGGTCTATCCAGGTGTTGCTGACCGGCGAGTAGAGACGTGGGTTGTAGTGACTCGAGGGGTGAATATTGAAGTCATGAACCGAGTCGTGGACACCCCAGGTGTTGTCTAGGTTGTACGCGGGTATGTGAACCCGGTCCTCGAGAATCGTCTCGATGACGAATTCGTAGTGCTCTTTGCGCTCGTCCCGGTCGACGATTTGACCGGCAGTTGTGAGTCGCTCGTCCATTTCGTCGTTCATGTAGAACAGCCCAGAGTTCTCCCCCTGAGTGGCCTGTGAGAACTCCCAGGGCAGGATGTTCTCGGGGTCAGGACCGCCACCCGTTCCGAGGATGTACATATGGTAATCGTCGGGGTCGCCAGTGATGAACGTATCGAGCATCGTTCCCCACTCCAGACGCTGGACTTGCGCATCGTAGCCGAGTTCGCCCAGACCGTTACTCACGGAGACGCCGATGTTCTCACGCATGTCGTCCGGTGGGACGATAATGAGCGGTTCCCAGTCGTCCGGTGAAACGCCGGCCTCGTCCAGGAGGTCCTGTGCCGCATCGAGGTCTGGCTCCTGGTGCTGGAGGTCCATCCACTCGTCTTCCGGGAAGCCCCACTCTTCGATAATTGGCTTGTTGAGTGGTGCATACGCCCGTTCTCCTGCGGGGTCGACGAAGTTCGAGAATGCCTGGTCCATCGAGAAGCAGTAGTCGACAGCTTCACGAACCAGTTTGTCGGCAGTCGGCCCTTCGTTGCAGTTGAAGCCGATGTAGTGGTATCCAAACGCCTCGACGGATGTCACGGACGCCTCATCCATATCTTCGACCTGTGCGAACAGGTCCGGTGGAATCCCCTGAATGACGTCCGAAGAGCCAGTTTGCAGTGCGGTGATACGCGTCGTAGACTCCTCGATGGGTTCGAACTCCACCTCTGCGAGGTTCGCGTGCTCCTCGCCCCAGTAGTCGTCCCAGCGCTCGATGCGCACGAAGTCACCTTCCGACCAGTCGACGAACTGGAACGGGCCGGAACCGACAGGGTTTCTGATGAACTCATCCGGATCCTCCTCACGAGCGTCTTCCGGCACGATGAACGAAACGAGAGCGCTTATCGGGAAGACTGGGTCTGGTGAATCGAGCGAGATCTCGATAGTGTTCCCATCGACATCGATATCCTCGATACCGTCGAAGTTCGGGGCATTAGGTGTTTCTTCCTCGACAGGAGCCGTCATCGAGTAGATGACATCGTCGACGGTAACCGGGTCACCGTTGTGGAACTCGGCGTCGTCACGGAGTTCGAATGAGTACGTCGTGTCGTCGATCTGCTCGAAATCGTCCGCAGCGAGCTGTGGGACGTATCCAAGCCCTTCGTCGTACTGGTACAGCGACGAGTAAATCTGTGCACAGACCTGGTGCGAAGGAATGTCGTTCAGGACGATGGGGTCGAACTCGATCGGCGTGTTGTCCAATCCGACCAGAAGTTCTCCATCCGGGCTGTCGTCTGCTGAATCATCGCCGGGTTCAGCGACATCGTCAGCATCGCCACCCAGGCACCCTACGAGTACTACACTCCCTGTCGCAAGGCCCGTAGCAATGAATGAACGTCTACCCACTCCGGTTCCGAGAGTCGAATCACTGCCGCTACTGTTTGGTCTATTCCCTGGCTTTCTTGCCATGCCAGTGAAGTGTAGATGCGCCCATATAAATGTATGGGTGGGTTTGTATTGCACGTAAACACGTTTTCGCCTCGTCTCTGATCGTGAGGTGCGGTGAGTCAGGGACAGTCGAAAGCTATATCGAGCGACTATGGCGGTCGAACCACTCGACGATTCTGTTCAGTCGGTCTCTGACGTATGCCGGGTCGCCACTACGAGACAGTTCGTGAGTTCCTTGTCTGTATCGGACCAGTTCTGTTTTGACGCCGTTCAGCTTGAGGAGCCGATAGAATAGCTCCGCATTGTGCACAGGGACCCTGAAGTCGCGGTCGCTGTGAAGAATGAGCGTCGGTGTTTCAACCCTGTCAGCATACGCAATCGGGGAGTTCTCCCAGTACTGGTCCCGGTCGGCCAGCGGGTCACCGTGACGCCATCGCGTCGAGTGGAAGAAGTCCTTCGAGCCGTACTGTGTGAGCTGGTCGTAGACGCCGCGCTGGGCGACTCCTGCGGTAAACAGGTCTGTGTGACCCACTATCCAGCCGGTCATGAAACCGCCGAAGCTTCCGCCGGTGACGAACACGTTGGACTCGTCGACGTACTCCCGGGAGAGCAGTTCCTCAGTGACGGAGAGTATATCAGTATAATCCGGACGGCTCTCGGTCGCAATGGCCATGGTATGGTCCTGTCCATAACCAGTCGAGCCACGGGGGTTACACCAGGCAACGACGTAGCCCTGAGACGCAAGGAGCTGGAACTCGTGCCACATCGTCCCGCTGGTCGTCCACATAACAGACGGGCCGCCATGAATCTCGACCACGAGTGGATAGCTCTCGCGTTCGTCGAATCCCGGCGGCGTCAGCATCCACGCCTGAATCTCCGTTCCGTCGCTCTCGACCCACAGTTCGGTTGGCTCCTGAACCGCTCGTGTCCGAAGATACTCCTCGTTCACCCGGGTCAACCGTGTCGGCTCGTCCGTACCGCGTTCATAGACGAATATATCTCCGGGATGATCCCACTGACTCAGACTCACGGCAACCTGTTCATTTCCGACATCGAACCCAGCGATTCGACCCTCGTGTCCGGTGACCACGTCTTCGCTGTCGGACCCGTCTCGGCGAAGACGGCGAATCGCGTCTTCTCCTTCGTTGGGCATCTTGACGTAGACGTACTCGCAGTCTGGCCCCCACACAGGCCCGCCTTCGACCGTTCGGTCGATGTCACGGGTAAGCGAGACATCCTCTTCTCCGTCAGTGACCCGAACCTCCGTCTGGTTGAGTGCTGGATTCGGTCCCTCTTCGGCGAAGAACGTGTACGCGAGCAGTCCCTCGTCGTTCGCCGCGAGAACGGGACTCCAGTCGTGTGTTGCGCCGATGGTTTCGGTCGCCCCCGTCTCGACGTCCGTCGCGTGAATATCGTGATAGAGCGTCTGGTCAGCGAGGCGCTCAGTGTAGTAGAGCGTCTCGTCTGCACCCCACTCGGGAGCATCGAAATCTGCATCCCCATCAGTGAGACGCTCGATGTCACCTGTTTCGACATCTGCGACGTAGATGTGGCTGCGACGTCCATCGAAGTAGCCGCCTGCAGAGCGGTAGACGACGCGGCTGATAACTCGGGGGTCTGGCTCCTCTCGTTCGTACTCGTCGTCTCGCTCGATATCGAGTGCCTCCTCGCGCTCGTGGGCGGTCACCTCCTGTACGAAGGCGATTTTCCGACCATCTGGATGCCAGCTAATCGAGCGAACAGCACCCGCGACGGCCGTTATCTGTCTCCCTTCGCCGCCGTTTGCCGGAATGACCCATAGCTCTGGCGTTCCCGACCGATCGCTCACGAACGCAAGACGGTCGCCATCGGGGCACCATTCGACCTCACTTTCTGTGTCTTCAGCGAGGGTAAACTGCCGACTTCCAGTCCCGTCAGTTGGAGCGACGTGAACAGTCGTCTCGTACGATTCGCCCGTCTCAGGGTCGCGTTTGAGAAACGCGACGGTCGATCCATCGGGAGACAGTCGAGGGCCGCTGACCTGTGAGATGTCGCTGTAATCCTCCGTGGTTATCTCGGACATGATGACTTCGAAACGCGGTGGTGAGTTAACTGTTATGACGACTGAAAGAACAGTTCGGTACTCGACGGCTGTATGCAGCGAGTGGCACATCACTTATCATGCTGCCCGTCGAGAAGCAGGTATGACGGAGACAGAAAGCCCGTACGAGCAGTTCGCTCACCGTATCCGAAACGCCAACCTCCTCGACGACGTGTCGCTGGTGTTGAACTGGGACCAGCAAGTGACGATGCCAGAGGAGGGCAGTCAGGCCCGTTCACACCACTTCAGCGCGCTCTCCGGAACGAGACACGAGCTGCTCACCGGTCGACGGACGACCGAACTGCTCGAGGAAATCGAAGAGAGCGAACTGGACGATGACCAGCAGGTGATAGTCCGGGAGGCCAGGCGTGAGATAGACCGACGGCGGAGCGTTCCCGAGTCACTGGTCGAACAGCGCAGCGAGACACAGACACGGGCGTTTCGCGACTGGAAAGCAGCACGCAAAAACGAGTCGTTCGACGAGTTCAGAGACACGCTCGAAGAGCTCGTCCAGATAGAGCGCGAGCGGACAGACCACATCGACTCGAGCCAGCCTACGTACGACGTTCTCCTCGGGGATACCGAACCCTACATCGAGCCCGCCGAGATCGACAGGCTGTTGATGACACTCAGAGACGGGGTGCTCGAATTGCTGGACGAGTACGAAGACAGGCTCCCGGAACCGGAGCCACCTGACGTCTCCGGACCGTTCGACGACGACCGACAGCAAGAGCTCTGTGAGCGTGCACTCACGATGCTGGGCTACAACTGGAAGCGTGGGCGCCTCGACACGGCACCACACCCGTTCGACGGCCTGAGTCAGTTCGATGCGCGAATAACCACTCGGTTCAACGAGGAAGACCCGTTTAGCGCGCTGTCGAGCACCATACACGAGTTCGGTCACGCCGCCTACAATCTCGGGCTCTCAGACGAGCACTACGGAACTGCGCTGGGTCGTGCACGCAGCCACGCTGTCCACGAGTCACAATCGCGATTCTTCGAGAATCACGTCGGCCGGTCACGCGCCTTCTGGGAGCGGTTTCTCCCGACCGTTCGCGAGATATTCCCTGCGTTCGACGATGTCTCACTCGAGACGGTGTACGCCCACGTCAACACCGTGGCTCGGTCGAACCAGATTCGCGTCGACGCGGACGAGATTACCTATCATCTCCATATCGTGCTACGACACGAAGTTGAACAGGAACTCCTCGAAGGAGAGATTTCGGTGGAAGAGGTTCCCGCTGCGTGGAACGAACGCGCCGAAACGTACTTCGGTTCGAAACCAGACAGTATCGTCCAGGGGGCGCTTCAGGACGTTCACTGGACGTCCAGGTTTGGGATGTTCCCGAACTACTCGCTGGGGAGCATGTTGGCCGCACAGATTGCGAACGCCATCGAGCGCGACATCGACGATGTGGACACCCTGGTTCGCGAGGAACGACTCGACGAGGTCCACGACTGGCTCACGACGAATATCCACCAGCATGGGCAGCGCTACAGAACTGGCGAGCTCATCGAGCAGGCAACGGGCGAGCGGCTTTCGGCCGAACCGCTCCTCGACCATTTCGAAGCGAACCTGCAGGCACAGATAACACAGTAGTCGATATCCACCCGTCCAGGGGAGGCAAATCTGAGACGCGACTCAGTGTGAATGCCTTCAGCGCATCAGTCTGGACTGGTTCCAGCGACTTATTGTGGGTGATTCCAGTGACTCGGTGCGAGTGAGTGTAGCGCGTCAGTAGCTGGTGTGTACCACTACTCAGTAGTGGTTGTACACCTGCCCCGCAATTGGTGTGTAACACGGTACCAAAACAGTCATACGTTCTGCTGGAGAACTAACGCAGTGATGCGCATTACACCGAGCGATTACTGTGATGTCAGCCAGGCGAGTGAGCCTGCGCTCTCACCCGACGGAGAGACGGTTGCCTACGTGAAGCGAACACCGACAGACGACACGGAGTACGAGTCGACAATCTACACCACATCAGTGTCTGATGAGGAGAGCAGTCGATTTACCCAGCGTGCGGGGGCCGACTCCAGCCCACGCTGGTCACCTGATGGAACGCAACTCGCGTTCGTGAGCACCCGGGGTGACGACGAAACGCCGCAGCTCTGGCTCATGCCACTGTACGGTGGCGAAGCAGCACAGCTTACCAACGTTGTCGGCGGAGTAAGCGAGCCCACATGGTCGCCTGACGGTAGCTACATCGCGTTCACTCAAAAGGCAACAGCGGATGAGCGAGCGGCAGACCTCGACCTCGAGCGGGAGAACGACCTGGAGTACGAACGCGAGGAGCCCGACCCCCGGGTCATCGGTCGACTCGTCTACCGGGAGCATGGCGGCTACATCGACGGCCGTCGCCAGCATCTCTACCTGTACGACGTCGACGCGGGCGAGGTACAGCGCTTCACCGATGGTGAGTTCGACTACGGGAACCCCGACTGGGGAGACGATACGACCCTCTACGCGACGGTACGGCGCACTGACGACCCCGACGACAATCTCGTCCACGATATCGTCGCCTTCGACGTTGAAAGTGGTGAAGAGGAGGACACAGTGGTTCAGACGACAGGATGGGACCCATCGTTCAGCGCAACGAGTGACGGACTGGTTGCATTCAGATACAGTGACGACGAGCCGCCAGGGCCGTCGATGCGCCTCACTGAGGTACGAGTGGCCGACCGGAACACCGACGAGGTTCGAACAGTGACCGAATCACTCCCGCGCCGCGTGTATCGGGGCTGTACCCCGGTCTGGGACGACGACGAAGAGTCCCTCTACATACTGGTTCCGGACGAGGGAACCGTCGACATATACGAACTCGACCCGAGCGGAGACGGAGAACCCGTGCGAGTCGACACCGGAGAGACCGAACACATCCAGGCACTCTCCGTCTCGAACGGGCAGATTGCGTTCACACAGAGCACGGCGTCTGGACCGAGCGATGTCTTCGTCACGGCAAGAGAGAGTGGTGAGGTCACGCGGGTGAGCAGACTCAACGATGAGTTGCTCGAATCGCGGGACATTCAGACACCAGAAGAGGTGTGGGTCGAAAGCGAGGACGGTGTCGCGGTGCAGGGCTGGGTGCTCACGCCGCCGGAGTTCGACGAAGACGAGACGTATCCGACCGTGCTGGAGATTCACGGCGGACCGTCTGTTATGTGGACGACCAGCGGGACGATGTGGCACGAGTTCCAGCTCCTCGCCTCTCAGGGCTACGTCGTCGCCTGGTGTAACCCCCGTGGCTCGACCGGCTACGGCGAAGCGCACACACTCGCTATCGGCGGTGACTGGGGCGGCCCGGACTACAGAGACCTGATGGCGTTCACTGACGAGTTGGTCCGGCGATCGTACGTCGACGAGTCGAATCTCTTCGTCACTGGCGGAAGCTTCGGCGGCTTCATGACCAGCTGGATAGTGGGTCACACGGACCGATTCAGCGGAGCAGTCACACAGCGCGGCGTCTACGACCAGATTGCCCAGTTCGGAGGGACCGATACCTACCATTCGAACGAGAAACAGCTCGGAGTTCCGTGGGAGGACCCGATGGAGTACTGGGAAGCCTCTCCCGTCGCCTACGCCAACCAGGTCGAGACACCGACGCTCATCATTCACAGCGAGGAAGATTACCGGGTCCCGATTCACAACGCCGATATTCTGTACCGGTTCTACCGGAAAAACGGTGTCGACACGCGCTACATCCGCTATCCTCGCGAAGGTCACGAACTCTCGCGCGCCGGGGAACCAGGTCACGTAATCGACCGTCTCGAGCGTATCCTTCGATGGTTCAACGGCTACTCGGACTATCACGACGAACCTCCCGTGGTGGAAACCGAAGAAGCAGACTCGGACTGGGAACCATCTCTAGAATAACGCGAACTCTGCGAAGGTGGTGTACTGAGTACACCAACGCTACGAAGGTGGTACACTGAACACACTAACCCTGCAAGATTGCGGGACAGAACGAACCAACGCTACGAAATTGGTACACTGAACGCGACTGGCTTCCACTCATCGTCTGGGCCGACGAAGACGCGTCCAGATTCGCGCCGGGCGACAGGCCGCCCCTCTCTCACGACGAGTCGGCGCGATGCCCGGGTTCTGAGTGCGTTATACGCATCGGGTGCGTCGAAAACCACGAACGAGCCCTCAGCACCGGGCTCCAGGTGCGTCGAGTCGAGGCCAAGAATCGAGGCGTTGTTCTCAACCAGCATCTTCCACAGCGGCGCCACGTCGTACCAGCTTGTCAGGTGTCCGAAGTGGGCGAGGAACAGCGCCTCTCCGAGCGGGTCACAGTCGCCGTACGGGTGATACTTGTCGACCATATTGTCCTGGCCGATACCGACAGTGACTCCGGCTTCGAGAAGTTCGTCGATGCGGGTGTGGCCGCGACGGCGCGGGTAGTCGTCCCGCCGACCCTGCAGTTCGGCGTTCGTTGTCGGATTCGTCACAACGGCGATATCGTTCCGGGCAAGCAGGCCTCTGAGTTTGTCTGCGTAGGCGTTGGGATAGGAGTGCATCGCAGTGAGGTGACTCGCCGTGACCTGTGTGTCGAGTGAGCGTTTTTCGACCTCGCTGGCGAGCACGCCCGTAAACCGGGTCTGTGGGTCGTCTGACTCATCGATATGAGCGTCGATTGGCCGGTTGGAGTCGGCCGCGATGTCCACTATCGTTTCAACGTGTGCAACCCCATCCTCGCGAGTGTCTTCCTTGTGTGGAATGCCTCCGATGATATCGACACCTGCCTCGAGTGCATCAGAGAGCGCGTCAACCTCCGCGTCGGAGCGGACGAGTGAATCGAGTGGAAGCCCGACAATCTGTATGTCGATGACTCCAGCATAGGCATCGCGGAGTTCGAGCAGTCCCTCAACGAGCTTGTTTCCGTGTCTGGCGGACGTATCCACGTGGGTCCGGACCGTCGTCACACCGTGTGCGAGAAACCAGTCGAGTTGCGTACTGGCCCGGTCGACGATTCTGTCCGGTTCGAGCATTCCAGCTGCCTCCAGGTCGTCGTACATCTTCCAGCCGACGCCGAACGCCTCCGGCGTCGGCATTTCGTAACCGTTGCGGAGTAACTCGGTGAACGTGTTCGCAGTCACAAGGTGTGTGTGTGCGGTTCGGTGAGCGTCGGCGTAACGAGCCGTCCATCGGCGTGAAACTGCCTGTTCGAATCGAACGCGTCGGGGTCACCCTCACCGTGCTTAACGATTCGGTCGATTCGTCCGTCCCGAATCTCGATGTCGACGGTGGTCGGGTGTGTGCGAGAGTCGATACCATCCCTGGAACTCGTTCGATTACGGAGAACGGCATCGGTAAGTATGAAATCGGCCATGAACCGTGGTTCGAGCACAATCGTAATAAAGTCCGTGCTGACTCGGGCGCACTCACCGAAGGACGAGCCTGACGGTATGTTCAACTGCGTGTCGAACGTCAACTGAGTGGTACACCGTCCCGGAACATTCTTGCTAACACCAGAAGAACCAGCAGGTGATGCGAGAACACACAAGACAGCCGAGATTGGCTGTCACCACGCAGTGGAGGGTCAGATAATGAGCGGAAGAGATACCCTGTTCGACGCGATCGGCAGCACGTTCTCACCGGAGGCTGCCGCCGAGTTTGCGACAGGACTCACAGAGTACTATCGTGCACCCGGAACAGCGGGCTTTCAGGCGGCGATGGACCAGGTCGAGTCAGAGCTTCGTGAGGCCGGTCTCGACGTAATGGTCGACGACCCGGTCATCGAGGGCGCATGGGAGCCAAACGATGCTTCGTTGACTGTTACCCAACCAGAGCGTGCCTCGCTCATCGAGTTCGAAGACGCGCCTGCGTGTCTGGCGTGGGGCTCCTCGCCGACTGACGGTGCTGAGGAGTTCACGGTCGTCGACGTCGGAACCGGCGAATCCCCCGCAGACTTCGAGGGCGTCGATGTCGACGGAAACGTGGCATACATCCATGGCACACAGCGCCGGCCGGGCTGGTGGAACGCCGCACAGAATGCGCTGGACGCGGGCGCTCGTGGACTCATCACGGATTACATGCTCTATCAGACCCCGGGCGTTCGGGAGCCAGAGCTCGTTCCAGAGGCTGCACAGTTGCTTCGCCTGCGCCCGGCAGAGGTGTTCTCGGAAGAAGACATCTGGGCGCTGTCGATCCCCCACGAATCAGCAGTGCTCCTCGAAGACATGCTTGAGGACGGCCCGGTAACGGTCGAAGCAGATATCGATGTCGACATCTCCGACGCCACGGCACCATATCTCGAAGCGACGATTCCGGGTGCAGAGAGCACAGACGAGACAATCCTGTTCTGCGGTCACGCCTCCGGAATTAAACCCGGTGCAAACTGTGCGGAGGGGACGGGTCTCATCGTCGAACTCGCAAAAGCACTCAACGAACTGGCCATAGAGTACGAGTTCAAGCGCTCGCTCACGTTCATCGTCGGTGTCGAAGGCCCAGTCTCCGAGGAGTACCTGTCCCGGACCCCATCTGCCTCCGAGGACGTCATCACGTCGTTAACCTACTGTTCAACCGGTCACAAGCAGTCCGAGACGGAGTCCTGTCTCTTGCTGTCATCATCGCCGGACTCAGTCCCCCACTTCACGAACGATTACCTCGCCGAACTGGCCGAGCAATCGCCGAAGGAAGCGGACTGGATTGGCAAGGAAGGTGGACAGGAGCTGCCACTTCTCAGCCAGAAACAACACTACTACACTCCGTGGAGCGACAACGGACGGTTCGCCCAGTACGATATCCCCGCACCGCTGTTCATGTCCTGGCCCGACCGGTGTTTCCACAGCCAGCTCCTGACTGCCGACGTAATCGACCCGGCAGCACTCCGCCGCTCGGCGCTCATCTCGGGTGTCGCCGCACTCGAACTCGCAACTGCCGACGCAGACGAGGCTGCCAGCATCGCACGGGCCGTCGCCGGCCGGTCGCTCCAGCGACTTCAGCGTCTCGGCGCGGACTACGTCGGAGAGTCGGCCGCGCGTGCACGTCGACACGTCGAGTTTGTCACCGAGCGCGACACGGAGGCGCTCACCTCAGTCAGCGAACTCTCCGAGGATATCGACGAGACCATCGACCAGCTCGAAACCCAGATTCAACAGACAGCCGAGCAGGTCATCGACTCCTTCAACGCACCAGAAGACGAAGACCGCGGAGAAGTCGCAGAGCGGGTACCAGTGCGCGAAACCGATGGGCTCGTCGCACGGTGGGAGGGACTCGAGTACACCGACCTCCTGGAGATTGCGGACCAACTGGCCGATGCCGACGACGACGCAGGATGGCGTTCGCTTCGCGTCGTCTCGGATGAAGCCTGGAACTTCGTCGACGACGAACGGACTGTCGGCGAGATTGCTGATGCAGTCGGGTTCGAATTTGGACTGACGATTGAGCCCGGCCCAATCTACGAAATCCTCGCCGGACACGAACAGGGCGGTAACCTTCGATTCGAGTAGCGTCGGCTCTTTATTTCACGGTACATAAGCTCCTACGTTTTCCCTCAGCGTTCTCAGGAGACAGTGGGAGCTTCGATTGTGACCAGTGGCGCAGAAACAGTCGAAGAACGCGGTGAATCTGGGATTCGGGTCGGTTAGTTCGCGTACTCGAGCACCATTTCGGCGTGGGAGAGTTCGCAGTCGACGAGGCCAGCGACCGTGTCGTTCCCGTCGACGGCGAAGAACTCGTCACTCCCCTCGGAGTTCGCACCGAATCCGAGACCGACACCGTAGAGCACCGGAATATCGAACTGGCTCCCGAACACTGCCCACGGCACACCACCGGCTGAGAAGGGCCACAGCGTCAGGTTGTTGCCGTGGTCCGAGATGACCGTCCGGGCGGCCTGAACGAGGTCTGAGTCGGGGTCGGTCTTACACCACGTGTGCTGGCCGGAAACTTCCATCTCGACATCTTCGAACCCGTTCGCGTCGAGGTGGTCGCGCAGTTGTTGGCGAGCGACTTCCGGGTCGTAGCCGCGTGGCATCCGCAGGTCGAACGTGGCGTGAGCGTCGCCGGGGAGGATGAACGGCTTCGTGCCCGTATCCGGTCCGAGATACCCCGTATTGATTCCCTGGATGTTGAACGACTCGGGACCGTAGAAGTGCTGGACGAACGCCTCGACGACGTCCTCGTGCAGATCGTCCGTGAGGTTCTCGACTTCGCCGGCACCGCGGGAGAGGCCCGGGAGGTGCTTCCAGAGTTCGGCACGCGGCGTCTCAGTCTGTTCATCGAGCGTCTCGACGAACTCTCGAATCTCCTGGCGCACCTCCTCGGTCGGCGGTTCGTACTGGTCGTAGTAGCCGTCGATGTCAATCTGCGTCCCGTTCTCGGAGGTAAGCGAGGAGAGGACGTCGATCATCCGCCATGCGGGGCTGTCGACTGTGACGTTGCTCATTGCGTGGATGTCGCCCCCCTGCGGACCGCGCCCCCACTCGCTGCCCGAGACTTCCAGCGTGAAGTACAGCGCTGACTTGTAACCGAGCGAGCCGGTGACATTCCCGTCGGCACCCTGTCCCGCCAGCGGGCAGAAGCAGGCGTCGGCCTCCTCCAAACGGTCCTCGTATCGATCGAGCATGTCGTAGTAGTGAGGGCTTCCGTTGATTTCCTCAGCCTCGAGGAGGAACATGACGTTGACGGGGAGTTCGCCGAGGGCCTCCTTCATCGCCTCAAGTGCGTTCAGCCAAGCGACGAACGCACCTTTCACCTTGACAGAGCCGCGCCCGTAGATGACGCGTCCGTACTCGTCATGTTCAGCGATCTCACCGCCGAAAGGGTCGTAGGTCCAATCGTCAGGGTTGCTGACCGGGCGGGTATCGAGCATCCCGTAATTGATGAGGGTTTTCTCCGCACCCGCATCGTAGTAGCCCCAGACACCGGGAGCACCCTCGGTTTCGACGAGCGTCGCCTCCTGGCAGCCGATCTCGTCGAGGTACTCCATCATCAGCTCGGAGATTTCGCGGAGACCGTTCTGTTCGACGCTGACGCTGGGTTGCTGTACTGCGCGCTGGATACGGTCGATATGCATATCGAGATTTGATTCAATCGACTCGCGAACTGCTGCACTGTCACTATCTGACATTACCTACTGGTTCAATAGCCGATGATAAAATGGTTTCTACCGCGAGGCGTCCATCGTGCTGGTCGGTCTAGAGGAAACCGCCATCAGCAAGTCGGTCAATCGCTTCGGAAAGCCGCTCAGTGTCGCGCGTATACGCGAACCGAGCGTAGCCCGGTGCACCGAATGCACTTCCGGGAACAGTGGCGACGTGTGCCTCCGAGAGCGCGTCCTCACACCACTGCTGGTCGTCTTCGTCGACGGGGACCATCAGATAGAACGCCCCCGCTGGGGGACGAACCGAGACACCCTCCGAGGCAAGTTTCTCGACGAGGAAGTCACGCCGCTCGTGGAACGTCTCGACCATCTCTGCGACTGTCTCGTCCCCGTTCTCGAGCGCCTCGACTGCGGCGCGCTGTGCGAAGTTCGATGCACAGGTCACCGAATGGCTGTGAATTTTCCCTGCCTGAGAGATGAGTCCAGAGGGTGCTGCCATGTATCCAAGCCGCCAGCCAGTCATCGCGTAGGCCTTGGAGAAGCCGTCGATAGTGACGGTTCGGTCGGCCATTCCCTCGAGTGCACCAGGCCTCGTGTAGCCGCCGTCGTAGGTGATTTGACCGTAGATTTCGTCACTGAGCACGGTCACGTCGTGCTCGACGGAAAGGTCGCGAACTCCCAAAAGCGCGGCCTCTGAGTAGACAGCGCCAGTCGGGTTCGAGGGTGAGTTGACGATAACGAGTTCGGTGCTGTCACCTATCGCCTCTGTGAGGTCGTCGAGCGCCGGTTCGAGTCGGAACTCGTGTGGCGTCGTATCGATTCGGGTCACCGAGCCACCAGCAAGAGTCACAATCGGTTCGTAGGAGACCCAGGCCGGGTCGATGATGACGACCTCGTCTCCGGGGTCGACCAGTGCCTGGACCGCTTCGAAGATGGCCTGCTTGGCCCCCGGAGTGACGATGATGTCGTCGCCACTGTGAGAGAGACCACGTTCGCCGAGCGTTTCGGCGATTGCGTCTCGGAGCGCAGGGAGACCGCTGGAGGCAGTGTAGCCGGTGTGTCCATCGGCCAGTGCCTGTCGACCAGCCTCGACGATGTGGTCTGGCGTTCCCATGTCAGGTTCGCCGACACTCAGGTCGGCGATATCGACGCCTTCCTCTCGAAGTTCAGCTGCCAGGTTGCCAACTGCGACGGTTGCGGACGGTTCGATCTGTCGAGCGCGTTGTGCGTAGTTCATTGGTGGAACAGGGTGAATGATAGCGCGGCACTCCGCGTGGAACACCAGCGTATACTACCGATATCTTCGGCGACCAGTAAAAAGGTAGCGTCCGTTCCGGCGACCAGTAACGAGGAAGTCCCCTGTTCGCACTCTCAGCAGTCGTACAGCGTCCGATACTTTTCGTCGACGTACTCAAGGAAGTAGTCGGCGGTGATTTCCTCTCCTGTCGCCTGTCGGACAAGCTCCTGTGATTTGTAGCGCTGTCCGTGCCGGTGGATGTTCTCAGTCATCCACTCACGGATCGGTCCGAACTCGCCGCGACGAACCTGATCCTCCAGCGGGATGTCCCGGTCCGCCGCAGCCCAGACCTGTGCAGCGAGGACGCCATGACCAAGCGTGTAGTTGATGAATCCAGGGACATCGGCTGCCCAGTGCGGATCCTGAAGCGGACCTTCGCTCACCTTGTTGGGGGTCACTCCGAGATACTCGTTGTACTTCTCGTTCCACACTTCGGGTACGTCTTCAACGGCAATCTCGCTCGCGATTAGGGCCTGCTCAATTTCGGTCCGGATGATGATGTGCATGTGGTAGGTCAACTCGTCAGCGGCAACCCGGACGACGTTCGATTCGTTGACTTGGTTAACCGCTTCGTAGGCCTCCTGGGGTGTAATATCTTCCAGTTGCGGAAACTGGTCCTGGAAGTGTGGCAACACGAGTTCCCAGAAAGGTTTCGACCGACCGACGTGGTTCTCCCAGACACCAGACTGCGAGCCGTGAATCGTTAGCCCGCGTGCGCGTCCGATCGGCGTCCCGTAGTGGTCGTCCGGGAGCCCATGATGGTAGGTCGTGTGGCCGAACTCGTGCATCGTTGCGGTGAAGCCGTTCGTCGGATCGTTCTCGTCGAACCGTGTCGTGAGGCGAACATCGTAAGGGTTCCCGTAGGAGAATGGGTGTGGTGCAGTGTCGAACCGGGCGCGATCCCAATTCAGCCCCAACTCATCCAGCACTATTTCGAAGACATCTTTCTGTGTCGTCGGGTCATACGGCCCACGGGAAGTGAACGCATCGGTCGCGAGGTCAGTATCGCTCTCACGAATATCCTCGATGATTTCTGGGAGCGTCGATTTGAGTCGGTCAAACACCCGGTTCACGGTCGACAGTTCGATGTACGGCTGTGAGGTGTAGCCGATTTTGTTCTTCCAAAGCACCTCATAGGGGTCGCCGTGTGGGTCAACGTTGTCAGCCCACTCCCGGCGGAGTTCGATATGTTCCTCAAACACCGGCGCGAACGTGTCCCAGTCGTCGTTCTCCTTGGCCTCTTTCCACGCCTCGTGAGCACGTGCGGTCACGTCGGCGAGTTCGCTCTGTAAGTCTGTGGGAACGGCAGTAGTGATTTCGTACTCACGGAGCATCTCCCGGACGACAGCCTGCTCCTCACCGGTCCGTTCGGATTCATCGACGTTCTCCAGCGCCCGCCCGAGCGCGTCGGCCCCTCGCAGGTCGTGCATCATCTTGGATATGGTCTCCCGTTGACCCGACCGGGCCGTCGTCCCCTCCGGAGGCATCATCACGTCCGAATCCCACCGCAGAAGGTGGTCTATCTGCTCCAGATTGTGTATTCGTTTGGCGTGCTCTTTTACCGTCTCGTATGAACTACTCTGATCCACAGTTCCCATGATTCACTACCACAATATAAAATCATAAGCCGATACAGAGGAGAAGCGCGCTGAAAAGTTACTTGACAATACCGATAGCGCGCACTGGGGACCCTGTCCCTTCCCGGATTTTGAGCGGGAAGCCGGAGAATGTGTAGCGCATGCCGGCGACCTCAACGAGATTGGCGAGGTTCTCCCAGATGACGATTTCCTCGCGCGAAGCGAGTGCGTGGACCGGGAAGTTGTAGTCTGGGTAGATGTTCGGCGGGTGGTCGACGCTGATGGCGTCGATGCCGAGCCCCTTCGCGCCGTTCTCAACTAGCCACCTCGCGGCCTCCTCCTCAAGTCCGACAAATTTTTTATTATACCGGCGTTTCTTCTCCTTGTCCGTCGTCGAGTAGTTTGCTTCCCGGTTACCGGTCTCGAGCGTGACGATGTCGCCCTCCTTGATTTCGAGGTCGTGCTCGTCGAGTCGGACCTGGATGTCCTCGACTGTGATTGGGTCCGGGTACTCGACGTGAGAGACGTCAAGTCCGACAGCATCGCCGTGGAACCACTCCAGGGGCATCTCGTCGATGGAGAGGTCAGACGTCGGGTCGAGGTGGTCGATAGAGTCGACGTGTGTGGGCCCGTGTTCGCTGACAATCATTGTCCGGTTCATCGGCTGTTCCTCCTCGTACCCCTCGCGCTCCGCGCGGAGATGCCGGCGGACGTACTCCGTCTCGCTATCGCGACCCCGCTCTTCGAGTTCCTTCTTCACCTGGAAGCCACGCTCCTCGTGGGTCAGGTTCGTGAACAATCGCGTCTCGTCTGCCGAACCGGCCATCGGCTGGTTCTCCTCAATGTGACCGGAGAGGTCGATAAGCTCTACCATGATACGAGTAGGCAGTTGGCGGAGAGCCTCTTAACTTTTGCCAGTCGTCAGCCCACGGGTTGTGTCGGCGATGGCGTCGGAGGTAACGTTAAGTGCTCGCTGGCGCACACTCCGGACGATGCACTCCGACTGGCACTCACTGATAGAGAAGGGTTCGTCGAAGTCGACGGCGTCGATGTCCACCACTTCGACCTCGGCGAGGGGCATCCGTTGCTGTTGATTCACGGTGGCGGCCTCAGATCGTCCGCGGAGATGAACTGGGGCGCAGTGCTGGAGCGGTTCGCAGAAGAGTTCCGCGTCATCGCGCTCGATCAGCCCGGGTTCGGCTTCACCGACCCCCGCGGTGAGGTGGATTACTACCCCACAGAGCGGGCGAAGTTCATTATCGAGTTCGTAGAGGAGCTCGGACTCGATTCCGTCTCGGTCGTCGGCAACAGCGAGGGGGCGACCATCTCGTGTCACATGGTGCTCCGGCGCCCGGACCTCATCGACCACGCCGTCCCTGTCAACGGCGGCATGACCGTCCGCGAGTTCGGCACCCCCGCACCCAGTACGCAGACTGACGAACCGACTATCGAGAGCGTCCGCGAGGAGGTCGAGAAGTTCCGGGAGTACTACTTCACCGAGACAAAGTACCATCCCTTCTGGCGGGAGATTACGGACGAGAAAATCGAGCGTCTCTACGAGATAGAGCACCGAAACTGGGAGTATAACAACGAGCGCGACGAGGCGATTCGCGGCAACGCACACCTCTACAACAAGACGCTGGCCTACGAAGGAACCCCAATTGCCCGACAGCCGGAGAACTTCGAGGCGTCGGTGTTGCTCCCCTGGAGCACGAATCTATTCTTCTCGCTCGGGCAGTACGACGACCCCGAGCACGACAGGGGCGGAAAGGACCCGCACAAACCCCTGGACGACGCCTACGAGTTCTACAAGGGGCTCGACGACGGACAGATGCACATCTGGAACGACTCGAAACACCACGTCCAGACCGACAAGGCACCCGAGTTCGTCGAGGTGGTCTCGACGTTCGTGCAGTCCTGAACTCCCGACTCTCACCGCAGGCAATTACTCAGGGAAGATATCTTCGGGAAGGTGCGACGAGACGGCCCAGTTTGGCCGATCGACGACCTCGTTGATTTTCAGGTCGGCAGCGACCGACGTGAGAATGTACGCATCGTGAGCGGAGAGACCGCGCTCGTCCTGCAGGTGTTCGACCATCGAGAGCGTCGCCTTCCGCGCGGCCTCCATCAGGTCGTCACTGATACCCATCGTCGCGTAGGTTGACACGTCCCCCCGTGACGCATTGCCGTCGGGCATCCGGTACTGCGGCTGCGGGATATCACAGTCGTGGAGGATGTCGACTCGAACGTCGATATTGATCGGGGTTTCGATTGCGCCGCCACAAATTTCGCCGTCCCCCTGGGCGGCGTGGCCGTCCCCAATGCTCAACAGCGCCCCCTCGGCCTCGACAGGGAGGTACACCGTCGTCCCAGTAGTGAGGTGTTTAGTGTCCATGTTGCCGCCGGCGTCGTGGGGTGGTCCCATCGAGCGCCGGGAGTCGTCGGCCGGCGCGAGGCCGACCGTCCCCGGATGCGGGTCCAGCGGTACCTCGATGCCGTCGACGAACTCCCCGACGCCGTTCTCGAGGTGCCAGTAGTATAGCCCCCACTCCTCGAACTCCTCGTAAAGCAGGCCAAATTTGTCCTCTTTCGGACGAAATGAGGTCCAGCCCCAGTCGTCGTGTTCGATGTCGAGAATTTCGATAGCCAGGACATCCCCGGGTTCTGCCCCCTCGACGACGACAGGGCCGGTAATCGGCATCCCACCGTCGCGCTGTTCGAGGGCGTCCGGAACGGCTTCCGGAGTCGTATCCTCGTCGATGAGTCCGTCCCACGCGTCCCGGCACTCGAGGGCGATGACATCGCCCGGTTTGGCCTCAACGACCGGGTCCACGCTCCGGTCCCACTCCGAGTGGATGTTCTCCTCGGTCGCGGGAATCGAATGGTCAACTTCGTATTCAGTCATGAACGTCTGTTCGATGAGTCGGTTGGGTATTATAAGTTGGCATGCGGTCGACAAGCGGGACTTTCAGCGCCCCCAGACCGCTTCGAACAAGCGCAGGAAATTTCCCCCGAGTATCTTCCCGATTTCCTCGTCCGTGTAGCCTCGGTTGATGAGCCCTTCGGTGAGTGTCTCCAGTTCCGTGTGTCGGTGGACGCCCTCGGGATACGGGTCGTACACGTCAGTCTGTCCAGCACCGTACACCTCGGGATGCGTCGGCCGGTAGTGGCGAAGCGCAGAGGTTGGCGGCGTCTCGCCGCGGTCGAGCGAACGGTCGTCGAGATCTGTTCCGAAGCCGACGTGGTCGACACCAATCAGGTCCACCGCGTAGTCGATGTGGTCGAGCACGTCCTCGACGGTACTCTCGGCGACTCGGTGACTCGCCGGCTCGCGCCTGACCAGTGGCGGGAAGAACGTGATACCAACAACGCCACCGTTGTCGGCCAGGGCTTCGAGTTGCTCGTCAGTCTTGTTGCGCGCGGGTGCATCGCACAATCCTCTCGCACCGACGTGTGTGAACGCGACGGGGTCGTTGGAGTGTTCGATTGCATCCATCGTCGTCTCGTCGCCGCAGTGCGAGAGGTCGACGAGCAGACCATGGTCGTTGCAGTGGTCCACGACGTCGCGACCGAACGACGACAGGCCCGTATCTTCGTTCTCGCAACACCCCGCCCCGACGTAGTTCTGCTCGTTGTACGTAAGCTGGACAACTCGAACACCGAGGTCGGCGAAGAGGTCCAGCTTCCACAGGTCGTTCCCCATCGGTTTCGTGTCCTGGAAACCCATGACGACGGCGAGCTCGTCGCGGTCGACAGCGGTCCCCATGCCGGAGGCTGACTCGACGACTCGCGCGTCAATATCTTCGGTCAGCCGACGTATCTCGGTAATCTGCTGGAGCGTGGATTCGAAGCTGTCTCGGTAGCTCCCCACCGTGAAGTTCGCGCCATCGACGCCGCCTTCCGAAAGATGAGAGCGATACGCCGAGTCCGTCAGATACGCGTCGGTGGCGATCAGCCCATCGATAACTGTCAATTCGTCGTGGAGCCGGGCCGCGCGCTGCTGTTCAGCCGCTGGAAGGTCAAAATACCCGCTCTCGGTCATATCTCTGGATTCTCACGCCCCTACTTTACTGTGCTGGAAGAAGCCACTGGGTGAGTTACTTGGAGCGGTCGAACTCCGGGTCGACAGGATACGTCGACGGAAACACCGCGTCGGGACCGTCTTCGCCGACCCACTCGGTGAAGAGGCGCCCCATCTTGTCGTGGACTCGCTGGGCGTCGGCCAGCACTGCCGGGCTGTCGAGGTCCGGAATCGATACCTCCTGGACGAGGTGGTCGCCGTCGACAAAGACATGTTCGGTGTCAGCCGGTGTAACGTAGTGGACCAGGGACATCACCGGGTCGTGCGTCGGACTGACGTGCACTCCCGACAGGTCTGCAACGACCACGTCGCTTTCGCACCCGGCGCGAGTCGGCCGATGTCTGGGCGGTCCAGGGCGCGTGCGCCGCCGAGTGTCGCGGCGTCGAAGAACTCCCGGGTGGTCGCCGTGTCGGCGCACTGTTCCACGAACTTGCCAGCGGAAGCACCCCACCAGAGCAGCGAAACAATGTCTTGCGGGAACGTATCGGTTCCAACATCCATGTTGATTCTATGGTCTCAATACCGCGAGAACGACTCCAGCGTGGCACCACTCCGGGCGAACACGAGCGGTTCGTGAGAGAGGCTCACCTCCCGTCCTGCGAGGACATCCAACTGCCCCCCGTCCTCGTTTCCCAGTCCGTCTTTACCAGCGAGGTAGATGCCGTGTGTGAAAACGAGGTTCCGGTCGAGGACGCCCAGGTCCACCAAGTACTGCACGGGACCGCTCCCGTGCTTCTCCCTGATAGCCTCGACTTCACCGCGAGACTGGGCGAAGTGCGTTCGCATGTGGATACCCAGCCTGTCGGACTCCTCTTTTGCTGCTGTAAACAGGTCGGGAGAACAGCTATCGAGCGTGTACGGGAAGAGGTACGGCCGAACGCGGTCGGAGCCAGTCCGCTGAACCGTCTCCGCGAACTGGACCGGGCAGTCGAGTTCCGCCTGCCCTCCCTGTTCGTCCTCGGTGACCGCAGTGCTATCATCGCGGTGGGAGCCCGAGTGGAACTCGTGTGCGACGTACCCGCGAAGGCCGAGGCCCTCGCACGCGGCCGTAGTCGGGCGGCCCCCACCGCTTTGTCGCCATCGTAGTGATGGCACCGACAGTCGTAGACCCGCAGCGCAGCGCCGTCGCCAGCGCGTATCGCGCGCTGTGGCGCGTCTGCTGCTGGTCGAGCACTTCCTCAGAACTCGTCCAAAACTCATCCGACTTTGGGAAGCCGGGCGAATCGACGTCGATTCGGAACACCTGCAGGTCCGTGTTGGCCACGCAGTGGAGGTTGACGACCCCCGGTGTGACCAGATGGTCGGTCACGTTTATGGTCCGGTCGACATCGCCCTCATAGTCCGTGCCGACGTACACGATACGGTCACCCTCGTAGACGACTTCGCCATCCGGGATGATGTGATGACTGCCCTCCTTGAAGCCGATGATCCATCGGCCGTTGATACGTGTTCGCATGCTCTCTGAAGACAGATGAGTGATTCAATACATGGGCTTGTTAACCATTTGTATTCGACAGGTTGGAGTGGGCGACAAGCTGGTGTGAGAGCGCTAGACAGAAAGGGTAGCGTGGCCGTTACCGAGCGAGCGGGTAGCATTACACAATTTATTTACACCGGTGCTGAGATTGTCCCTACATGGACCTCGAACTAGAAGGTGACTCGGCACTAGTAACGGCTTCAAGTAGCGGTCTCGGAAAAGCGTCCGCGACGGCGCTCGCTCGCGAAGGGGCGAACGTCGTCATCAATGGTCGTGACGAAGAACGACTGGAAGAAGCGCGAGAGGAAATCAGCGAGGTAGCGGCCGGCGAGGTCGTTGCTCAGCAGGGCGACCTGACGGAGAAAGACGACATCGAAACGCTGGTGGAGACGACGGTCTCGGAGTTCGGCGGACTCGACCACCTCGTCACGTCCGCCGGTGGGCCGCCGAGCGGCGCGTTCCTGGAGACTACCGACGAGGATTGGTATCACGCCTTCAACCTGCTGGTCATGAGCGTCGTCCGCCTGGTCAGGGAAGCGGAGCCCGAGCTCCGTGCCGGTGACGGCGGCACGATCGTGAACATCACCTCGCGGAGCGTCAAAGAAGCGCTCGACTCGCTGGTCCTCTCGAACTCAGTCCGGATGTCGGTCATCGGGCTCGAGAAGACGCTCTCGCGAGAGCTTGCGCCGGAGATTCGCGTCAACGCCGTCCTCCCCGGCTCCCACGAGACCTCTCGGGTAGAGAACCTCGTCGAGGCGGCCGTCGAGCGCGGCGAGTTCGACTCCTACGAAGAAGGAATGGAGGCACGCGGCGAGTCGGTTCCCGTCGATCGAATCGGCGACCCGATGGAGCTGGGCGACACGGTCACGTACCTGTGCTCCGACAGGGCCGGGTACATCAACGGTCAGTCCATAGTCATCGACGGCGGCTCCGGGAACTCCAACCTGTGAACCGCCCCGGGGTCAATCCCCGAGGCTTCTTCCCGTGAATTAGTCGAACACGCCTCGGATACCATCGAACTGGTCGTCTCGAACGGTATCAGAGGCCACGGTCGGGCCGCCCACAGGCCCCGATGCCTGCCGTCGCAACTCCCACTTCTGCACTTGTGGGAGTGTATTGAGAGCAGGCACATTTCTATTGTCTTGCTTGGTCAACCATTTCTGTGCGGCGCTGATACCAGCGCCACGGTGGGCGGGTCCTGATGCTCGCATTCACAGCACTTGAGCCGCTTCTTGTGTCGGTTCCCCCGTTCTGTGTGCCCACAGAGAGGACACTACTGGCTGGTGTGCTCCAGGTCAACATCGTCTGAAGGGATGCCTTCCAAGGCGCCTCGTACGTGATGAACTCACGGAGTTTGGCCAATGGAAGAGAGTGCAGACGGCGGTTCATCCGTGTCTCGTATTCAATGTCGTCTCACATGTCTTTGAGGTCTTCAAAGACAATCACGGGAGTATCGAACCCGCTGTATCCACTCAACTACGCGCCGTGATACTGTATGCAGATGGTCGTGAACGAACCGCTGTTCCTTGTCTCGGAAGACCTTGTTGAATGCGGTCTGTTCGGCTTTCAGCATCCGTTTCCGTATTGTAACTTTGAGACGCGACTCGGAGAGGGCCACCTGTGCAACACAGTCTTCGTTAATATCGACACCAGCGACCGTTTGTGCCGCTATTGTTGCATCGACTTCGGTGTTTTCGTTGGTGACGGTGACGTGCAACTCCTCGCGTTCGTTAAGACGGAGTGCCTCGGCAGTGCCAACGTGCCACTCGTCGGCTTCCATTGCCTGCGTGAGGAGAGCGAGTTGGCCTGGACCCCCTCGAAGTTTGCCTTTGACGTGGTTGTATGGTTTCACGAAGAGAAGGAATCGGACTTGATTGTCATCTTCGAAAAAGAGGTTGTAGCCTTCACTATAATTCATCCGCAATGGAACGGTCCGTGTTTGTACACGGTCGGCCCCAGTCGTCGTTGTCGTATTAGCTGTTGAGTGCGTCGAAGGCTTTGTCGATGAGGCGCTGTGCGGTGGTTTGTACAAGGGCGGCATTTTGCTCAACAACGTCTTCAATCTCGTCCCAGGCCCATCCTTCGGAATCGAGTCGTAGCACTTCGTTGAAAGCACGGCGACACTCTAAGCGGGCGTGGTGAAGCAGACTTTCGTTGTCACTCTGCACGTCAAGCGTGAACACGAGTGTTTTGGTGAGAGCCTGTCCACCGGTCATCTGCTACAGAAGAAAATGATGGTGTGTTTCACTTGAGTGGTAGTCATCCGCAGTGAAAGTGAAAGATTCAGGTGAGGTTACCGCCTTCACCCACCGGACCAAGTCATTCGAGAATCTTCGATTCTCGTGATCACGGAAATCTACGATTTCCGGACGACCCCGAGGTATTCAGCCTACTCCGCCTGTAGAAACATCATTACGTCTGCAGTTTTCGATTGTGTCGGCGCAGTTAGTCTTCTTTGACTGTCGGGGACGGTGCGGGACGCGGGTCGTTGACCTGGTTTCGAAACTCGCCGTTTGCTTCTCGCTCGAGCTGTTCGACGTTGTGAGCGACGATGTCGGCCAGTCGGTCCCAGTGTTTCGGCGTGTGTCCGCCGACGTGCGGCGTGATGAGGACGTTCCCCATCTGCCAAAGTGGGCTGTCTGCAGGGAGCGGTTCCGGGTCGGTCACATCAAGCGCGGCACCGCTTATGTCGCTTTTCTGGAGGGCGGCGATCAGCGCGTCCGTGTCGATGACGCCCCCACGACAGACATTAATGATGTAGGCGCTCGGCGGAAGGGTGTTGAGCTCCGCCTCCCCGATGAGTTTTTGCGTCGTCTCCGAGAGCGGGGTCGACAAGACAAGGTAATCGGTCCGCGCCAGCGCGCTGTGGACGCTATCCTCGTCGAACCCGTGCACCTCGTCAGTAGGACCACCCTTCTCGGGAGAGTACCGGATGCCGATCGTGTCCACATCCATCCCTTGGAGGCGGTCGACGAACTCGGTCCCAATCGCACCCAGCCCGACGATCGTCACCGTACTTCCTTTCAGTTCTTCAGGCTGGTAGTGGCGCCATTCACGGTTCCTGTTACGTTGCCAGCCCGTGTGGAGCTGGCGAGCAAACATCAGACAGTACCCGAGCGCCTGTTCGGCGATGCCTGGAGCGTGGATACCGGCGGCGTTCGATACGACGACACCGTTGTCGGTCAACTCCTCCATAGGTAGGTGATTATATCCAGACGATGCCGCCACGAACAGCTCGAGATCTTCGGCATGGCTGAGGAGGCCGGCGTCCATTGTCACCCCTGTTGCAACGGGAGAGTTCCGAATTAGCTCCCGTTCTTTCTGCGGTGTGTCCGCATGAGCGACCGTGTGGCTCGGAAGTTTTTTTCGAAGTATTTCAGCATACGAACGGGTCGATAGTCCCTCTGTGTTTTTTCGTAAAACGACAACATCCGGATTTGCTTTGCTCATGGAATCCTCGCAGAGTTGAATGGATAAGTGTTATTCATAAGTGGTTCGATTGGTTGATCTTTGATGTCATGCGTATTAATACCTTTGATTGAAATAGGCCATATTCAAGAGACACGATACGGATGCTACCACTGCGGATCTTGTGGTATACGGCGCACAGGGGAGGCACCGATCAGTCTGGTCCGTTCCCATACAAGTTTCCCGCAGGTGTGCGGAAGGGCATATTTATTTGAGCGCCCCGAGAAGGAGGTGTATGCGATTGGAAGGTATGTCAGCAGTCGTGACCGGTGGAGCGGCAGGTATCGGGCGCGGTATCGCACTCGAACTTGCCGAAGAAGGGGCTAACGTCGCTGTAGCGGACTTGCGTGAGAAGCCCCTAATGGACTTCAAGCAGACGCCTACGCACGAACGCGTCGCTGAGATGGGACGGGAGAGTTGTTTCATCGAAGCGGACGTCTCCAACGAAGCGGAAGCACAGGCGGTGATTGACACGGCAGTGGAGGAACTCGGGAGTCTCGACATCCTCGTAAACAACGCGGGCACCAACCATGAGGGGACCGTTGAACACCAGCCCTACGAGGAATGGCGGGAGGTGTTCTCGGTCAACCTTGACGGGGTCTTCCTGTGTTCCAAGTACGCGATTCCCCACATCCGGGGCAGCGAGCGGGGTCGCATCATCAACATCTCTTCGCAAGTCGCGTTCACTGCCTGGCCACGGAACGCAGCCTACGACGCGTCCAAAGCAGCCGTTTCCCACCTGACCCGACAGATGGCGGTTGATCTCTCTCCGGACGACATCACGGTGAACGCTATCTGTCCGGGTCCAATAAAAACGAAAAAAATGAAAGACTCGCTGGCGGACTTCGAAATTAAGAACCGGTACGACGAGAAGACGCTCACCTCGTTCGTCGGTGAACCCGAGGACATCGGGAAAGCCGCGGTCTATCTCGCCAGCGATACCGGTCGATACGTGAACGGGCATAATCTCGTCGTCGACGGCGGGTGGCTGGCGGGCGATTTTTTCGCCTAATTGTGGCGGAGATACCAACAGGTAATCAACCACAAATAGATTCAGTTTGAGAGGGAGAGACCGACCCAACGATGGTCGAACGAGCCTCGTCGAACGAGTTCAAACAATCGAGTGTCGTCGTGAGTAAGGGGGAGGTCCCGGTAGAGAGACTCCTGCGTGAACGTCTTGGACTTGCTGTTCAACCTTCGGTTGACGATATGAATTTTACGCTGGCGCGTCTCCAACAGATTTTCGCAGCGGTTCTGATACCATCGAACCTTAGCATCGAGCGAAACAACTTGGATAGCAGAAGAACGTATAGGTTCGTCCTGTCGATATCGTCCAGAAACTCCTGAGTCGGCTCAAGTTCAGACCGGGCGGCCTGAACCGATCGTTCTCGACAGTGAGGCCATCCAGGAGCATGTTGCGCTCGCTCGCGGACTGTATGGCCTCCCGAACGAGGAGCTGCTTGACCGGTTCGTTCGGTTAATGATCGTCTGTGAGCAGCGATGCCACGTCTTGGCCGAACTCTGCTACGAAATCGTCCTCGAACGACTCGCCATATTCAGTGTGGTTACCGCCAGACCTGTTCAAACACGTTCCGGAGGTTGCCACCGAGGATACTGCGAATCTCATCGTCGCTGTATCCACGGTCGACGAGTCCGGCAGTGAGATTGGGTAGTTCTGTGTAACGGGAGAGGTGTTCTGGGTACGGGTCCATCCTGTCGGTCGGTCCGTCGCCATAGACCTCCGGGTGTGTTTCACGCCAGACATTGAGGTTCGATCCCTCCGAAATCGATTCCTGGTCGAGTGTCCGGTCACTCATGTCGCCACCGAAGGCGACGCTCTCAACACCGCCGACCTCAACGGCGTGGTCGACGTGGTCCAGCACGTCCTCGATAGTCGCTTGCTGCACCTCGTGCATCTCCGGGTCCTGTTTGATGACAGGCGGGAACGGCGTAATACAATTTACGCCACCACCGTCAGCAACCGCGCGCAATTGCTCGTCCGTCTTTGCGCGTCCCTGAGAGTTGGCGAGTGCTCGGCACCCAATATGCGACGCGATGACGGGGTCGTCGGAGTGTTCCGCGACCTCCATCGTCGTTGCATCGTTACAGTGGGAGATGTCCAGAACAATTCCCTGTTCGTTGCAGGTCTTGACGGCCTCACGGCCCAGCATGGTCAAGCCAGCGTCGCGGTACTCACAGCACCCGTCGCCGAGCGTGTTGCCGCGGTTGTAGGTGAGGTCAACAATGCGAACGCCAAGCTCGGCCATCGTCGCGATGCGCGAGATGTCGTTTCCAACCCAGTTCGCGCCCTGGAACCCCATGATGATGCCTGTCCGCCCGGAATCCTTGGCAGCGTCAATGTCATCGGCCGACTCAACGAGGAGGTAGTTGTCGTCGTTCTCTCGGACCCGCGTCCGTATGTTGACTACGTCCTCCATAGTGTCGGTGTAATCAAACGACGGACCGCAGACGGTCAGGTTCCCAGCCGCGATGCCCGCCTCTGGCAAACGATCGCGGTACTCGAGGTCGTCGAGATAGTACGTGCCAGCTACAAGACCGTCGATTATCGCCGTCTTCTCGTGGAGCGTGTCTGCACGTTCGCGTTGTACATCGTTCAGATCGAACGGTTCGCCCGCTTTCGTGTTAGTATCACCGGACATCTAGTTACTCGAGAGAGCGAGTAGCCACGTAAAGGTGTGTATTGTCGCTACCGGAGCGAAGGCCTGAACGCTTATAGAACTGGGCTCTCCATCTGGTAGGTGATGTCAAACCGAGTCGCAATCGAATGTGGCGTGTTAATCGATGGGCTGGCTGACGAACCGCTCTACGACGCGACGATACTAGTCGAAGACGGTATCATAGGTGAGGTTGGACCAAGCGAGAGTATCGATACGAGCAATGTTGAAGTGAGGAACCACCAAGATGAGACAGTGATGCCGGGACTGATGGACGCACATCTCCACCTCAAGGGGTGGCCGTCGATGGACCAGTCCGACTTCCTCACCTACGACGTGGCCGCGGGGGCGGCGCGTGCGACCAGTCAATTAGAGGATCTGCTCGCAGCAGGTTTCACGTCAGTCCGAGACGTGGATTCACGGACCGGCATCGGGTTGCGGAAAGTCGTCGAGGAAGGGACCGTTACGGGCCCGCGGATTTACACGAGTGACCGAGCAATCTACCAGACAGGCGGTCACGGAGACGTTCACTACCTGCCATACGAATGGGTCAAGGAGTGGAATCCCTACGACCCGGCGCTCTGTGACGGTGCTGACGAGTGTCGCAAGGAAGCCCGCAAGCGAATCCGCGACGGCGTCGACCTCATCAAGATAGGGACTACCGGCGGCGTCCTCTCCGAGAAGGACCACCCCCACCACAGCCAGATGACCGACAAGGAAATCGCCGCGATTACCGAAGAAGCTCACCGGGTCGAGATTCCAGTCGCCGCCCATGCACAAGGGGCGGAGGGCGTGAAAAATGCGCTCCGAAACGGTGTCGACACCATTGAACATGGTATCTACCTCGACGACGAGTGTATCGAGTTGCTAAACGAGACCGACGGTGTGCTGGTCCCGACGCTGGCAATCGTCCATCGCATCTGTGAACACGGTGAAGATCACGGAATCCCGGAATTTGGGCTGGAAAAGGCCAGGGAGGCTCACAAAGCACACGTCGAATCTGTACGGAAGGCGTACGAGGCCGGGGTGTCGATTGCGCTCGGTACCGACTTCGTCGGCACGGACCTGATACCTCACGGTGAGAACGCCCAGGAGATGGTCCTCTACGTCGAAAAGGTCGGTATGAATCCGATGGACAGCATCAAGACAGGGACAGCCCACGCAGCGAAGACGGTTCCGGAGAACAACATCGGAACTATCGAGGAAGGCAATGTTGCCGACCTCGTCACCCTCTCTCGGAACCCGCTCGACGACATTACGGCGGTTCAGGATGACATCTCGACCGTGTATAAGGAGGGAACACCGGTTGGTGAGATGGGCACCCGAGAGTGAGACCACAAAAAATAAGTCTGCCCCTTCGGACGTGTGATACGTGAAATCAATAGATTTTGCAGACGCAGAAACGTATGAACCGGAGGATGGCTGGCGGCGTGTCTCCCTCGCAGGGAGCGAGAAGTTCACCTTCGAGTGGTTTGAGAAACCCCCAGGCCACACGTCGCCAATGCACGACCACGAAAACGAGCAAGTTTGTCTCTGCCTCCAGGGCGAACTAACCGTTTATAACGAGGACGACGAGTCGACCACACTGGAACAGTACGACTCCGTCTGGCTCGACGCGTGGGAACCCCACCGCGTCGCCAACGAAAGTGATGAGATGGCTGTCGGTCTCGACGTCTTCGCACCCGGACGCTCCTTCGATTTCTGGACCGACCGCGAAGAGTAGTTCCTTCCTCAACGTTTTCCAGACCTATTCGACAGCAATAGAGTTTACTATCGCTAAACGTTGTGTGTTAGAGATTACCAAGACACCTTTTGGAGGGAAGCAAAGCAGGATCGAAGAGAGATCTGAGGATAGGAGTTGCTGACTGCTGGGTTTATACTGGTTCTGAGAGACGATTGCTTCACTCTTTCAGCCTCGAGCAGCACTGACAGAATTGTGTAGAGAATTCCTATTTCCGAAACATTGCATGGAGGCCGTCTCCACCGAGCGTATCCTGTACCGGCGAGCTATTATTACTGAGAGAGACGATGTTGTTTAGTATGTGTGAACAAGGTTGGGCTTTGTTCTGTATCATAAAACGAACTCACTTTATAAGATATAATGCCAAAACACGGTTTTGCAGACTTTGGCAACCATTAAACGCCTGAATAAGTGGTCGACATCGAATATTTTTCTGCCGAGCTGTTTACCATCGATAAACAAGGTTTATTTGTCTGGATACCAATTTATGGTGTATGGGACGGTCAAAGAAAGCAAAAAACCCGGTCGGAGCAACCAACAAGACGCTGAGAATCCTCAACGAACTGAAACGTCGCGATGGGGCCGGAATTACTGAACTAGCTGACGCCCTAGAGATGTCGAAAGGAACAGTTCACAACCACTTGAGTACGTTACAGGAACACGAGTACGTCGTCAAGGAGGGCTCGACGTACCGACTCGGGCTGCGCTTCCTTGAGATGGGCGAGTACACGAGACAGCAAACGAAGCTGCTCGAGGTAGCGAAATCCGAGATAGACGATCTGGCCGAAGAGACCGGCGAGATAGCGAACCTGATGATCGAAGAGCATGGGCGCGGTATCTACATCTACATCTCAAAAGGGGACAAGGCCGTCAACCTCGACACACACGTCGGAACCCGACAATATCTCCACACCTCGGCGGTCGGTAAATCTATTCTCTCGAAGATGGACGAAAAACGTTTCGAGCAAGTCATTGATCGCCACGGTCTCCCGTCTGAAACACCGAACACTGTTACAAGCGAAGAGACGCTCCTCAAAGAACTCGAAGAAATTCGTGATCACGGCGTCGCATTCGACGGTGAAGAGCGCGCCGAGGGGATTCGCTGCGTCGCGGCCCCAATTACGGACAACGAGGACAATTTGCTGGGCGGAGTGAGTGTCTCGGCCCCGTCAACGCGGCTCAAGGGTGAGAGACTGCACCAGACGATGCCCGAGAAGGTCCAACACGTCGCCACTGTCATCGGTATCAACGCGTTCTACTCCTGACTGCCGCCTCCTTTCGAGAACTCGTCGATGTTCAGCCAAGACCACATGATTTAATCCCCGAACCACTGTAGAGCCTACAGAACAACCGTGTCTGGAAACGAGTACTGCTGTAAGGTCGGGCGGATTGCGGATAAGTACGATATCTCGCCAGGAGTCGGCGACAAGACCCTCGACGAGCAACTGGAGCAACGCTGGACCGGCGAGGGCGAGTATCCAGAAATGTCGCTCCGATCGTTGGCGGAGTGGCTCCACAAACACATGATGCGGACTCGGTACACTGAAAACGGACGGAGCACGCTCGAGCCGCATCTCGACTCGGATTACGAGGTGCTCAAGCAACCCGAGGACGATAGTTACCACGCCGTCATCTCGGATCTCGAAGCCGACGACATTGACGGCGAGGAACTCCATGACGATTTTGTCTCCGCGGCGACTATGTACCGGCATCTGACAGGCTGTCTCGGCGTCGAGAAGTCGGACACGAACGAGCAGAGCAACGACGACGCGGACAGGAAGAAGCTCGAGTACGTTACTGATACGGCCGAGATGTACGTCTCAGACATGCTTTCCGCGTGGGAAAACAGGGACGACGTCCCCTATGCCTCTGCGGCAGACATCACTGTCCGCATCTATCTCGAATGTCCAGAGTGTGGCAGACAGGCAAACGTCCGCAGTGTTCGTCAGCAGGGATATGTCTGCCAGCAACACATGTCCGCTGAGTCCGGACCTCCAAAGTCGGACATGACTGAGTGACGAACCGGCGATGAAGACTATTTCCCACTAACATCAATTATTTTACTTTTGATGTTTTGGAAACATATCGAGTCAAATTCGATGAGCTATCCGTAGAGAGACGTACGCAACCTTTTTTATCGCCCCGTTTTAAGAAGTGACTATCATGTGGAACCTGACTGTGACGAACATCGCAGGGATTCGTTCCGGTACAACTACTATCGACAACGGACTCAACGTGATTCAGGCCTCGAACTTTCGTGGAAAGTCGAGTCTCATTGCGGCGCTCAGGACTGTGCTCGGAGCGAGCGGTCACTACGAAGATCACCCGCTAACTGAAGGAATTGAAGAGGGGGGCGTCAAACTCGATACCGAAAGAAACCAGTATGACGTCACGCTTGAACGAGTCGGTCGAAACACAGTCACGCGAACAGGAACACCATACATCACCGACGAGACGGGCCAGGTTTGTACCGGATTGTTCGCCTGTCTCGACGAGGACAACCCGATTCGAAAGGCCGTTCGAAACGATGATGACCTAACAGAGCTGCTCCAGGCACCGCTGAACATCGAGGACATCGACGCACAGATCACCTCACTCAAAAACGAAAAGCGCGAAATTGAGGAGCAAATTTCGGAAGCCAAACGCGCGGGAGAACAGTTACCCTCCGTCCAAGAGAACGTCACCAGTCTCGAACATGAACTCAAAGAACTTCGGAGCCATCGGGACGAACTCGCCCAAGAAGAGACAGACAAGGAGCGCATCGAAGATCTCAGAGACGAAATAAGTTCGAAATCCGGGAAATTAACAAACATTATCGACGATATTTCCCGTCTCGAACGGGAAGTGGAGCGCAAACAAGACAGACTTTCCCAGAAGAAAGAAAAGAAAGATGAGCTGGATGTCCCCGAATCCGTTGACGAATCGGGCGAAGTGGACACGCTGCGCGACCAAATAGATACGCTCGCTAGGCAAATCGACCTCATTGAGGACCTCTACCGCGCGAACCAGAACGTGGTCGACGCGGGCGAGGTGGACGCCATCACCGATGTCGACCGTTCCATCGCCGCCGACGAAGTCAAATGCTGGGTCTGTGGGAAACAGACCCAGAAAAGCGAGATAGAGGAATACATCTCGCGTCTGCAATCGAAAACAGCGGATCTTCGCGAACAGAAGGCGGACCTCGAGACGAAGCTCGAGGAAATCGAAGCTCGAAAGCGAGAGGTTCGCCAGAAGCGACTGAAAAAGCAGCGACTGGAGAGCGACATTCAGGAGTTGAAGGCTGATGTCGACGAGAAGAAGGGAATCCTTGAGGACAAACGCGAGCGAGAGCAAGAACTCGAATCCGATATCGAATCCCTGAAGACCGATCTCGAGGACGCCGAAGAGGAGTACAACGAGGAGCTAACCAACGTGAAAGCAGAGATTCAGACCGCAGAAACGAGACTACAGAACCAGAACCAGAAACTCGAAGAGTTGGAAGACGAGTACAAAAAACTCGAAGAGCTGGAGCGCGAACAAGAAGAGATTCAGGCGGAACTAAATGAGCTCCGTAACAAAAAGAAAAACACACAGGAGAACCTGAAAGAGAGGTTCAACGATATAATCGCAGACATTATCGAGGAGTTCCAACCAGGCTTTTCGAGCGCGCGACTCGTCCTGAAAACCGACGAGCGCGGTCAAGTAGAGAGCATTGAGCTCGAAATTGCACGGGACATCGATAACGCTGGACAGCGAACCTCCGTCGACACGCTCAGTGAAGGAGAAGTCGAGCTAATCAGTCTGGTTGTCGCGCTCGCCGGTTATCACGCGTTCGACGTCGGGGAAACAACCCCCTGCATCCTCATCGACGGAATCAGCCAACTTGCCGCCGAACACCTTCGGAGCGTTGCCACCTACCTCGACGACACGAGCGAGATGTTGGTGACGACAGCCTACCCCGAAGCGGGCCAGTTCGACGGTCACGTCATTGACCCGGACGAATGGGACGTGGTCTCCGATGAGTCCGCCGCTGCCTCCTGAGTAGCACCCTGCCTCTACATGAATTGATAATCACCTGCTTCGACCCCTGCCTCCAAAATCAGACCCTCCATCCGTCACTGGCCGCTATCTCCACGTTCTGCAGGCGAGAGTGACAAAACAGTTGTCAAGTAATTGTTCGACGAAAATCAGAGTTGCTAACTTGAAACAGCGTACACTGTTTCATACGAAATTCGAGAAGCACCACTCGGTCGACCCGCCAGGCAGTTCTCGACCGAGATGACAGCCAGTCCGTCGATGCGGCGTGAAAGTAGGGTCAAAAGGAACCGATTTCGAACCCCACCACATTCTTCCGGTTTTCGCCGGCGGGCCTGACCATCCAGACAACCTAATCACGCCTTGTACGGATTGCCACGATCAGGTCCATCGGGAATTAAAAACCAACAACGACGGTCGTCCAGCGCTACTTGACGAACTTCGAGCCATGATCGCAGAAGACCTTCCGAAACAGGAGGAGCAATCTCGATCCTTCCTATCGCCGGTCAAGCGCGGGGGCGGAATTCTTTCGCGCCTCAGAAGGAACGATGACGAGTAATTTCTCCAAGAGAATCCCATGGGAATCTATTTTTCGAAGTGAGTAACTCGGTTCGAAAAGGAATGGGAGGACCAGCCAATCGAGTATCTGGATACGACCGAAAGGTGGCGGAAAGATGGGGATCCGCGATTCGGTTCGATATCAACGGAAATCCAGTTACGGGGCGAAATCTCGCTCGAAGAATTGCGAAAGGTCAGCCAATGGAGATTCCTGGAAAAGCGGAACGACTCTAATATACGACAGAACGACCGATCCGACGTAGAACGGCGAAGTCGAATCGCCCTTCGGTGTCGACTGATGCGAAAGCCACCAAGACCTTGATCTATAGTAACCGTTAGAATTTTCCGCCCATAGATTGTTGCTACTTCTAATGGATCATCTCGACGAGATCTCCGTCGAAGAACTTCACGACGCACTCGACAACGTCGAGGGAAGGAAGCCGACACAACGGCTGTTAGCGGCAATTGCGTACAAAAACGGCGTTACGCAGACCGAACTAGCCGAGTGGCATAACACCGGCCGGCGAACAATCTATAGTTGGCTCAAGCGACTCGACACTGACGAGTCGCTTGGGCAGGCCGTTACTGATGCTCATCGATCTGGAAGAAAGCGAAAGCTCTCAGAAAAAGAGCAACAAGAGTTCGAAGAAACAGTCCACAGGTCTCCTGAAGAAGTTGGCTTTGACGCGCCGGCGTGGACGCCGGCGCTTGTTCAGCAGCATCTCGCCGAGACCTACGATGTCGAGTACTCAATCCCAAGCTGCCGGCGGTTGCTCAAAGAAGCGGGATTGAGATTCCAAAAACCACGCCGTACAGCCGCCGAATCAGATACTGAGGACCAAGAAACGTTCCGCGAGGAACTCAAAAAAGCGGCGGAAAATGGGCGCCACAGTAGTCTGTATCGATCAAACCAAGAAACCCGTCCAAGTTGAGCCGCGTGCCGCGTGGTTTCCTCGCGGCACGCGACCGTCTGTTGAATTGTCCGGACAACGCGACTGGACGTGTCTCTTAGGCGCGATCACCAAGGACGGTGATCGCTTTTTCTCTCGATTTGAAAAGTACGTTACCGCCGATCAAGCAAAACATTTCATTCTCGCGTTATGCCAAGAGTTCGAAGATGACTTGATTATTGTGTTGGATGGAGCGCCGTATTTTCGGGCGTCGGCCGTCACGGACCTGGCGGCCCGTGACGACCTCGCCTTCGTAACATTGCCAGCGTATTCAC
>LFCJ01000060.1_pt1 | contig 56382 bp, 60 predicted proteins | sample 643141 | NCBI WGS metagenome assembly LFCJ01 (sample SAMN03766243, study PRJNA286221) | soda lake metagenome | biome: soda lake; feature: Kulunda steppe; material: water; isolation source: sample B1-Br-g2 brine of Lake Bitter-1 | place: Russia: Kulunda steppe | collected 2010-07
CGTGATTGTAACTGGATTGGGGCCTGGAGACACGTTCTTCCTCGGTCGGATCTATTCACTCTACGTCATCTGAGGAGATAACGACTCCAGGCTAACCGGGTACGAACTTCCTGGATGGTCCACTAGTTTGATTGAATGAACGACGACGCTGGGTCCAAGCAGACGACAGGCGACGACCGAGTCGGCAGCGCCGACACGTCCGGAGGATCGATCTACCGCGGCTGGTACGTCGTCACAGGCGGCTTCGTCGGCGCGTTCGTCGTCTTCGGCCTCTCGTACGCCTTCGGCGTCTTCCTCGGACCGATGCAGCGAGAACTCGGTCTCTCCAGGTCGGGGGTCTCGTTCGTCTTCTCCCTGCAAACGGTCGTGATTTACGTCGCCGCGGCGGTGCTTGGCGTTCTCGCCGATCGATTCGGCGTCCGCCGGTTCCTGCTCGTCGGCGCGGTCTCGCTCGCGATCGGCGGCGTCTGGACGAGCCAGGCTGAGACGTACGCTGGGCTGTTGGTCGCCTACGGGATCGTTACGGCGATCGGACTCGGCTCGATCTACGTGGTCTCGTACGCGACGGTTCCCCGGTGGTTCGAGCGCCGTCGCGGCCTCGCCACCGGCGTCACCACGGCTGGACTCGGCATTGGGATGGTCGTCGTGGCACCCGCCGCAAGTGCGCTCGTCGCCTCCGTCGGGTGGCGCGGGGCCATCCTCGTCCTCCTGGTCGGGGCTGCAGTCATAATCGCCGTCGTAACGCCGCTGTTCGCCGACGACCCGGCCTCGGCCGGTGTCGACCCTGGGTCTGAGTTCTACGGGAGCGTTCCGAATCCCGACCCGCCGGAGTGGGCGGCCTATCGGCGGGACGTGGTCGCTGTCGCGACCTCGCAGACGTTCATGCTGGTATTTGCGGGCTGGGTCTTCGTCTACGGTACACTCTACGCGGTGCTCGTTCACATCGTTCCCCACGCCGGTGATATCGGACTCAGCGAGGGGACAGGGGCGATCGCGCTCGCCGCGATCGGTCTTACGACTGCTGGCGCTCGGATTGTCGTGGGGGGACTTGCTGACCGCGTTGGTCGCGTGCGCACGTTTGTCGTCTGTTCGATCGGCATGGGGCTGACGACGATGGCTCTACCGCTCATCGACACGGCTGTCGGGCTCTATGCATTCGCGATCGTATTCGGGGTCGCCTATGGCGGGAACGGGGCGTTGCTCTCGCCGCTGACGGTGGACCTGTTCGGCACCGCGAACGCGAACGCGATCTTCGGGATGGTCTCGTTATCTCTGGCCATCTCCGGGCTGGTCGCACCGTGGGCTGCCGGACTCGCGTACGATCTCTGGGGGACGTACACGCCTGCGTTCGTCGGAGTTGGAGTTGTCTGCGTGCTCGGCGCAGGATTGATCGCAAGTGCCGGGGCCAGAACATAAGTGCCCGACAGCCGCCGATCGCCGGCCTCAATCCTCCGGTTCGAGCTCGACCAGTTCGAGCGATCGATCGAGGTGACAGACGTCGTGTGGCGGGTCGCCGAGGCTCTTTCGGATGCGGTACTCCTGATCGAACTCGAGTCCGTCGGGCTCGCAGTACTCGTGACTCGGACACTCGACGTACGGACAGGGGCCGGGGAGGCTCGTCTTGCTGCCAGCGAAGGCACCTTTCGAGGTGATGTTTGCAGTGACAGAGACGGGTTCGACCTCGACGGCCCGGACACCGCCATCGTGCATCGCACAGTTCAATGTCTGGGCGTTTTCCCGGACGGCGGTGATCCGGTATTTCGTATCGAGTTCGAGGTTGAGACACTGGCTCCGGTAGGGACAGCCGGTACAGCCATCGGCCTCCCCGTGGTAGACGAACTCGGTCCCCGGTTCGGCCAGCCGGGTTCCGATGAGCGTAACGGTCGACATGGGAATCGATACACCCCCACGAGGGTTAAGCCTCACGTCGAGTCGTTCCGTATCGAGGTCGGATCGATCGCGTCCGTCCTCACGTTTCGATCGTCGTTGTTCGCGTCGCGATCGAACCCGGATCGACCCGTTGCTATCGCCGATCCGTGGATCGACTCTGCAACAACTGCCAGTGTAGGAGACTGTTTGCTTAACATATTTATTTGATCGATACGATGCCACCAGTAGGAGGAGACTGCGATCAGATCCAGCTGCGGCGATCGTGAGCGCCGATCGACGGCTGAGAGACAGTGTTCCACGTCGCTTGCGCGTTCGTTCGCGCTCGCCACTACTATCCACGTTGTTTTCAGATCGACGATGAAGCTCAGATGTACCGACGAAACGGACGGGAGAGTGGGCGAGACGGGCGATCCACGCGCTGTCGACTGGGTCGGTGATCGTCGACGGTCTCCCGTGTCCACCAGTGTACCCACCGCTGTCACCATCACAGTATGACTCACTCACAGGACCGATTGCAAGAGCTATACGAGATTGCCCTCGCGATCGGTCCGAAGGCGGATCTCTCGGAGACGGTACGGAACGCACTTGCAACGTACCTCAAGGCACTCGACTGCTCGGCGGGGGCGGTGCTGGAACGGCGTGAGGAACACGACGACGCGTACTCGTACGACCCGATCGCGATGCTCCCATCTCAGTCGGCCGTTACCGACGCGTGTCAGGTGGCACGGGAGTGGGTCGCGGACAGGGAGCCATCGATTGCAGATTCGCTTCCGACACGCCTCGTTCTCGACGACGACACAGCCCACGTCATGGCGCTCCCCGAGTTCGGCGTGTTGGTCCTCGTGACCACCGACGACACCCTCGACGACGAGACGTTGGCCGCACTCGCTCCGCTGAACGAGAAGCTGGCGACGGCCTGCCAGCAAAAACGGGTCGAAACGCAGCTCCGTGAGGACCGCGATCGGTTCGAGGCAGTGTTCGAGACGATCCCGGAACCGATCGCGAACGTCGTGTACGAGGACGGCAACCCGGTCGTCAATCGAGTGAACGCGGCGTTCGAGGCGACCTTTGGCGATGACGAGGAGACGGCGGTCGGAACGCATCTCGACGAGCTACGTGGGGGCGATCCGGAGGCGGCCGTCCCCGAACCCGAACTGTGTGAAGGGGACGGGGCTGGCGACGCTGGAGTGACCAGCGCGGTCCAGCGCGAGACGACCGACGGGGTCGGCGATTTCCTCGTTCGGTCGGCACCTGTCGAGTCGACACCCGAGCGCACCGAACTGTTCGGCCTGTACGTCGACGTCACCGCAGAGAAGACGCGACAGCGACGGCTCGAACAGCTGTCTGCAGCGACGCAAGATCTCCTTGCAGAGACGGAACAGCACGCAATCTGTGACCGTGCTGTCGAGGCTGCCGAGACCATCCTGGAGCTTTCGTTCGCCGAACTCTCGCTGCACGATCGGGCCACGGACACACTCGTCCCGATCGCACGAACGAACAACGTCACGGACAGCCAGGAGGAGCCGACGGTGTACGCCGACCGGAGTAGCGACATCTGGCAAGCCTACCAGTCCGACGAGCCAACGACGATCGAGGCGACGACCGCGTTCGATCGACAGCTCGCCAGTGAGACGTCGGTCGAGAGCGTCGTCGTCTTTCCGCTCGGACAGCACGGGATCTTTTCGATCGCGCCAGGGGAACTGTGTGACACGAGTACCCAGTCTATCGCGGGCTTACTCGCGACGGTCATCGAGACGGCGCTCGATCGGGCGATTCGCGAGCGCGGTCTCGAGCGCATTCAGGAGACGACATGGACGGCTGTCGCCGCTGAAACCCATCGAGACGTCGCCGACGCGACAGTCTCGCACCTCTCTGCAGCACTCGACTTTCCGTTTTCGACGATTTGGAAATACGACGACCGTGAGCACGCGCTGGTTCCGGTCGCATCGACGACAGCCTCGCTGGCACTGTTCGACGACATCCCGACCGTACGACCGGGCGAAGGGATTGTTTGGGACGTGTTTCAGGCCGAAGAGACGCGAGTCGTCGACGACATTAGTTCCGACCCGGACGCGTACAACCCAGAGAGCGCCGTCGCATCGGAGATTATCGTTCCGATCGGCGACTACGGCGTCCTCGCGACCGGCTCGCGGCTGGTAGCGAATTTCAGCCCCACTGAGCGACACCTCGTCGAGATTCTCGCCGCGAACCTCGAAACCGCGATGGAGCTGGTCGATCGGCGACAGGAACTCGAGGTACTCGATCAGGTGCTCGCACGGATCCTCAGACACAACATCCGCAACGATCTCACCGTCATTCGGGGTCACGCAGCTGCGATCGCAGCTGACTGTGACGGTGAGGCTGAGCGGGCTGCCGAGACGATTTTGCGAAAGAGCGACGGCCTGGAGTCGACGGCAGAGCACGCCCGCGAGATGCGGGCGGTCGTAGCCCAGCGCGGCGAGCAAGCGCCACTCTCACTCAGAAACGCCGCTCTCAACGCGATCGCTGCCGTCGAAAGTGAATATCCCGACGCTGCGATCGAAACCACGTTCGCGGTGTCACCGCAGGTGACCGCCCATCCGCAGTTCGAAATGGCGATCCGGCACCTGCTGGAAAACGCCGTCGAGCACGGCTCGACAAGCCCTGACTCGCACACTCGTCAGGACGCCGTCGAGCACGGTTCCACGAACAGCCAGCCCAGGACTGACGAGGGAGCCGACCACAGCAGCGAGGCCGAGCCACAAGTAATGGTCTCGATCGAGGAAACAGCCGACGGGACAGCTCTCAAAATCGAAGATTCCGGCCCCGGCATCGATCCAATGGAGGTCGACGTGCTCGAACGCCACGGCGAGACCGCGCTTCGTCACGGAAGCGGTTCCGGACTCTGGATCGCCGATCGGATCGTCGACTACTCGGATGCGATGCTCGGCTTTGTCACGAGCGATCGTGGAACGACGGTGACGATCACCTTCGACTGAACCCGCTCACGGGATAGCCGTGGGCGGGCCAGTCAGGTCGTTTCCGCATCCGAGCCACTCAACTCGTTTCTGCATCCGAGCCAGTCAGGTCGTCCAGCCGATCGAAGTAGCGGTCTCGCGGCACCTGATACAGCTCCCGGTAGTCGATCTGGCCGTCGTCGAACTGTTCGGCGAGGTCGATCGCATGTGCGACTGCAGCCGATCGGTTCTCGAACCGAGGCTGGTCTGGCAGCGTAACTTCGGGTTCGAGATACAACGTCACGAACCAGTCGTTCGCAGTGGTCCGGCTGGTGGGGTTGGTTCCGGGACGGCGTGTCCGTTTGCCGTGGGTCACGTACAGCGTCGGCAGACAGGCTGGCGGGAACTCGTCGCCGTCGAAGACGTCAGGCCGATAGGCGAGCACCGTTCGGCCGTCGTCCTCGTCGCTCCAGATCGTCCAGCTGTCGGGAAGGGCCCCAAGTCCCGTCATACTCGATTGTATGCGTGTCGGACCTAAAGCGTCGTCGTCCGCAGGATGAACACGAGGCGGCGATCGAACGGTATCGCGACCGCTGGAGGATCGATTCTGGCGGTCACAACAGGAGTTGGTATTTGGCGGTCACGACAGGAGTTGGTTTTTGCCGGTCCCAACGGGAGCCAGTCTCTGCGACAAGTGCGGGCCAGACCTCCCTGCACCTGCAGGCCGGTGAGTTATATAAATCAATCTCGGACATGGGACACGGTATCATATGACGGTCTATGGTTCTGGCAATATTTGGCTGGAATAAAAAGCTGGTAAATATCTTTTGGGGTTAAGTTTAACTACTTGGATTACTCACTCATTAAATACTATCGGTATCCGCTCGCCGGACCGAGTCGACTACTGCGCCCGTCCCCGGCGCACATCGAGAGAACCGGTAGTACGGTTCCGGCACGGAATAGTGGCACACGCTCACACATGACACGATATATCGCCGCCCAAACGGGTTCGCGCTCTCCGAGAGTTGCCGCGCAGAGTCAAGTGAGCACGTGGCATACGTGTCGTCGAGACGCGTCGTGGCGGGTCGACGGTTCGGCTTCGCGACGATGTAGTCGATCGATCGACGTTCACCCCACGCCTACCCCACTCGATACGGTGCCGATCGCAGACGGGGGAACACCCAACTGGCAATGATACCATGACCGGTGACATCGAGACGCTCGAGAAGCTTAGTACGGATTACAAGGAATCGATGCCCGCAGACCTGCGGGAAACCAAGTCCTTCGACTGGTACTTAGAAGCAGTGTACGAGGACCCGAAGATCGCCCGGAACGCCCACCAGCGAGTCGCGGACATGTTCGATTACTACGGGACGATCTACGACGAGACCGAAGGGATGGTCGAGTACCAACTCGCCTCCGAGGACCCGTTGAACGACGGTGAGAACACCTTTTACGGGAAGGTCATCCACCAGTCGATCCACGAGTTCGTGAACAAAGTCAAGTCGGGTGCTCGCCGTCTCGGCCCGGAACGGCGGATCAAGCTCCTGCTCGGACCTGTCGGCTCCGGCAAGTCCCACTTCGACAAACAGGTTCGTCGCTACTTCGAGGACTACACCCTCCGCGAAGACGGGCGGATGTACACGTTCAAATGGACGAACCTCTGTGACGTCGTCAAAGATCAGGACCCGGCCGACGATACGGTCCGATCGCCGATGAACCAGGATCCGCTCGTCCTCTTGCCGTTAGAACAGCGCCAGCGGGTGCTCGATGATCTGAACGAGCGCCTCGACGCGCCGTATACGATCCAAAACGAGCAGGCGCTCGATCCGGAAAGTGAGTTCTACATGGATCGGCTGCTTGCCTACTACGACGACGACCTCCAGCAGGTCCTCGAAAATCACGTCGAGATCATCCGCTTCGTCGCAGACGAGAACAAGCGCCAGGGCGTCGAGACCTTCGAGCCGAAAGACAAGAAAAACCAGGACGAGACCGAACTCACGGGTGACGTCAACTACTCGAAGATCGCCATCTACGGCGAATCTGACCCACGCGCGTTCGACTACTCGGGGGCGTTCTGTAACGCCAACCGCGGCATCTTCTCCGGCGAGGAACTGCTCAAACTCCAGCGGGAGTTCCTCTATGACTTCCTCCATGCAACCCAGGAGCAGACGATCAAGCCCAAGAACAACCCCCGGATCGACATCGACCAGGTGATCGTGGGACGCACCAACATGCCCGAGTACAAAGACAAGAAGGGCGACGAGAAGATGGAGGCGTTCAACGATCGAACCAAGCGGATCGATTTCCCGTACGTCCTCTCTTACGAGGACGAGTCCCAGATCTACGAGAAGATGCTGCGCAACGCCGACGTCCCCGACATCAACGTCGAGCCACACACGCTCGAGATGGCGGGACTGTTCGGCGTCCTCACGCGGATCGAAGAGCCCGACACTGGGACCGTCGACCTGCTCTCGAAAGCCAAGGCGTACAACGGCGAGATCGACGAGGGTGACGACATCGATACGAAAAAGCTCCGCGACGAAGCCGCCGCGAAAGCCGAGATTGGCGAAGGCATGGTCGGCATCTCACCCCGGTTCATCGGCGACGAGATCGCCGAGGCGATCATGGACTCGAAACACCGCCAGCGTGGCTTCCTCTCACCGCTTACGGTGTTTAACTTCTTCGAGGAGAATTTAGAACACCACGGCTCGATCCCCGAAGACAACTTCGAGAAGTACTACCGCTACTTAGAAACCGTCCGCGAGGAGTACAAAGAGCGGGCCATCGAAGACGTCCGCCACGCACTGGCCTATGACATCGACGAGATTCAGCGCCAGGGCGAGAAGTACATGGACCACGTGATGGCTTACATCGACGACGATACGATCGAAGACGAGCTCACGGGCCGCGAGCAGGAGCCAGACGAGACGTTCCTCAGGTCCGTCGAGGAGAAACTCGACATCCCTGAAGACCGCAAGCAGTCGTTCCGTCAAGAAGTGAGCAACTGGGTCTCCCGCCGTGCTCGCGAGGGCGAGGCGTTCAACCCACAGGACAACGAGCGCCTGCGCCGTGCCTTAGAACGCAAGCTCTGGGAGGACAAGAAACACAACATCAACTTCTCGGCGCTGGTCAGTGCCAACGAGTTCGACGACGACGAACGCTCGTCGTGGATCGACGCCCTGATGGAACAGGGCTACTCCGAAGGCGGCGCGAAAGAAGTCCTCGAGTTCGCTGGCGCGGAGGTCGCCAAAGCCGAGATGGACAGCTAACATGACCGGTACCGACTACGTCACGGAGGCCGATCGTACGCTCGAAGAGACCTACGAGGAGCCGATGGATCTGGCGAGCTACGTTGATCGCATCTTCGAGAATCCGACGATCGCCTCCCACGCATCGAAATACCTTCTCGAGGCGATCGAGGCCGCTGGGACCCGCACCGTCGTCGAGGAAGGCGAAGAAAAAGAGCGCTACCGCTTCTTCGACGATCCGCACAACAACGGCGAACACGCCATTCTGGGCAACACCGAGGTCCTGAACGGGTTCGTCGACGACCTCAGATCGATCGCGGCCGGCCGTGCTAAAGACGAGAAGATCATCTGGTTCGAGGGGCCGACCGCCACCGGAAAATCGGAACTCAAGCGCTGTCTGGTCAACGGGCTGCGAGAGTACTCGAAGACGCCGGAAGGACGCCGGTACACCGTCGAGTGGAACGTCACGACTGCCGAAGCCGACGATCGAGGGCTGAGCTACGGTGGCGATCCGACGGCTGCGGACGAACAGCACTGGTATGAAAGCCCCGTCCAGGCCCATCCGCTGTCAGTGTTCCCCGACGAGGTTCGCGATCGGATCCTCACCGATCTCAACGAGCACCTCGAAGATCACGTGCCGGTCCACGTCGACGCGGCACTCGATCCGTTCTCCCGGGAGGCCTACGAGTTCTTAGAGGAGCGATACAGACGCGAGGGCGTAGAGAACCTGTTCTCTGCGCTTAGCGACGACAAACACCTCCGCGTCAAGAACTACGTCGTCGACATCGGCCAGGGTGTTGGCGTCCTCCACAGCGAAGACGACGGCCCACCCAAAGAACGGCTCGTCGGCTCGTGGATGCACGGGATGCTCCAGGAACTCGACTCGCGGGGTCGCAAGAACCCGCAGGCGTTTTCCTACGACGGCGTGCTCTCCCAGGGCAACGGCGTCCTCACGATCGTCGAAGACGCCGCCCAACACGCCGACCTGCTCCAGAAACTGTTGAACGTTCCCGACGAACAGTCGGTGAAACTGGACAAGGGAATCGGGATGGACGTCGACACCCAGATGCTGATCATCTCGAACCCGGATCTGGAGGCGCAACTAAACCAGCACTCGGATCGAAACGGGATGGACCCCCTCAAAGCCCTCAAACGGCGGCTGGACAAACACCAGTTTGGCTACCTGACGAACCTGAGTCTCGAATGTGAGCTCATCCGGCGTGAGCTCACGAACGAGACGGAGGTCTGGACGGCGACGAGCTACGACGAACTCGCCGATCGGATCCGCGAGCCGGTGCAAGTAACGGTCAAAGACCGCCACGGCGAGGCGAGCGAACAGGAGTTCGCCCCCCACGCGATCGAGGCGGCAGCACTGTACGCCGTTGCGACCCGTCTCGATGAAGAAGATCTGCCCAACGGACTCGATCTCGTCGACAAGGCCCTGATCTACGACCAGGGCTACCTCCAGGAGGGTGATAGCCGTCGCCAGAAAGACGAGTTCGATTTCGACGACGACGGCCACGATGGCGAACACGGTGTTCCCGTCACCTACACGCGAGATACGCTAGCGGAGCTGTTGCGGACCGATCAGGACCGCCACCATCCCGACCTGCCGGTCGAGAACATCGTGATGCCGCGGGACGTACTCAACGGGATGGCAGAAGGGCTGGCAGACGCCCCCGTCTTCTCGGCGGGCGAACGATCGGAGTTCGAGAACCGCGTGGTGCCCGTGAAAAACTACATTTTCGACCAACAAGAGAGCGACGTCATCGAGGCCATCATGCACGAAAAGCGGGTCGACGAGGACACTGTCGCCGAGTACGTCGAACACGTCTACGCCTGGGAGACCGACGAGCCGCTGTACAACGACCGTGGCGAGCGGGTTGAGCCGGATCCGCTAAAGATGAAGCTGTTCGAAGTCGAGCATCTCGGCCGGTTTGCCGAGGCCGACTACGACGGCAACCGGCCACGCGAGAGCGTGCGAAATTTCCGCCGCGAGAAAGTGATCACGTCGTTGAACCGCCACGCCTGGGAGCACCGCGACGAGGACTTCTCGGTCCAGGACGTCGATCTGACGGCGATTCCGGTGATCAAGACGGTACTGGAGAGCCACGACTGGGACGACGTCGAACGCACGTTCGAGGACTTCGACCCGCGCCAGTGGGACGACCCACCGAGTGGCACCCAGACCGAGTCGGTCAAGGCGGACACGATCGAGACGATGGTGGAGCTATTCGACTACTCGGAAGCATCGGCCGAGCTAACCAGCAGACACGTCATGGGACAGGTGTGTTACAGGTGGGACTGATGATCACGTCCAATACGACAGACTCAGCGCGGATGACTGACAGCAACCCCGACACAACGGAGGTGTCACGATGGGATTGAGAGACGACATCGACAGATTCCGTGAAGTTGGCGAAGAGCGCCGCGAGGACCTCGCCGACTTCATCAAGTACGGCGACCTCGGCGGGAGCCGCCCGGAACAGATCAATATCCCGGTCAAGATCGTCTCGCTGCCGGAGTTCCAGTACGATCGGCGCGACCAAGGTGGTGTCGGTCAGGGCGACGGCGACACGCCGGACGTCGGCCAGCCGGTCGGCCAGCCACAGCCTCAGCCGGGCGACGGTGACGACGATGGCGACGGCGACGAACCCGGCGAAGAGGGTGGCGACCACGAGTACTACGAGATGGACCCCGAAGAGTTCGCCCAGGAACTCGACGAGGAACTCGGCCTCGACCTCGATCCGAAAGGAAAGAAAGTCATCGAAGAGAAAGAGGGGCCGTTTACCGACCTCACGCGATCGGGGCCAGACAGCACCCTCGACTTCGAACGGATGTTCAAAGAGGGGCTTAAACGCAAACTCGCGATGGACTTCGACGAGGACTTCCTCCGAGAGGTCTGCAAGGTCGAGGGATACGACCCCCGTGACGTCTTCGAGTGGGCCCGCGGCGAAAGCATCCCGGTGTCGATGGCCTGGGTCGAAGGGGCGTACAACGAGATTCCGGACGACGAACTGGCGAGCTGGGAGTCGATCGACGAACTCGAAGCGAACGTCGAACGCGAGACCGTCCAGGAGCAGATCCGCCGGGAGGGGATCAAACACGTTCCCTTCCGCCGGGAAGACGAACGCTACCGCTACCCCGAGATCATCGAGGAGAAAGAGAAGAACGTCGTCGTGGTCAACATCCGCGACGTCTCGGGCTCGATGCGAGAGAAGAAACGCGAACTCGTCGAGCGGACGTTCACCCCACTGGATTGGTATCTCCAGGGGAAATACGACAACGCCGAGTTCGTCTATATCGCCCACGACGCCGACGCGTGGGAGGTCGAACGCGACGAGTTCTTCGGCATTCGCAGCGGCGGCGGGACGAAGATCTCCAGTGCGTACGAACTCGCCGAGATGCTTCTCGAAGAGTACCCCTGGGCAGACTGGAACCGGTACGTCTTCGCGGCGGGTGACTCCGAGAACTCGAGCAACGATACCGAAGAGCGGGTCATCCCGCTGATGGAGCAGATCCCGGCGAACCTCCACGCCTACGTGGAGACCCAGCCAAGCGGCAACGCGATCAACGCCACCCACGCCGAGGAGCTGGAACGACACTTCGGCACCGACTCGGATGACGTCGCGGTGGCGTACGTCAACGACAAATCAGACGTGACAGACGCGATTTACGAGATCCTCTCGACGGAAGGTGAGACAGATGAGTAATTCGAATGCACCCGCGGATCGATTCCGCAAACAGGCGATCGCAGGCGGCCTCGAAGAACCGGTCGATGAGGCGAGAAACCTCGCTCTCAAACTCGGCCTCGAACCGTACCCGGTAAAATACTGGATCATCGACTACGATGAGATGAACGAACTCATCGCCTACGGCGGGTTCCAGTCGCGGTACCCACACTGGCGATGGGGAATGCAGTACGACAAACAGCAAAAACAGGGCCAGTACAGCGGCGGCAAGGCGTTCGAGATCGTCAACAACGACAACCCGTCGCACGCGTTCCTTCAGGAGTCGAACACGATCGCCGACCAGAAGGCAGTCATCACACACGTCGAAGCCCACGCCGACTTCTTCGCGAACAACGAGTGGTTCGGTCTGTTCACTCGCGGTCAGTCCGACGAGGCACAGGTCAACGCCGCGGCCATGCTCGAACGCCACGCCCGGGCGATCGACGAGTACATGTCCGATCCGGAGATCGAACGGGCCGAAGTCGAGAAGTGGATCGACCACTGTCTCACGCTAGAAGACAACATCGACCAGCATCGAGTGTTTACACGCCGACTCGACATCGAGGGAGTGCCTAACGAGATCGACGAGGACCTCGCCGCAAAGCTCGACGAACTCGATCTCTCCGACGAAATCAAAGGCGAAGTGTTCGACGAGGAGTGGGTCGAGAAACTCGAGCGTGACGACGAGCCGGTCAACTTCCCGGAAGAACCCCAGAAAGACGTGCTGGCGTTCGTCCGCGAGTACGGCAAGCAGTACGACGACGAGGCGGGGCGCGGCGTCGAGATGGAGCCGTGGCAGCGAGACATCTTGGACATGATGCGGGCGGAGGCGTACTACTTCGCCGCCCAGAAGATGACGAAGGTGATGAACGAGGGATGGGCGGCCTACTGGGAGTCGCTGATGATGAGCGACGAGGCATTCGCCGGCGATGACGAGTTCCTCAACTACGCCGATCATATGGCGAAGGTGCTCGCCTCACCCGGCCTCAACCCCTACAGCCTCGGCTTCGAGCTCTGGGAGTACGTCGAGAACACGACGAACCGCCGGGAGGTGCTCGAACGGTTGCTCCGCGTCGAGGGAATCTCGTGGCGGAACCTGACGGACGTCGTCGACTTCGATGCGGTTCTCGAAACGCTCGAACCGCCGGCAGCGATCGACAACATCACACCCGAGACGCTCGACGGACTCGAGGACGTACCCGACGAGTGGGTCGACGACGAGGCGCTCGAACGGGCCCGCGACGGCGAGGTCGATCTCGATCGCTACCCGTGGAAGGTGCTCACCTACGAGGGGCTGGCTCGCCGCCACTACTCGCTCGTCAAGCGCCAGCATCGTGGCTTCTTGAAACGGGTCACCCAGAACGAACTCGAGCGGATCGGCCGCTACCTGTTCGACGACGCCCGGTACGCATCGGTCGAGGAGGCACTCGACGACGTCGACTTCACGGCAGGCTGGAACCGCATGTTCGACGTGCGAGAGAGTCACAACGACGTGACCTTCCTGGATGAGTTCCTCACAGAGGAGTTCATCACCACGAACAACTACTTCACGTACGAACACTCGGCGGCGACCGGCCAGTTCCACGTCGCCAGCGACGCCGCAGACGACGTCAAAAAGAAGCTGCTACTCCAGTTTACCAACTTCGGGAAGCCGACGATCGCCGTCTACGACGGCAACTACAACAACGCCAACGAACTCCTGTTGGGCCACCAGTACAACGGCGTCATGCTCGATCTCGGCCAGGCCAGGGAGACTATAAAACGCGTCTTCGAGCTCTGGGGTCGTCCCGTCAATCTGCTGACGATCGTCAAGGAGGTCGACGATCACGATATCGAGGTGGCAAAGCGCCGGAACCGCGAGCCAGAGCCCGAAGAACGCGGGAAGCTGCTCCGGTACGACGGCGATCAGGTCACGATGGAGGACGTTCCCTGGGACGAAGTCGAACACCTCGCTGCCGACGACGTCGACTACGATACGAAACCCGACGAGTGGCTCGCCTGAGGTCTCGATCGAGTGCGGTGCTCAAGGTGCCGTCTGAGTGACGAGAGGCGGACTCCGCTGCCAGAACGTTTTTGCTGTCGATCGAACATGTAGCGAACGTAATGGAAGGGGATGGGGGCGAGGCAGTCGGCACGAGTGACGACACAGCCGCGTTCGACCTGCCAGCAGTACTCGCACAACTCGACGCAACCGAGCCACGCAGGCAACGTACGGCCGTTCGGACGATCCGGGAAACGATCGACGACGACCCGTCACGGTGTCTCCCGACGGTTCCGAAACTTCGCACGGTGCTCGCTCAGCCGTCGATCGACTTTCATACCGAAGTCGCGACCTGTCTGGCCGATCTCGCCGCCGAATCGGCTGGCGACGTCGCACCATCGGTCGATGAACTCGTTTCGTTTGCCGTCGACAACGAGCAACATCCAGCGACAGGGGAGTTGTTGCGGTGTTTCAAGACCGTCGCCACGGAGCGACCGGACGACATCGTCAGACATGTCGATGCACTCGTCGACGTCGTCGAGCACCGCCATGGCTACGGTCACTGGGGACTGCAGCTGTTTACGACCCTGTCGATCGACTATCCAGCGGCGGTCGAACCTGCGGTTCCGTGGCTGACGGCTGCAGTTGCCGCCGATCCGGAAACCAACGGGATCGCCGGACTGTCCGCACTCGGACGAATCGCGAGAGCGGATCCCACTGCACCGTCGCTCGCGTTCGTCGACGATGCGGTCGCGTTGGTCGACCACGACGACAGCACCCTCAGAAACAACGCGATCGGCTGTCTGGGTGATGTCGCACACCAGACGCCTTCGGCCGTCGAGGACGCATGCCCACGGATCGCGACGGTGCTCGATAGCGAGGATCCGACCACCCGAGCCAACGCCGCGGTGACGATTGCTCGCGTGGCTGCCGGGACCGAAACAGCCGTCGAGCCGGCACGGGCGCACCTGCGGTCCCTGCTCGACGACGAGTACGCTTCCGTCCGGGCGAACGCCTGTCTGGCCCTGGGCTATGGACGCGTCGACGCGGCTGCCGATCGCCTCCGGAAGCTGGCACGCGACGATCCGGAGCCCAGCGTTCGCAAACAGGCGGCATGGGCACTCGATCGACTCGAGTAGATCTGGCGATCCGAGACCCCGACTGCGCTACCACCAGTCGCTCGGACCCTACATACGGAGGCCCCAACCATCAGATGGGCTGGGTCCGTGTTGGACGCTATGAGCAGGGAGATTCCGGTGACAGTCATTGCCGATGGCGAGGAGACGACGATCACGGTCGATCGCGGTGCAAACCTTCGAGCGGCGTTGCTCGAGCGCGGATTCTCGGTTTACGGGACGGTCTCGAAGCATGCCAACTGCGGCGGGCGCGGGCTGTGTGCGACCTGTACGGTCGAGATCGATCCGGCACCGGAGCCGACCCACTGGCACGACGCCGCGGCCCGCCAGTTCGGCTACCCGCGGCTCTCCTGTTGTATCGAGGTGACGGAACCGGTGACGGTGAGACTGCTGGACAAATACGTCTGGGGACAGGTCGTTCCACGGCAGTTGTCTTCGAGGTAAGTCGCTGTCCTCGACGTGTGTCGCCTGCGACACCGCCGACCAAACGCACCTCGAACAGGTCGGCCCGCGCCACAAGTGGCTTTTTTAGCCGCCTCGATAGCTCGACTGTGACACAGACGACGTTCACCGTCGAAACAGACGAACGACTCACCACTGTCGACGTGACCGATCGGATCGCTGCGGCCGTTCCCGACGACCGCACGTCGGGGACGTGTACGGCGTTCGTCCAGCACACGACAGCGGGACTCACCATCCAAGAAAACGAGCCCCGACTGCGAGGCGACATCGAATCGTTTCTCCGCGAGGTGGTTCCCGACGAGGGCCATGCCCACGACGAACTCGACGGGAACGCGGATTCCCATCTCCGGGCGACGCTCGTCGGACCGGACGTAACGGTCCCGATCGCAGACGGCCAACTGGCACTCGGGACGTGGCAGTCGGTGCTGTTCGTCGAGTGTGACGGGCCACGATCACGGACGGTCTCCGTGACGATCGTCGCTGAGTAATCAGACGTCGATCGGTCGATCGGCGGAGACGCAGTCGACGCCCCGAAGACCGAGCAGCGTCGCCATTAGTGGGCGCTCGATCGACCAGGCGTGGATCTCGAGGTCGACTGCGTTCGCCCGCGAGACGAGTCCGGTCGTCAGACACCGCCAGTAGTTCGCGCCGATGACGTCACAGTCGAGTTCGACGGCAGTCGTGACAGGGGCGTCGAGTCGACGACTGACGAGCAGGCCGGTCGGCTGGTCGCGATCGAGGTCGCGGATCGCCTTCAGTTCGGAGAGGTGAAATGATGTCGTGACGACCCGGTTGTCGACGCCAGCGATCGCGTCGAGGACGTCCGCAGCGATGTCACGTTCTTTTAGTTCGAGGTTGACCTCGACAGCTGATGGAAGCGCTGCGAGCATCGCTGTGAGCGTGGGGATCCGTTCCCCTGAGCCGAGAACTGTCATCGTTTGGAGCTCCGCGAGGCTGAGATCGGCGACCGTCCCGACGGTTTCGGTGACTCGATCGACCGTCTCGTCGTGGAAGACCACCAGTTCACCGGAGCCACAGCGACGGACGTCGAACTCGACAGCGTCGGCGTACTCGGCGGCAGACTGGATAGCGGCAACCGTGTTTTCGGGGGCCGTCGCGGCGAACCCGCGGTGTGCGATCAGACGCATGCAGCGCTACCAATGGGCGCGATCGGTATGAGTGTCCCGACTGCGACGTTTCAGCGCCTGCTTCTTCCGGTCACACCGCATCGCTCCGATCGGACCCTGTTTGTCGGGTTGCCGAAACGTCGTGGCCACATCCGCCGCTCGATCGGCTCGTCCAAAGTATGTAGTATACATCGTTAACGGGGATCGATTCCTACAGACACGTGTATCAGCTCCGACTGATTCCAGTTCGGCACCGTACATGATTCATGACTATCCACACTCTCTCAGATCCGATCGATATCTTGCTCGTCGAAGATAATCCGGGTGACGTCCGGCTCACAAAAGAGGCGTTTAGCGAAATTGCAACCGAGACCACGATCACCGTTGTCAGCGACGGCACCGAAGCGCTGGACGTGCTCTCCGAACGATGTGCAAGCGCCACATCCACCATCCCGGATCTCATTTTGCTCGATCTGAATCTCCCCCGAATGAGTGGGTTCGAGTTCCTCGAAACCGTCGAAGACGATCCGGATTTCGCGAACGTCCCTGTGCTCGTGTTGACGAGTTCGAAAGCAGCCGAAGACGTCCACAAAAGCTATCAGCGATCCGCAAACGCCTATCTCACGAAACCGACCGATCCGGACCGGTTTGTCTCGGTCGCGAAGGCTGTCGAGAACTTCTGGTTTAAACAGGCCGCGTTACCCCCGATCTGCTCGTAGCTCTCCCGACGACGCTATCGATCCGGTCGCAACTGGTCTGATGGCCCTCGTCACACCACGGCTCTCATAACTGCGTCGGGAGGGTGTCGATCGGACGGGTCGTTCGAGCCCCTCAATTGATTTGCGAGGGGGGAGTATCGATCTGTATGACAAAAACGACAGCGTTCGACGTCGACTTCGATGGGACTGTAGCTGTAGTCACCGGTGCAAGCGGCGCGCTCGGCAGTGCAACCGTCGACCGGTTCCGGGAGGCTGGCGCGACGGTCTGTGCAGTCGACGTCGTCGCACCCGATGCCGACGACAGCCAGCTCGATCCCGACGAGGGAGTCCATTTCTACGAGGCGGATCTCACCGACGAGGACGAGGTCTCGACGCTCGTCTCCGAGATCGTCGCCGACCACGATCGAATCGATCACCTCTGTAACATCGCTGGGACCTGGCGTGGGGGCCAGCCGATCGAGGAGACCGATCTCGACGAGTACGAACTCCTGATGAACGTCAACCTGAAGACGGCGTTTCTGGCCTCGAAACACGCGCTCCCCGAACTTCAGGAAACCGAGGGCTCGATCGTCAGCATCAGCGCCCGATCGTCGCTGGAGGGTGGCGAGGGCGACGGGCCGTACCGAATCACCAAAGCCGGGATTCGACTGCTGACCGAGACGCTGGCCGAAGAGAATCGCGGCACCGTCCGAGCGAACTGTGTTATGCCGAGCGTGATCGATACACCGATGAACCGAGAGATGATGCCCGATTCGGACCACGATTCGTGGGTCGATCCGGCCGAGATCGCAGACGTGATGGCATTCCTCTGTAGTGATGGCGCGTCGGTGACCAGCGGCGCGGCCGTGCCGGTGTACGGAGAAGCGTAGCGACTGCTCGACGGCACTGATCGAGACCAGCGAACGGTTCCGTAGCGTCACCTGCACCCGGCAATCACCCGGCGCAGAGAGTTCGACGGAGACTGCTAGTCGTCCTGCAGTCGCCGTCAGAACGGCGATCGAAAGCAGCCAATACCGATCGTTTCGTGCTCGTTATCTTCGATTACGGTCGGCCCGTCTTGAGCTACGGCTGCCATAACAATACGACGAGTGGTGGTATCGACGGCCGTGTCACTCCCGCAGCTCTCGGCGGCCGAGTCGATCGGTTCGAATCCGATCGGGAACCCATGAGTCCCGACGGCGCCTATCTTCGCCGTCGACTGCCCGGTGACGTCACGCCCGTCGATCTCGAGCGGTTGCTTTGGGTCCTCGTCGTGCTCTCACTTATCGGCGACGTCGTCACGACGTTCGTCGGCCTGCACCTGGGTCTCAGTGAATCGAACCCGGTGGCCCGTAGCGTCATTCACAGCTACGGCCTCGTCGGGATGCTCGCATTAAAAGGAGCGGCGATCGCGATCGGGCTCATCTGTCGCCCGATGCTTCCGAAGGCGTATCGGGCGATCGTCCCTGCCGGACTCGCCGCGCCCTGGACGGTAGCCGTCTGCATCAACCTCTATATGATCGCGACTGTGAGCTGAACCGACGGACGTCAGTGGCGTGGCGACTCCGGGTCACGAACAGTGGAGTCCCCGTGACTGCCGGTCCTATCTGCTCGACCGATCGAGCGCACGTCGCCACTCCCGGACCTCATCGAGGACGGTACCCCACTGGTCGCGAGTTCCGGGGACGCCCGTGGACGTGGCTGCATTGCGGTTCGCATCGAGTCTCGATCGCACCGCTGGAGCGTTTTCGACGTTCCAGAAGACGACCTCCGAACCCCCCGCCGTCTCGATCCTGACCCGGCCGTAGCCGACCAGCCGACCGACCACGTCCTCGCTGACCGTCGTGTTTTGAATACGATCCAGCCCGACGACGCGGACGCGAACGCCAAACACGCCGCTTCTGATCGCGACGCGTCGATTCGTGAGTAAGAACACCGTCCGGGAGACGCGAGCGTACTGCCAGCAGGCCGGCGTGGCGACGATCGGGAGCCAGAGGAACCCGAGCACAGAAACGACGCCGAATGCGACGGCAGCACCGATGCCGCCGATCCCGAGTACAGCGAGTCCGATCCACGGGTAGACGGTCTGAATCCGTGGCCCATCCTGCCAGCGGATCGCTTCGTCATCGCCGAGGACGAGCCAGTCGGGAGCGCCATCAGTGACCGTCGGCTCGGTCGCGACAGCGGCAGTCGAGTCGGTCGTGGCGCCGACAGCGGCCCTCGAATCCGTGGCTCCGTCGGTTGCCGAGTAGTCAGTTGCAATCTCGTCGCCACCGTCTGCATCGCGTTCGGCAGTCGATCGACGATCGGCTGGCGTCATCGTGGAGAGTGGTGATCGTCAGGCTCTGATCGGGTGCGTCCAGCCTGTTCCTGGGCTTTCGTCTCGGTCTGGTCCTGTCTTCCAGTCTCGGTCTGGCCCCGATCTGTCGTCTCGGTCTGGCCTCGACCGACACGACCCTGGGCATCACTGTCGGTCTGCCGGCGATCGGTATCCGATGCTTCGACTGCGTTCCGAATCGCGCGCAGTTCGGCCAGAATGTCTCCCATGATGTCGTCAATCGGTCGGTCCTCGTCCGTGTCACGCTGGCCACGGTCGACCAGATCGCTGATCTGTCGTTGGACCGATCGCGGGTCGGCGACGGATTTGAACGAGAGTTCGACTCCGGAGCCACCCGCCGTGCTCACCTCGACAGTGCCGTAGCCGAAGTAGTTCCCAACAGCACTCTGGGAGTAGGAGATGTCCTGGACTTTTCCGTGTTCGATACGCTTGACGTCCCGGGAGAACACGCCGGTCTTCCTGTAGAGCGCCTGATTCGTGAGAACGTAATGGGTGTTCGACACGCGTAGATACTCGCTCGCGATAATAACGAGCCCGATCAGGACGATCGAGAGTGGGATGCCGATGATGAACACCGGCACGAGTGTCCGTCGATCGGGACCGCTGGCCCAGACGAGTTCTTCGTCGTCTTCGAGGGAGAGCCAGTCGAGGGCTGTGGCGTCGAGGTCGCCTGCCGACATCAGGGGCCCTCCTCGGCATCAGTGTCTGGTTCGTGGTCGCGTTTCAGCGACAGCACGGTTCGATCGAACGCACAGACGAGCGGTTCGTCGGCCTCGTTGGCTTTGAACACCTCGACGTGCATGGTGACGATCCCGCGTTCACCGTCGCTGGTTTCGCGCTTGTTCCGCACTGTCGACTGGGCGCGGACGGTGTCGCCGTGGAACACCGGATTCGGGTGTTCGACGTCGTCGTAGGAGAGGTTGGCGACGATCGTCCCGTCGGTCGTCTCCGGAATCGTCAGTCCAACCGCGAGGCTCATCGTGTAGAGCCCGTTGACCAGTCGATCGCCGAACTCGGTGTCGGCAGCGAACGTCTCGTCGAGGTGAAGCGGTTGCTGATTCATCGTCAGCCCACAGAACCGCTGGTTGTCGCTCTCAGAGATCGTCCGCCGACGGTCGTGCTCGATCGTCTCCCCCACGGTGAACTCCTCGTAGTACAGTCCAGGCATACGTTCGCAGTTGCAGAGAGCGGGCAAAAACGTACCCCTCGGTTGGTCGAGCACGATCGGCGGCGAGTTAAATCTCGCCTAGCCCGCTCGCGGAGAGATCTGTGCGACCGACACCGACGTCACCGTTGTCGGCTTTGGCTCTCACCACGGGACGGTCATCGCCGGCGAGGAGTGGGGCGCAGAGGTAGAACGGATGACCGTCTCCGAGACACGATCGGGAACTCACAGGGATCGCACCCTGCGGGCGTATCACTTTGGTTGTGGCCCGCAGACACAGCGTATGGCCCGACGAAGCGTCCTCTTCACCCCGGGCGATCGTCCCGAGATGCTCCGAAAGGCACCCGCGTCGGGAGCCGACGTAATCGTCTTCGATCTCGAAGATGCCGTAACACCGGCACGCAAACCCGAGGCACGTGAGACCGTTCGCGAGGTACTGACTGATCCCGACTTCGATCCGGACTGTGAGGTTTGCGTGCGCGTCAACGCTACCGCTGTGTCGATCGAATCGGATCTCGATGCCGTCTTCGGCCCGTCGGACGAGGTCTCGGTGGATAGCGTGATGCGTCCGAAAGCCGCTTCCCAGGAGGACATCCGCACGCTTACCGACGAACTCGCCGCCCGCGACGCCGCCGTCCCAGTCCTCGCTCTCATCGAGAGCGCAGGCGGCGTCCTTGCTGCCGACAACATTGCTGCCGTTCCTGCAACCGACGCGCTGGTCTTCGGTGCCGAAGACCTCGCCGCGGATATCGGGGCAGTTCGCACCGATGTAGGGACCGAAGTCTGCTATGCGCGCCAGCGGGTCGTCGTCGCGGCGGCAGCCCACGACTGTGACGCGATCGATACGCTCGTCACCGATTTCGAGAACGAAAATCAATTACGCGCGGATACCGAGCGATCGGTCCAGTTGGGCTACGACGGCAAACTGGCGATCCACCCCGCACAGGTCGGACCGATCAACGAGGTCTACACGCCCGACGAAGACGCAATCGAATGGGCCGAGTCGGTTCTCGAGGCTCGACGAAAGGCCGACGCCGAGGACCGGGCCGTCTTCGAGGTCGACGGGGAGATGATCGATGCGCCGCTGATTGCCCAGGCCGAACGGATTCGCGAGCGCGCCCGGGAAGCCGATCGAGATCGATGAAAGTAGACGATCGTATGGTATATATACAGGTGACATGACATAATATAGAAACTATGTAATAGAGGTCCGCTACGCTTATTGATCGGTCAAATCAACAGGGAAGCATGGGCGGAACTGTAAATCCGTTCGAGAGCCTCCAGTCCCAGATCGACGAGGCCGCGGGGCACCTCGACATTGACGATGGCGTCATCGAGCGGCTCAAACATCCCGAGCGAGTGCTCGAGACCAATCTCACTATCGAACTCGACGATGGCAGTCTCGAGCGGTTTCAGGCGTTTCGGTCGCAGTTCAACGGCGATCGTGGGCCCTACAAGGGCGGGATCCGATACCATCCGGGCGTCACGCGCGACGAAGTCAAAGCGCTCTCTGGCTGGATGGTCTACAAGTGTGCGACCGTGGGTATCCCCTACGGCGGCGGCAAGGGTGGGATCACGATCGATCCTGACGACTACTCCGAGAGCGAACTCGAACGGGTCACGCGTGCGTTCGCCACGGAGTTGCGGCCGCTGATTGGCGAAGATCGAGACATCCCCGCGCCCGACGTCAATACCGGCCAGCGGGAGATGAACTGGATCAAAGACACCTACGAGACGCTCGAAAACACGACCGAGCCAGGCGTCATCACGGGCAAGAACATCGCGAGCGGCGGCAGTGCGGGTCGTGTCGAAGCGACCGGTCGATCGACGGTCATCACTGCCCGTGAAGCGTTCGACTACCTCGACAAGGATCTCGACGGAGCAACCGTCGCCGTACAGGGGTACGGGAACGCTGGCTGGATCGCCGCAAAGCTGATCGACGAGATGGGAGCGACCGTCGTCGCCGCAAGCGACTCCAGTGGTGGCATCTACAACCCCGACGGCTTCGATCCCGTCGCCGCAAAGGACCACAAAAACGAAACCGGTAGTGTCGTCGGCTACGAGGGAGCGAAAGAGGAACTCACCAACGACGAGGTCCTCACGCTGGACGTCGACCTGCTGATCCCTGCTGCACTCGAGAACGCGATCGACGCCGACCTGGCAACCGACGTCTCGGCTGACGTCATCTCCGAGGCCGCAAACGGGCCACTGACGCCGGAGGCTGACGCCATCCTCGAAGAGAACGGCGTGTTCGTCGTTCCGGACATTCTCGCCAACGCCGGGGGCGTCACCGTCTCATACTTCGAGTGGGTCCAGAACCGCCAGCGATTCTACTGGACCGAACAGCGGGTCAACGAGGAACTCGAAGCGATTATTGTGGATGCGTTCGACGCGCTCACCGAGACGATCGAGGAACACGATCTCCATAACGCACGAACCGCGGCCTACGTGGTCGCGATCCAGCGCGTCGCCAACGCGTACGAAGAATCCGGCAGTTTCCCATAACCTGCTGACAGCTTGCTGCTCCGGCCGTTTCAGGACGACATCTTTTTGCTGACCTGGTCGGACAGTTCCACTGCGTGATACGTGATCGGCTGGCCAGATACCGCGACCAATTCCGCCGAGACCTGACAGCGGCGTTCCGGGCGGAGCATACGCCCCACCAGATCGGTGCCAGCTTCGGACTGGGCATCTTCGTTACAGCACTCCCCACGGGTGGGCTGGGTATCGCACTGTTCTTCGTCTTCGCACGGCTCTGGTCGTGGATCAACAAACCGGCGACCTTCGCTAGCATCGCCGTCCTCAACCCGTTCGTCAAACCGACGGTGTACGTCGCGAGCTTCACCATCGGTGGCATCCTCCTGGGACCGCGATCGATCCGATCGCAGGAGACGACAGCCGAGTCGACCGGAATCGCCCTCCAGCAGTTGCTGGTCGGGAATTTTGTGGTCGCCGCCTGTCTCGCAATAGCGGCATACGTCTGTGCCCATCAGCTGACGCGCGCCAACCGACGACGCCAGCGCCAGCGATCGGGACCGTCGATCGCGTCGACGCTGCTCGGATTGATCCGTCGTCGATGAACCGCGTAACCGTTCGTGGTGAATCGATCAGCCGCCGCCGTCACATGAAGCTATCGAGGCCCGTCTGCTCCTGGCCGCTTTTGACTTCCTCCCAGGAGATGCCAAGCGCTTCGAGAATGCGCTCGATCGGACCTTGCAGCGTCTTCTCGAGCATTTTCTCGTAGTCAACCTCGAAGGCGTCGGGGATCTGGTCGTCGTACTCGAAGCAGATGACGTCGGGATCGCGCTTGAACGCGCCGTAGAGAGGATCCGATCGGGCATCGAACCCCTCTTCAGCTTCGAGCCGCTCGAAAAAGGAAGGATCGACCCGATCGAGGTAGAGTCGCTTTGGCTTGCTGCCACGCTGGAAGTTGGTACCGAGCAACAGATTCGCGTATTTGGCCCCCCGAACCTGTGCCGTGTCGGTGTCGTAGTTGTCGAGACGCTTGCCGATGCCACCCGGGATGCCGATCTCTTCGAGCGAGACCTCACCTGCGAGGACGTCTTCGATGACGCCGTTGACGTACTCTTTTGCGCCCTCGATGTCGCCTTCGCGGACGATCATCTCGATGACGCGATGCTGGACCTCCTTGGTGATCGGTGCGATATCCGATCGCTTGTACTCGAAGCCGGTGATATCGACGTCGTTGACGTCTTTCCCTTCCTTCCAGATGATGTGACCGGCGTAGCGTTTCTTCGTGCCCGCCTGGAAGAAGCGTCGGTAGAGCTTCTCGAACTCGATCTGGAACCGGTGTTCCTCGGCGTTTAGATCCTCGCGTGCGAAGTCGTCATATCGATCGTTGAGATACTCCTCGATCTCGAACGACTGCTCGATCGCGTCGGCTTTCTCGACGTCCGGACCGAGTTCGAGCATGACCGAGTCGGTGTCTCCATACGCCACTGTGTAATCGAGTTCATTGGCTGCTGTTTCGGTAAATTCGATTACTTCGCGTCCAGTAGCGGTGATCGCGGCGGCTGCTTCCTTGTCATAGAGACGGAACCGTTCCCAGCCCGAGACACCGTAAAGGGATTGACCGACAAACTGGAATTTGCCGTTTCGTCCGGCCAAAAGGGTATGATTGTCCTCGACGGTAACACAGTAGACCCCGTTTTCTGCCGAACTCCGTGACGAACTCCGGTGCATCCGAAGCGTGTTTTTCGAATCCTCGGTCACGTAGATTCGCCACGAACCGCTATCACGGTTGTAGTTGGCCGTGAGTCCGAGATGCGCACAGAGACGGAGGATATCGTCCCGAAGCCGATCGCTCGATGTCGTATATCGCCAGGAGTCGACCTGTCGATCGCCGTCTCCATCGATGAGGACGTCGAGGAAGCGACGTTTCTGTCGACGGCTGCAGTCGAAGACGAACTCCGGAATGCGTTTTTCGAAGCTCCCATCGCCACACGCCGATCGCAGGAACGAGCCCAGCAGTTTCGAGGTAACTGTGTAGGACCGATCGTCAACGTAGTAGTCGAATCTCATCTCGTCGAGGAGGCCGCCGATCGTCTCGTGGTGATCGACGCCACCGTCAGCGATTGGTAGCTTGTTCTGGGCGAGTTTGACAGTCGTTGCAGAGCCACGGAAGTTCTCGCCAAACTGCTTCTCTTCGGAGGTGTAGACGTTTCCTTCCGTGACGAACCACGCGAGCAGAGCGAGGAAGTTGTCCCCGTCGTAGGTCCGTGGAATCCACTTTCGGCCGGATTCGCGGTGGATGAAGCTCATCTCACAGACGTCTTCGATGTACTCGCGATGTTCCTCGAACTCCTCGGCAGTGAACACGTAGCCTACCTTCCCAACATCCGCTTTCGGAACGCGATGCGGCGTCCACCCCAGTTCAGCAGTGAACGTCCGACCGTGAACGGACGGCCGAACCCACACTTCGTACTCGCCGTCAATCAGCTCTGTGAGATCGACTGTGCCGAGTTCATCACCGTCTGGCCCCTCCCAGTCGTGAGGGAGTTCGTAGTTCGTCGCCCGATCGAGCTCACCGGCCTCCACGAACTGGTAGTCGTCTTCTGTAATTCCGTTCGTCTCGTTCTTGCGAACGAGCATCCGGTGATTCGGCGTCACACGGAAATCGATCTTGCTCGTCTCGATATCGACGAGGTCGCCGTCGTAGTCGGGATACGAGTGGGTCTCGACGACCGGTTTGACCTCCATCTGCTCCGTTGTCGGATCGAGCGAGTAGACCTCATCGCCGAGTTCGAGGTCGGTAATCTCGCGGACACCGTCAGGAGTCAGCACCTCCGTATCCGGCGTAAAGCAGTTCATGATGACCTTCACTGCGCCCTGCTGGCGATCGTACTGCTCGTACTCGAGATCGCCCGGATCGTGCTCGTTGCGCAGCGATTTCTTCTCCTCGCGTTCGGCGAGCAGTTCGGTGATCATCTCGCGCATTACCCCGTCGGGTTCCTTCCGGAAGTGAATCGGCTCGGGGTCGGTCGGTGCGGCGTACGTCTCCCCGTCGAACTTGTCGGGGTCGACCCTCGTCTCCGGCGAGGCGTTGATCGTCGTCATGCACATCGGGTAGAGCGACTTCAGGTCGAGCACTGTGATGTTCTCTTTGACCCCCGTAATCGGATCGAACACCGCCCCACCTTCGTACTCCTCGCCGGCTTCCTGTTGGCCCTTCGAGGGCAGCGCAAAGCGGCCGTGGGCCTCGTGGAGCACGTACATGTCCACTGCATCACCCGGCGTCGGCGCGTCTTCGAGCTTGCAGCCGACGAACGCACGCACCTCGTCCCAGAAGGGGATAATCTCCTGCTGGCGATCGAGTTCCACACAGAGTTCGACGTCCCGCAGGTTGTACGCGAGCAGTTGGGTGGGGTCGCCCTCCCAGAGATCGCCGATGTCGCCGGCGTAGCGTTCCTTGCCGACACCCAACTCCGCCTCGCCAACCGCGTCTAGCCGGTAGGAATCCAGCTCCGAGAACACCATCCGCTGGTAGCCATACAGCAGGTCGAAGACCACTCGGCCCTTGATATCCGGACCGCCCCAGTTGCTCCGCCAGACTTCGTCCACTCGTGACAGTCGATCGATCGAGAGATCGTACTCGTGACCGCCCTGCAGCTCTTCGAGTCGATCGAGGAAGTACGGCGCGTCGAAATCCTCGAAGTTCCAGCCCGTAAGCACGTCCGGATCGGTCTCCTCGATGTAGTCGACGAACGCCTCGAGCATCGCCTCTTCCTCCTCGAACGATCGCACTTCGTGGTCGATCTGCCCCTCGATCGGCTCGTAGTCCTCGATTTCGGTTGGGATCTCGCCGTCACCGATCGGGGCCTCGTAGAGCCACATGATGTACTCATCGCGGTAGGAGTCGTGGCTGGTGAGACAGACGATCGGCTCCTCGCCGTCCTCGGGAAAGCCCTGGCGATCGTCGACTTCGATGTCGAACGTCTGGACGCGAGGCGCTGCGTCGACGGGTGTTGCTTCGAGTTCGGTATGCGGGACGACGATCGAGCCGTCATCAGCCCGTCGTTCCGGGATGCGAATTCCGCTGCGAATGTCCTTGTCGATCAGCAGTCGGTTCGGGAACAGGATGTCGGCCTCGTAGTGTTCGAACTCATCGCGCACCTGCCCGACGTCGCGAGGCGTCTGGCCAAAGATCTTTGTCAGGTTCTCACCGCGGATACTCTCGTAGGGCTCTCCGTTGTGGTCGTGCTCGCGACTTCCCGTCAGCCGATCGTACGCCTCCTCTGGCGGCCGATCGAGGCTCTCGGTTGGCGCATAGAAGTACGGCCGGAAGCCGACGATCTGGACGTGTTCGAGTTCGCCGTCGGGTGTCCGCCCGAAGACGTGCATGATGGGCCGTTCATCATCTCCATAGCCGGCGATCGTGTAATCGACCTGCATCACGGCGAGTTCGAGTTCACCGTCCGGCTCCGGAAGCGTCTCTTCGACGACGTCGATCACGTCGGCGACGTTCGTCCCGCCGTTCCCGGCAACAGCAACTGCCTCTTCGTCCGGCCGGCCGTCCGACTCGTCGGAAAACTCCGAAAGTCCGGCCTGTCCCGCCTCAGTCATGGTCGCGAGCTTCGAAGCCGGCAAATAAAAACCCCAGTACTCCGCCCCGCCGCCACGGTCGGAATCGATCGGACGTGATTTTGCGGTGGTAACAAGACATATAATGTGGTAACACTTAGCATAGAATCAGGTGATCGATGTGTCCACTCGTGTGAACAAAGACGATTCGGTGGATAGTAGTGAACTACGTAGCGATCCCGAGGGCACCGCGACGATCGAATCCTACGAGACGGAAGACGGCGTCGTCTTCTACGATGCCGAGAACCCACTCGCCTGGGTAGAAACGAGCCAGACGCTCGTCCTCGACGACCTCGCCTGACCGATCGGAGCCCACGAACGCAAATCCTTTTGCGGCCACTTCTCGTCTCGATAGCTGTGCTGTTCGATCGGACTGAGCATGAACCGGAGGAGTACGACCCCGAAGAGGAGTTCAGGGATCCGGACACCGACTCGTTGACTATCCCGAGTGTGTCGACCGAGACCGACACTGAGCCCGATGTCTCGACCCCGGAGCTATCGACGGAGTTCGACGAGGCGGACGTCCCTGGCGAACTTCTCGAACAGTTTTGGGCACTCGTGCTCGTTCTCAACGGGGCGATCCTGGCTGCAGCGCTTGCACTCCTCTTTCTAATCTTCGAGGGGAGTACGACCCGGACGCTCATTTCCCTCGGCGCTGCCGTCGTTCTCTCGGTGTTCGCGTATCGGCGCTACCAGGCGTACAAAACACTGGACATTCACGACGACTCCGAGACTGCCCCGGACGAGGCCGACGACGAAACCGACGCAAACGACGAAGCAGGCGACACAAACGACGCAAACGACGAAGCAGGCGACACCGTTTCAGCCGACGAAACCGACCGCAATGCAACCGATCGAAGTAACGCCGAGCCAGCCGACGAAAGCGATCCCAACGCAGCCGATGACGATGCCCCTGAAAACACGACTCCGGATACCGAGACCGACCCTGAAACGGGCGCCTCGACGAACACAGACGGCAGTCAGCCAGACTGACCGACACACTGTGGCGACGGTCCACGCCGGCGACCAATGGCGAAACCTAATTTAGTGACCGCCGACGAGTAGCCGCTACCGGACGATCGACTCTCTTATGAAAACCGTACGCGACGACACCGGGAAACACTACCTGTTGCTCAAACACTCCACCAGCGCGAGTCTCGTTCGCGATCCCAACACCGGCAACGAGTGTTACATCCAGAACGATCGCCTCGAGTCCGTCGATGAATCGCCGCTTGAGACCGCCGCTCGGACGATCGACTCGCCGGTACGAACGCTCCTGACCGCAGTCCACGACGAACGGACGCTTGGCCTTCTGGTCGAACTCAGCGAGCGCGGCCCACTCGGCATCCGCACGATCCTCGACGCCTACGACCTCTGTGAGAGCGATCTTCACGGGCGGCTCTCCGTCCTGGTGGCGTCGGACCTGCTCACCGAAGTCGAGATCGAGGTCACCGGCGAACGCGGATACCAGATTACCGAGCAGTGCGAGCAGGCCCTCGACGTTCTTCGCTCCACCGACAACTGATCTCGTTCGATCGATACGTCCCCGGCCACGCTCTCCCCCGCGCGATCCGCTCTACTCGGATGCCAACAGCGCTGACTCCGGCGGCTCGCCGCGGTCGAGCCGCGATCGGTTCGAGGTTGCGTCTTTCTCAACCCGGACCAGCGAGTCGGCTGCACCGACGAGTTCGTCGTCGTGGCTAACGACCACGATCTGTTCGACGCCGAGGTTGCGCATCGATTCGACCAGCGAGACGAGCTGTGTGACGTGGCCGGAATCGAGGAAGACGGTCGGTTCGTCCAGGATCAACGGTGGCATCGGTGCGGTCCCCTCGACACCCTCTGCAAGCAAGCGATAGATCGCACACCGGAGACTCAGATTGAACAGCGCCCGTTCGCCGCCCGACAGCTGTTCGGGTTCGAGCGGTTCGCCATCTTTCTGGTAGACCGTCAGCCGATAGTCGCCATCCAGATCGATCCCCGCATACGAGTCGTTCTGATAAACCAGCTCGAACGTCTCGTTCAGGAGCCGTTCGAGCGTTTCGACGTTGCGCTGGCGCAGCTCCGATCGCAACTCGCCGTAGGTCGCCTGCAAGGTCTCGGCTTCGTTGTAGAGTGATTCGAGGCTCTCACAGCGATCCGCGAGGGAATCGAGTCGGCCCTGGAGCTCGTCGAGCTCTTCGAGTTCGCGTTCGACGGCACCGATCGCGCTCCCCAGCTCGTCGCGTTGCGTTTCGAGTTCATCGAGTTTCTCGTCGACCTTCTCGATGTAGTTCGCCGCGGTTGCTTTGTCGTCACGCGCCTCCTCGACCCGATTCTCGTCGAACGCCGCCTCGAGTTCGCGCTTTTGTTCGCGTTTCGCCGAGAGGGTTTCCCGTCGTTCGTCGTTCATCGTCTGCCAGTCCGATCGGCGCTCTCGGATGGTCTGGATCTGGCTCGCCAGCTCGGCGCGTTCGTCATCGATCGCGACGATCCGTTCGAGAGTCGACAGCGACGCTTTGATCTCCCCGCGTTCGGTGTTGATCTCGCCGAGCTCGTTCCGTGCGGCATCGACCTCGTCCTCGAGCTCGTCCGCCTCGGTACGTTTCGTCTCGGCTGCCGTCTCGTACTCCTCGGCCGACTCGCGCAACCCGTCGCGCTTCTCACGGCGCTCCGTGAGCGTCTCGCGTTTCTCCGCGAGCAGCTGTTCGACGTTGTCCCGGTTGGTCTCGAGCTGGTCGACCTCCCGTTCGGCCTCGCGCAGCGTCTCGGCCCGATCGAGCCGATCGTCGAGGTCGTCACGTTCGGCCTCGAGTTCCTCGCGCCGGTCCCTGAGTGTGGCGAGTTCCTCCCGTTTCTCGTCGAGTACGTCGACGTGTGGCGAGTCCTCGACCGGCTGGCCACAGGTGGGACAGTTCCCCTCCGCGAGGAGTGCTTCGGCCTCCTCGATCGAGCTCTCGACTGCTCGACAGTCCGCCGTGACATCACTGAGTTCGTCGGTTAGATCCTCGCGTTTCGCGTCGAGGGCTGCGACGTGGTCGGCCGCCTCGCCGAACGCGATCGGGGCGTCCTCGAACTGGGCACGCGCATCGGCGACCTGCTCGTCGAGCTCGTTCAGTTTCGCCTCTCGGTCGGCGATCGTCTCCTCGTCGGCGTCGAGCTGTGTGTCGAGCGTATCGGCCTGCTCACGGGCTGCTTCGGCTTCGGTTTCGAGTTCTGTGGCTTCCTCACGCAGCCGTTCGATGCGACTGGTCTGTTCGGTGATCGTCACCCGGATGTCCTCGAGATCGTCTCGAAGCTCGTCGTCTCGTTCGTCCAGCGTCTCGATTCTGGCCGCGATCGCCTCGCCATCGGTTTCGTTGAGATCGACATCTGCAAGGAGGCTATCTTGTTCGTCTGCGAGGTCGGCGCGGCGCTCCTCTTTGTCTCGGAGCTCGTCCGTCGCGTCCTCGCGCTTGCGCTCTAGCTCGGTGATCTTCGATCGGAGCTCGTCGATCTCCGCTTCGAGCGTCTCTATCTCCTCGCGCGTTTCTTCGTGGCGCTCGAGGACGTCTTCGGCTGCGTCGAGCGTCGACTGGGCCTGCTTGCGCTGGCTCTCGTAGTGATCGATCTCGTCGATCGTCTCCTGGCGGCGCGACTCCAGTCCGTTCAGCCGCTCGTGGAGATCCTTGTTCTCCTTCTGTTCGACCTGAGTTCGGAGATTCTCGAGGACCTCCCGCTGGCCGTCGAGGACCGTCTTCACACCGAGTCGGGCATCACTCGCCCGTTCGCGGTACTCTTCGAGCGACCCCAGTTGTAACAGGTCGTCGATCATATCCTGGCGATCGCTCGGCGAGGCGTGGATGAGCTTGTTTACCTCTCCCTGGCGCACGTAGGCGCAGTTGACGAACGCGTCGGCGTCCATCCGAAGCAGTGTCGTCACCTCGTGGCGGACATCCCGGGCCCCCTCGATCGTCTCGGTTGGCGTTTCGAGGACGCATTTCGTGGTCGTCGCCCGATCGCCGCGGAGTTTGAGGTGGCGTTCGATACGGTAGTCGCGACCGTCGTGCGCGAAATGGAGTTCGACTTCGGCCGCCTCCTCGCCGGTCGTGATGACATCGTCGAGCGTCCGATCGTCCAGTGCCTTCGAGCCGTAGAGTGCGAAGAAGACCGCCTCCAGCAGCGTCGATTTCCCGCTGCCGTTGACGCCGTGGACGACGGTGACGCCGCGATCGAGCGAGAGATCGGTTTCGCCGTAACACTTGAAATTGCGCAGCCGAACGCGATCGACTCTCACGCGAAATCACCCAGCGAGGCGTCGGCGGCGTCTTCGGCGGGCTCGGAGCGATCCTCGTCGGCCGCCCGTTCGCTCTCGCCGTCAGACGCGCTGGCCTGGGGCTCGGCCGCCGGTTCGCTCTCGCCAGTGGCCCCGCTGGACCGGGCGTCGGCCGCTGATTCGCTGCCGTCGTCAGCTGTGCTGGATTTGGCATCCGCCTCCGGCTCGCTTGCGTCGTCTTGCCCCATCGCATCCGCAACTGTCGTTACGTCCTCGTCCGTCGGCTCTCGATCAGCCGCTGGATCGAACGCGGCTCGATCGTCTTCGAGAAGGTTACGAACACGGCTCTCGACAGTGTCTCGGACGTTCGAGTCCGGCAGCTCGCCGTTGCGGACGGTCTCGTCGATACTGCGGGCGGCATCGCTGAGCCCCAGTTCGCGAACCCGTTCGCGGACGGCGGCATCGGGATCAGCGAAGCTCACCGATACATCTTCGGCGTCGTCGGGAAGATCTCGACGATCGTTGACACGAGCGACGAGCGCGCCGCGATCGCTGGCGAGTTCCTCGACCGTCGCGGGCGTGATCGGCTCACCATCGCCTTCGATCGTGACGATAACGACCGCGTCGTCGAGATCGTACTCGCGGACGCGCTCCTGGACGCGATCGAGCCCCTCGCCGTCGGCGAGTTCGACGTCGACGAAGACGAACTCACGGGTTGCGTCGAGTCCGCGGCGACGGATCGCAACCTCGTCTGTGAAGTCGACGACGTTGTAGCCGCGGGCCTCCCGTTCGCTCGCGCTCGCGCGCTCGGTCGAACCGCAGTAGGTGACCCAGGTATCTTGGACCTCGGCTGTATCCGGCGTGTGGTTGTCGCCAAGGAGAACGGCGTCGAAGTCGACCGTCGACTCTGACAGCAGGCGATCGGTGTCCCAGTCGGCGTGGGCAAAGGGCTCGAACAGGCCGTGGCTCACGAGAGCGGCGTGGTCGGCCTCGTCGGGAACGGGTGCGAACTCGTACTCGAGGGCCTCCCGGCGCGATCGCGGGACGAAATCGAGGCCATAGAAGGCGACGTCGTCGATCACGTGTGGCCGTTCGTCGAGTCGCGTCGCGAGCCCGAGATCCGCAAAGAGATCGAGCCACTGGGCGTCGCGTTTCCCCTCGTGATTGCCAACGACGGCCAGAAACGGAATCTCAGCGTCGGCCAGCGTCCGGAGAATTTCGACGGTTCCCTGGAGATCGACCAGTCCGGGTCGGCGATCGTGAAAGAGGTCGCCGGCGTGGAGTACTGCGTCGACGTCGCTGGCCACCGCGTCGTCGACGACCTGTCGAAACGCTTTGAGAAAGTCCCGGCGTCGATCGGGCACGTTGTACTGCTGATACCCGATATGGGTGTCGCCCGTGTGTATCACCCGCGTCATTGGACAGGCCTTCGAGTGGCTTCCCTAAAGGGGTTGTGCGATCGGAGTGAAAGTAAAATTAGCCAGCGGATCAACCGAAGTCGGGCGCTGGTCGATCCTGGGGCTATTGGTGTCGACGCCGTTGAACAGTCCGCAGTTGCGCGATCCGTGCATCGGTTGGCGGGTGCGTCGGCGGTCGCCACCCGAGCACGCGACGGATCCGTGCTTCCAGCGGGGCAACGGTGCGGGCGTAACCCCATCTACCAAAGCGAATGAGGCCTCTCTCCAGGACGTTCGGCTCCGCGGGTCCCTCGAACGAGAGCTTCGGAAAATACCGTTCTGCCCAGTGCTGGCCGTCTGGCTCGTCGTTCGACTCCAACGATAGCGGCTGGGTAACGATGCCGAGCGTCGCGGTCGCGTCTATGCGAGCGTCGCGTCGCGCATCTCGCGTCGGCCGATCGTCCTCGAGCGTTTCGAGCGCGCTCGCCAGTGCTGCCGGGTTACCGGTGAGCTGGCTCGCGCCGCGATCGGCGGCGTACTCGCGGTTCTTTGCGAACAGTCCGAGCGCGATCGCGTTTACGGCGAGCAAGACCCTCGCAACGGCGCTCACGACGAGATACACGATCAGGAGTAGCAAGATTGGGAAGGCAAAAATAATGACTCCGATCCCGGTGACGATCGCTATCAGCACGGTCGTCTCGAGTATGCGCCGGAGTCGCCGCTCGCGTTCGAGCAATCGATCGCCGATCGCGACGGTCGCGGCGACGGCGGTGACGACAGGGAGATCGTGATTTGCGACATGGGCAATTTCGTGTGCGAGCGCCGCATCAAGTTCGTCGTCGTCCAGTCGGTCAAGCAGCCCGCTGGTAACCACGATTGTCGGCGATCGCTGCGTCCCGACGGTCAGACAGCCCGGCTCGGGCCGGTCAGCGATGGCCACCGACGTTACCGGGACGTCCGCCTGTGCCGCTAGTCGCCTGAGCCGCCCCTCGACGCCGCGTGGCCCCGTCCCGTCGACTGCGTCGAGATCGAGTCCGGAGACAACTGTTCGCGAGCCGTATCGGGCCTGCACCGCGACGAGGCCGACCGCACTGAGGAGGATCACGCCGACGGAAAGTGAGAGTCCGATCTCGGTCGGCACCGATCGACCGCTCGCCGACAGGACACGGTGGCCGCTCCAGGCCAGTACGGAGAGTACGACGCCGTTGATCGCGACCACTAATGCGAGTGCACCGGCGATTCGAAGCTGCAGTCCCCGGTCCGGTGTCAGTGGCATACGGCTATATTGGAGCAGGATTCCTAACAGTGTTGTGACTGGTTTCGATCGTCGAACAGTCGGTGATCGGGACGGCACTAAAAGAAGGAACTGGACAAGGGAAAGCGCCCACATTGGGGTCGAAACTGGTGGGCGTGAGACTGCCGGTTACGCGTCGATATCGAGGCTGTAGAGGCGCTTGCGGGCGTCAGAAAACGAGAATCGGGAGTCGATAACGTTCTTTTCGTCGAGACGGTTCAGCGCGTACCGGACCGTTCGGGCCGGCAGCAGCGTCTCGTCGGCGATCTGCTGTTGGGTCATCGTCTCGTTGTACTCAAGTACCTTCGCGACGAGTTTCGCACTCGGTGGAAGGTCACGCACATCGTCCCACGTCCCCGGTTGGCTGGTCTCTTGTTGCACTGATGTAGCCATCGTATCTCACCATTCCCAATACAAGGTAATAATATTTTCTCTTTCAAATTATTCTCACCAGTTATAGTTCGCGGAGTGCATCTACCCGAAGCCTCTTATGAACCAACACCCAAACCACGGGTAATGAGTGACACTGTGGACGACGTCGACCTCCCATACGACGAGGACGAGGCGTCCCAACAGGAGAAAATCCAGGCGCTCGAGGAACGGCTGGAGATCCTCGAATCCCAGAACGAGGAGATGCGAGACAAACTCCTCGATGCGAACGCCGAGAACAACAAGTACCAACAGAAACTCGAGCGACTTACCCACGAGAACAAGAAGCTCAAACAGTCCCCGCTGTTCGTCGCCACGGTCCAGGAAGTCACCGGTGACGGCGTCATCATCAAACAACACGGGAACAACCAGGAGGCCCTGACTGAGGTCACCGACGAGATGCGTGAGGACCTCGAACCCGACGCCCGCGTTGCGGTCAACAACTCTCTTTCCATCGTCAAGCCCCTCTCGAGTGAGACAGATGTGCGCGCTCGCGTGATGGAAGTCACTGAGAGCCCCGACGTCAGCTACGAGGATATCGGTGGGCTCGAAGAACAGATGCAGGAGGTCCGTGAGACCGTCGAGATGCCCCTCGAAAAGCCCCACATGTTCGAGGATGTCGGCATCGATCCACCGAGTGGCGTTCTGCTTCACGGCCCACCAGGGACCGGGAAGACGATGCTCGCGAAAGCCGTCGCCAACCAGACCGACGCCACCTTCATCAAGATGGCTGGCTCGGAACTGGTCCACAAGTTCATCGGCGAGGGCGCGAAACTCGTCCGTGACCTGTTCGAGGTCGCCCGCGAGCACGAACCAGCCGTCATCTTCATCGACGAGATCGACGCGATCGCCGCCAAGCGAACCGAGTCGAAGACCTCTGGCGACGCCGAGGTCCAGCGGACCATGATGCAACTACTCAGCGAGATGGACGGCTTCGAGGACCGCGGCGAGATCCGGATCATCGCTGCGACCAACCGCTTCGACATGCTCGATCGGGCCATCCTTCGCCCGGGCCGGTTCGATCGACTCATCGAAGTGCCAAAGCCGAACCAGGAGGGCCGCGAAATCATCTTCGAGATCCATACCCGTGGAATGAACGTCGCCGACGACGTCGACTTCGGCGAACTCGCCGAAGATGCCAGCGAGGCATCTGGTGCCGATGTCAAAGCCGTCTGTACGGAAGCCGGGATGTTCGCGATCCGCGACGATCGGACCGAGATCCGGATGGAGGACTTCCAGAACGCCTGGGAGAAGGTCCAGGCCGAAACCGACGACGACGAGCAGGTCTCGAAGACCTTCGCCTGATTACGGGCCGTCTTTTTTGACACGCGGTAAACCGTTTTGTGCCAGTGGCGAGTGCCGTGTCGGTCTCGATCGAAACACAGCGAGGAGACGGTGATCGGACGATGCGGCTATAACGCTAGGAAAACGAGCCACGGAACGACGAACAGCGCGATCGTCAGGACGGCAAGGATCAGTAGATATCCGACACCGGCCCCTGCCGCAGTGATCCACGACGGGTGGTCGAACTCTCCGAGATCGACTGCCATGATTGTTTCATCCGTAGAGCGAGGCATAAACGTACCGGGAGGTGAGACGATCGGCCGCCGATCGTCCGAACTGGCGAATATGTCCAGTCGGCGGAACATACAGGGCGACTGTGAACGGGATATAACACGTCAGTCGTCGGTCGTGACTGTAGCGCATGAGTGTAGTATTGCCACGCGACCGGCAAGCGAGAGCCACAGCATGGAGACGAACAGAACGATACCCGAGACCAACAGGAGACGCTCCAGTCGGCCGACCGCGGTCGATCGGTGCCGGTGCCAATCACGTCGGGCCGACGCCGAACGCGGGCTACAGTGAGGGTGCAGGATGGACCCCGAACGCGGGCCGCAGTGAGGGAGCAGGGTGGATGCCGAACGCGGGCCACAGTGAGGGAGCAGGCTGGACATGACGGGACGGAGCGCCCTCGTCGCCGTGGTGGCAGGACTGCTGGTGGTTTCAGTCGTCGGACTGGGCGTGATCGGAGCCGGGGCAGCGAGTTCGCCGTCGGACTCGGCCGACCGATCGAACGCTGCCGGAGCGCCAACGGCCGACTACGGCGATGACACCGCGAGTGCGAGCACCGCCTCTGTCACCGACTCCTCGTCTGTCGCGGACGGACAGGATGAGACAGAGTCGGCGTTTACCGCGTACGGACAGGAGGGAACGATCGTCCTCGGCGGGGACCAAGACGATCCGATCGTTTTCCCCGAAAGCGACGAAGACGAACCCCAGCCTGAGAACGCACCCGATCAGGTCGAGTGGGAAGACGATGCGTTCGTCATCGACGCCGACGTCGACCTCGAGGCCGGAACCTGGGAGGCCGACGCGGATGACGTCTCCTTCCCGCTGATCACCTCCTACAGAGTCAATGCGGATCGCGCCGAGGTCCAGATGTATGCCCCCGATGGGTTCGAGGGCACGATCGATCCCGAGACGGGTGAGATGACGGCCGAGGCTGCCTTCGAGATCGAAACCGAGGTTATCGGTCCGCTCCGTGGGATTGCACCCGACTCGACCTGTGTGACCGAGACCGAACTCGAGATGTCGACCGAAGCCGGTGACGCCGGCACACCGTTCGAGGTCGATGGCGAAAGCGGAACCGCCACCGCAACCGTCGTCGACGACGGCTTTACTGTGTCGAGTTTCGACACCGTCAGCGGATCGGGGACCGTCTGTGGGTCTGCCTCCGATACGTACGGGCTTCCCGCAGAAGAGCCGGGCGACAACGAGTTCGAACTCGTTCTCTGGTTCGATCTCGACGGCCTTGAAGACGTCCAGGAGTAACCGACACGATCGACGGCCTGCGAGATCGGTTTTCGGACCGTTTTTACCGATCGGCTGGCTACGGACACCCAATGACGAAAATCGTCGTGGTGGACAACCACGGACAGTTTACGCATCTCGAACGGCGAGCCCTTCGCGACCTCGGCGTCGAGACGGAGTTGGTCGACAACGAAACACCACCGGAAGACGTCGATGCAGACGGCGTCGTGCTCTCCGGCGGGCCAGATATGGACCGGATCGGCAGATCGGCCGACTATCTCGAGGCTGACGTGCCCGTACTCGGTATCTGTCTCGGGATGCAGTTGATCGCCGTCGAACTCGGCGGTCAGGTCGGCGGCGGCGAATACGGCGGCTACGCGGACGTGACTGTCGACATCGTCGACGATGACGACCCACTCACCGGCTCACTCCATCCCGAAACCCGCGTCTGGGCGAGCCACGCCGACGAAGTCAAAGAACTCCCCGCCGGATTCGAGCTGACGGCCCGCAGCGACGTCTGTGACGTCGAGGCGATGAGCGACACCGATCGCGATCTGTACGGCGTCCAGTGGCACCCCGAAGTCGCCCACACGGAGGAGGGCGAAGAGATCTTCGAGAACTTCCTCGACATCTGCCGATCGTAGGCTCACCCGGCGGTCGCGTACCCGTTTGGTCTCGGGGTGGTTTCTGGGATCGGGTCCGACGCCTCTCTCACCCGACTGAGACAGTCCGTTCTGATTGAGCTGTCGTGACCATCGCTGGTCTGAACTGGTCGCGTCGGTCGCTATTTTTCCAGATTGTTGGGACCCTCATTTCCAGACTGTTGGAACCCTCACTGTGATCGGCACGCGGGTGTACCCCTTCGAACGACGCACCACTCCGCGCTTGAATCGACTGCCACAGTGACATGTCGATCGTGGCTACGGTCTCGACTGTGCCGATAACACTGGTGTTACGTAGTATCATTCATATCGCCAAACGGATATATAGGTTACAGGGCGAACCAGATAACGTAATGCAACCAGTTAGCCACGCTACGTCGATCGCGACCGTCTCGGCTTCGAACCAGTTCGTCGACCGGGAGGTGAACTGAGATGGTCGAGAGCGTTCTCGTCACCGGTGCGACCGGCAATCAGGGCGGTGCAGTGGTCGATCACCTGCTCGCCTCGGAGACCGAGTTCGACGTCTACGGCCTGACGCGAGACAGTTCGAGTGAGGTCGCCCAGGGCCTCGCCGATCGAGGCGTGACGATGGTCGAGGGAGACCTGAACGAGAAGGACTCGCTCACACCCCACGTCGCTGCGGTCGATGCCGTCTTTGCAGTGACGAACTTCTGGACCGTCGGCTACGAGACGCAGGTCCAGCAGGGGAAGAACATCGCCGAAGTCGCCGCCGATGAAGGCGTCGATCAATTTGTCTTTAGCGGCGTTGGGAGCCACGAGAAAGACACCGGGATACCCCACTTCGACTCTGCGTGGGAAATCGACCAGCACGCCCAGGACCTCGACTTGCCTCTGACCGTACTCGGGCCGGTGTTCTTCTTCCAGAACCTCGAAGCGTTCGCCGAAGACGTCGTCGGGGAAGGCACACTTGCCTTGCCGCTCGAAGAGGGTGTCGCCCTGCAGATGATCGACACGCAGGACGTCGGCCGCGCCACTGCCGTCGCCTTCGAGAACCCTGAGGAGTACGTCGGCGAGCGCATCGAACTCGCAGGCGACGAACGAACGCTGGCCGAGACGGCCGACGTCCTCTCGGAGATAACCGGCCGCGACGTCGAACCGGTCTACGTTCCGATCGAGGACGCCTACGACTCCTTCGGTGAGGAGTTCACCGTCATGTGCGAGTGGTTCAACGAGGTCGGCTACAGCGCTGATATCGACGCCCTCGAAGAACGGTTCGGCTTCGAGTTCACTGATCTCGAGACGTTCCTCCGTGAGAACGGCTGGGAAGACAAAGACGGCATGGCATCGGTACCGGGCTGGGTCAAGGCAATGCAGTAGTCCAAGCGAACGCGGTCCGCTCGCTGTCCCTGTCACTCCTACACCAATTCCCATCAGCCACCAGTTGCGACCTCGCTTCGGGAACAACGCTCCCGCTCTCGGTGTGCGATCGTCTCTCGAAGAAACCGGAACCGGTTACTCCCCGAACAGTTCGTCGACAGCCTCTCTCGCGGCGAGGGCGGCGTCGTCTGCAACCTGCTCGGGATCGATCTCGTCGTCGGGTGCGTTCAGGTAGACGTCGACTTCGAGGAACCCGTCCTCGAAGGTGACGGTGACGTCGACGTCACGCACCTCGGACTGCTTGTACCGCGAGAAGATGAGTCCTTCCGCAGCGTCGGCAGCCGTCTGAACGACGGTCTCGTCGGAAGGCTCGTCTTCTGGCATTTACGCGCCGCCAGCGCCTGGGCCGCCGGGACCGGCTGGGCCGCCGCCCATACCGCCACCGAGTAGCTCTTCGAGGTCCTCCTGGAGGCTCTCGAACTGCTGCTGGACGCGTTCTTCCTGCTTTTCGAGAGTCTCGAGACGGATCTCGAGCGAGTCGACTTTCTCTTCGAGATCGTCTTCGGCTTCGTCGTACTCCGTCTCGACGAGCAGTTCGCCGACGTTCCGGTACATCGTGGTCTCCTCGTCGACGTTTTCGAGCTCATCGAGGGCGCTCTCGGCCTCGGTGAGGCTCGATTCGGCCTCCTGTTTCTGGACGGCGACTTGCTGTGCCGTCTCCTGCAGTCCCTGCAGCTCCTCGATTTTCTCCTGTGCTTCCGGCGGCAGATTGCCTTGCATGTTTCGACGGTCGCCCTCCGCACTGATAAAGACCAGCTTTGTCGCTCAGGAGCACTGGCCAGTCAGCCGATCGGCGCTTGCATCCTGGGCGGCCGACCAGGAAGTCACCGTGGGTCGATCGGCTACGGTTGATTACCATCGGCCGTCACCGCGGCCCCCACGTCGGCCGTCCGTTCGGCGACGTCGATCAGCGAAAACCAGGTGTTCAGCGCCGCTCGCAGCGCGATGACGTCTGCGGCCTCGATCTCGACCCGGACGTGCGTGCCCTCACGATCGATCGTCGTCTGCGATCGGTCGTCGTCGATCTCGCCGATCTCACGGCGGACGCTCTCGGCGACGATCCGTGCGCGAGACGCGCTCTCGTACTCGAACTCGAGGGTCGCGTCGTGAGAAGACACCGGACTACTCGACGCCGACTTCTTTGACGTCGCGGCTGCGTTCTTTCAGGAGCACGCGGTGACCACAGTAGGGACAGCGGACACCGCCGTACTCGTCGAGCTTGACGTCGCGTTTACAGCGGGAACATTTGTAGCTCATACGTGGAGTTGGTCGCGGAGATATTATTCGTCGTCGGCCAGTGCGGCACGGATCGATCGCTTGACGGTTCGGCCGGCGGGGGTTTCCGGACGGAACGTACCGCCGGTAAAGATCTCACCGGTTTCCTCGTTCTTCCAGATGCCGGTGCCGACGCGCGTGACGTCGTCGCCATCGACTTCAGCGTTTTCCATGTCGTTTTCGATCTCACTGACGCGCCGTCGAGCAACGCGACCGTAGCGGGCGCCAAACCGACCCGCGCTGCCGACTGTTCCTTTTTCAGCCATAGTACTGCTGTCTATCGCCAGCGGATTCTTAAACCTGTTGAGTTACGACTCCGCTGCTCGCTTGGCGACCGGCCCCACTAACAGCTCGCGAACGACCAGTGTGAGCCCGGCGAGATAGCCAGCGACGGCGAGTGGAGCGGTAAGCAATCCAGTCCCGATGCCGGCGACGACGATCGCTGATTGAAGAGCGAGACCACTCACTGTAAGCAGTGGGATCGCGGCCAGGACGAGGTCGGGACGCTCGATCATGGCTAATTAGATCTAATTACAGACAGTCGGTTAAGAGCCGGACAACCAGCAGAGGGTGTCACTTCCATCGGCTCGTGACACTATTTTCGGCGTTCGCATCGAGCGGAGGACCTCCCTCCGTCCCGGGCTTACTGAAACTCCGCCGACTCGAGAACCTCGTTCAGATCCTCGCGGATCCGTTCGCCCATCTCTCGATCGCGAGCGGTCGTCACGATTCGGTTCTCCTGGACGCTCGACCCATCTCGCAAAAGCATGCGAACGTTGCCGCCATCGTCGGCGCGAGTCACCTTCGCCCGAAGCCCGGACTGAGAGCCCTTCCCGCCGGCGTCGATCGGGCCGGGAATCACCTTTTTGACGTGGGGGTGGCCAGCAACAGTCTGAATGGCCCGCATTCCCGTTCGCCCACCGATCAACGTCGTGTGACTGCCGCCGATTTTCTCGGCTGGCGCAGTCTCGACGACGTCCAGTGCGCGCTGGCCTCGTCGATCGAGCACCGACTGGACCGGGTCCTCGTCATCGACGCGGTAGAACTGGTGGTGGATGTCCTCGCGAACGGCACGGATCACGTCTCGTGTGCCACCTGCATAGACTTCCTCAGGTCGTTTGCGGCGGATTTCGTCGCCGATCAGGCCGGCGAAGTTTCTGAGTTCGACGACCTCGTTCTCCCCGTCTTCGGGCGTCGTCGTGATCGTCGTCTCGCCGAGTACGACATCGGTCGCATCCTCCTCCGGCCCGTGTTCCGTGTCGTCACTGGCAAGCATCGTCAGCGTCGCCCGATCGCGTGTCACGTCGAGAACCATCGCATCGGTGTTTGCCTCCCGACAGACCAGACAGAAGTCGCCGGGTTTCTCAAGCGGCGATGCACAGTGACGACACTCCATACCGGTCGTTGACGCTCTAATAGTAAAACCGCCGTGTTTCTCCCATCGAACACCTGGCTCGTTTCGTGACCGGCATTCGCGATCGAGGGCCGGCTAGCTCGACGACCCCATCGTATCGGCGAGGTTCGTTCCACAGGAGCGGCAGTACCGCGATCCCTCAGTGACGATCGCCTCGCAGTCCGGACAGACGACAGTATCGTCGGTCACCCCCTCACCTTCGACGTCCGTTCCACAGGAGGGGCAGTAGGCAGCGTCTTCGGAGACTCGAGCGCCACACCTCGGACACTCACCGTCTCGCTCCCAGAGGACGCGTCGGCGCGATCGAGAAACGTAGTTGTACGCGCCCCAGACGACGTTTCCAAGCCCCATCGTCCACCAGATCGTCAGGATCGCGACCAGGACATGTGAGACGAGCGAGCCGAACTCGCGATCGACCATGACGACGCGATCTGCCCGTTCGTCTTCGATTTTCCAGCCCTGGGCGACGAGATCGTCGATCTCCCGTTGCAGGCGTCTGCTTCGCATACGAGCCTCTAGGGCCTCCATATTCAAAACGTGGTCTGCCTCCTGCGGCTGACTGTCAATCAGTTCTGGACGTGCTAGCGGGCAGTGCGGTCGTCGTGCTCGATGTTCGACTCAGCATCGGTATCGATCGACATTTCTCGTCGCTCGGCGATCGAACTGAGAATCGACTCGGCGCGATCGTCAGTGACGTCGTCGAGGAGGCAGCCGATGAACCCGCCGAGCAGTTCTGGTTTGAGGCGGAGATCGACGTACTCGACGCGGCCGTCGGCGACGACGACGTCGACGTCCCACTCGCCGTGGTCCGGTTCGGTCATTCGGACGTCGACCCACTCGTCACTGGTCGTTTCAGGGGCTGTAATTGTAGATTCGGTCATGATCTGCTGTCTGGAGGCGACGATGACGCATAACCTTCTCGCTCAGTTGATAGGTATTGACAGCTGAGACGTGTTCACGCTCCATCCACCGGCAGGCAATCGGCCCCGCGGTCGCCTCTCTCCCGATCGGTACTTGACTGCTCGGTCGTGGGAATGGGTGGGTCAGACCGTTGCGGGTCGGTGCCGGACACACCGCTACGCTCGCACTGACAGTGCAGTCAGCATGTGTCGACATCTCCGCCTGCTTCAGATCCTGTTCGATCGGCTGGGAATACGCATACATCTCCTGGTCGAGAGCACGCATAGCGAGGCAGTCTCCTGGTCGGGAGCACGGATGGCGACCGCGACTACCCGAGATCGATCGGATCGACCTTCAGGTACTCACGAAGGACGACCGTCGCGTAACAGCCCTTGGGAAGGGCAAACGAGAGCGAAAGCGACTTCTGGTCGACGTCGACGCTCGTGTTGACGAGGATCGCTCGCCGGGTCCCACTCGAATGAAACTCGCCGGGCAGATCGAAATCGCCCGGTTCGAGATCGAGATCGTCGAGCACGGCGCGTTCGATCTCGCCCTGCTGGCCGTCTGCGAGTTCGGTCTCGGTGCCGACCAACGGGGCGGTGACAAACGCCCGGCCGCGTTCGCAGTGGCGCGTCACCGAGTTCACTCGACGATCGTCGACCCGCTGGAGTCGGTCCGTATCGGGCAAGACGAGTCCGTCTGGTGCGTCCGTGTCCGCAAAGCAGACCACGTCACCCGCAACGGGGCGATCGAAAGGGAGCCCGCGATCGAGACGCTCACAGAGCATTCGGTTGAACGCATACGACTGGGCGGCGTGGACGAACAGCCGCTGGAGGTTCGTGGGGAGTCGGTCGAGTGCCGCGCGGAACGTCTTCGGTTCGGGGTCGTCGTCACACTCGGCTAGCTCGTGCAGCATCGATCGCTCGTAGCGCAGTCGGTTCGGGAAGCGATCGAGCGCTTCCTGCCAGTCTTTCGTCGATTCGACGAACTCCCGTGCGGCTTGCGTACTTTCCGGCTCCGCTTCCGTTGGCCCACCCAAATAAGCCATGACCGCCCCCTCCCAGTCCTCGCGGACGATCGCCAGACCGACCTCGTGGGTGACCGGCCGCCGGCTTCCGAACCGTTGCTGACCGAAGAAGTTGGGAACGCCGATCGGCGTTCCGTCGCCACTGTCGCCGTCGCCCCCACGATCGGTCTCGAGACCGCCGAACGCCTGCAGTTCGTCGGTGATCGCGGCTGCGTTCTCGGGTCGCTCGGCTTCGCTAACGACGAGTTCGAAGGCGTTGCCCGCGAGGTCGCCGAACTCGATCGATCGACCGGCACGCCCGAGCACCTCGATCTCGACACCGTCGATCTCGGGGAGATCGTCGGGATCTGCGCCGTAGACCGAGAACAGCTGGGTCGTCACCGCATACTTGTCTTTCGTCCCGGCCCAGTTGACCCGCTCCCGGGAGACGCCGATCGCATCGGAGAGTCGGGCCGCGAAATCGTTGGTGTCCCAGCCGCGCAACGTCGCCCGGAAGACGAGATGGGGGTAGGCATCCAGCGGTGCATCGACGGGCTGGGTGTCGAACCGTTCGAGTTCGCGAACCCGAAAGTGGTCGTCGTGTTCACGCAATCTGCCGCCGACGCCGTCGGTGTCGGTGACGTAGTACTCCATACCGACGGCCTGCTCTGTAGGATGGGCTGGGCGCATACTCGTTGCAGGCGGCTTTGCGTGCCCAACGTAAATCGGTTCGTTTCGTGAATTGGTCCCCATCGACGACCCTCGTTCAGTTGTCGGCTACGGGTCCGATCGCACTCACCGACTTCGGAGTCGGTCGTGTGAGGTTGTGCGTCACTCGAACGCGGAACTCAGTTCGTCGGTACCGAGTCCGATGACTGCGCCAATCAGCATCGAGACGATCGCTGCGAGTGTCTCGCCCGGCAGTCCAGTAACACCAAACGCTGTCGCCTCGGCCGCGTTGACGCTGAACATCGTCGCGTAGCCGAAGAATGCCCCTGGGGTGAACGACAGTAGCGGGACGAACTCGTGGAGACTCGCAATGAGCATGAACGCGCCGACGACGACGCTTAGCGCGAGGACGCCACCGCCGAGGACTGTCTCGACGATTAGCAGCGTCGCCGCTGCGTACAGTATTCCCGCGAGGTTCGAGGCATAGGCTCTGGTCAGTCCATCGAGGCCGCTTCCGGCAGCGTAGAACGTCGCCGAAGCGATAAACGAGGGCCAAAGTGGAATCTCCAACCCGGCGACGAAGCCGTAGGTCCAGGGCACCGACGCCAGCCCAAAGACGATCGCCAGCGACCAGCCTTTGTTCCACTCGGTTGCCTCCTGCCAGTTGACGACGCTCATACAGGCCCGATACCGGGGGCGAGTGAAAAACGGTTCTGGATCGGTTGCGGTGGCGGTTCAGAACGGAGGAGTGGTAGCCACCGAACGTTCAGCCCACGACATCGGCGTTCGGAAGTTCAGTCCGCGACGTCGGCAACGAGATCACGCACGTACTCGAGTTCGTCTTCTAACACCGTATGGCCGACACCCTCGTAGAGGCGTTTTTCGACATCGGCGTCGAGTTCCTCGAACACCCGTGCCGTCTCTTCGACCCGATCGACCGGGATGTGCTGATCTCGGTCGCCACAACCGACGAACACGGGCGTCCCATTCATCGAGCCGTCGTACTCTCGTGGCGTCCCCTCGGGACCGATCAGCCCGCCACTAAGCGCGACGACGCCGCCGTACCGACCAGCGTTCCGGGCTGCGTACTCGGTTGCGAGACAGCCGCCCTGTGAGAACCCGAGCAAAAGGATCCGATCGCGTGGAATCCCGTCGCTACCGCCGTCGCCGACTTCGCCAGCAACGATGTCGGCGACGAGCTGGTCTATGAGTTCGAGTGCGGAATCGAGGTGGGGCTGATTGGATTCGAGATCGGCGAGAAAGGAGTTCGGATACCAGGTTCCCCGCTGGGCCTGTGGCGCGACGTACGCGACGTCGTCGGTGCCGATCTCGGTTGCCAGCCCGAGCATCCCCGATGCGCGTGCACCGCGTCCGTGGATGAGGACCATCGCTGCTGAGGCCTCCGCGAGTGCTGGGCCGGTGTGTTCGATCGGCTGGTCGCTGTGTGGGCCAGATACCATACTGGTAGCCGGGCGTGCTGGCGGAAAAGCGCTTCGTGAGGCGACCCGCCAACCCTGCTGATCGCGTTCCCATCTGACTCGGTCGCCGTCGCGACGATGGTGGTTTGAAAGAGTTAACTGACGGCATCGCCGACCGGAGTGTATGGTCGATAACGGGTGGGTTCGAGACCAGCTTCCGGACAACTGGAAGCGGATACTGACAGTGCGCGCTGCCATGACGCTTGCGCTACTCGTTGCTCTCCTCTCGGTCGCGACGGCGCTCGTCAACATCGGAACCGATACCGTCTACGGCCCGCTCGCACCGTACGTCCCCGATGCCGCCCAGGACGCCGCCGGATTCACTGGCGCACTCACGGGATTCTTTATGCTCGGCAGTGCGCTTGCTCTCCGACGCGGACTTCGCGTCGGGTGGTGGGCAACGCTGCTCCTGTTGCCGTTGACGGCCCTCCAGGGACTCCTCCAGGCGAGTCAGTACTCCGTCCCACTGATCGTTCTCTCGATCGTAGCGATCCCGGTCCTGTTGTTCAGTCGCGATCGCTTCACCCAGTCGCTCTCGCTTTCGACAACCCAGATGGCCGCCGGGTCGGCACTGGTCGGCGTCCAACTGTACGGGACGATCGGCGGCTACGCCCTTCGGGATCACTTCGAAGGGATCGACAGCATTCTCGACGCGTTCTATTTCACGATGATTACGTCGAGTACAGTCGGCTACGGCGACATTACGCCAGACTCGGCCTCGACAGAGGCAATGTTGTTTACGATGTCCGTCCTCGTCCTCGGCGTTGCCAGCTTCGGTATCGCGATCGGTGCACTCGTTGGGCCGGCGATCCAGGCCAAAATCACCAAAACCCTCGGAAAGATGACCGACTCACAGCTCGAAGTCCTCGAGGACCACCTCATCGTCCTCGGCTACGGCGAACTCTCGGAACCGATCGTCGACGAACTCGCGGCCAGTGGTCACGAGTTCGTCGTCGTAACAAGCAACCGTGACGTCACAGCTGATCTCTCCGATCGAGACATTCCGGTCGTCACGGGCGATCCGAGCGACGAAGGGCCGCTCCAGCGGGCGAAGATCGATCGGACGAACGCCATCCTCGTCGCGACGAATCACGACGCCCAGGACGCCCTGGCGATCCTCACCGCCCGGCAGCTGGCACCCAACGCACGGATCGTCGCCGCGGCGACCGATCGTGAGAACACGAAAAAACTCGAACGAGCAGGTGCAGATACCGTTATCAGCCCGTCGGTACTTGGCGGGCAGCTGCTCGTTCGATCGGCACTCGGTAGCGACGAGACGGCGCTCATCGAGCAAATCATGGGCGAGAAGTGACCGCCGGCAGACGCGCCCAGACGTGAGAGACAGCTACCGACGGCGGCCACGGTGGACGATTGCGATGTCCGTCTCGAGATGGCGGAGCTTCCTGAACGTCGGCGGTGAGACGAACCGTGAGGCTGTCGACCGATCGGTACTCGAACCGACGAAAAGCATGTCGTAGCGGGGTGCTGTACGGGTGAGGTAGGATTCGACCGACTCGTTGGCGACTTGCGTCTCGAACTGGCCCAAAAAGGCGTCGACGAGCTCTGTAAGCGTATGTTCTACGCTCCGACGGTGCGACTCGTTGTCGATACAGGTACAGACACCGATCGGCCGGTCGGGATCGACGATGCGCAACGCGAAATCGACCATCGCGCGAGCGCTCGACCCAGCAGCGGACATTGCAACTGACTCCACACCGCGATCGACCTACAGTAGCCACTGCAACTATAACCGATGGCGCGCTCGTTACTCCGGCGCGCCGTCGAGAATTTCGACGCCGCTAGAGGCCCCGATCCGATCGGAACCAGCCTCGAGCATAGCGATCGCCTCGTCGTAGCTCCCGATGCCGCCGCTGGCTTTGACGGGGAGATAGTCACACATGAGCTCGACGTCTGCGATCGTTGCACCGCCCTCGGCAAACCCGGTCGAGGTTTTGACCATCGCTGCGTCGGCTGCAACGGCGGCCTCACAGGCCCGGTGTTTCTCCTCGTCGGTGAGCAGAGCTGTCTCGATGATGACTTTGACTGGTATCGGGACCGCCGCGACGAGTTCTGCAATCTGTGCCCGGACGACGTCATATTCGCCCGCTTTCAGCCGACCGATGTTGATCACCACGTCGAGTTCGTCGGCACCGGCCTTCCAGGCGAGGACCCCCTCGCGCCGTTTCACGTCGTGGCTGTGCTGGCCGTGCGGAAAGCCGACGACGGTCGCGATCGTCACATCGGGTACGTAGTCGGCGGCTTCGTCGACCGCGTATGGTGGAATGCAGACGTTCATCCCGTACTCGGCGGCCTCGTCGAGCACCTGCCGAACGTCGGCGGTCGTGGTCTCGGGTCCGAGAACGGTGTGGTCGATCAGCGGTGCGAGATCGCGTGAGTGCATACGGAAGCTAACCGGAGCGCACGCAAAAACCTGCCCGATCGCTTATTGAGTACGGCCAGCTACTGAAACGCATGGACGAGCAGGGAGCTCTTGACCCGGATGTCGTCGAGACGGCCGAACAGATCGCGGCGATGGACATTCGTGGTGCAGCGACGATCGCCGACGCGGCAGCCGGGGCACTCGCGACGCAGGCCGATCGTTCCGACGCAGAGCGTCCGGCAGTCTTTCGCGCCCAACTCCGAGCTGCTGCGAAGACGCTTTACGAGACGCGGCCGACCGCAGTCAGCCTCCCGAACGCGCTCCGGTATGTCCTTCGTGGGATGGAAGGCATCACCGTCACAGAGCTGCGAGCGTCGACGGTCGCCCGCGCCGAAGAGTTTCAAACGGAACTCGCACAGGCACAGGAGCAACTTGGGCGAGTCGGTGCCAACCGGCTCCGTGACGGCGACGTCGTCATGACCCACTGCCATTCGACGGATGCACTGTCCTGTATCGAGGCCGCCGTCGACGCTGGTACCGATATCGAGGCGATCGTCAAAGAGACCCGACCGCGAAAGCAGGGCCACATCACGGCTCGCCAGCTCCGGGAGTGGGACGTTCCGGTCACGCTGATCGTCGACAATGCGGCTCGACGGTATCTGGACGAGGCAGACCACGTCCTCGTCGGGGCAGATAGCATCGCTGCCGATGGGAGTGTGATCAACAAGATCGGGACGAGCGGACTGGCCGTCAACGCTCGCGAACGAGGCGTCCCCGTGATGGTTGCCGCCCAGACGATCAAACTCCATCCGGATACGATGACCGGCCACACCGTCGAAATCGAGATGCGAGACGAGACCGAGGTGCTCCCGGTGCCGGAACGTGCCGATGTAACCGGTGAACAACCGAATGACGAGGGGTTCGTCGTCGAAAACCCCGGTTTCGACGTAACGCCTCCGCGGTACGTCGATGCGATCGTCACCGAGCGGGGTCAGTTTCCACCAGAAAGCATCGTGATACTGATGCGTGAGCTGTTCGGAGAGACAACCGCCGAGCCGTGGGAGCGCTAGAACGGTCGGACACCGTGGCCGTCGTGTTGTTATATCAACGGTAATCGAAACGTGTTAGTTACTGCTCTGTGGGAGTGTATGATATGGTATTGCCAGAGGGGTTCGTGCTCCCGCCATGGTATCTGTTGGTCCCACTTCTCGTTTTCCTGGCGGCGATCGGTGGCATCCTTTGGACGATCGATCCACCAGTGACCGATCGAACCGTTCTCGCGTTTGCACCGTGGATGATGTTCGGGTCGACGCTGCACGTCCTCCATCGCATCGACGCCTATCCGGACAGTATCGCCATCCTGTTTACGACACCGAGCGTCTACATCGTGACGGCGGTCGTCGCTGGCGGGTTCTGGATCCTGTCGGCGTTTCTCTATGCTGCGGGGCTCCAGCGATCGATTGCTAGAGTCGTCGGCATCTCCGGGACAGCGTTTTTCGTCGTTTTCGCGATGTTTACGATCGTCAGTCACTGGGAGCAGGGGGCGATCGATCCGTTCTGGCCCGTCATTGCAGTCGTCGTCTCCGGTGTCGTGACCGCGCTCGCGTGGCTCGTGCTCAGTCTCTGGTTTACTGACGTTGCCGCTGTCACGAGCCTTACCGGTGTGCTCGTGGTGTTCGGACACACCCTCGACGGCGTCTCCACCGCGATCGGCTACGACGTGCTCGGGGCCAGTGAGGAGGTCCCGCTCTCGTTACTGATCCTCGAAGCTGGGAACGCGCTGCCGACAGCCGAGTACATCGGTGGTGGCTGGCTGTTTGTCCTGGTTAAACTCACGCTGGCGCTTGGCATCCTCGCTATCTTCAAAGAGTACGTCCAAGAGGCTCCACGACAGGCCCGGCTCATCCTCGGTCTGGTCGCGGCAGTGGGTCTCGGCCCGGGCGTTCACAACGTCTTGCTGTTTACACTCGCCTGATGCGCTACCGGCGACTGAGTTCCTGCTCGGCCGGTTGCGGCCCGCTCCGACGGCCGCCAGTCAGAACAACGAGAGCTCGCCAGTGACTCGATCGACACGATCGTCTGCGGCTGGTCCGACGGCGAGCGTGGTGACGGTTCCGGGCTCGAGCTGGGTGTGGCCTGCATCACGGACGACTGCGTTTGGAATCCCTTCGCTGTCGGCGATCGCCGAGAGTTCGTGGAGCTGTCGTTCGCTGTCGCCTTTGAGCACGACCTTCTTTTGGCCGCCCTGTTTCCACTGGCGCTGAAGCTGACTATCGGCTTTTTCGTAGGCAGACAGCGACGCGTGGGCGACCTGTGCAGCGAGTTTTCCCTGCCCCATCCCGATATCCGTGCGAGCGACGATCGCCTGTTTCATACGATTTCTATTGAGAGCGGCCGATAAAGCGTCGGCGATCGAGAGCTGACTGCGTGAGGTAGCGTCACGTATTTCTCACCAGGATTCTTATCGCTCGACATGAATGTGACGCGACGAGCCGTGCTGGGCGCGGCTACGGCTGTCGGAATCGGTGTTGCAGGCTGTCTCGGTGGCGAAGAGTCGACGGAGGCGACTGAGTCGACGGAGCCGCCTGCCCCGCCAGTGGCAGGAGATCCGGACGCCGACGTGACGGTGACCGTCTACGAGGACTTCGCCTGTGGCGGCTGTGCGAACTTCAAACGGAACCAGTTTCCACAGATCGAGGCGCAGTACATCGACCCCGGAGAGATCCGGTACGAACACCGCGACTTTCCGATCCCCGTCGACGAAACCTGGTCGTGGGCAGTCGCCAGTGCCGGCCGGGAACTCTACGAGGAAGAGGGCGACGACGCGTTCTTTTCGTTCGCGAGTGAGATCTACAGCTACCACCCCAGCTACTCCTACGACGCGATCGAGGCGGTCGCGACCGAACTCGGTTTCGACGGCTCAACAGCCCGCAGGGCAGCCGAAGAGCTTACACACGAGGATTCCCTCGACGCGGATCGCTCTCTCGGTGAGTCAGACGGCGTCGGCGGAACGCCGAGCGTCTTCGTCGATGGTGAACTGCTCGAAGATCCGTTTGCTGGGTGGCAGCCTGCGATCGAGGGCGCACTAGAGTAACACGAGTTGCGACCGTCGATCGAACGGTTTACACCCCAGCCCTTCGACTCGTCGGGTATGATCCTTTCGGACGCAGATATTCTCGATCGACTCGAGGGGGGCGACCTCGTCGTCGACCCGTTAGACGATCCGGAGCTACAGATCCAGCCAGCGAGTGTCGATCTCCGACTGGGACGTGAGTTTCTCGAGTTCCAGCGGACGAACATCCCCTGTATCCACCCCAATTCCGAACGCGAAGTCGACGAGTACGTTAGCGAGACGATCGTCGAGAACGGTGACGACTTCATTCTTCATCCCGGTGACTTCGTGCTCGGAACGACCTACGAGCGAGTCGAGATTCCAGCGGACCTGATCGCCCACGTCGAAGGCCGATCGTCCTTGGGGCGACTTGCCGTGGTGGTGCATGCCACAGCCGGCCTGTGCGACCCAGGTTACCGTGGCCAGATTACTCTCGAACTCTCCAATCTCGGTTCGGCTCCCGTCGCGCTCACGCCGGGGATGCGCATCTCACAGCTCACGTTCACCGAACTCAAAACGCCGGCCGATCGACCCTACGGCAGCGATCGCGGCTCGAAGTACCAAGACCAGGACGGGCCACAGGCGTCGCGCATCCAGAGCGACGACGAGTTCGGTGGCGATCAGCTCAAACGCGATCGGTGAACGAATCGCTCAATCGGTGAACGAATCGCTCGATCGGTGTCGATATCGATCCGCGAGTAGCCTGTCTCCAGCCGATTACGACTCTGTCTCGAGAGTCGCCGTCTGCCCCTGACGCGATCCCCAGCCTGCAGCGAGGAATCCGATCACGACGCCGAACCCGATCGACGGGAGGATACTGAAGTTCAGTACACTCCCTGCGAGGACGAAGCCGACGAAAAAGCCAACCGTGTAGCCGCCGAACCCGCCGGCGATGCGACGTTGTCGGTCCTCAACACCCCCCGTCAGCCCGGCCGTCACGGTGGCCGTCGCGACACCCCCCGCGATCGCACCGATCACCAGCCCCATAAACAGCGGGGCGGGGAGCCACTGATGGGCGAGCTGGGAGATCCCGATGCCGACGATAAAAAACGTCGCAAACCCCGAGGCGATCGCGAGGGCGACGGAACTCCCCTCGATCTCCTCGTCATCGTGAGCGTCTTCCCGGTCTGAGGTCCTACTCATACCGAATCACCGCGGTGTGCAGCCGCCGAACGGCCATCGTGGTGTGAGCCACTCCACTCCTCGACGGGGCTGTGCAGGTGTCGGCGATCGCCCATCCCCACGACGATCGTCGTGAAATCGGCCGGTGTTCGTCTCATCGAGTCCGACTACGTGATTCTCCCGGAAGTATCGATCGTGTGCGTCCTCGTCACTCTCCTCACGGCGTCTCGGTTCTCGTTCACCTCGACGGGCCGGCTGGTCGGACGCACAAGTTATTTCCCCTCAACTCGTCGAACCACTAACGGATGCAATTCGTCGAAGAGATCGTCGTCGATGAGTTCTTGCCGACCGTCAGGTCGTTACTCGCAGGCGAACTCCGCAAGCGGGGGCTCACACAGAGCGACGTTGCGGACGTTCTCGGGATCAGTCAGAGTGCCGTCTCGAAGTACGCCCACGGTGATGTCACAATCAATGATCGAATCGCATCGGACGAACGCGTCGAGGCGCTTGTCGACGAACTCGCTGACGGGCTCGCAGCCGGCGATGTCCGACCAGTTCGGGCGCTGATCGAGATCGAGGTGCTGATCCGCGACCTCGAAACGGGCGGCGACCTACTCGCCCAGCTCCACGAGGAAGCCGTCCCGGAACTCGCCGACCACGGCTCGAGCTTTCGGGTCCACGACCCCGAGAGCGACCTTCGGACCAGTGAGCGCGTGCTCTCCTCGCTCCGGCGCGGATTGCGCCTTCTCGAAAACGCAAGCGGATTCGCACGGCTGATTCCCGCCGTCGGCTCGAACCTCGTGGCCTGTACGCCAGATGCAGCGGATATCGACGACGTTGCAGGGGTTCCTGGCCGAATATTCGACGTGAAAGGGCAGGCGACGGTTCCGGCAGACCCCGAGTTCGGGGTGTCCGAACACGTCGCGACCGTGTTGCTGGCGGCGCGCCGGTCGGGGGCAGACGCCTCGGCAGCGATCAACATCAGATACGATCCGGAGCTGGTAACGGAGCTGACCGAACTTGGCCACGTCACCGCCGAGTTCGACGAGAGCAAGGACGTCGACGCGAGCGTTGCCGGCGCGATCGAGGCCAACCCCGATGCGACCGTCCTCTACCAGACGGGCGGGATGGGGATCGAACCACTCATCTACGTCCTCGGTCCGGATGCGGAGTCGGTCGCGGACACGACCAGGGCACTCATCTGAGGACGACTGCCAGTGAACACGCCACGAATGAGCGACGAGACAGCACAGGAGTTCTACGGCCGCTGGGCCCGACTCTACGACCTGATCGCCCGCCGGACGCCCGGTATCCCCCGGCTCCGGAAGCGGGCAGCTGCAGCCTGTCGACTCGACCGCGGCGACACCGTCGTCGAGATGGGCTGTGGGACGGGTGCAAACCTTCCGTACCTGCGCGAGCAGGTCGGTCCCCAGGGAACCGTGATCGGCGTCGACTTCACCCGTCCGGTCCTCGATCGCGCTCGCGAACTAACTGCCGAATACGAGAACGTCCACGTCGTCCGTGGCGATGCGACACAGCCACCGATCGGAGGCGGGCACCTGGACGACTACGAGGGGACGATCGACGCGATTCTCGCGACTTTCGTCGTCGGCATGCTCGCCGACCCGACTGACGCGGTCGACGACTGGTGTGACCTCGTCGGCCCCGGCGGCCACGTCGTCCTCGCGAACGCCGCCCGGAGCGAGGAGTGGTACTCGCCGCCGGTCAACGCCGTCTTTCGGGCGATCGTCGTTCTTTCGACGCCACCGACGACGAAACTTCGGTACGAAAACGAACCCCACCTGCGACTCGATAGAAAAATCGACGCTGCCCACGCCCGCCTACGGGAGCGATCAGCAGCGACCGCCGACGAAACGCACGTCTTCGGTGTCGTGCGATTGACTGGTGGCCGGGTAGAGTGACCACTCGGTAGTGTCTAGAGATAGCCAATCAACTCGGTAGTGTCAGGAGTTACCCAGTCAGAAAGCCGTTCTCGAACGCGAATCGATCGTTATCCGTCGCGACGGAGTACAACCCCGAGCAACGCAATCAGGGAAGCAGCCGTCACTGCGACGCCGAAGCCGGGAAGCGAGTCGTCGGCTGCATCGTTATCAGTCTCTGCATCGGCCAGCGAGACCGTCGCCTCGAAGCCGTCGATCGGCGTTTCGGCGTCCCAGCTGGCCTGTTCGTCCGTTTCTTCGTCCGGCGTTGGTGTCGTCGTCTCGAACGTCGCCCCGTCCGGACCGGAAACGACCAGCGTCCGATCGGTCTCGTAGCCGCTCGCGAACGGCTCGGTCACGATGAGTCGCTCGTCGTCGACTGCCGCGAGTCCCTCCCACGTCACCGAGAGCACGACGATACCACGATCATCGACTGTACGGACGTCGACTGCGTCCGCCGTAACGGCCATGTCACGATCGACATCTCCGTTCGCGTTCTCGGCGACCGACTGCGTTCGATCGGTGAACCGATCGAGTAGCTCGTTGCGGTCCGCGTCGTCGGCTTCGAGCGTCTCGAACGCATCGCGCTCGTTCTCGTCGGCAAGATCGTACACGCTGACAAGCGAGACGGTTGCATCACCGTCTGCTGTCAGATCGACGTACAACGTCGGTTCTTCGGCGTCGGCTGGCTCACTGGCTGGCACGCCTGCACCGGCGACTGGGGCAACCAAGAGCGCCGAGAGCACGACGAAGACGCTAATTGAGACGAGTAGCCGCCTCATTATTAGGTTCCTGCCTCAGTCTCGTTCTGGTCGGTACTGCCGTCAGACGCTGTCTCGCCGTCAGCGTCTCCTTCACTATCGGACATCTCGTCCGCTTCGGTATCTGCGTCCACAGCATCTGCGGTGTCATCGACAGTGTCAGCATCTGCGGTGTCGTCTACAGTGTCAGCGTCGTCTGCCGGACCAGCGCCTGCGCCTGGCCGATCGATCGGTGCACCCGGCTCACGGTCGGCAGCGACTGGCTGGCCGACGCGCTCTCCAGC